>Ga0075429_100004048_pt1 | contig 12554 bp, 10 predicted proteins | sample RhiMetdeltSRZDD3_FD_75295 | JGI IMG/M metagenome (GOLD analysis project Ga0075429, IMG submission 75295) | Populus rhizosphere microbial communities from Tennessee, USA - Rhizosphere MetaG P. deltoides SRZDD3 | ecosystem: Host-associated > Plants > Roots > Rhizosphere > Soil | place: USA...
CCCGAGGATCGCCATGATGGCGAGCGCGAAGATCAACGACGGGATCGCAAGCAAAAGGTTGGTCAGGCCGGTGACGAAATCGTCCCACCAGCCGCCCCAGTAGCCCGCACTCAAGCCGAGCGCGGTGCCGATCAGCGTATTGACGAGCTGCGCGAAGATGCCGACCGTGAGCGAGATGCGCGCGCCATAGAGGACGCGCGAATAGATGTCGCGCCCCTGCGCGTCGGTGCCGAACCAGAACTCGCGGCTCGGCGGCTCTTCGGCGACCATCAGGTTCGCGTCCATCACCGGATCGGTGTGCGCGATCCACGGCGCGAACACGCCCGCCAGCACCGCGACCAGGAACAGCGCGCCGCCGATCAAAATGTTGGCGCCGAGCTTCATGTGTACTTGATGCGCGGGTCGATCACCGCGCAGGCGATGTCGACCAGCGTGTTGACGACCAGGAAGAACAGCACGATGAGCAGGATGCAGCCCTGCACGGCGGGGATGTCGCGCTGGAAGACGCTGTCGACCAGCAGCGAGCCGATGCCCGGCCACGAGAACAGCTTCTCGACCACGACCGCCTGGCCCATCAGCGAGCCGAACTGCAGGCCGAGGGTGGTGAGCACGATCACGGCGACATTGCGCACCACATGCCAGCGCACGACGCGCGCCTCGCTCATGCCCTTGGAGCGCGCGGTGCGCACGAAATCGGCGTTGGTGACCTCGAGCGCGGCGGCGCGGGTGGTGCGCGCCAGCAGGGCGAGCGGCGAGACGCCGAGCGTCACCGCGGGCAGCACCAGATACCACCAGCCGCCGTAGCCGAAGGTCGGAAACCATCCGAGCTTCAGCGCGAACAGGTACATCAGCAGCAGGCCGAACCAGAATTTCGCGATCGACAAGCCCGAAACCGCCGTCACCATCGATACCGCATCGATCACGCCTCCGGGCCGCATGGCGGCGACGAAACCGAGCGGCACGCCGATGACGATGGCAAAGCCCATGGCGGCGAGGACCAGCTGCATGGTCGGCCACATGCGCTTTGCGAGCAGCTGCGACACCGGCTCGCGCGAGCGGAACGAGGTGCCGAGGTCGAGCACCGCCAGGTTGCCGACGTATTTCGCGAAACGCACGTAGACCGGGTCGTCGAGCCCCAGCTCCTTGCGCATCCGCTGCACGACCTCGGCATCCATCGCGCCGCGGCCGTCGTCGCTCATGCTGGTCGCAATCGATCCGGGGATCACGCTGAACAGGACGAACACCACCAGCGCGACCGCCGCGACGGTGGGGAACGACTGCAGCGTGCGGCGGAACGCGTACGCAAGCATCAGCGCGTCACTTCGCCGGCGAGCTCTCCTCGACCCAGATGTGTTCGGGATACTGGTGGGTGAGCTCGGTGGCGTTGGCCTGCAACCCCTTGATCCAGGGCTGATACGCCATCACCGCCTTGTTGTAGTTGAAGAACCACACCGGGGCCTCGTCGTAGAGGATGGCGTCGGCCTTGCGCAGCAGCGCGTTGCGCTCGTCGGCGCTGTCGGTCTGCCCGGCCGCATCCACCAGCTTGTCGAACTCCGCGTCCTTGAAGCGGTAGTAGTTGCACGCCGTCATCGGCGTCGCCGAATGGAAGCACTTGAGCGCCCCGAGCGCGTCGGGCCCGGATTGCGTCGACAGGATGAAGGCCTGGAACTCCCCCTTGTTGCGCAAGTCGATCAGAACGTTCACTTCGACCTGCTTGACCTTCACCTTGATGCCGACCCTTGCGAGCATCGGGAGCACGGCCTCGACGATCGGCAGGCCCCAGCTCTCGTTCTGGCTGGTGGTCCATTCGAACTCGAAGCCGTCCTTGTAGCCGGCCTCGGCGAGCAGCTTCTTGGCTTTCTCGGGATCGTACGCGTAGGGCTTGCGCGTCTTGTCGTAGGCCGGCGACGTCAACGGCAGCCAGCTGGTCGCCCGGTAGGCCTTGTCCTTGACCAGGCGCTTGATGATGAGGTCGGTATCGATGGCGTGATTGATGGCCTGGCGCACGCGCTTGTCGGCGAACGGCTTGAACTCGGGGTTCATTCCCATGTGACGCGTGAACACTTCGGCGACCTCGAGGATGCCGTTCTTCAGGTTCGGGTCCTCGCGATAGGCGACGTATTGCGCGGGCCCGAGGATCGACAGGTCGATCTCCTTGTTGCGGAATGCGACGTCGCGGGCGGGCGCCTCGCCCATGATCGCGATGACGACGCGGTCGGCGTACGGCATGCCGGGCTTGTAGAATTTCTCCCAGCGCTCCGCGACCAGGCGCGAACCGGGGATGTGCTCGACGAACTTGAACGGCCCAAGCCCGATCGGCTTCTGCAGGAATTCCGGCTTGTCGGCCTCGCCCGCCGGATAGATCGCGGTGTTGCCGTTGTAGAAATAGAAGCCGGGATCGACGCGATCGGTGAGCGTCATCTCGAGCGTGAAGTCGTCGATCTTCTTCAGGCCTTCGATGGTCGTCGCCTGACCCTTCTCGACGTCGACCGCGCCCCTGACGATGCGCACCCAGCGCGCCGCCGGGAAGGCGCGCTTGCCGTCCATGATGCGCGTGAAGGAGTAGATGACGTCGTCCGCCGTCATCTTCTTGCCGTTGTGGAAGAAGACGTCGTCGCGCAGCTTGAAGGTATGGGTGAGGCCGTTGTTCGAGACGGCGACCGACTTGGCGAGCTCGAGCACGGGCACGCCCTTGTCGGAGTCGTAATTGTAGAGGGTCCGGTGGACGACCTTGCCGTAGATGTCGTCGTTTGCACGCGGCGTGTTGTGCATGTCGAGGCCGGACAAGCCGGCGCCGTAGGGCGCGGTCATGCGGATCGTGCCGCCCTTGCGCGGCGTCTGGGCATCGGCGTGACCCGCCAGCAACAGTGCGAACGAAAACAGCAGCGCGAGATGCTTCATCACGGATCCCTCAATGGCCTGACATATCCCCTCGGCGGGTGCGCTCGAGCTGCGCAAGCCGCGGTGCATTCAATCACCACGGAGTCCCGTTGTCACCTTGCCCCGGCGCGAGCGGTGCGAGGCTGTCGCGGCCGTCCGCGTCTTTATCGCTGGTTCCAAGGCAGTAGCTGGATGCCCGCGACCGGCGGCGACCGGCGCGGGCATGACGTGGATCGAAGCCGCGCAGCGGTGAAATCTTCACGCGCCAGCGTCATCCACACACGCTCGCGGCGACGGTCTCAGGTGCTCTCGGAGCAGGCGAAGATTCCCTCGCGCGTGCAGCCGTCGAGCGGGACCGGGGCGATGATCCCGCTGGTCAACTCCGGCGAGATCGGCATCGGCTTCTGCAATGCGCTCGACCGAGCGTCAGCCGGACTGCACCAGCTCACCGGGGACTTCTTGAGCTTGAGTTGCTTCACCAAGAAATCGGTACCGTCCTTGAAGTCACCGAGCGGGGCACCGGACCAATACGCGGTCTTGCACGTCGTCGCATTGCAGTTGCCACCCGCCGTGATCCATTCGCCGGAGCGGAGTACATCGCAGGCACAGATGGCTTTGCCCGGATTGGCCGGATCAACCGTACACGGCTTATTGAGGCACCAGGTCCAGGGCGTACCGGCCGGGCACTTCAACGTGCGTTTGCCCTGCGCGAATTGCTTGAGCGCGAACTGGGAATACACGGTGCGTATGCCACTGGCATCGACGCTGGGCTTTACCGTATCGCACGCGACCGTAGCCAGGTTCGGGCCGTCCTCGACATTGCAGGTACAGATCGCCCGTTTCGGGTTGCCGGGGTCCGGGATGCACGGGGCGGACGTGCAGAGTGCGAATTGCTGAAGGCAGAAATAATTCTCTGCCAGGGCAGGCGCCGCATAGCTCAGAGTGGCGACAGCCAAGACGAGGAGAATACGCAGGCCAAAGTCCATCGCACTGCCAATCACGACGGCTGCGAGCATGTCCGACTGCTTTTGCATGGATGATCTCGGTGCGAGACCTGAAATTGCTGAACGGGCGACCTCTTTGGCTGAGCGCGCTGATTCAAATCACCGTCAAAAGGCCGGTGCCGATGCTCCTTCAAATCCGCGGCTTCCGCAATGGCGTCAGGGTCCACTTGAAACAGCTCCGCTCATCCCCCCAATAGCCGACATGCAAGCGGACATGCTCTGGCTTCGCCGATGGGCCGACACCGGACTCATACGCTGCAAACAAATCCAGGGTAGGAGCGGCGCTCGCTCAGGCGGGCGCGCTGCTGACCAACCATATCGCAGCGGGCAGGCGCACACTCGCGCCCTCCACATGCGCCGACCAGGCCTTGCCCGCGTTCGCAGCGATTGGAGTACACTGAGCCGCCGGAGTCTGGCCCAAGAACCTAGGCTACCTTGCAAGCCGACTAATGCCGAGAACCGGCCTCGCGGAGGAATTCATGGCCAGACGATTCGAGAACATCTTGGAAACAGTCGGTCGCACGCCTGTCGTGAAGGTGGCAAAGCTAGCTCCCCCAGAAATAGAGCTTTTCGTCAAGCTGGAAGCGTTCAATCCGCTTGGGTCCGTCAAAGACCGGCTGGCGCTCGGCGTGATCGAAGCGGCGGAACGCAGCGGCGAGTTGAAGCCCGGACAAACCGTCATCGAGGGGACCAGCGGTAACACGGGTATCGGTCTTGCTATGGTGTGCGCGCAGAAAGGCTACCCACTCGTCGTCACAATGGCGGAGAACTTCAGCGTCGAACGACGCAAGCTCATGCGATTCCTGGGGGCCAAGGTAGTCCTCACCCCGGCAGCCGAAAAAGGCAGCGGAATGGTGGCCAAGGCGCTGGAACTCGCGCAAGCCCACGGCTGGTTCCTCTGTCGGCAATTCGAAAATGAAGCGAACCCGGACTTCCATTCCAAGACCACAGCCGTCGAAATTCTCGAGGATTTCAAGGGAGATCGACTCGACTATTGGGTCACCGGGACGGGCACGGGCGGCACGCTCAAGGGCGTTGCACGGGTGTTGAAGAAGGAGAGACCGGAAACCAAGATTATTGTTTGCGAGCCTGACAATTCGCCGCTTCTCGGCAGCGGTATTCGGCAAGCACGCGGCCCCGACGGCATACAATTGGGAAGCCACCCATTCTTCCGCCCGCATCTCATGCAGGGGTGGACGCCAGACTTCATCCCGAAGCTCGTCGAGGATGTCGTCAAGGCTGAATTGATCGACGAGGTCTTGCCGATCAAGGGTGGCGATGCGTTGCGCCTCTCACGCGAGCTTGCCCAGAAAGAGGGAATTTTCACCGGCATAACCGGTGGGGCCACCTTCGCCGGAGCACTACAAATTTGCACGCGTGCGGAGAAAGGCGCGAAAGTCCTCTGTATGTTGCCTGACACCGGCGAACGCTACCTGAGCACGCCGTTGTTCGAGGATATTCCGGCTGACATGACCGGCGAAGAGATCAAAATCTCGCAATCGACGCCGCGATATCGATTTGACGTTAAGGCCTCACCATCGACGCCTGCGGAGCCCGTGGTCGAAGCGCCATTGAGCCCAACCAAAGAAGCGGAGGCATTCGTAATCAATGTCACGTCCGATCCCAATCAACCAGTCGTCATGTTTGCGCTAGAATGGTGTGAGTTTTGCTGGTCGGTACGCAAACTGTTCAAGGAGTGCGACATCTCTTACCGCTCGGTTGATCTCGATTCTGCCGATTACCAGAAGGATGATTGGGGCGGTCAAATCCGCAACGCACTCAAGGCTCGCACCAATTCGCCGACGATTCCGCAGATCTTCGTCGGCAATCAACATATCGGGGGGTGCACCGAAACATTCGATGCCTTCAATGATGGCTCGCTGCAACAATTGATGCGCGACAACGGAATAAAATTCAAACAGGCCGACAATGTGAACGCATATTCGTTTCTGCCGAAGTGGCTGCAACCCAGATAGCGGTGTGCCCGCTCGGCGAAATCATCCGCAACGCCCGACATACAATTCCAGCGACGGATGTCCCCTGTGGGCCGATGCTGTCGACCATTGCGGCACGTATCGATGCCGGAGAATCGGTCGAAGCTGTCGCGGCCGACTACGAACTGGCGCGGTCAGAGATCGAACACGCCATTGTCTATGAGCGGGCGGCTTGACGCCTGTCTTTTCACCGACCGGAAACGCGGCGACCGGCCAATCGGAATTGATCACCTTGCCTTTTCATGCTGGGCTAGCGCCAAGAAACGATCGAACGGGAGGACGAACGGTGCGCAAGCTGCTTGCAACTGCGTCGCTTTGGGCCCTGGCGGCGCTGCCGGGAAACGCCCAGCCGCTGGGCTTGGGCGCGAGCCCGCAGGGCACGCTCACCTACACGCTCGCGGCGACGGTCTCGAAGGTGCTCTCCGAGCAGGCGAAGATCCCCTCGCGCGTGCAGCCGTCGAGCGGGACCGGAGCGATGATCCCGCTGGTCAATTCCGGCGAGATCGACATCGGCTTCTGCAATACGCTCGAGCTCTACGAGTCGTTCCACGGCACCGGCACGTTCGACAAGCGCCCGAACCCGAAGCTGCGCGCGGTCGCGGTGATCTTCCCGATCCGCACCGGGCTGTTCGTGCGCAACGATGCGCCGATCAAGACGATCGCGGACCTCAGAGGCAAGACCGCCGCCAACGGCTTCACCAGCCAGGAGATCATCCAGACCACCGTCGACGCGATGCTGGCGACCGGCGGGCTGAGCGCGAAGGACATGCGCACCGTGCTGGTGCCCAACCTGATCCGCGGCGTCGACGAGTTCATGGCCGGACGCGTCGACATGACGACGTTCGCGCTCGGCGGCGCCAAGGTCTCGGAGGCCGACGCCGCGGTCGGCGGCATCCGCTATCTCGACCTCGGCAACGATCCGACCGGCGTCGCCGCCATGCAGAAGATATTCCGCAACTCCTATGTCGAGCGGGTCGAGCCGGCGCCCAATCTGCCCGGCGTGCGCGCGCCGCTTTATACCATGCACTACGACTACACGATCTTCGCCGGCGCCGACGTGCCGGCCGATCGCGTCAAGGCGGTGGTCAAGGCGATCGCCGAGAACAAGGACGCGCTGGCGCAAGGGCTGCCGCTGTTCCGCGGCATGAAGACGGAGCGCATGTTCCACCAGATCGACGTGCCCTATCACGACGGCGCCATCGCTTACTTCCGGGAGAAGGGAATCCAGGAGACGAAGTGACCAGCTTCCCCACGAGAATGGCTCCGACGTAAGCCGGGCACGGCGTCGTGCTCCCTCCCCCCTTGCGGGGACAGGAGGGCCGGGGAGGGGGGTATTCGCAAATTCGGAGTTGGCGATTACCCCCCTCCCTGTCCCTCCCCCGCAAGGGGGGAGGGAACGCTGGAGCCGAGGCTCAGTCCAAGCGACAGGGATGACCACGCGTAGCGCCGGATGCCCGCTTCCATCGTCCACGCCGCCATGCTGGTGCTGCGCGCCGCCATCGTGTTCACGGTGGTGGTGTGGGTGCTCAACATTCCGGGGCGCCTGAACATCCCGCTCTATACCGAGCAGATGCTGGTGTTCGTGCTCGGGCTGTCGCTGGCGCTCACCTTCCTGATGTATCCGTGGCGTGCCGGGCGCGGCGAGGAGGCGATCGCCGAACGAGCCTTGACCGGCCGCCAGCACCAAGTCGGCTTCATCGACGCCGCCCTCGCCCTCGCGAGCCTCGCGGCCTGCTGCTATGTCGCCGCGCGCTATCCCGAGCTGATCAAGGAGCTGGTCTATCGCCCGTGGTACGGGGTCCTGGTCGCCACCGTGATCGTGCTGCTGGTGTTCGAGGCGAGCCGCCGCCTGACCGGCTGGGCGCTGGTCGTCATCGTGCTGGCGCTGTGCGCGCACGCGATGCTGGGCTGGCTGCTGCCGGAGCCGTTCACCAGCCGGCCGGTCGCGCTCAGCCGGCTGATGGTCTATCTCGGCATCGACACCAACGCCCTGCTCGGCTCGACCCTGCAGATCGCGGTCGTGGTCGTCGTGCCGTTCATCATCATGGGGCAGGTGCTCACCCGTTGCGGCGGCGGCGACTTCTTCGCCGATTTGGCATCCGCGCTGATGGGGCGCTATCGCGGCGGCGCCGGCAAGGTTGCGGTCGCGGGCTCGGCGCTGTTCGGCACGGTCTCGGGCAGCGCGGTCGCCAATGTGGCGACCGTGGGCACGATCACCATCCCGCTGATGAAGCGCGCGGGCTTTCCAGCGCATACCGCGGCCGGCATCGAGGCGGTGGCTTCGACCGGAGGACAGATCGACCCGCCGGTGATGGGCGCCGCCGCCTTCCTGATGGCCGAGTATCTGCAGGTGCCGTACGCCGAGGTGATGGTGGCCGCCATCATCCCGGCGTTGCTCTACCATTCCGCGCTGTTCATGCAGGTCGATTTCGAGGCGGCCAAGCTCGGCATTCTCGGCGCGCCGCGCGCGACATTGCCGTCGGCGGGGAAGGTGCTGCGCGAAGGCTGGCACTTCGTCGTGCCGTTCGCGGCGCTGATCGCCGGATTGCTGTGGTGGAACCTGGAGGCCGAGTACGCCGCGCTCGCCGCCACCGGCCTCCTGATCGTGCTCGCCATGGTGGTGCCGCACAAGGGGCGCCGGCTGCGCGCCTCCGAGGCTCTGGCGGCGGTGGTGTCGGCCGGCGGCGCGGTCGTCGACATCATCGCGATCACGGCGATCGCTGGGATCCTGATCGGCGCGATGAACCTCACGGGGGTGGCGTTCTCGCTCACGCAACAGCTGCTGAGCGTCAGCGACGGCAATCTCGCGCTGCTACTGGTCATGACCGCGCTGGCGTCGTTCCTGCTCGGCCTGCCGCTGCCGACGGTCGGGGTCTACGTCATTCTCGCGGTGCTGGCGGCGCCGGCGCTGGTGCAGGCCGGCATCTCGCCGATGCAGGCGCACATGTTCGTGCTGTTCAACGGCATCCTCGGAATGGTGACGCCGCCGGTCGCGCTTGCGGCCTTTGCCGCCGCCACGATCGCGCAGTCGGATCAATGGAAGACCGGCTGGACGGCGATGCGCCTGAGCTGGTGCTCGTATTTCATCCCGTTCCTGTTCGCCTACTCGCCGGCGCTGATCATGCGCGGCGATCCGCTATCGATCGTGCTGGCGGTAGCCATGGCCTTGCTCGGCATCTTCATGGGAACGGCGGCGGTGGTGGGTTACGTGTTTGCGCGCATTCCGGTGCCGCGCCGCATCGGCTATGCGGCAATCGCGCTCCTGCTGCTGGCGCAGCCCGCGATGTTCGACGGGGCGGTCTATGCCAATATCATCGGCATGATTGCGGCTGCCGTTGCGATCGGCTGGGAAGTCGCGCACGCCCGCGGGTCGCGGCCCGCGGCAGGGTAGAGGCCGGGGGCCCGTATGCGGATCGATGCTTTCAATCACTTCTTTCCAAAGCCGTTCTTCGACCGGATGCTCGAGGTCGCCGGCGACTTGAGCGACATCGGCAAGCGCGTGCGCGCGGTCCCCGCGCTGCATGATCTCGACGTGCGGCTGCGCATCATCGACGGCTTTCCCGACTACGCGCAGATCCTGTCGCTGCCGATGCCGCCGCTCGAGGTGCTGAGCAAGCGCAACGCCGCGCTCGAGCTCGAGCTCGCCACGATCGCCAACGACGGCATGGCGGCGCTGGTGGCGCGACATCCCGACCGCTTTCCCGGCTTCATCGCTTCGATCCCGATGAGCCAGCCCGACGCCGGCGCCGGCGAGGCGGAGCGGGCGGTGCGCGACCTCGACGCCATCGGGGTGCAGATCTTTACCAACGTGGGCGGCGAGCCGCTCGATCGGCCGCGGTTCGATCCGTTCTTTGCCGCCATGCACCGGATCGGCAAGCCGATCTGGCTGCATCCGGCGCGCGGCGCCAGCCATCCGGACTACATGGACGAAAAGAAATCGCTGTACGAGATCTGGTGGTGCTTCGGCTGGCTGTACGAGACCAGCGCCGCCATGGCGCGGCTCGTGTTCTCCAAGACGTTCGACCGCTATCCGGGCCTGAAAGTGATCGCGCATCACCTCGGCGCCATGGTGCCGTACGCCGAGGGCCGGGTCGGACCGGGGTGGGACCAGCTGGGCGCGCGCACGTCGGACGAGGACTATGCCGGCTTGCGTCGGAGCTTGCGCAAGCGTCCGCTCGACTATTTCAAGCAGGACTTCTACGCCGACAGCGCCGTGTTTGGATCGCGGGCGGCCACGGTCTGCGGGCTCGAATTCTACGGCGCCGATCGCGTCGTGTTTGCGTCCGACTGTCCGTTCGACCCGGAGGGCGGCACCGGCTACATCCGCGCGACGATCGCCATCCTCGACAGTCTCGATCTTTCCAAGCAAGACCGCGAGAACATCTATTGGCGCAATCTCGAGCGGCTGACGGGTCACACGTTCGTGAAATAGCTGCGTCGATCACGCGCCACCGGACCACACGCCGCCGAACCACAGAATACCGAGAACAAGGACGGCGAGGGCCGTGCTGACCACGAGCACGAGCAGGACCGGCCGATCCAGGTAGCCTTGGCGCGCTTCGCGCGCGGTCTCGACCACTTCGCCGCCAGGCCGTCGTTCCATGACGTTTCTCCCTTTGTCGCTGCCGGATAACGCAGTGGCGGAAAGGGAGGTTCCTGACGTGGAAACCGGGCGCGGCGTAATCGGGAACCGGCGATGCCGCGCCCACGCTAGGGAACTCGGCGCGGGCGGCGAGGTCTCCGTTCCTGCAAATCGATCCGGCGGCGCTTGTAGCGCTTGACCATCGGCGCGGCCTCCCGCCCCGGAGGCGAAGTCAGCGCAAATTTTTTGAGAGTGGCGGTCAGCAGTCACACGGCTCGCCGCAGCGGCGGCCGTGTGGGCAGCGCCGGCGCTCGTCGACACGGCGATGGTGCGGCGGCTGTGAGGCTCGGCGGGCTACTGTCCGCATTCCCCAAAAAAAGGACGCTCGATAACGGCAAGCCCGGCCAAGGGGCCGAGCCTGAACACCCCCGTTAACCAAGAATTAATGATTGATTTTGCGAGCGGGCGCGGCGCCGGTCAAGATAGGCAGCAAGAATGTCGCCGTGCGCGTCGCAACGCGCGTGGGGAACTGTAACAGGAGCGTCGCGATGAGGAACACAGTCGTTACGTTGGTAGCAATGTCGACTTTGGTCGCCGCCATGGTCGGAATGCCCAGCAGCGCGCAGTCGCAAGTTGTTGTCATCATCGGAAACGGGCCAGGACAATCTTATTACCCTCAGCCCTACCCATCTCCGTATCCATATCCATATCCATATCCGTATCCACGTGTTGTTTATGGCGAGCCCGGCTATTATCCCGGATATGGCCCCCCTGCATACGTCTACGGCTCTTACAATGGCGGCGGCTACTACAATGGGTATCGACCGTATGGATACGGGTCGAGGTGGTGACTTCGTCTCAGCGAGCTGACGCGCTGCGCTGAACGGTTGTGGCTGGACCGGGCTGCCATCCCCTCCGCTAATCCTCGGTCTTGGTGGTCGGGGCCGTCGTCGGTCTGGCACCGGTTGACTTGCGCCATTTCGTACTCTCGGCAAGCTCCGGACTCTGGCTGCCGTGAGGGTGCTCGTACCCTCCGTCGATCACACGCCAGCCGTTAGCGATGGCGTTCATCAATAGATTCTTGGCTTCCTGAGCTGATTGATCAGCGCTGTGCTGATATTGGGCGCGAGCAAACCAAACCATACGCCATGCGGCCCGGTAAGCAGCAGCTTTCGGAAGAGCGGCAAGAAAGGTGCTGGAGGTCTGAAATACCACAGCGGCCCACGCGATCGCATGCAACGGCCAATCATCTTTTATCAGCCACTGTCGCGGATACGCAGCAACGGAGACCGTTAGGACAGCTGCCGAGATTCCAAGGATGTAGTACATTCCGTACCAGAACCTGGCCTTTCGGTGCCAGTCGTCAAGCCGCTGCTCCGCAGTCGCGGCTAAATCCTCGCGTGTTATATTTGCGGGGTTCGATACCGCCGATGCGGTAGCTTGGTCGGGCGCTGACGTGTCCATGACGGCTTACTCCGTGGCTCGCCAATACGATCGATGGACACTGTGCAGTCTAGCGGCGCGGGCGCTCGATGGCAGCCAAAATCAACGCGCTGATCGGTGAATCATGGACGTAGATTTCGGCCTTATCCCGAAGATCCGCATGGCCTTCGCGAATAAAAAATCCGACAAGAAAGAGCTGGTCGAACGTTGAGGGACCTTGATCCCGCGTGTGGCCAAGCATTCAGTCAAGAGGCTCGACTCCGCCCGCCCCGGCCTAGCGGGATCCGACACGCTGAGATCACGCCGCTTGGTGCAAGCGAGCCGCAACGGGCCGGTCGGGTGCGCGGCGAGGGTGAGATGCGCGCGGGCGTGGCGTTTCGACGTGCTCTAGGGACACCAATTTATTGCGCATGGGCAGCGGCGCATGAGGACCGGCGGGGAGAGGCTGCGAGTTGTCGTCCAAGCCGGTGACGAGGTCGAGTCAGTGGCGTCGGCGTCCCGGATTCGGCCCGCTCTCTCCACGCCGGTGTCCAGGAGCCCGCCAGCTCTGGTCGCGCGGGAGTGGCGTATTCAACCGGCTCTCTGCGCGCGGGCGCCCGGTCGACCAGCTTCTCTCCACAGGTCGAGGTGGCTTCCCAGCGTGCGTATGGC
>Ga0075429_100004054_pt1 | contig 12545 bp, 11 predicted proteins | sample RhiMetdeltSRZDD3_FD_75295 | JGI IMG/M metagenome (GOLD analysis project Ga0075429, IMG submission 75295) | Populus rhizosphere microbial communities from Tennessee, USA - Rhizosphere MetaG P. deltoides SRZDD3 | ecosystem: Host-associated > Plants > Roots > Rhizosphere > Soil | place: USA...
ACGACCGGCGGCTCACGCTCGAGGTCGAGGTGGTGGACGGCGCGAGCCGCACGGTGAGCGGACGGGGCTCGGCGATCATGGGCCGCGGCCTGTTCACCATCGCGCTGCGCCCGTCGCGGCGCGTGATCGACGTCGGCGATCCGGTGGTGGTCGAGGTGATCACGCGGGACCACGCCGGCCGGCCGGTGAGCGCCACGGTCACCGTGCAGGTGGACCAGGAGGCCTGGAATCCCCTCGAGCGGCGGTACCTGCGCGGCGCCCGCGCGCTCGCCGAGACCCAGGTCGCGACCGGACCCGACGGGCGCACGGTCGCCTCGATCTCGCCGTCCGCCGCGCGGTCCGGCCACCTCATGGTGCGGGCGCGCGCCGAGGACAGCCGCGGCAACCGGATCAGCGGCGAGACCTCGCTGTGGGCATACGACGCCCGCGTGGTCGACTACGCGTACCGATATCCGACGCTCGAGGCGTTCGCCGAGCGCCAGCGCTACCAGCCGGGCGACACCGCCAGCGTGCTGGTGAACGCGGACACGCGCTTCGCCGACGTGCTGGCCACGGTCGAGGGTCGCGAGATCCACGACTTCAAACTGGTGCGCCTGACCGGCAACACCGGACTGATTCGATTCCCGATCCGGCCCGAGTACGCGCCCAACGTGTTCATCACCGTGCACCTTCGCCATCGCCGGCAGGTGCAGACGCGTTCGATCGAGCTCGCGGTCGCCGCCGCGCGCCACGATCTGACGATCGCGCTCAAGCCGGACAAGGCCGAGTACCGGCCGGGCGACTCGGCGAGCGTCGCGGTCGAGACGCGGGACGGGGCCGGCCGGGCGGTCCCGGCGGAGGTCTCGGTCGGCGTGGTCGACGAGGCGATCTACGCCCTGCGTGCCGACGCCACCCCCGATCCGCACGACGTCTTCTACGGCCGCATCCCCAACTGGATCTCGACCACGGTCTCGTTCCCGCTCCTCTACTACGGCGGGGTGGACAAGGGTCGTGAAGAGGAGGTGCGCCGCGATTTCCGGGACGTGGCCCTGTGGGCGCCCAGGGTGCTGACCGACGCATCCGGCCGCGGCGAGGTCCGGCTGCGCTGGCCCGACAACCTCACCACCTGGCGCATCACGAGCCGCGGGGCGACCGAGCAGACGCTGGTGGGGAAGGGGGTCGCGAAGGCGCTGGTGAGCAAGCCGCTGGTGGCGCGACTCGCCGCCCCGCGGGCGTTCATCGCCGGCGACCGCGCGACGCTCGTCTCGGTGGCCAGCAGCCGCGCGACCACGGCGATCACGGGCGTGGACCATTCGCTCGAGGCCAAAGGCGGCGTCCGCGTGACCGGGCCCGCGACCCGGCGCGGCGATCTCGCGCCCGGGGGCGAGATGCGGGTCGAGTGGCCGGTCGAGGCGCCGCCGGCGCCGGCGAAGGGCGCCCGGCCGCGCGCGGGTGTGCTCACGTTCCGCGCGCGGGCCTCCCAACCCAAGGAAGGCGGTGACGCTTTGGAGCTGACGGTGCCCGTCCACCCGCGGGCGGTGGCGCTGCGCTCGACCGGCGGCGGCGCCATGGACCCCGGCAGCCGCACGATTTCGGTGCCGCTGCCGCCCGCCTTGCTGGCCGAGGAGAGCCAGGTCTCGCTCGATTTCTCCCCATCCCCCGCGATGATGGCGCTCTCGGGCGTGCACTACCTGCTGAGCTATCCGTGGGGATGCGTCGAGCAGACCGCGAACGGCATCCTGCCGGCGGCGGCTCTGCTCGCCGCTTTCCAGCGCGTGGGCGGCAAGGCGCCCGGATGGGAGGCTCCGGCCGAGCGCTTCGCGCCCTATGTGCGTCGCCTCGTGAGCCTCCAGTCGCCGGATGGCGGGTGGGGCTGGTGGCGCGAGGGCGAGTTCGATCCCTACATCACCGCGCTCGCGCTCGATGCCCTGGCCCGCGTGGTGCGACTCGGACACGGCGGGCCGGATGCCGAGCAGGCGCTCTCGAACGGCGCCAACCGGATGGTGCGGGGCCTGTACGAGGCGCGCAGCGAGGACGGCGAGGCGTACGTGATCGCCCACCTGACGCCGGTGCTCGCGCTGCCCCAGGCGTCGAGCCGCTTCGGTCCGCTCGCCGAGGGCGTCGGCGCCATGGCGACGTCGGTCTACGCGGCGCGTGAGCGCCTGAGCCCGGCGGGGCTGGCGCTGGCCGCCCGTGCGCACGCCGATCTCGGACGCAAGGAACAGGCGCAGCGATTGCTCGATCTTCTGCTCGCGCGCGCCGAGCGTGACGGCATGGGGCTCCACTGGCCGGCGGGCGATGACGCGTGGTTCGGGGACGACATCGAGACCACCGCCTATGCACTCTCGGCGCTCGCGGCGATCGCGCCGGCCGACGGGCGCACGGAGTCGGTCGTGAGCTGGCTCGCCGGCCGCCGCACCGGCGGCTACTGGCGCTGTACCCGCACCACCGGCCCCGCGATCGTCGGGCTCGCCGACTACCTCGCCGCGCGCCCCGAGGAGGCGAAGCCGAGCTTCCGGCTGATCGCCGACTGGAACGGCGTCCGCGTGATCGAGCGCGAGATCGGGCCCCACGGGCCGTGGGACGCTTTCGGCGCCGAGGGGTTGCGCATCGAGGTGCCCACAACCGCGCTCAAGGCGGGCGACAACCGGCTGGCGCTCACGGTCACCGGACGTGGCCGCCTCTACTACGGATGGGAGGCGCGCGCGCTGGTGCCGAGTCCGGGACCGGCGCCGGAGGAGAAGCGCGTGACCCTCACGCGCGAGTTCCTGCGCGCCGAGCGCACCGCCGACCGGCGCGGGCGGCCGCGCTTCGTGGCGTCACCGCTCGAGGCGAAGGAGACCTTCCGGGTGGGCGATCTCGTGCTCGTCCGCCTGACGCTGCGGGCGACGCGGGCGCTCCATCACCTCGTGCTCACCGACCCTCGGATCACCGGGCTCGAAGTGGACCAGCTGCGTCCGGACGGCGCCGAGTGGCCGTGGGGGATGCACGCGGAGGAGCGCGACCAGGGCGCCGCCTTCTTCCTCGACCGGATCGGCGAGGGGGAGACCGTGATCGAGTACCTGATGCGACCGGAGATGGCGGGGGTCTTCACCGCCCTCCCCGCGGCGGTGGAGGCGATGTACGACCCGAGCCTGGGCACGCGCAGCGGCGAGGCGATCGTGAACGTGGTGGCGCGCTGATCGGCCCCCGCATTCCGGAGCGGGGCAAGCGAAGGCCCCCGGCGCCGAAGCGCCGGGGGCCTGGGACACTCACGCGACGCAGGTCGCGCGCACGCCTACCAGAGATAGACGTGGAAGCCGAGCTGGGTGAAGTTGTCGCCCCGGGTGTCGAAGCCGGTGATGTTGAACTCGTTCTCGGGCGTATCGTTGTCGTGGGACTTGAGCGAGTTGTACGCGATGCCGTGCGACGCGGAGATGCTCACCTTGTCCACGAACATGTACTCGACCTCGAGCTCACCGGAGACGGAGATCAAGGTGGACGTGATCTCGTTGGGAGAACCGAGGGGGGCAGTCTTGTCCTCCAACTTCGACCGGCCGTACTGGAAGCCCGGCCGAACGATGAAGTTCACATTGCCCCACTTCTTCGCCGAGAACGGCACGCCGAGATCGACCACGAAGCCCGTCCCCTCGTCGGTCGTCGTGAGCGGCGGACCCGACTCGACCGAGATCGTCGTGATCCCGACGGCCACGTCCACGCCCATGTTCGGGCTGAACCACTGGCGGATCCCAATCGCGGGAGACGTGCCGAGGCTGGTACCCGCGAACGACGGACCATCCAGAGTCCGGAACCCCAGTCCGCCCATGTTCCCTTGCGCGTGCGCCGCGACGGGTCCGAGCAGCAACGTGACGGCCGCAGCCGCAATCAGGAGCTTCTTCACCGTGTGTCCCTCCATGAGACGGGCAGCTGGCCTGCCCTTGGGTGCGCCAGCCCCGGCGGATGAAGCCCCGCCGGGTGTTTCGGTCCCAACAAGGCCGGCAGGCTATGTACCTCCATCGGGCAAGTCAACCAAGGGACTGCCCGGATGTGCACCTGCCAACGGCCCCGGTCTCACGGGAAGCGGTTTTTCAGCGTTCCCCAGGTGGTGCGTCGAACGGGCGTGACATCGGCTCCGCAGGCCACGGCGTGGACAACGAGTCCGTGCCCGCGGCGAGCCAGCCTTCGAGCCGCACACCGCAGCCGGCTCCGCCGCAGTTCTGCTCCGACCAGCCGTCGAGGCGGAACTCCAGCGTTCCGTTCACCAGCGTGCCGGGGGGGACGCCCCCCCGCCCGGCGACCGTGAAAGCGATCGAGGCGGTGGCGAACAGCCAGGGCGCGGGGATCCAGGATCGGCGCGGAGCGCCGTCTTGGGTGCTCCAGGGCATCGCGGACCTCGGATGGGCGGTTGGCCGACCTCTGAATGGCTATGCCCCGGCGGTTCGCGGGTCTAGCGGGATTTCGGCCATGACGGCCTCCGCGGGCGCCCTCCCGGCTTCGCCCGCGGGCGGACGACCGTCATCGTTGGCGCCGCCGGCGCCAACGAGGTTGCCGACCCCGCTCGCTCGAGGATTGGGCCCGGGGATTCGTGCCAGGCCTTCCGACCCCGGCCAGCGGAAGCTTCCGCCCGGTCGGATGCCTCCGGCTCCAACCGGGACGCAACGGCATACCCGGTGCATCGCCGCCACCACGCCATCCGCCCCCGGCCCCGCGCGAGGTGCGTGATCGATGACGGCCGAACACTCACAGGTCCGAACCGGAGGCTTGTCGTGGCCCTTTGCCGGAGCAGGGCTCCCACTCCTCTACCTCTGGCTGGCGTGGTCCTGGTGGTTCGAGATCCGGTCCCAGGTGGCGGCGCTGGCCGTGTCGGCGCCGACGCTGGACGCCGGCATGCTTGCGGTCATGGGACTCGGCGCGCGGATGCTGGCAACGTTGAGCGAGGCCGGGATCTACACCCTCTGGTGGAGGAGTCGAGGCGTTCGGTTGCCCTACTGGCGTTTCCAGTGCTGGGTGGCCGCGCTCTCCGCGACCGACCTCGTCGGTTACTCGCTGCGACGCGCCGCCGAGGGCGCTCCCGACGCCGCTCGCTGGATGATTGCGGCGCTCGCGGGCCCCGGGGCGCTGGAGCCTTCTTCGTCAGGAGTTCCCGGCGGCATGGCGGGCCTGGGAAGTCTCGGGATCCTCACCTCGACGCGCGTGGTGATGACCGCGTGGGCCCAGGCCCGCGGCGTCGGAAGACCGCTCGCCGGGCCGCTGTTCCTGACCGCCTCGGCCTGGCTCGTGACCCGGCTGATCGGATGGTGGTCGGCGGATCTCATGAAGGGTCTGAGTCCGGTCCCATGAGACGGTCTCTGCGCGTGACGATGGACTTCGCCGCCGGCGCGACCCTGATCGCGGTGGCGCTGCTCGGAGCGTGGTGGGCGAGCGACCGCGCCCGGAGCTGGGAGCGGCCCCGGTGGAGCAGCGCGTCCTTCGAGCTGCTTCGCCCACGGCCGCCGATCGACACGGGCGGCGGGGTGCGATGGGTGATGGCCATCAACCCCCGCTGCCCGAGTTGCCTCAGGAGCCTGTGGCGTATCCACGCCGCCTGGTCCCGGCGCCCGGGGCGGGAGGGCCTCGTCGCCCTGATCGTGGACACGCCCGCGCGCCCCGATGCGCGGTCCCTGCGCAGGCTCCCGCCCATCGCCGTGTGGTGGGACCGGGAGAACCGCTGGCGGCGGCGGTGGGGCCATCGGCTCTATGGCGAGCTGCTCCAGTTCGACGGCTCGGGCCAATACGTTCGGACGATCTCGGCCGGCGAGGTCCCACGGCTGGGGGGATCGCGAGCCCCGGAGGATTCAACCGCCCCTGCACTCGAAGGAAGAGGAGGGACATGATGACGAAACTCAGGTTGATCATGCTGGCCTCGCTGCTGGCGCTGTCGGTGGCGAGTCAGCCGATGCAGGTCTCGGCGCAGGTGGTCGAGGACGTCGGAGTCGAACGCTTCGACTCCCGGAAGTTCATTGACTACGCGGGATGCGCACTCAGCGTCGGCTTTGCGACCGGTACCGGTTCCTGGCTGCTGGCCGGTCTGGTTTGCTACCGCGCGTTCACGGAGCACTGGGCGACGTAAGACCTCCCCGGAACGAGGCAACGATGAAACGCCATTCGACGTTCGTGAGGATCGTCCAGTCGTGCTTGGCGCTGCTGGTCGCGCTGTCAACGACCCTGCCGCCCCTCCAGCACGCCGCACACGCCGGCAGGGGGTTGGAGGCAAGAGCGACGGAAGCGGTCTGGGAGGGATCGGGCGACAGCGGCGACATGGGGTTCGAACGCTGGTGGGGGGCGGCCGGGGCCGTGCTGTGTGGGGGCGGGATTGCCCTGATCCGATATTCGCCCGCGATCGGGATGAATCCCTACGTCCTGGCGGCGGGCATCAGCGGCTGCCTGCTCGCCGCGCTGGACGTCTGGACGACCTAGTGGAGCGATGGGGCCGCGCCGGCGACTCGCCGCGCGCGGCCCCCGCAGTGCGGCTTCCGCGCCGGCTTCGGCGTGGGACTTCACCCGCCCCCTCCCCGCTCTCGGCTACACTCCCGCCCGATGGATGCCACCCTCGATCGGGCGCTCAAGTCGGCGGCCTCGCGATTGAGCGCGGTCACCGACTCGCCCCTGGCCGAGGCCGAGGAGCTGCTCGGGCGCCTGCTGGGGCTCGGGCGTGCCGAGCTCTACCTGCAACGCTCGCGGGTGCTCGCCGCGGAGGAATGGCAGCGGCTCGACCGCTGGCTCGCGCGCAGGGCGCGCGGCGAGCCGGTGCAGTACATCACCGGGCGCGCGGCATTTCGCGGCCTGGACCTGGCGGTGGATTCGGCCGTGCTCATCCCGCGGCCCGAGACCGAGGGGCTGGTCGACGCCGTGCTCGCGGTGCTGCGCGAGGAGCTGGCGCGCTGGCGGGAGCCGCGCGTGCTGGACCTCGGCACCGGCTCGGGCGCGATCGCGATCGCGATCGCCGCCGAGTGGCCGGCGGCGGTCATCACCGCAACCGACGCCAGCGAGGAGGCGCTGGTCGTGGCACGGGCGAACGCGGCCGCGTGCGGGCTCGCCGAGCGCATCCATCTGCTGCATGGCGACTGGTTCGAGCCGGTCGCCCTCGATCAGCGCTTCGAGGTCATCGTATCGAACCCGCCCTACATCGCCGTCGGCGAACGGGACGCGCTTCAGGATCAGGTGAGGGAGTTCGAGCCCGAACGGGCCCTGTTTTCCGGCGAGACCGGGCTCGAGGCCCTACGCGAGATCGTGGAGGAGGCGCCACGGCACCTGGTCGCGGGTGGATTGCTGGCGCTCGAGCTGGCCGAGATGCGCGCGCGCGAGGTCGCGGGCTGGCTCGAGGGCGCTCACGACTGGCAGAGCGTCACGCTGATCGATGATCTGGCCGCGCGCCCCCGCTGCCTGCTCGCGCGGCGTCAGGGCGGCCCGGCGATCGCCCCGGCGCAGTGGGTGGAGGAGGGGTGAGACGCTTTCGCCCGGATCAGCGCTTCCCCAGCAACGCCAGCAACCCGGTCGTCAGCCACGGCACGTAGGTGATCACGAGCACGCCGAACGTGAGGATCAGCAGCATCGGCAGCGATGCGCGCGTCACCTCGAGCAGCGGCCGCTTGAACCGGTAGGAGGAGAGGAACAGGTTCAACCCCACCGGCGGCGTCAGGTAACCCAGCTCGAGATTGGCGATGAAGATGATCCCGAGATGCACCGGGTGGATGCCGAAGGTGGCGGCAATCGGGATGATGAGCGGCACCACCACGACCGTGGCCGAGAAGATGTCCATCAGGCAGCCGACGATCAGCAGGAAGACGTTGAGCGCGAGCAGGAACGCCCAGGGCGAATGGATGTGCTCGCGCGTCCACTCGACCAGCCGGGCGGGCACCTCGGCATCCACCATGTAGCTGCTGAATCCCATCGCCGCGCCCAGGATGACCAGCACGCCGCCCACCAGCACCACGGTCTCCGCCAGCACCTTGGGCAGGTCGCGCCGCACCGAGAGGTCGCGCAGCACGAAGCACTGGACCACGAACGAGTAGAGCACCGTGAGCGCGGACGCCTCGATCAGGGTGGCGAAGCCGCCGAACACCGCAACCAGCACGACCAGCGGCAGCAGCAGCTCCCACTTGCCCTGCCAGACCGCCGCTCCCACCTCCTTCGCTTCGAACCGGGCGTGCGCCGCGTGGGAGCGCATGCCCTCGCGTATGCCCCAGGCGGCCGTGAGCCCCAGCAGCAGCAGGCCCGGCAGGAGCCCGCCGATGAACAGGTCCTCGATCGCGACCTGCTGGGAGACCACGAAGTAGAGGATGAGCGGCAGCGAGGGCGGGAACAGGAGCCCCAACGAGCCGCAGGCGGTGATGAGGCCGAGCGAGAACTGCTCGCGATAGGACTCCTGCCGCAGCGCCTGAAAGAGCAGTGCTCCCATCGCGAGGATGGTGACGCCGGAGCCGCCGGTGAAGGCGGTGAAGAACGCGCACACCACCGCGACCACGATCGCGGTGCCGCCGGGCATCCACCCGAGGAGCGCGCGGAACACGCGCAGGAGGCGCTGCGAGGCGTGGCTCTCGGAGAGCAGGAACCCGGTCAGCGTGAAGAGCGGGATCGCGGCGAGCGTGGGGGAGACCGCGAGCCGGTAGGCTTCGACCGGCATGGCGGCGATCGGTACCGCGTCCTTCATGAACAGCAGCACCGCGACGCCGCCGAGGAGTGCAAAGATGGGGCCGCCGAGCGCGGTGCCGACCAGCACCAGTCCGACCCCCGGCCACGGGTTCTTGCCTTCGAGGAGCCCCGGGTACTGCGACAACCAGGCGCCGGCGACGAGCCCGAGCGCCGCGAACGCCCGCCCCGGCCAGCCCGGAGAGGCGCGCCACACGATGCGCACGGCGATCAGGGCGAACGCCACCGGCAGCACGACCTGCCCGATCCACACCGGGACGCCGGCGGCGATCTCCGAGCCCGCTTGGCGCTCGATCAGCACCATGCCGAGGCTTGCGCGGCAGAGGAGAGCGGCGACCGCCGCCGAGACCGCCGCCGCGACCACCTCGGCATGGTGCCGCCAGCGTCCCTCGGGGATGAACGCGCCGGTCGCGAGCGACAGGAGGCGACCTTCGCGCGCCGCGATCGCCGCGCCCAGGAACCCCACCCACAGCGTCAGGTGCTGGACGAACGGGCCCGAGCCGGGGATGCCGCTCTTGAATGCCGCGCGCCAGGCGATCTCGAGCAGCGGCAGCACCGCCATCACCGCGAGCGCCGCGCTGGCGACGCCGGTCTCGAGGCGGCCCAGCGTCTTCAGCGAGCGCCTCCGGCCTTGCGACGGCGGAACGCATCACGCTCGCGCGTCGCCATGTCGAGGATGTCGGGCGGGATCAACGTGCCGCGCATGCCCTTGGCGAATGCCTCGGCGGCCACCCGCCATTCCGCCACCGCCGCCTGCGGCACCGTGTTCACGGTCAGCCCGCGCTTCTTCATCTCCTCGACCGCGGTCGTGTCCTGCTTGGGGACCCCGGTCTCGAGCTTCTTCTCGAGCCGCTGGCAGGCGGCGAGCACCTTGGCCTGATCGGCCGGCGGGATCTTCGCCCACGCCTGCTTGGTCATGACGAGCCCGCCCACCAGCGGCGCCATCCCGATCCCCACCATGTGCGGGGTCTGGCGATACCACTGGAGCGTGAGCGCGAGCAACGGCGTGGTCGGAGCGCCATCGATCATCCCGGTCTGGAGGCCCGTCAGCATGTCGCTCGGCGCGATGGCGACCGGCGTATAGCCGTTGCTCTTCCAGATCTGAACCCAGCGGTCGTCGCCCGCCGCCGCGAACATCTTGACCTTCTTGATGTCGGCGACCGTGCGCGCGTCCTGCTTGGTGAAGAAGTAGACCCAGCCGCCGTGACCCCAGTTGAGCAGGACGAAGCCCTTGGCGTCGAGCCGCTGCTTCAAGATCGGGGTCATCTTCGCCAGCACCGCGTAGAGCTCGGGATAGGAGTCGAAGAACATCGGCACCCCGAACATCTGGAACGCGTTGTCGATCTGGGCGAGCCCGGCGGTGGTGATGGCCGCCGCCTGGATCTGGCCGATCCGCATCTTGCGCACGTAGTCAGGCTCGTCGCCCGCGACCCCGCCGGGATACACCTTGAGCTGCACGCGTCCCCCGGTCGATTGCGCCCACTCGGCGCCCATCTCGCGCATCGCCCGGTGCCAGACCGAGCCGTCGGGGACGAAGGTCGCGAGCTTGATGACCGTGGGCGCCTGCGGCACGGCGGGCGAGGGGGCGAGTGCCGGGGCGAGCGCGAGCGCGGCGATCGCGATCCATGCGAGAGATGGCTTACGGTGAAGTGTCATCGTCGATCCTTTGAGGTCGCGCGTGGCGCGGGGGCGTTCGTGTCGTCGGATTCGAGGAACAAGTCGTCCTCACGCTGGATCAAGTCGCGCGCCTGCTGCTGCACGATCAGGGTCGCGAGGCGTTGACTGGGTTCGAGGTTGGGATCGACCGCGAGGGCCTTGTCGAGCAGCTCGCGGAACTCGCGTCGGTTCTGGGTCAGGACCGACACACTCTGGGCGAGGGTCACGTAGGGCGAGGCCTTCTGACCCTTGGACAGGTCGACCGCGCGCTTGAAGTGCTCGCGCGCGCGCTCGGGCGATCCGCCCATGTCCCTGGGGAGCGCCTCCAGCAGGATCATCGCCTCGTGGAAAGCACCACCGTCGTAGGCCTCATCGAGCTTCAACCCCCGCGCCATGAGGGCGCGCACCGCCCCCAGGTCGGCGAGCAGCTCCGCGCGATCCTTGCCCAGGTTGATCGCCGATCCCCAGGCCGCCGCGGTCCAGTAGAGCATCGGCAGCTCCTGCTTCTTGATCTCGCGCGCCGCCGAGTCGGGATGCGCCTGGAGCCGTTCCGTGATGCCCTTGTGGTCCAGCTCGAGCCCGCGCAGGCCATAGTTGCGCGCCCGGAGGAACAGCTTGAGTGCGCGCTCGCGGATCACGGTCGCGCGGGCGTAGTCGGCGGCCTCGATCGCCTGGGCGTCGGGCTGGATGAACCCCGCCCCGTACTGGGTGAAGCCCCGGCAGAGCCCGAGCAGGAGGCCCCGGTGCTTGGGGAGCGTCTGGAGCAGCGATTCCATGGTCTTCAGGCCGAAGGGGACCGCCTCGCGGATCAGCTCGGGGTCATCGTCGGTGCCGAAGACGTCGGGCCCTGAAGTGAGCGAGTTGGCGACGCTCCTGGTCGCCATCTTGTTGATGGAGCACGAGGTCGTGGCGGCGAGGAGGAGTGCCCCGAGCACGGCAACGAAGGGCCGCGGGAGCGGCGATGCAAGGCGACTCGTTGGGTCACGCACAGTTGCGGGACGCTACCCGCCGCCCCGCGCGGCGGTCAAGGCGAAGCCTGGTTGCTTCAGGGCTTGGGGTCGTGATCCAGGTAATGCATGTCCTTCTCGCCCGCCCTGACCGCAACCTTGAGCTGGTTCGTTCGAGGCGGGATCGGGCAGTTGTAGTGCACGGAGTAGGCGCAGGCCGGGCTATAGGCCAGGTTGAAGTCGAGCACGTAGCGCCCGTTGCCGAGCGGCTGGGGATCGAGGTAGCGGCCGACCGCGTAACTCTCCTTGCCGGTGGTCGCGTCGCGGAAGAAGACCGCGATGTCGCTCTCGCCCACGCCAGGCTCGAGCAGTCGGCTCGCCTCGAGCCGGCAGCGGGTCTTGCCCACCATGAAGTCGAACCAGCCCGCCTTGACCGCCCGCCGCTGCGAGCCGCGGGTCGAGACGATGACCGTGGTGTCGGGGCGGGGATTGGGCGTGAGCGGCAACACGTAGCGCCAGGCGAGGTCCACCGGGAAGTAGTCGATCCCCTTGTACGACGTGAAGCCCGGACTCTGGGGATCGAACACGATGATGGCCGGGAAGCGCTGGTGCGAGAGCCGCAGCGTGTAGCGGCCGACCGCGACGCTGGTCGGGCCAACCGTGGCGCGGCGCAGCTCGACGCCTTTGAGCTTGAAGCTGGCCGAGTCGTCCACCGCCTGGACGACGAACGAGTCCCTGTCGACCGTGACCTCGAGATGCCTGGGTCGCACCGCCGGGTCGTCGAGGCGCACGCCGGAGCCCGGCTCGCGGCCCACGGTCAGGCGGTCGGTGGAGAAGTCGGTGCGCGCGACGGCAGCGAGGTATGAAGTGGGGCTGCTCTTCAGCCACTCGCGTGTCTCGACCCGGTCCTTCTCGATGGCGTGGCGGACGGAGTCCGCTTCCGCGCGGGAGATCGCGACTGGGCCGGGAGCGGGCGAGGCGAGCGCGAGCAGGGCGACGAGCGCAGTGAGCAGAAGGACCTCCGGAACATGTCGGGTGGAGTATTCTACGTTGGGAGCGCGACCCCGGAGAAGGCGCTTACGCGGCCCGGTGTGACAGACGAGGACCGTGCACTCGAGCTGTCGATTGATTTCCCCCGCCCATGTGCCGATAATGCGGCTACCCCACACCCGTTCCGCTGTTGACCAGGGCCAGTCCCGCCACCGACTCCGCGGGACCATCCAGGAATGAGGCTCACATGGATGTGGGCGCGCGCGCACACACGCACTTTGCTCCCGATACCTCCGCCCCGACCCA
>Ga0075429_100004058_pt1 | contig 12542 bp, 10 predicted proteins | sample RhiMetdeltSRZDD3_FD_75295 | JGI IMG/M metagenome (GOLD analysis project Ga0075429, IMG submission 75295) | Populus rhizosphere microbial communities from Tennessee, USA - Rhizosphere MetaG P. deltoides SRZDD3 | ecosystem: Host-associated > Plants > Roots > Rhizosphere > Soil | place: USA...
GGGCCACGTCGCGCAGCGCGAACGGCCCGTCCACCTCGACGGTGTCCACGGGCAGGGGCTCGGCGGGGTCGATCTCGAAGCCGTAACGCTCGGGCGCGCCCGCGACCAGGATGGCCGCCTGGATGCGGGGCACGTAGTCGCGCGTCTCGCGCGGCAGGGCGCGGGCGCGGGCCAGCTCCCAGAAATCGCTCGTACCGTGACGGCGGATGGCCCGCCGGACGGTACCCTCGCCGGCGTTGTAGGCGGCCAGGGCCAGGTTCCAGTCCTCGAACACGTCGTGGAGGTGCCGCAGGTACTGGGCCGCGGCGCGGGTCGCCTTCTCGGTGTCGCTCCTCTCGTCGACCCAGGAGTCCTGGGCCAGGCCGAAGCGGCGGCCGGTGGCGGGCATGAACTGCCAGAAACCCTTGGCCTTGGCCCCGGAGACCGCCTCCGCCCGGAACTCGCTCTCGACCAGGGCTACATAGGCCAGCTCCGGAGGGAGGCCCTCGGCCGCGAACGCCTCGCGGATGGCGGGCAGATAGCGGCCGCCGCGGGCCAGGGCGCCCGAGAACCAGTCCCGCATCCCATTGCGGTACAGGTGGATGGTGGCCCGGACGGCGTCGTTGAGCTCGATCGGGACCCCGCCACGGGTCGGGGGCAGGGTGGACGGGCTCCAGGCGATCTCGGGGATGAGGACGGGGCGGGGGATGGCGGTGGCCACGGCGAGGGCCGCCAGGAAGACGCCGGCCCGGGCCACGCCCCCCTGCCGGCGGTCCGGAGCCGGCCGCACGGCGGCCCGTCGATCCCCGCGGCGCCGGTCGGACACCGGCCGCAGGTCGAGCATCGATTGGGCGTCGTACGTCATAACGTCTTTATCTTCAGCGACTTGATCAGCCAATGCCTCCGCTGACGGGGCGGCCTCCCAAGCGCCGCTCCTTCGAAGGTAAGCGGTATTACCCGCCGGGTCAAGGCCCTGGCGGGCACGATAGATGCATTAGAGGCCAGAGTAGACTTGTGACCGGTCGCATAGGGCCCGGGGCACGAAGGGGTGATCCTGGGAGGCTAGCGATGAACGATCCGGGTCGGGCGTGCGGGTTCAAGGAGCGCGGTGGCGATCGCCGGCAGGCGGAGCGCCGCCACACGGACCGCGGTAGTGTCGACCGGCGGCAAGGGGATCGGCGCACCGCGACCGGCGCCGGCGTCCTGCTCACGATGGCGACCTGGGCGCTCGTGCCCGAAGCCCGGGCGGACATCTATACCCGGGTCAACAGCAGCGGCGTGACCGAAGCCACCAACCTACCGAACGACAAGGACTTCAAGCTGACCTATCGGAGCCCCAAGGGGATCGTGATCCACTCGCCGGGGTTCAACCTGCGGCCCTCCGCCAACCATGATTTCGACCACCACATCATGGCGGCCTCGGTCCATCACGGCATCAGCCAGGACCTCATCCGCGCCATCATCCAGGTGGAGTCGCAGTTCGACCGTCTGGCCGTCTCCACCGCGGGGGCCCGCGGCCTCATGCAGCTCATGCCCGCCACCGCGCGGGCGATGGGCGTCACCGACGCCTTCGACGCCCGCGAGAACATCTTCGGGGGGACGAAGTACCTGCGCATCCTGCTGCGCCTCTACGGCGGGGACGTCTCGATGGCGGCCGCCGCGTACAACGCCGGGGAGACCGCCGTGGCCCGGTACAAGGGGATCCCCCCCTACAAGGAGACCCAGAACTACGTACGCAAGGTGAACGCGATCCTGGGCAGCGCGGTAACCGCGGTGGCCACGGCGGCCCCGGAGATCCCCGCGATGTTCATCGCCGCCGGTGACGGGGCCCGCTCGGTCCGCGCGCCGGCCCGGGCCGCCGCGTCCGTGGGTACGACGAAGGCCGCGGCCGTGAAGACGGGGCCCCGCGTCTATTACCGCTGGAAGGACACCAAGGGCATCGTGCACATGACCGAGGCGCCGCCCACCACCGGCGACTACTCGACGATCAAGTCGACCGACTAGCGACGACTCCCGCCCGGCCGCTCGGGCGCCCGCCGAGCGCCCGAATCTATACTGGTGCGGTGCGGTACCCGGCGGGACCTCCGCGAGGCGCCGAGAGGCGCCGGCTGAGCGAGGGCCTGGCCCAGCCGCCGGAGCAGGCCGCGCGGTTCCTGCTCGGCCACATCCTGGTCCGGCGGGGCCGCCGCCCGCGGGCCTCACGCATCGTGGAGACCGAGGCCTATCTCGGCCAGGGCGACCCCGCCGCGCATTCCTTCCGGGGCCGGACCGCCCGCACGGGCCCGCTGTGGGGACCTCCGGGCACCGTGTACGTCTACTTCATCTACGGCATGCACCACTGCCTGAACGTGGCGGTGGACCGGCAGGGCGCCCCGGGCTGCGTGCTCATCCGCGCCGCCGAGCCGCTCGGCGATCTCTCTGGAGGCTCCCTCACCGGGCCCGGCCGGCTGTGCCGCGCGCTGGGGCTGGACCTGCGCGACAGCGGCACCTGCCTCTTCGCCCAGGGCTCGCGGGTGTACCTGCGCGAAGGGACGCCGCCGCGGCGCATCTCCGTCTCCACGCGCGTCGGGATCCGCAAGGCGGCGGACCGGCCGCTGCGGTTCTACGACGCGGACAGCCCCGCGGTCTCGGCGGCTCGCGAGTCGAGGTAGACTGCAAGCGGCGCTCGCCGCCGGAAAGGCCTGCCACCATGAAGCGCGACCCCTTCGGATCCCGCCAGAGCTTCGAGACCGGCCGCGGGACCGCGGTCCTCTATCGCCTGGACGCCCTCGCCGCTGCCGGCCTGGCCCCGGGCCTGGAACGCCTCCCCTTCTCGATCAGGGTCCTGCTCGAGGCCGTCCTGCGCAACGTGGACGGCGAGCTGGTGACCGAGGACGACGTCCGGAACCTCGCCGCCTGGAACGCGGCCGCGCCCCGGGACGTGGAGCTGCCCTACATGCCGGCGCGTGTGATCCTGCAGGACTTCACGGGCGTGCCCGCGGTGGTGGACCTGGCCTCCATGCGCGGCGCAGTCAAGCGGCTGGGCGGCGACCCGCGCCGGATCAACCCGCTCGTGCCGGTGGACCTGGTGGTGGACCATTCGGTGCAGGTGGACGTCTTCGCCTCGCCCGAGGCCCTGAAGCGAAACGCGGAGATCGAGTTCGAGCGCAACCGCGAGCGCTACGAGTTCCTGCGCTGGGGCCAGAAGGCGTTCGGCAACTTCCGCGTGGTCCCTCCCGCCACCGGCATCGTGCACCAGGTGAACCTGGAGTTCCTGGCCCAGGTCGTCATGCAGAAAGCGCAGGACGGCCAGCAGACGGTCTTTCCGGACACCCTCGTGGGCACCGACTCCCACACGACGATGATCAACGGGCTCGGGGTCCTGGGCTGGGGCGTGGGCGGGATCGAGGCCGAGGCGGTGATGCTCGGCCAGCCGCTGTACATGGTGACGCCCCAGGTGGTGGGCTTCAAGCTGACCGGCGGCCTGCGCGAGGGGGTGACCGCCACGGACCTGGTCCTCACCGTGACGCAGATGCTCCGGAAGAAGGGCGTGGTCGAGAAGTTCGTGGAGTTCTACGGCCCGGGCCTGGGACAGATGACCCTGGCCGACCGGGCCACCATCGCCAACATGGCCCCCGAGTACGGCGCCACCTGCGGCTTCTTCCCCGTGGACGCCGAGACGCTCCAGTACCTCCGCCGCACCGGCCGCGACGAGGCGCTGGTCGAGCTCGTGGAGCGCTACTGCAAGGAGCAGGGACTCTTCCGATCCGAGAGCTCGCCCGACCCGGTCTTCACCGACACGCTGCAGCTGGACCTGGCCACGGTGGAGCCCAGCCTGGCGGGGCCGAAGCGGCCGCAGGACCGCGTGGCCCTGTCGGGGATGAAGGCCGCCTTCCGCCAGGCCCTGACCGCTCCGGTCAAGGACCGCGGCTTCGGCCTGGCCGACGGGGAACTGCCGCGCACGGCCTCCGTCGCGATGCGCGGGGAGACGGCGACGATCTCCCACGGCTCGGTCGTCATCGCCGCGATCACCAGCTGCACCAACACCTCGAACCCGTCGGTGATGCTGGGTGCCGGCCTCCTGGCCCGGAAGGCCGTGGCGCGGGGCCTGAAGGTCAAGCCGTACGTCAAGACCAGCCTGGCCCCCGGCTCCAAGGTCGTGACCGAGTACCTCCGCAAGTCCGGGCTGATGCCGGACCTCGAGGCCCTGGGCTTCCACCTCGTGGGATACGGCTGCACGACGTGCATCGGGAACAGCGGCCCGCTGCCGGACGCCGTCCACGTCGCGGTGAACGAGGGAAAGCTCGTGGCTTCGGCCGTCCTCTCCGGCAACCGGAACTTCGAGGGCCGCATCAACCCCGACGTGAAGGCCAACTACCTGGCCTCGCCGCCGCTGGTGGTGGCCTACGCCCTGGCGGGCACCACCGATATCGACCTCGTGACCGAGCCCCTCGGCGTTGACGGACAGGGCCGGCCCGTGCGGCTGTCCGAGATCTGGCCCAGCCAGCAGGAGGTGGCCGCGCTCGAGGCCACCATCGGCGGCGAGATGTTCAAGAAGACCTACGCGAACGTCTTCGACGGGAACGAGACCTGGAACGCCATCGCGGGCGTGGAGGGCGACTTGTACGCCTTCCGCGAGGACTCCACCTACATCCAGGACCCGCCCTTCTTCCAGGGCCTGACGCTCCAGCCGCCGCCCGTCGGCGACATCCGCGGCGCGCGGATCCTGGCCGTGCTGGGCGACTCCGTCACCACCGACCACATCTCGCCCGCGGGCGACATCGCGGAGTCGAGCCCCGCCGGCCGCTACCTGAAGTCGAAGGGCGTGGCGAAGAAGGACTTCAACTCCTACGGCTCGCGCCGCGGCAACGACCGCGTCATGGTGCGGGGGACGTTCGCCAACATCCGCCTCAAGAACCTGATGGTGCCCGGCGTGGAGGGCGGGGTGACCCTCCACGTCCCCTCCGGCGAGCGCATGGACATCTACGACGCGGCGGAGCGCTACCGCGCGGAAGGGACGCCGCTCGTGGTCGTGGCCGGGAAGGAGTACGGCAGCGGGTCCTCGCGGGACTGGGCGGCCAAGGGCACGCTCCTGCTGGGGGTGCGCGCCGTGATTGCGGAGAGCTACGAGCGGATCCACCGCAGCAACCTCGTGGGCATGGGCGTCCTGCCCCTGCAGTTCCGCACGGGGCAGAACGCCGAGACGCTCGGCCTCACGGGGCAGGACGAACTGCAGATCGCGGGTCTCTCCGGGGAGATCCGGCCGCGTCAGGACCTGACCGTCGAGGTGCGCCGCGGCGGCGGGACCGCGTCGTCGTTCACCGTGACCACCCGCCTGGACACGCCGGTGGAGATCAACTACTACCGCAACGGCGGGATCCTCCACACGGTGCTGCGCAAGATGCTCCGGGGCTGATGGCCCGGCTCACGTTCCTCGGCGCGGCCAAGACCGTGACCGGGTCGCAGTACCTCGTGGAGGCGGGCGAGGCGCGCCTCCTGGTGGACTGCGGGATGTTCCAGGGCGAGAAGGCCCTGCGCGTCCGCAACTGGGGCGTGCCCGAGTACGAGCCGTCGTCGGTGGGATGGCTGGTCCTCACCCACACGCACATCGACCACATCGGGCGCCTGCCCCGCCTGGTCCACCAGGGGTTCCGCGGGCGTATCCTCTGCACGCCTGCCACCCGCGAGCTGGCGGAGGTCCTGCTCGAGGATGCGGCCCACCTGCAGCAGGAGGATGCGGATTACCTCAACCGGAAGGGCCTGACCAAGCACACCCCGGCGCTGCCGCTCTTCGACGACGCCGCGGTACAGGAGGCGCTGAAGCTGTTCGAGACCGTGCCCCTGGGCACCCCGAAGCGGCTGTCGCCGGAGTTCGAATTCCAGTACCGCGAGGCCGGCCACCTGCTGGGCGCCGCCTCCGTGGACCTGCGCGTGACGGAGCGCGCGGGCGCCACCCGCATCCTCTTCAGCGGGGACGTGGGCCGCTTCGACACCATCCTGGCCCGGGACCCCTCGCCCGCGCCGTCCGCGGACTATCTGGTCGTGGAGAGCACCTACGGCAACCGCACCCACGCCGAGGTGCCGATCCTGGACCAGCTCGAGAGCGCGCTGGCCCGCACGTTCGCGCGCGGCGGTGTCGTCCTCATCCCCGCCTTCGCGGTGGGCCGGGCGCAGCAGCTCATCTACCTCATGGACAAGCTCGTGACCGAGGGACGCATGCGGCCGTTCCCCGTCCACCTCGACAGCCCCATGGCCATCGACGCCACCCGGATCTACAGCTCCTACCCGGACGCCTTCAACGTCAGTCTGGACGGCGTCGGCGGCCGGAGCCTGCTCTACAACAAGTGGGTCCACCTGCACCGCTCCCAGCAGGAATCCAAGGCCCTGAACGGCTTCAAGGGGCCGGGCGTCATCCTCTCCTCGAGCGGGATGCTCTCCGGGGGCCGCATCCTGCACCACTGCCGGGTGCGCCTGCCCCGCGCCGAGAACACGCTGCTCATCACCGGCCACCAGGGGCGCGGCACCCTCGGCCGCGCGCTGCTGGACGGGGCGCGCTTCGTGCGCATCCACAAGGGCGACGTGCCCGTCCTGGCCGAGGTGGCCGAGCTGCGCGGCCTGTCCGGCCACGCCGACGCGGGGGAGCTGATGCGGTGGATGGCGGGGGTCGAGACGAAGCCCCGGCGCGTCTTCCTCACCCACGGCGAGGAGGAGGCGGCCCTGGCGCTCGGGGCCAGGATTGCCAAGGAGCGGGGCTTCGCGACACACGTACCCGATCACGGCGAGAGCGTGGATCTGGCCTAGCCGCCCCCGTCGGGATGTAACGAATTTCCACCTCGACCGTCAAAGGACACGAAAGAGGACAATCGGCTACAAAGAGGACAGGACAAGGACAGGAGCCGGAGGACCATGAACGAGAAGGTACGCGTGCTGACGACCGAGGGCTGGGAGCAGGACGTGCTCAAGGCCCAGGGCCCCGTGTTGGTGGACCTGTGGGCCGCCTGGTGCCCGCCCTGCCGCAAGCTGGGGCCGGTCATCGACGAGCTGGCCCGCGTGATGGACGGCAAGGTGACGGTCGGCAAGCTGGACGTGGACCAGCACCCCGAGGTCGCGGAGCGCTACGGCGTGCGCTCCATCCCCACGCTGCTCCTCTTCCACGAGGGCAAGCTGGTAGACAAGCGGGTGGGGGCGATGCCGCTCGAGGAGCTGCAGGCGTTCGTGGGCGCGCACGACGTGGAGACCGCGGCACGGTAACGCGATGGACCTCGTCCGTCGGAGCGGGTTAGAGTGGCGGACATGGGCCCGCCGCCGGCTTCCGACCTGCGGGAGGAGCTGTCCCGCGCGCTGGTGGACCACGGGGACCGGCTCTACGCCCTGGCCCTCCGCGTCACCCGCGACCCGGACCTGGCGGCCGACGCGCTCCAGGAGGCCTTCGCCACCGCCCTGGAGCGCGCGGCGGACTTCCGCCGCGAGAGCAGCCTCGGCACCTGGCTGCACCGCATCGTGTACAACAAGGCCATCGACCTGCTGCGCAAGCGCGGCAAGGAGTCGGCCCTGCCCGACGAGGAGAGCATCCTCCTCGGCCCCGATGACGACCGCCTCTCGCGCAGCCCGTCCTGGTCCCGTCCCCCCGACGAGATCCTCCTGGGCGCGGAGGCCGTGGCCGCCCTCGACCGCGCGGTCCAGGAGCTGACGCCGATGCAGCGCATGGTCTTCGAGATGCGCGAGGTGGAGGGACGTACGACGGACGAGGTGGCGGAGATCCTCGACATCCCGGCGGGAACGGTGCGGGTGCACCTCCACCGGGCGCGCCTCCGCCTGCGCGCGCTGCTCTCCGAGCACTTCCGGAAGGCCCCCGCATGAAGTGCGACGACCTCTACCGCCAGCTGACGGACCACGGCGACGGCGTCCTCGACGCGAGCGATTGCGCCGCCGTGGACGAACACCTCAAGAGCTGCGCGAGCTGCGGCGCGCTGCGGCAGGACCTCGAGGACCTCTCGCGGATCTGCCGCGAGTCGCGGCGGCCACGCATGCCCGACGACGTGCGCCTGCGCCTCGAGGCGCTGCTGCGCCCATCGCCGTCCGGCCGCGCCTAGCGGCCGCTCAGCCTCGGGAACACGCTCAACAGCGCCGCCCAGGCCCGCGGGTCGAGGAGCGCGCCCCCGCGAGCGCCTGCCGCTGCCGCCCCCGACGAGGCCGCCGCGGCGCCGCCCCGGGGGGCCGCGCCGAGGAACGGTCCCAGGTCCACGAGCGGCACCCGGCCCCCGGTGGCGTTGATCGCGGCGATCCACTCGTTGGCCAGGAGCGCGTAGCCGAGATCGGTCAGGTGGACGCCGTCGTAGCTGAAGACCCCGCCGGTGAGGAAGGCCGCGGTGAGCGTCACCCCGCCCACCTCGCGGCCGCGCGTGGCGAGCTCCTCCATCACGGCATGGACGTCCAGCACCGCGAAGCCCGACGCGGCGCACACGTCGCGGATCACCTGGTTCAGCGCGTTCACTCGATCGCGGATGGCGGCCGTCTCCGCGGGGTCCAGGACCACCTCGTCCGGCAGCGGCCGGCCCGTTCCGCCCTGCTCGGTGGGGATGCCGATGCCTTCGGCCAGGTACGTCGAGGCGGCCAGCGTCACCAGCGATCCCGTGGGGAGCGGGCCCGTGGACCCGATGAGCGGCACCGCCTGGCCGTTGACGAGCACGGGCGCGCCCGTGACCGGGTCGGTCACCACCGGGCGTAGCGTGGTCGCGAACGGGATCGTCGTGACGTCCGGCAGGTTCGCGGCCACCACGGACGCTCCCGTCGCCTTGATGGCCGCGGCCAGCTGCTCGTAGGAGCTCTTGAAGCTCGCCACCGGCGTGAGCGTGACGCCGTCCACCGCGGTGCCCCGGACCACCGCGCCCAGGACGTCGTTGTTCCCGAGCCAGAGGGTCACGAAGGTGGGGGCGAGCGAGGTGGCTTGCGCCACCTGCGTGCCCTGACCCCGCAGGACCAGGTCGTGGTAGCCACCGGCCTGGGTGACGAGGGCGTCCTGCACCGTCGCCGAAGGCACCGCCAGGTTGTTGTAGGGCCGCGGCAGCGACGGGTTCAGGGGCGCGCCCTGCTCCGCGGACTTGGGGGCGATCGTCGGCACGGGGACGAGGCGGACGAGGGTCAGCTCCGCCGGCAGACCGGGGTCGCCGACGAGCGGCTGCTCGAAGCCGTCCACGCGGGCCTGGCGGGCGATCAGCGCCGGCACGGAGACGCGCTGGTGGCTCTCCACGAGCGCGCCGTTCGAGAAGCCCGCGGCCAGGCTGTCCCCCAGGGAGACGTAGACCTCGATGCTCGCCTGGGCCCGGAGCGACGCGGGCAGCGCGAACGGGACGGCCGCGGCCAGGACCGCGATGGCTTTCATCCTCATGGCTTCCCTCCTCAGAACGCGTACCCGCAGGAGACGCCGAGCGTCACCCCGTGGCTCTTGTACGTCCCGTCGTAGGCGTCGCGGCTCTGACCCTCCGTGGAGCGGCTCTCGCCGAGCACGATCCAGCTCCCGGCGTCCATCCAGAACCGTCCGCGCTTCCAGCTCGCGCCGAGCGCGAGGCCGTAGCGGTCGGCGTCGGGCAGGATGGGCGAGACCGACGCCGCCGGCGCCGGGCTCTGGTCGTAGAAGAGGCCGCCCCGCACCGTCCAGATCTTCGTGAGGGGCCGCTCCACGCCCAGGCGGTACTGCCACGCGTTCGAGTAGTCCTCGACCAGGGCCTGGGTCAGGTCCCCGCGCGTCTCGAAGAGGAGCAGCACGCGGTCGAAGGTGGACCACTGGTACCAGTTCACGTCGGCCTCGACCGTCCAGTCGCCAAAGGTGTAAGCGGCGCCCACCGAGGCCACGGCGGGGAAGGTTATGGAGGTCGACACGGGCAAGGCGCCCAGCGGCAGGTCCGCCGCCACCTGCGCGTCCAGCTCGGGGTTGCCCGTCGCGATCGGCGCGAAGGTCGCCTGCCCGCCGTAGTCCACCTTCACCTTGTGGCGGTACGCGGCGCCCAGCGAGAGCGCCGGGCTCGGCTGCGCCAGGACTCCCACGTTGAAGCCGATGCCCATCTCCGTCCCGGTGCTGAGGTGGGTGGAGGCGCCGTCCACGACCTTCTGCGTGAAGGGATCGATGAAGGGTACGCGGCGGGTGAGGCTCAGCGTCGAGAAGCGTACGTCGAGGCCGAAGCCGACGGCCAGGCGGTCCTCGAGCTTGTAGGCCACCGTGGGGTTCAGCGAGGACGACCGCAGGTGGGCCGCCTCCGAGATGAAGCGGCCCGTGAACCCGTCGGGGTCCTGCCAGCGCGTCTCCAGGCCGAAGGGCGTCGTCCAGCCGACGCCGACGACGAGCCGCTCGGACAGCTGCTGTGTGTAGTACGCCGCGGGCGGCAGCAGCACGCCCATGTCCGCCTCCTCGGTCACGGCGGAGCCGGGGAAGGGGTCCGCGCCGGTGAAGGTGGACGAGGGCGCGATCAGCGTGCCACCGGCGTAGGCCTGCCGGCCGTTGAGGAAGGCGATGCCCGCTGCGTTGTGGAAGATCGCGGAGGGGTCCGACTGCGCGGTGAAGGCGCCCGCGAAGCCCATGCCCCGCGCGCCCTGCTCGAAGATGGCGAAGCCGGCGGCCGAGACGGCCGCCGGCGCGAAGCCGATGACGGCCGCCGCGACCCAGCCCGCGAAAAGGGGCGCGCTCCGGCAAGAGGAATGACGCATCATCGTGACCTCCAGGATTCTTTCGGCGTCGGCGTTTGCGCTACGACGCGAGAACGCCACGCCAGAACGGGCGCTCGTGAGCACCCGCGAGGCAGGCAGGACGGAAGCGTAGTACGCGACCCCGCCGGGACGGGTCCGTCAGGCCGCGGGCAGGAAGACCCGGGTCTCCAGGCCGCCGCTGGGCAGCGGGGCGAAGCGGACGAAGCCGCCCAGTCCGCGCACGAGGCGGACCGCCTGACCCAGGGCGCCCGTGTCGGAGCCGTGGACGATGCGCTGCTGCTCCTCGGCGGGCAGGGTCCCGGCCTGGGACAGGCCCAGCATCAGGAACTCCTTGCGCACCTCGCCCTCCCGCGTGCGCAGCAGCACCGTCTTTCGCTCGCAGCGCATGGCGAGGTCGGAGGCGGGATTGATGGTGGTGACCACCCCTTCGACGACACGCGCCAGGGCGCGACGCGCGTCCGGGCCCGAGCAGGACGGCGGCAGCAGGATTCCGGAGGAGACCCGCAGGTCCACCCGGATGCCCAGGGAGTCGACGGTCTGTCCCAGCCCCCGCATCACGTCCCGCAGCACGGCGGCGAGGTCGGCCCGCGACCGCGGGGGCGCGTCCGGGGCGGTGTCGGTCCCCGACGCCGCCGCGCGCGCCGGGACCCCGGCGGGGACCGCGGGCGCACGGGTCGGAGCCGGAAGGACGGGGACGGCCGCCGGCCCCGGCGCCGCGGGGGCGGGAACCATCGGGCTGGCCGCGGACGACGCGTGGTGCGGCAGCGGAGTCTCGGCCGCCGACGCCCCCGCCTGCCCCAGGCCCTGGATGATCCGCCGCAGCCGCGCCGCCTCCTGCTGGATGCTGCCGATGGCGGACGCGCGCTTCTCCCTCGCGTCCTCGCGGTACATGAGGAGCAGCTCGGCGTGGGACAGGATGCTGCCCAGGCCCAGGTTCACGTCCCGGACCAGGCCGGCCAGCGCCTCCGCCAGCTCCACGTTCGACCGGATCGAGCGGTGAAGGAGCTCCTCGGAGATGAGGCCGGCGTCGGCGGCGGCCAGGGCCGGCCCCGCGGGCGCGGTGAGCGTCTCGGTCATCTGCGAGACCACGACGCGCGCAGGGACGGCGGGAGCGGGGTGCGCGGCGGGCGCGGCCACGGATGCGCGCTTCAAGACGGGCGCGAAGGCCTCCGTCACGACGTCGCCCACGGTGGCGGGGTCGAGGCCCTTCTCCTTCAGGTTGTACTTCGACGCGATGCTGGCCAGCATCTCCTGGATGACCGCCACGAAGGTCTCCATCACCCCGCGGCCCTCCGAGGCCACCGCGGTGAAGGTGCGCCGCGCCCACGGGTTCAGGGCCCGGTTCAGCTCCTCCTCGGAGCAGACGTCCGGCATGTCCCGCTTGTTGTACTGGAGGATGAGGGGGACCTTCTCCGGCGCCAGCCGGTTGGCCAGCAGGTTCACCTTCATGTTCTCGAACGCGGCCTGGTTCTCCGCCAGGACGTTGCGGCCGCTGTCGGCCACGAAGACCACGGCGTCCGCTCCCGCCAGCACCACGCGCCGGGTGGCGTTGTACTGGACCTGCCCCGGCACGGTGTAGAGCTGGATCTTGAAGTCGTATCCGGCCACGGCGCCGAGGCTGAAGGGAAGGAGGTCGAAGAACAGCGTGCGGTCGTGGGCGGTGTTGAGCGATATCAGCCGGTTGGAGCCTGCCGGGTCGCTGATGCGGTGGATCTGCTCGAGGTTCGTGGTCTTTCCCGACTGGGCGGGGCCGTAGTAGACCACCTTGGCCTTGATGGTCCGTTCGCTGAAGTTGAACTGGACCATGTGACTCTAGTCGGAAAACGGGCGGGAATATACCATGGGCGCCGGCGTTTGACCCCATGCGCGGCGCCGACTAGAAT
>Ga0075429_100004070_pt1 | contig 12533 bp, 10 predicted proteins | sample RhiMetdeltSRZDD3_FD_75295 | JGI IMG/M metagenome (GOLD analysis project Ga0075429, IMG submission 75295) | Populus rhizosphere microbial communities from Tennessee, USA - Rhizosphere MetaG P. deltoides SRZDD3 | ecosystem: Host-associated > Plants > Roots > Rhizosphere > Soil | place: USA...
TCCCTTCGAGCGTCGAGGCGCCCTCCAGATCGGCATACGGCGAGCCGTCGGCCATCACGCCGCATACGGCGATGACCCGCTGAAACCGCGCCGGGTAGACCAGCGTTCGCGGCGGCAGGATGCCGACGTGATTCCCCGCGGCGGCGCAGATGCACAGTCCCGATTCGTACGCCTCGTCAACGGCCTCGCTCCACGCCCGCGACGGCACGCCGCCCATGCTGAGGGTGACGACGTCGCAGCGCTGTTCAACGGCGTATCGGAACGCGCGGGCGAGCGCGGAGGTGCGTAGCAGCACGACACTGTCGGCAACGCGAATCGGGACGACCTCGGCGTCGGGAGCGCCGCCGAGAACAGCGTTGCCGTGGGCCGATGAACGCCCGCCGGCCAGGATGCTCAGGGTTCCGGTGCCGTGTCCCGAGTTGTCGAGCAGCAGCACGCGATTGTCGGGATCCTCCGCGCTGCGGGGATCCGTGTCCCGTTCGACGAAATTGCATTCCAGGTCGCGCCGTACCCTGGCGGGCACCGTGTCGTGGGCACGATAGTAGCCGGTGTCGATGTGGGCGACACGCGTGCGCGGCTCCGTGAAGGCAACAGCGGCGCGTGCCGCAGCCAACTGTGAGTGACTGGCGCCGAGATGCCAGGCAAACGTGTCCGGCCCGGTCACCTTTCGATGGGATGCGTCCTGGGGAATCGGCCCGCACGACTCGCCGACGGCAAAAGGACGGCCGGCGGGCGTCTGGTTGGTGTCGCGATAGATGTCGTGCACGAGATCGGGCTCGGCGAACATCACCTCGGACTCCGCCACGCCGAGCCGGGACGCGATCTGCGTGTGCGCCAGATCCCACGGGGTCGCCGCCGCTTCCGGCAGATCGGCAACGAACCATTGCGGCGTTGCCGCCGCGCGGAGGTCCGCGCCGGGCTTCGAATCGTAAAGCGGACGGAGATTGGAGCGAATTTCGGCGGCGCGCAGCGCCCCATCCGGACGAAGCTTGACCAGGACACGGCTGGTTGGCGTGGGCATATCCGTTTACTCGTTCTCCTCCGAGGGGACCGCCCCCCTCGGTCTCCCCCACGGGCTCAACTCGGCGGGGCCCCCAAGCCCCGCCTCCGTCTCGCCGGTTCCGCGGCCTCCGGCCGCGATCCTTGCGCGACCGTTCTACTTCTCTACTTCGTTCTGCGCCTGGACGAGCGCGCGCGCGCCGGCGGTTGTTCGATGACGTGCTGCCAGGCCAGGAGCATCGCGCCGCGGACGGTCGCCCTGTCGGCAGCCTCGAGGTGGACCGTAGTACATCCCTGCCTCCCCCAGGCGCCGCTCGATGGCGCGAACATCCGGGGGTGCTGCCGCAGGAACTCGTGCTGCTCGCCTGGCGTCAGCTTGACCATGCCCCACTCTTCCCCGGGTCCGAGTGTGGAGAAAATCCGGCCGTTCGCGCGGAAATCGGGATGACCCATATGCGATCGCTCCTCGGCGTCCTGCATGCTGAGCGCGATCTCGCGGAAATCGTCGGCAGTCATAGCAACAGAGCCTACTCCAGTGTCACGGGCTGTTTGTAGGGCCGGGTCTTCCGCCGTCGCTACAGCTATGGCGGACCGCCGAGCCTGGCGAAGGCGGTCAGACCCGGCCGACCGCAACCGCTGTTGTACCATTCGAGGAATCCCATGCCCGAGTGCCAGGAAGCGTGCAGGTGAATCCCGCCGATCTCGTCGATCGGCTCGCGGCGCACAAGACTCTGGGCACCGCGCCACGCGAAGAGCTCGAGTGGCTGGCTTCGCACGGATCCCTTCGTCAGCTCAGCGAAGGCGAGGTACTGACCAGAAAAGGCACGCAGGTCGCGGGCCTTTTCGTGGTGCTGTCCGGCCAGATAGCGATCTATATCGATCGCGGCGCGGGCCGGCACAAGCTCACGGAGTCGCGCGCGGGGGACGTCACCGGGATGCTGCCCTACTCGCGGCTGGTCACCCCGCCCGCGGATGCGATTGCACAGGAGCCCACCGAGATCCTCGCGGTGCCACGAGACGAGTTGCAGGACCTGACGCGCGCGTGCCCCGAGACGACGACGCTGCTCGTTCACGTCATGCTCGATCGCGCGCGCCTTTTCACATCGAGCGGGCTGCACGACGAAAAGATGATCTCGCTCGGCAAGCTGTCTGCGGGACTCGCCCACGAGTTGAACAATCCCGCGTCGGCGATTGAACGAAGCGCAGCCCTCCTCGAAAACCGCGTGGAAGACACCGAAGCCGCAGTTCGCGCGCTCGGCACGTCGAAGCTGACCGACGCTCAGCTGGCCGCCCTCGAGTCGCTTCGCGGATCGTGCCTCGGGGCACGCGCGCCCGGTGTGTTGTCGCCGATCCAGCACGCCGAACGCGAAGACGTCATCGCCGACTGGCTCGCCGATCACGACGTCGACACCGCCATTGCCGGGCCGCTGGCCGAAACCTCGCTGACCATTGAAGCGCTCGACCGATTCGCCGGCGCCGTCAGCGGGCCGGCGCTGGCCGGCGCCCTGCGCTGGACGGCCGCCTCCTGCTCGCTGCGATCGCTGTCGTCGGAGATCCTCGAGGCGGCAACACGAATCACGGGCCTGATCACCGCGGTGAAGGGTCATACCCACATGGATCAGGCCTCGGTGCCCGAACCCGTCGACCTGAAGGTGAGCCTTGGCAACACGGTCGCAGTGCTCGCGGCGAAGGCGCGGTCCAGGTCGGCGGCCGTGACCGTCAATCTGCCGCCCGACCTGCCACGCGCTCGGGGGTTCGCGGGCGAGCTCAATCAAATCTGGTCGAACCTGATCGACAACGCCCTCGACGCCGTGGCCGACTCGGGCCGCGTCGACGTGACCGCCACCTGCGAACGGCACCATGTCGTCGTGCGAGTGGTCGACAATGGCCCGGGAATCCCGGATCACATCCGTCAGCAGATCTTCGATCCGTTTTTCACCACCAAGCCGGTCGGCAAGGGCACCGGGCTCGGCCTCGACATCGTGCGCCGGCTGATCAGCCACAACGACGCGGCGATCGAGGTGGACAGCGCGCCGGGACGTACCGAATTCAAGGTCGTTCTTCCGATCGCCGACGCTCCCGGGACCGTTCCAGAACCGTGACCAAGCCCGCTCTCATCGTTGTGGACGACGATCCCCAGGTGCTCGCGGCGGTGCGCCGCGATCTCCGCTCGCGATACCGCGAGTCCTACACGGTCATCAGCGCCTCATCCGGGGAAGAAGCGCTGTCGACGGTTCGCGAGCTCAAGTCACGCGGCGACGAGCTCGCGATGGTGATCAGCGATCAGCGGATGCCCGGACTCCAGGGCACCGACGTGCTCGCACGGTCGCGCGAGACCTACCCGACCGCGCGGCGCGTGCTGCTCACCGCGTACTCGGACATCGACGCGGCGATCAAGGCAATCAACGTCGCGCACCTCGATCACTACCTGTCGAAACCATGGGATCCGCCCGAAGAGTGCCTCTTCCCCGTGGTGGACGACCTGCTCGAAGACTGGCAGGCCCAGTACCTTCCCGAGACGAAAGGATTGCGGGTGGTCGGACACCAATGGTCGCCGCGATCCCACGTCATCAAGAACTATCTCGCCGGCAACCTCATTCCGTATCGCTGGCTCGACGTCGCACGGAACCCCGAGACGAAGGGCCTTCTCGACGCCGCCGGGATCGGCATGACCGAGCTCCCGGCCCTGTTCTTCGAGGATGGGACAACGCTCCGCAACCCCGAGCCCCGGGAGGTCGCCGAGCGCCTGGGGCGCTCGCTGGCCGCGGCGCAGAACCTCTACGACCTCGTGATTGCCGGAGCCGGTCCTTCCGGTCTCGGTGCGGCGGTGTACGGCGCCTCGGAGGGTCTGAAAACGCTCCTGCTCGACAGGATTTCCCCGGGAGGACAAGCCGGCACCAGCTCGAGGATCGAGAACTACCTCGGCTTCCCGGCGGGCGTCAGCGGCAGCGAGCTCACGCGCCGTGCGGTGGCGCAGGCCCAGCGGCTCGGCGCGGAGATGGTCATCCCGCTGGAACTGACCGGCGTCTCGATCGATGCCGGGTACAAGCGCCTGACCCTGAGCGACGGCCGGGAAATCGTGACGCGCACCCTGCTGGCGGCGACCGGAATGGAATATCGCGAACATCCGTCGCCAGGCGTCGCGGAACACACGGGCGCCGGTGTCTATTACGGATCGGCGACGACCGAGGCGCCGGTGTGCAGCAACCAGCGCGTGCTCGTCATCGGGGGCGGGAACTCCGCGGGTCAGGCCGCGATGTATCTCTCGCGCTACGCAAACGAAGTGCAGATCGTGATCCGGCGTGAGTCTCTCCGGCACACGATGTCGCAGTACCTGATCGAACAGATCGAGAAGACGCCGAACATCAGGCTCCGGGCGAGAACAGAGCTCGAGCGCGTGGACGGGACCGATCGAGTGGAACGCGTCACGCTCAAAGCCGAGGGTGGCTCGACCGTCGAGGAGGACGCCGACGCGGTGTTCATCTTCATCGGGACGAGGCCGCGAAGCGGCTGGCTTCCCGACGACGTCCTCCGTGACGACAAGGGGTTCGTGCTCACCGGCCGTGAGCTCTCCGCCGACGCCAGGTACTCGCGGACGTGGAAGGAGCGGCGCCCGCCGATGTTGCTCGAGACGAGCGTTCCCGGCATCTTCGCGGCGGGCGACATCCGCGCCGGCGCGATGAACCGTGTCGCGTCAGCCGTGGGCGAGGGATCGATGGCCGTGAAGTTCGTCCACGAGTACCTCGCGCAGACGTGACGGTTCTGCCTTCTGCCTGTTGCCTTCCGCCTTGACCACCGTCAGAACCGATAACCCACCCGCACCCCGAACGACGGCACCATCCACGGGTTGGAGTCGTTGTCGATGAAGAACCCGTTCATCCGGAACTCGGGGCTCACCTCGAATCGTGTGTTCACCACCACGGCCACACCGGCCCCAAAACGCAGGCCGAGATCCGTGCTGGAAGCCGTGAATCTCAGGTCGTCGAAGCTGCTCTTTCCGGAGTGATGGCCGATCGTCACGCCGCCGAGAACGTACGGCTGCACGGTTTGCCGTCCGAAGCGATGCACGAGAGATAGTCCCACGATGGTCGTATCCCCCTCGGCCGCGAAATGTCCGGTGTCGCGGCTGTGGGTCACGAGCTCCAGCGATCCTTCCAGCCGGGTCGTGCCGAACAACACCCGGTCGACGGAGCCCCCCACTAACCACCCCCTTCCCAAACTGCCCTCGTCGTCATACGTCTTGGCGACGCCTGTAATCGCCGTGACCGACGTTCGTGACTCACCTGGTTGTGCCGCCGCTGCTCCTGCCGTTGCGAGGAACACCGCCGTACAGAGAATTGCGACCCGCATGTGACGCTCCTTCCGGTGTATAGGGCGCGGAATCGGGCGCAATCGGCTCATCACTCGGCAACTGCCTATTGTTCGGGGCCGGATCCGGCAGTACGCTGGCTGCCTATGCTTTCTCTCAGTCCTGTCTCCCCTGCGGTGAATGGGCGGACGCTCGGCTTTGTCTGTGCGCTGGCCGCCGCGTGCATGACTGCCTGTCAATCGAAACCGCCGGCATCGGCTCCCGCCGCAGCCGTCTCCGCCGATACCTGGGCCGTCGTCGACGGCCGGCAGATCACGCGCGACGAGGTCGAGAAGGCATACCGGCGCAGCCGCGACGGATCGCAGGCGCTCTCCGAAGAAGAGACGCTTGCCGGGAAGCTGGCCCTTCTCAACGACCTGATCGTCCAGGACATTCTGATGGCGAAGGCCGCCGCCCTGAAGCTCGAGGTCCCGCAGAACGAGCTCGACGCCGCCTACGAGAACGCGAAAAAGAACGTCCCGGACGCGACGTATCAGCAGGAGCTGGCGAAGCGGAACCTGACGGCGGCTGACATGAAGGAAGGCCTCCGTCGCGAGCTGCTGACGCAGAAGCTCATCGATCAGGAGATCGCCTCGAAGGTCGCGGTCAGCGAGAAGGAGATTACCGACTTCTTCAACGCGAATCGCGCGCAGTTCAACATCGCGGAGGAGTCGTACCACATCGCGCAGATCGTGATCACCCCGGTGCGGGAGGCACAGATAGGCAACGGGACCGGGGACGACGCGACGACGCCGCAGGCCGCGGTGGCAAAGGTACGGATGCTGATGGAGCGCCTCAAGGCGGGCGCTTCCTTCCGGGATCTGGCCATGGGTTACTCGGAGGATCCCGAGTCGGCCCCCAGGGGAGGGGACATGGGCTTCCTGCCGGTGTCGCGGCTGAAGCAGGCGCCGCCGCAGTTGCGAGACGCCGTGCTCAACAAGACCCCGGGAAGCGTGAACGTGGCCACAGCCGGCGGCGCCTACACGCTGGTGCTGGTCGTCGCACACGAGCCGGCCGGGCAGCGCGATCTCTCGACGCCGGGCATGCGTGAGCGGATTACCGAGACACTCCGCGGCCGCAAGGAACAGCTGACGCGGATGGCCTATCTCACGACGATCCGGAACGACGCCCAGGTGAACAACTACCTGGCGCGGCGATTGAGCGAGGCAAAGGGCGCCGCAGCGCCGAACCTCGTGCCTTCGGCACCAGCCGGAAAGTAGGTTCGGAAGACAATGATCCGTTCTTGCCGCCGGCGACGCATTACGCGGCAAGGAGAGTCGCCATGCTGTGTCGCCTTTCGCCGTTCCTGCTCCTTGCGACCATGACCCCCGCCCCGGTTGCCGCACAGCCGTCAGCGCGGGGCGGTCTCGATCAGTCGATCGATGCCGGTGCGCAGTGGGCCTTGCTGTCGTCGGTTCGTGACGCGAAGCCCGGAGTGCAGGTCGCCTGGAGGCGATGGCTGTCCCCGCGCGCCGGTTTTGGACTGGATCTCCGATTGACGCAAAAGGCCACGACCAGGGTGTTCGATTCACCCGCGCAGGCCGGGCCCGAAGGCGTTCGGATCCCCGCGATGGAAGGACAGGAGGGGCGGCGGATCTCGAGCTACGGGCTGGGTGGCGGCATCCTCGGACGGACGGTAATCGGACGGGTCTCGCTCATCGGCGGGGCGGGCCCGGGACTCTACTTCGATCGCTCGGCTCACGACACGACGATCAACGCCTCGCAACATGCAGGCAGCACCACCATCCGGTCGATTGGCTTGTTCGGGCTCATGGAGATGGAGGTCCGCGCGTCCAGACATCTCTCAGGCTATGCGGGTCTTCGGGTCGAGCTCCGGGACGTCCGCGACCCCGAGAGCAGCTTCGGCTATCCAACCGTTGGGCTCCGGGTCGCGTTCTGAATCGCTCAGGCACGCATCGTGCTCGCAGGAGATGGCGGCCGTCGCCGAACGTGGGGTTGCGCGTGTTTGGGCACGCGCGAACGCGCGACCACGACATGCCGTGGCCGATCGCGCCTCCGGCGCCGAACGAGAGCCGAACGAGAAAGGACAACCCGATGGCCAGGCGAACGACACATCGCAGCACAACCGGCAAGAAACTCTACGCCGTCCGTGACGCGTCGGGACGATTCAAGGACATCCAGACGTACGAGCGGGCACACCGCGCGGACCTGAAGCAGTCGACCTCCGGTGAGCGGACAACGGCTGCGCGCAAAGTGAAATCCGCCAGGACGGCAAAGGGCGCAAAAAAACGATAGTCAGGTCTGGACCGTCGATCGACGCTCGGTTGAGCTCGAGAGCTCAGAAGATGCCGCCCTGCCTGCGGCGGAAGCGATCGGCCCACATCTTCGTCCGGGTCGCGTACCAATCGCCATAGCGCACGCTGGACTCGATCTGCGTGTTCTCCATCCACTCGTTCCAGCTGGTCACGACCACCCAGTCTGCGCGCAGGTCGATCGCAGCCTGCCACTGGCGATCGTAGTAGCGGCCGTTGTCGCGGTCGGACGTCCGGGGGATTCGCCCGTCCTTCAACTGGCGATCGTCGTAGCCCGGACTCACGGTCGCCACCCAGATCCGCCGCCTCCCCGTGTCGTTTGGCAACAGGTGGTAGGTCCGCACGCTCAGACTCTGCGTGCGATCGAAGTCGAAGATCTGATCGCCCTGATACTCGTTCGAGGCGTAGTAGAAGAGCCCGTCGAGCGCGCCGAGGCGGGTGGCGTTGATCCCCTCGCCGATCAGCAGCACGTCGCGGCCGCTCGCGCGCAGTTTGCCCAAGGCCTCCGTCCACCCCGCTTGTGCCATGCGCTGCGCTGCGTACGCCATCACCACCGGCCGTCCATCGACCCTGAGGTAGGCAGGGTGCGGCGCGTAGAGATCGACGATGTCGGCGAGCCAGCGGAACACGGTCTCGGGATCCGCGAGCCCGTCCTCGTGCTGAGGGTTGGCCACCGTCGTCTCGAACAGGGCGGCCACCTTCGTGCCCGCGGTTTGCGCGCCGGTGAGACAGGTGATCATCCGGCGATGATCGATTCGATCGTCGAAGTCCTTCCCCGCCCATGAAACGACCAGAGCATCGAGCCCTGCTGCTTTCGCCTCACCCATGACGCGCGCCACGTCTACCGGATCATTCGAGTCGTACGGGCGCGCCGGTGCGTCGGTGAAGAGCGCGGCATTCGACCAGCCTGTGCGATCCCACCACGGGTAGAAGAACGCGACCACCAGGCGGCTGGGGACGTTCGGCACCCGCACGATCGTTTCCGGGCTGCGCAGCAGCTCGCCCCTGGTCGTGAATGCCGCGTCGCCGTTGTCCGTGCTGAACTCGTCCACGCGCGCCGCGCCACGCCTCGTGACGTTCCAGACTTCGAGTCGCGCCGGCGCGGCGGCCTCACTGGCGAGCCGCCATCCAACCGTGGCCTTCGGGACGACACCGGCGAGGATGGTGTCGATCTCGAGATCGAGGGGTGCGCGCTCCGGGTTGCGGGTGACGTGGATCGTGTCGTGGTCGATGACCTCCCGAACGCTCTCCGGCCCGGCCCGCAGGGTGAACACGGCGTTCGCCAGTGACGCTCCCTGGACCGTCAGATCGATGGCAGGTGCCGTGGTGGTGAGGAAAAGGCGGGTCCGGACCAGATCGGTGGCCGGGTCAGAGGGGGCACTGAAGCTCTGCGATAGCACGCTGCCCATTGCCAAGATTGCCAACATTGCCAAGATTGAAGGCCTCCGGGCACTGTCGCGCCGTCGGGGCGGCTCGAAATTGGTCCCCATGCCGCGAACTACCCCCTAAATGTTGGCAATGTTGGCAATGTTGGCAACGCGGAGAGGCTATACTCGGCGATCGTTCCCCGGCACATTTCTTCGCCTTTTGTTCGGACGCCGGCCCGCCGTGTCGTGATTCACCCGGCGATTTCGATTACTACCGGACAGAGGGATATCGCACAGGTGGCTGATGGACCCGCCACGCTTTGGACAAGGGAAGGCTGAAATGAACGTCACTTCCGAACTCCCGTGCCCGGCCGGGGATGAACGTGTTGTCGCGGACGCGCTTTTCGGGACGTTGTACCAGGAACTCCATCGCCTCGCCCGCCGGGAACTGAATCGGCGCGGGCCGGCGGGTCTGGGCGTGACGACGCTCCTGCATGAAGCCTACCTGTCGATCTCCGGCAGGGAAGGGACGGTCTTCGCCGATCACGCCCGCTTCATGGCGTACGCCGCGCGGGTGATGCGGGGGCTGATCATCGACGACGTCCGGCGGCGGCGCTCGGAAAAGCGCGGCGGCTTGTTCGAAATTACCTCGCTCGGCATCGATCACGCGGACAGCGTCATCGACCCGAGCTCGTTGATCCTCATCAGTGATGCGCTCGACGAGCTCGCGGAGGTCGAGCCGGACCTCGCGGAGATCATCGACCTGAAGTTCTTCTGCGGTTTCTCCTTCGCAGAGATCGCAGCCATGCGCGGCGTGTCGGAACGGACCATTCAACGCAACTGGGAAAAGGGCCGTCTCTACCTCCACCACGCGATTGGCCGCGAGGCGCCTGCAGCGCCCGACGCCCATGCCGCGAATAAGCCCTGAACGGTGGCGCGTTCTCAGCCCGTACCTTGATCAGGCTCTCGAGGTTTCCGCTGAGGGGCGGGCCGCCTGGCTCGCTTCGATCTCGGCCAGGGACGCGACGCTCGCCAGCGAGCTGAGCGCGATCCTCTCCGCGCACCAGACCGTCCACGACTCGGGCTTTCTCGAACGCCCGGTGATCGATCCGCGCACGGCCGTGACGCAGTCGCTCGCGGGTCAGGTGGTCGGGTCGTACCGGCTGGTCTCGCACATCGGCCAGGGCGGCTCCGGCAGCGTCTGGCTCGCTGAACGGAGTGATGGCCGGTTCAAGGGTGCCGCTGCCGTCAAGCTGCTGAACATCGCCCTGGTCGGGCGCGCGGGTGAAGAGCGCTTCATTCGCGAGGGCACGATCCTCGCACGGCTGAGACACCCGCGGATCGCACATCTCATCGATGCTGGTGTCTCGTCGACCGGCCAGCCGTATCTCGTCCTCGAGCACGTCGACGGTCAGGCCATCGACCGCTACTGCAATGACCACGTGCTCGGCGTCGAGGCGCGAGTCCGGCTCTTCCTCGACGTGCTCGAGGCGGTTTCCCACGCGCATGCGAACCTGATCGTTCACCGGGACATCAAACCTGCGAACGTGCTGGTCAGCAGCAGCGGCCAGGTGAAGCTGCTCGACTTCGGAATCGCGAAGCTCCGCGAGCGCGATCGCGCAGGCAGCGCGACGACTGCCGAGTCGAGCGCGATCGCGCGGAATGGCGGGACTGCGCTGACTCCGCAGTTCGCCGCACCCGAACAGCTGTCAGGCGAGCCGGTGACTACCGCGACTGATGTGTATGCGCTCGGCGTACTCCTTTATGTACTGCTCACGGGCCAGCATCCGGCCGGCCCCGCGGTAAAGTCCGAGGTCACGCTGCTCCGGGCGATCATCGAGTCCGATCCCGCGCGGGTGTCGGACGCCGTGGTCTCGCAGGGTGAGCCGGAAGAGTCGCTCGCGAAACACGCTTCCCTGTGCGGGACCACCGCGAGTCGCCTCCAGCGCCTGCTTCGTGGCGACCTCGACTCGATCGTCGCAAAGGCGCTGAGGAAGAACCCGACCGAGCGCTACGCATCGGTCGACGCCTTCGCCGCGGACCTGCGCCGCTTTCTGCGCCACGAGACGGTCAGCGCGCGGCCGGCGACGCCCGGCTATCGCACGGCCAGGTTCGTCCGCCGGCACGTCGCCGGCGTGACGATGACCGTCGCGTTCGTTGTGCTCGTCGTCGGCCTGACCACGGTTTATACGCGCCGGCTGTCGGCCGAACGGGACGCTGCACAGCGCGAACGTGCGAAGGCCGTCAAGGTCAGCGAGCTGCTGATGGGACTGCTGACGAGCGCGGATCCGTACGCGATCCGCACCACGTCGGGCGAGCCGACCGTGCGGGCGCTGCTCGACGCCGGCGCGGCGCAGGTGCAGAAAGATCTGGCGGACGAGCCGGGGCTGCAGGCCGAGATGCTGACGGCGATGGGACGGACGTATCGCCGTCTCGGACAATTCGACAGGGCGCAGCAGCTGCTCGAAGCGGCGCTCGCGAACGGGCAGACGGCGTTCGGGCCCGAGAATCCGCAGGTCGCACAAACGCTCGACTATCTCGGCGCGGTCCTGGCCGACAAGGGAGACTACGCCGGCGCGGGCCGCACACTGGAACGTGCGCTGGCCCTCCGGCGGAAGCTGCTCGGTGACCACGGAGATGTTGCGGTCACGCTGGTGGAGCTCGGACGGGTCTATCAGGATCAGGGGTTGAACCGACGCGCCGAGCCGCTGCACCGCGAAGCGCTGGACATCAGGCGCACGGTGCTGGGCAGCGAGCATCGTGAGACCGCCGTCAGCCTGAGCGACCTGGCCTCGGTGCTGCGACTGAACGGGGACCTCGATGGCGCGGAGACGCTGCTCAAGCAATCGCTGGAGCTGAACATCAAGACACGCGGCGCGGATCACCCCAACACGGCGGTCAGCCTGCACGATCTCGGGTTGGTTGCGGCCGGCCGCGGCGACTACCTCGGCGCGGAGTCCGGGTTCCGGCAGGCGCTGGCGCTCCAGCGCAAGGCTTTCGGGAACAGCCACCCGGTGATGGCCGCCACGCTCAACAACCTCGCGCGAGCGCTGCGTGAGCAGGGGCGCTACGACGAAGCCGCGGAGGCCCTGCAGGAAGCCGTGCAGATGACCCGCGGCGCGTTCGGAAACGATCACCAGCTGGTGGCGATCTACAGCATCAATCTCGCATCGATCCAGCTCGCCAGAAACCAGCCCGCGGCGGCCGAGACCCTTCTTCGCGAAGGGCTGCGGATCCGGTCACGCGCTCCCGGGATCGTGCCGGTGCGCCGGCGCACGATGCGCGAGGACGACTGGAGCCTCGGCGCCACGAGGAGCCTGCTCGGTGCGTGCCTCCTCGCCGAACGGCGCTATCCCGAAGCCGAGAACGCGCTGCTCGACGCCCGGCGTCAGCTCGAGGCGCTGCCCGCATCTGGCGGCACAGAGATGAAGGTCGTCATCGCACGCCTCATTGATCTCTATGTGGCCTGGGGCAAACCGGACAAGGCCGCCTCGTTCCGCGCGCAACTCGGATCGTGAAATCGGGGTCCGGGAGTCCGGGGTCCGG
>Ga0075429_100004073_pt1 | contig 12529 bp, 9 predicted proteins | sample RhiMetdeltSRZDD3_FD_75295 | JGI IMG/M metagenome (GOLD analysis project Ga0075429, IMG submission 75295) | Populus rhizosphere microbial communities from Tennessee, USA - Rhizosphere MetaG P. deltoides SRZDD3 | ecosystem: Host-associated > Plants > Roots > Rhizosphere > Soil | place: USA...
CCGCTGAACGGCGAGGTCTACTACGCCCGCCCGGAAGTGCCGGTCGAGACCGTCCTGACCGCTGTCGGTGCTGCCGCTCCGCTGGAGCAGCTGACCGCTCAGCTGGAGGCCGCCGGGGTCACTGACGTGACCGACGCCAAGGCCCTGGAGCGGCTGCAGAAACAGAACCCGCTCCTGGCGATGAAGGTCGGGACCATGGGCATGGGCCGGATCGATCGTGCGATCGCGTTCATGCAGGAGGCCCTGACCGCCGAGTCGCTGGAGCGCTGGACGGTCAACATGCGCCAGCTCGACCCGCCGCCGGAGATCGCCACCCCGGACATGCTGGAGGCGCACCGGCAGGCGTCGGCCGACCACGAGCGCCGGATGATCACCGTGCCGCAGATGCTGGCCGTGTACCAGGATCTGCTGGCCTACTACAACGCCCGCCCTACGGATGCGTCGTCCTCCTCGCCCAACGGGGCCGGCGCTTCCACTGGGACCTCGATGGCTACACCGCAGCCCGCGGAGGCCCGGACCCCCTGGACCTTGCCCCACACCGGTACTTCAATCTGATCTATCACGCCTGGGTTCATGGGCTCGATGCCGATGCCCGGGAGGAAGTAGACGACCTGCTCATGGATGCCGCCGGCTTCAACCTGGTGGGGCCAGCGCCCCGGGAGATCTGGGGTCAGGACGCGCCAGCTGCCCGGCACATCCCCGGTCTCGCTCCCAGGAACATCCGGCCGCCGTCGTGGTGGAAGGGTGACCGCGCGGCGTTCCGGTCGAGCTGGCGGGCCGCTGAGCAGATCGAACCGGTGGCGCTCGCCGCCGCCACCAGGGGAGGGCGGTAGGCATGCCGGTCGGCCCCCTGGACGAAGCCTTCATTCGGATCAACACCGACACCGTCGGCACGAACCGGAGCATCGACGAACTTCACGACCAGCTCGTTGACATCGATCAGCTAGCTGAGCGCGTCGCCGAGTCGATGGAGGACTCGTTCAGGGAGGCCGGCCGGGCCATCGAGCGCACCCTGGACCGGCTGAACGGCGAACAGCTCGACGACATCGGCGACGGAGCAGACGAGGCGCGCCGCCACATCGAGCGGGCGTTCGATCAGGCCGGCCGGGCCGCGGTCAGCTCGATGACCAGAGCGGCCTCAGTGTCCGACGAGGCCCTGGAGACGATCGGTGGGCCGGATGCCTTCGCCCCGGTCGTCGGAGAGGCCCAGGCGGCAGCTGAGGGCGTAGAGGGCGCCTTCCGTGACAGCGCCGAGGACGTCGACCGCCAGCTGGCCCAGATCGGCGGCGTCAACGCCTTCGCTCCGGTCGTCATTCAATCGGAGGTCGCGGCCGAGGCCATCGAGCACAATTTTCGGGACGCGAGCAATGACAGCGTCCGAGCGCTCGGCCGCATCGGCACCTCGGGCGCCGGGTTCTCGCTACTCACGACCGGGCTCGCCAGCCTGGGCCTGGCTGCCACAGCGGCTGCCGGCGCGCTCGTGTTCTTCGGGATCAAGGGCGCCGCGTCGCTGGAGCAGACGACGCTGGGCTTCAAGGCGCTGTTGGGCTCGGCCGAGGCCGCCGACGCGTTCATCCGGGATCTGCAGCAGTTCGCCGCGGCGACCCCGTTCGAGTTCCAGGGCCTGGCCGACAACGCCCGCAAGATCCTGGCCATGGGCGAGGCCGCCGACCTCACCCGCCAGGACGTCATCCCGCTGTTGACGACCATCGGTGACCTGACGGCCGTGCTCGCGCAGCCACCCGAGGCCATCGACCGTGTCGTCCAGGCGCTCTCTCAGATCGCGTCCAAGGGCAAGGTCAGCACCGAAGAGCTGCTACAGATCGCCGAGGCCGTCCCCGGGTTCCCGGTCTTCCAGGCCATGGCCGACGGGCTCGGGATCAGCACCGCCGCCCTGCAGGACCAGCTGCAGTCCGGCTCGATCCCCGCTGTCGCCGGCATCGATGCCCTGGTCGAGGGCATGAAGCGGTTCCCGGGCGCGGCCGGCGCGATGGCCGATCAGGCCCAGACCCTGAACGGCGTGCTGTCCACCTTCAAGGACACCATCAGCCTGACCCTCACCGAGGCGTTCCAGCCGCTGATTCCCGAGATCAAGTCGACGCTGACGACCATCACCCCGCTGGTCCAGCAGACCCTCAGCGGGATCGCGCCGCAGCTGGCCGGCATCGCGTCCACGCTGCTCAGCGGCCTGGTCGAGGTGCTGCGCCTGGTCGGTCCTCCGCTGGCCACCTTCCTGAACGGGCTCGCGACCGGGTTCGAGCTGCTGGCCACCGCCGGGCAGCCAGCCCTGGAAGCCATCGGCTCGACCCTCGTCGCGCTGGCCCCGACAGCTACCCAGCTGGGCGCCGCCCTGGCCCCGCTCATCCGGGCGTTCTCGACGCTGGTAAGCCTGCTCCTGCCCCGGCTGGTGCCGCTCTTCAACCAGCTGGTGACCATCGCCCGCCCCATCCTCGGGATCATCGGCCACATGGCCGCCGAGTTCGCTGAGGCCCTGGTGCCGGCGCTCGATGCCCTCGTCGAGCCGCTGACGGTCGTCATCCAGGCCTTCGGGTCCGGCTTCGTTGACGTCCTGCAGGCCCTGCGGCCCCAGCTGCCAGACCTCGCGGTGGCCCTAGGTGACCTGGCCCTGGCCCTCGCTCAGCTCCTGGTCGCGTTCCTGCCGCTCCTGCCGATCGTCGTCAAGCTGGCCTCTGTCCTGTCCGTGGTCCTCGCCGTGGCAATCACCCAGGTCGCGGACACCCTGGCGACGTTCGTCGGGTTCCTGGTCCGCAACAAGCCAGCCCTGATCGCGTTCGGTACGGTCGTCGCGGCCGTGGTCGCGCCCGCCTTCGTGGCCTGGGCGATCTCCGCCGGCACCGCCGCCGCCGCCACGATCGCCGCGGCGTCTCCGCTGCTCTTGCTCGTCGCCGGGCTCACGGCCGTGGCCGCCGCGCTGGCGTTCGCGTTCAACCACTTCACCCCGTTCCATGACGCGGTCATCTTCGTGCGAGACGCCGCGGTCTCGCTGTGGCAGGACGTCCTCGTACCCTTCGCAACGTTCATTGCCAGCACCTTCGTGGCCGCTGTCGTCGGCATAGGGCACATCTTCACCGACCAGATAGTGCCGGCCTTCCAGACCGTGATCGACGTCGCCTTGGCGCTATGGAACGGCGTCCTGGTGCCGTTCATCGGCTTCATTGAGACCATCATGAAGCCGGTCCTTATCGCTCTAGCTGTAGTGGCGTTCGGTCCGTTGGCGCTAGCGATCACCGCCGTGTCGGTCGTGGTCACGTCACTCTTCAAGTTCGTCCTGATCCCCTTCGCCACCTGGCTTGCAGGGGTCCTGGCCCCCATCCTCACGACCGTGGCGCACGTGCTGGTCGCCGTGCTCAAGGTCGCATTTGATGGTGTGAAGACGGCGGCTCTGTTCCTGTGGAACAACGTCCTGGTGCCGCTCGGTAACTTCCTGCAGGGCGTGTTCTCGGTGGCGGTGTCGGTGGGTAAGTCGGCGCTTGATGGCTTGAAGTCGGCCATGGGGCTCGTCATCGATACCGCTAAGTCGCTGTGGCATAACTGGCTGGAGCCTCTGGTCAAGTTCATCCAGGCGTCGCTGGTGCCGATCGTCAACTCCGGCAAAGCCGCGTTCGATGGCATCAAGAGCGCTATCAACGCCGTGGTGGGTGTCCTAAAGACGCTTATAGATGTCGCTAAGGACGCGTTCAACGCCATAAAGAAGGTGATTGACAAGGCCTCGCATCTGCCGGGCGCGGGCCTGCTCGGCGACGTCGGTGAAGGGCTCGGCAAGATCGGCGGGGCGATCGGCCTCGCCCACGGCGGGATCATCACCCAGGACGGGCTGCGGTTCCTGCACTCGCCCGAGGTCGTCATCCCCACGAACAACGACCAGCGAGCGCTGCAGCTCATGGCCCAGTCCGGGCTGCTCGACCTCGCCGCTAAGGCGGCCGGCGCCGGGGCGGGGAACGTGACCTCGTTCGCTGGCGGCGGGGGCGGCACGGTGGTGCACCTCGATGTCAGCGTGTCGGGGGCCGTGTCACCGGGTGAGGCGCGGGAGGTCGGCCGGCAGATCGGCGCCGGAGTCAACGAGGTCATCGACAAGCGCCGGGTACGGACTGAGGCAAGGATCGCGAGCTGATGGGCCTCCCGAACTGGAACCCCCACGCCCAGGGCACGAAGGGCATCGAGCACCTGGACGTCGGCTACGGCCACGCCGTCATCGACGCCGCCGCCGACGCGCCCGCGCTGCGCTGGATCTCGGCGTTCACCGGCACCCTGAACGAGCTGGAGCTGTACGCGGGCTCCGGGGCCTCCGCTGGTCTCCTGCCCACCCGCTACAACAGCCTCCCCCGGCCGCTGATGGTCGAGCTGGTCGACCAGGGCTCCGAGGCGTGGGGCGCGCTCGCCTACAACGACTACAGCGTCACAGCGGTGACCGGGTCGTCGGGCATGTACAACGAGAACCTCACCCAGCCCGTCACCACGTCCCGGCTCAACACCTCGCTGGACGGGCTCTACATCGCCTCCAGCTCCCTCGGCGCCTACATAGAGGCGCAGTTCAACACGGGTGCCTTCGCGCTCGACCGGCACATCCTGGCCGTCGAGGTCCAGATGCGGATCAACGTCACCGCCGGGGTGCGGCGCTTCGATCCGTCGGGCTCGCCGTGGACCTACAACGTGCCGATGCTGTCGGCCACATTCCAGCCAGCGTCGGTGCGCTGGGGGGAAGCCATGGTCGACGGATCGGCGTCGGTGTGGTCCCAGTGGACCCCGCAGAAGATCCGTGACTTCGCCTCGGGCGGCACCCGCAAGGTCAGGATCACGTGCGTCGCCGGCCCCGGCACCTGGAAGATCGACCGCCTCTACCTGCGGGTGTTCTCGATCCCTGAGCGCCGCCGAGCGGTCGGGTTCGGGTCCCCGTCCAGCTCCCAGGCCTGGACCGTCTTCACGATGTCGACGCCGAACGCCACCGGCGCCCCAGCGATCGCCTCCACCGACGACCTGACCCTGATCGCCCGCCGGATCACGGACTACAGCATCGACACCCCGGCCTCGGCGGTGCAGCCCTGGCGGTTCATGCGGGGCTTGTCCCTGGACGGCAACTGGCGGCAGCACTCGCTGCCGTTCAACCCGACCGTGAGCACCGGCAGCAACGGCAAGAGCGGGCTCATGGGGGCGATCGGCCCCGAGGTCGACGGCATCATGGCCGTGCGCGCCAAGAGCGGCGGCACGGTCGTCGGCGACTCGATGCCCTACAGCCTGAGCCGCGGCGCGGTCTGCTGGGGAGCGAACACCGTCTCCCAGAAGCTCACTATGACCGGCGGCGGCACCATCTACGGGCAGGCCTACGTGGTCGCGGGCTGGGTGCCGAACAGCGGCAAGCCTGTCGCTCCGCTGCGCGCTGAGCTGTACCGGGTCTCTGACGGTGTCAAGATCCTGAACGCGGTGGAGATCACCGCCGCCGACGTCGACCGGCTCCCGGTCGCTGCGCTGGTCTCGAACACCGACGACCAGGGCGCGACTTACAAGCGGGTGCAGGTCAGGTTCCCGAACAGCTCCGCTCTCGCTGCGGTCCAGTACGAGCTGCGGTTCTCGTCGCCGGACAGCACCGAGGACCGGCCGTGGATGATCGCCGCGCTGATCGGCGACGCGCACACCACAGACCAGACGTTCGGGGGCTCGACCGACTCGGCCGCCGGCTCCTACCTCTCCAGCGGTTCGCTGCTGCCGCTCACGAGCGGCGGGGTGCGATCGAGCGACATCCTCGCTCAGCTCGTCGAGGTCCCCGCCGCGGTCACCGGCACCGGGTCCAGTGTCGGATCGATCACCGCGAACCACGTCGAGATCTGCGACCCGAACAGCGGATGCCAGGGCTGCGCCGAGGACACGATGCCGTTCGCTACGGTCACGTGGGCTCCAGCGCCCTCAGGTAGCCCTGACGTCGCCGGCTACCAGATCGACCGGCTGGACGACCTGTCGCCCGACTGGGAGCGTGTGGCGGCCGTAGACGGGCGCCTGACGGCCCGCTGGGACGACCAGGAGCCCCGCATCGGGGTGCGGACCCAGTACCGCATCAGGGTGCTGCGGACCGACGGTGTGACTGGCGACTGGTCGGACCCGATCTCGGTCACGATCCCGACCGGGCAGGTGGCGCTGGCGTTCAGCTCGAACGCCGCGCAGGGCATGGGCTGCGTCTACCCCGAGGTGTGGGAGGGGCAGGTCAACCGGTCGTGGGACTTCCTGGAGGCCGCCGACATCGACCTGGTGCGCATCTATGGCCGCAACCGGCAGGTCGCGTTCCGGCCGCTGGAACGCCGCGGCGACTCGTTCTCCCGCATCCTGCTGCTGAACGCGCTGTGCACCGTCACGTTGCCGAGCATGGCCACGTTCAGCCCGCTGCGGGATCTGGCGTGGGCGCCGATCCCGTACGTGTGCGTCCGCGACGGCGAGGGCAACCGGTGGTTCGCCAGCTTGTCGGTCCCTGGCGGCTCGAACCGGCGCGCTGACACCGGGAACACCACGCTGTGGCTGGCGGAGATCGGCATCACCGAGGTGTCCGACAGCCCGTCAGTGCATGACACCTCGGTGGCGCAGGTCGAGGGGGTGCCGTCGCTGTGACGGCCGCCGATCTGGAGTTCCCGCTGGACTTCGGCTCCGGGGTCCGGGCCTGCTGGACGAGCTGGGTGCCCGACCGCGAGCTGAATCCCCAGTACGAGGGCATCCCCGACGTCGAGCGCTGGGGCATGATCCTCGATCACCCCGATGCGCGAGATCCCGCGCAGCGCTGCAGCTCTGGCATCACGTTCGCCGGCCCGGTCCAGGCCCAGCTGGAGCCCGGCCGGCCGGTCTGGCAGGTCGAGAGCTGGGAGCCCCTCACGCTGTCGCCCAGCATCCTCTGCAGCGTCGACAAGGGCGGCTGCGGGCTCCACGGCTACATCCGCCAGGGCCTCTGGGTGCCGGCATGACCGCCGACCTGCTCACGCTCGACGGCATCGGCCAGCGCGCGGCGTCGTTCCGGTTCGCTCTGCTCGACAAGCAGAACAGCCTGCTGGCCCCGTCGATCGACGTCGAGGCCGGATCGGCGCCGTCGATCAGCAACAACATCAACCGCACCGTGAAACGGTCCATGAGCAACTTCAAGCTGCCGCCGTCGGTCACCGCCGACGTGAACACCCTCACGATGCGGGTGCAGCCATGGATGCGGTTCCAGGACGGCACCGAGTACCCGTGCGGGGTCTTCCTCTTCGGCGACGCGGTCCGCCAGCTGGTGCTGTCGGGCTCGGTGCAGCTCGCCGACGTCGGCGAAGCGTGGTGGACGACAGCCACGATGCTGGACCAGACCGTGACCGTGAACCAGGGCTCCCGGGGGATCAACTTCTACGGCCCCGGCGCCAGCATCTACGACGCGTTCGTTCAGCAGCTCGACGCCGCCAACATCTACGAGCGGTACATCGACGTCACCGATGCCGTGTTCAGCGACTGGGTCGTGTGGAAGCCCAATACCAGCCGCTTGAAGGTGATCAACGACCTGGCGGCCATGGCGGGGTTCTACTCGCTGTACTTCGACAACGCCGGGGTCGCGCAGCTCCGCAAGGTCCCGGCAATGGAGGCCGTCGAACCGGACTTCGTGTACGCCGCCGGGCTCAACGTCTACGCCGACACCATCACCGAGTCGGATGATCTGCTCGGCGCCTACAACGACTATGTCGTGATCAACACCGGGTTCACCGGGCCTCCGATCTGGGGTGAGTGGAAGGTTCCAGCGGCGGCGCCGCACAGCTTCGACGAGCGCGGGTTCTACGTCGTGAAGGAGATCGACCAGCAGGGCGTGACCTCCAGCTCTCAGGCCCGGGTGGCAGCGAAGGCGGCCGGGCAGGCGGACTACTCGGCCTACCGGTGGGCGAACTTCTCGACGGCCATCAATCCGCTGCACGACACGTTCAACATCGTGGAGTGGCGGGGTGACAAGTGGCGTGAGCAGGGCTGGGACTTCGTGTGTCGTGAGGGCGCCCCGCACAAGCATGAGCTGCGCCGGGTCTGGTCCGACGACATCGCCGACCTGATCGAGGAAGAGGCCTAGGTGAGTAACCACGACGTCCTGCTGGAAGCGACGGTCGCGGCTGCTCAGGCCGGCCGGGATGCGGCCCACGAGCTGGCGCATGAGACCAGGCCGGGTGTCGTCCTGTCGGTCGACCCGACGAACACGATCGCGGTGGTGCAGGCCGACGGCCCCGAGGGCGACGTCTCCGGCGGGCACGGCGCGGCGATCGTCGCTCCGGTCACCTTGAAGATAGGCGACCGGGTCATGCTGCTGTTCTCGGGCACGTCCCCGAAGTGCTTCGTCATCGGGCGCCTGTCCGGCGACTGGAACGACTGGCACATCGTCGGCAACGAGGACGAGCCCCCTTACGACAATGGTTGGGGACCGGCGGCGGGGACCACGATCATCGGGGCGAGCGGTCCCGCGCAGCCGATGTTCACCATGCGCTCAGGGGTCGTGCGGCTTCGGGGCCGGGCGCACCGCTACTCGGGGGCCTCTAACAACGTCTTCAAGCTGCCGGAGTACGCGTGGCCGGCCAACGACCTGCTGATGCCGTGTGTCGGCACTGGTGGGGCTGTCACCGTGTTCAATGTCGCGCAGGCTGACGGCCAGATCGCCAGCTCAGGCGGCGGGGACGTGATCATGGACGGCGTCAGCTTCGTGGCCCGCATCCAGCAACCGGTCGAGTAAGGGGAGCCGAACACATGACGGTCATCTTCGAGGATCTGGATCTCCCCGGCCTCCCGGGTGGCCCGCCGTGGCCCGCCGAGGTCCGCATCCGGCTCGCCGGCGCGCAGGGCCGCCCGATCCTGGGCAAGACGATCAGCACGAACAAGGCGATCGTGGGCGAGCTGCTGCTGTCGACCGACAACGGCGGCATCAGTGCCTCGGGCTACTGGTCCGTTGACCTGCACCCCAACAGCGACATACTGCCCTCGGGCACCACCTACCTGGTGACCCGCAAGGTCGGCTGCAACGAGTTCTCGTCGTACTTGTCGGTCCCGATCACCGGCGGCCCCTACGAGGCGTTCACCCAGGAGGATGACCCAGTGGGCGAGATCACCCCATCCGCGCTATCGGCCCACGCCTCGGACCTCCTACTCCACGGCGGCGGCATCCAGTACGACTACAAGTACATAGACACCGCCACCGTCGTGACGGGCTCGGGCGGCGGGCTCACCCTCGCGCCGTTGACTGGCACCATGGTCACGGTCCCCGACGTCGGCCGTGGGGTGTGGCTGCAGGCGCACATTCCGGTGAAACAGCAGCCCGGCGGCCCTACCGACCAGTCCTGGGGCCTCTTCAAGACGACCTCTGGCTACGGCGCGTTCTCAGCGCTCGACGCTGTCACCCCTGCGTCGCTGGGCACCGTCTCCAGTCGGCACGCCGACCTGTGGGCGTTCCTGCCGGCGCACAGCCAGGGCAACTACGTCGTCGCCGCGACCGGCCAGTCCGGCAACCTCACAGCGAAAGCGGACGCCAGCGCCATCCAGAAAGGCTGGCTGCGGGTGTTCTCGGTATGAGCATCGTCCCGCCGCTCGGGGACACCAGCTGGTCCCGGTTCACCCCGGACTCGTACGTCGCGGGCGAGCAGCAGTCGCTCTACGTCGGGCGCCTCCACAACTCGTCGGGTCAGACCCCGGTGCTGTTCTGCCACGGCTACCAGGGCGACCCGGCCACCATGCAATCGAGCGACTGGCAGCCCCTGTTCACCGCCTACGCCGCGGCCGGGCACCCGGTCATGGTCCCCGAGCTGGGCGGCCAGTCCGGCTGGGGTGCCCCGGCGATCGTCGACCCCGGCGGCCACATCGACGACGCCCTGGACTACTTCAAGCTGGCGGCCGCCGGTGGGGTGCGCACAGACAAGATGTTCGTCCACGCGATCTCGATGGGCACCCTGGCGCTCCGGTGGGTGTGGCAGAACCCGGGCCGGGTCCGGGGCATGAACCTCGTCGGCCCGATCGTCCATTTCGAGCAGTTCTACGCCGACAACCCGTCGCTACAGGCCGCCATCGACGCCTCGTGGGGTGGGCATCCCGCGTGGCTTGCCGGGCTCGACGACAGCGACCCGTGGCGCAACGTCGACCGCATCCGGCCGTTCGGGCACCGCTTGAAGTTCTGGTACGCCGAGAGCGACGGCCTCATTGACCCGGACGAGGTCGTCGCGTTCGCTGAGCTGGTCGGCGCCGAGGCCGAGTCGATGCCGGGCACGCACCTGGAGCTGAACATCAACGCCCGGGTCGACCGGATGGTGTCGTTCGCTCTGGACCAGCTGAGCGACAGGGACCGCGTCTACATCGGGTGGGACGAGGAGGACTGGGCGCGTTTCAACCAGGCGTTCATCACCGACCCGCCCGCCGACGGCGCCAACGTCAACGCCCTGGAGACTGTCGTCAAGCCGGGCGGCCGCCGAGGCCAGTTCACCAGGCTGTCCGGGATCGACGGCAACGAACGGTGGGGCTACCTCATGCCCGAGGTATCCGCCGCCGACATGGCCGTGAGGACCCCCTGGCACAACGGCGACGGCGGCCTGATGGTCGGCCAGCACGGCAACATGCTCCGCGCCACCATCGACGAGACGACCGGCGCCTACCTGATCTACATGGTGTGGTCCAACATCCTGTTTGGGGTGCCGTGGATCGTGAACACCGGGGTCTGGTCCGGGACCGTCGACATCGACAACCTGACCCTGCTCGGCTCCCAATCGAAGACGATCGCCGGCCTCCGCCTGGCTGCCGGAGGCGAGGTGCTGGCCTCGGAGCGCCACGGGAACGTCGTCACCCTCGTGGTCCACGAGGCCGACGCCGACCGCGCGTACCGGTCCGGGACCGTCGACGTTGTCCTGTCGGCGCCGCTCGGCACCTACGTCGGCCCCGTGACCCGGGTCGACGAGACCCATCTCCAGTACCCCCTGGCCGGCGCCGACGTGATCTCAGGCGGCCCGGGCTCGTGGGCGGACTTCGCCTCGTGCTTCCCGTACAACGCCTGGTCCGAGATCTCCGGCACACAAGTGCGGTCCCGGTTCTACCCGCTGGGCGTCGACCCGCCCGCCTGGACGGACCCTGACTTCACGTTCAACTGGACCGACACCGGCGGGTGGGGCTCGACCGGCTACGGGTTCGGTGGCCAGATGTTCGGCCACGTCGGGATCTTCATCCCGGGCGTCGAGGCCAACATCCAGGTCGGCCCCCTCATCATCGAAGAGCTGTAGTCAAGCGCGCTTGACTTCATATGATGCCAAGCGCGATGCTGGCCCCGTTCCCCACCACGTAGACCTGAACGGGCGCACCAGTCGCCAGTACCTCCCCTCAACGGTCCACCGCTCCACCGGCCAACCAGACACGCTGCTGGCCAGGGGCAACGGGCGGCAGTGTAGGTAGGCGTGAGTACGGGCTGGGCGTGGTGGGGAACCGTAGAGCCCAGCGCGCTACGGTGTGGCCCATGACTTCCTTGATGGACCTCGCGGACCCGGCACCTGAGCCCGGGCCAGCGGACTGGAATGACGAGGGCGTGCTCTACCTGCCCGGTGTCCTCGATGCCGACCTGGTCGCCGCCTACCAGGACGAATGGATCGAAGCGAACGGCTGGCGCGGTGTCTCCCAGGCCTACAAGCTGGGTGAGGACGGCGGCCACTGGGACTCGACCGCCTCGGCGGCGAACCCCGAAGAGCTGTTCGTCATCGACGCCGACCGCCCCGGCGGCTGGCCTGACGCCTGCCCCTACATGCGCCACGACGCCCTCCGGGCGATCTGCACGACCTGGGAGCTGGCCAACGTCCTGGAGAAGCTGACCGGCGAACCGATGGGCTTGCACCTCAACCTCACCGGCTGGGTCAGCACCCAGCGCAACTGGCACCAGGACGGCTACCTGAACCCGGCGCTCGTCGGCGACTACTACGCCGCGGTGTGGATGGCGCTCGACGACGTCCACCCGGACTCGGGGGTGTTCGAGTACGTCCCGGGCTCGCACCGCTGGCACCGGCTCACCCATGAGCGCATCGCGACCGTCGTCGACGTCGCCGACCCGCAGTGGCCCCAGCACACCGAGGCCATCCTGACGGACCTCGTCGAGGCCGAGATCGTCGCCCGGGACGCCGAGGTGAAGCGGTACGCCCCCAGGAAGGGTGACGTGTTGTTGTGGCATCCGCGGCTCTACCACCGCGGCACAGCGCCGGTGGTGAAGCACGCCTACCGGCCGGCGCTGATCGCGCACTTCTCGGGCATCCGGCACCGCCCGGACATGCCCCGCCCGGTGCAGACCGAAGTCGGGGGCTGGTACTTCCCGATCATCACTGAACAGCCGGTGGCGTGATGCACAACGTCGAGCTGATCACCCGCGACGTCGGCGGCCCCCTCAGCGGCGGCAAGGCCGAGATCGTGATAGCGGCCATGGTCGACGGCCACCGCATCGACTTGCCCGAGGGCGCGGAGATCGCGGTCATCTACGACGCCGGGAACAGCACCGCGACGGTGCACCTCCCGGTCATGGCCGGCA
>Ga0075429_100004075_pt1 | contig 12525 bp, 5 predicted proteins | sample RhiMetdeltSRZDD3_FD_75295 | JGI IMG/M metagenome (GOLD analysis project Ga0075429, IMG submission 75295) | Populus rhizosphere microbial communities from Tennessee, USA - Rhizosphere MetaG P. deltoides SRZDD3 | ecosystem: Host-associated > Plants > Roots > Rhizosphere > Soil | place: USA...
CGCGGCATAGAGCGCCGCGGTCAGTGGATCGGTGCCATAGGAGATGCCCGCCGTGTGAGTGAGCAGATCCCGGATCGTGATGGCCCGCTTCGCAGGCATGATGACGAGACGCGAATCCCCTTTGGTCGCGACGCTGGTGTGCGCAAACGACGGAATCCAACGGCTCACGGGGTCGTCGACCGAAAGCTTCCCTTCCTCGACGAGCGACAGGATCACGACCGACGTGAGGGCTTTGGTCTGTGACGCGATCCGAAACAGCGTGTTGAGCGTTATCCGGCGGCCCGACTCCCGGTCGAGCCAGCCGACGGCACGCTGGTAGACGACCCGACCGTCCCGCAGCACCAGAGCCACCGCGCCGCCGATTTCTCGGGAATCGACATACTGCTGCATGAATCTGTCGATGCGGCGCAGCCGGTCGGGCGCGAAGCCCGACGGCGCGACCTTCCCCGGACGGGGGGGGGTCTGTGCGGGAAGCGATGCCGGCGCGAGGAGCGCCAGAGCGAACGTCAGAAGCCGAGCGTGATCCATTCTATCTCAACGCCATAACTCCCCGGCGTGACGGTCATGCCCTGCTCACGCCGCAGCGACAACTGCAGCCGTTCCGCATGGGCCAGCCGCGGGTGGTCGCCTGTGCCACCCCGCCCGGCCGCGGGTCCCACCCAGTAATTCCACTCACCCGGAAATCCCTCGGGCAAGAGAACCCCACGAGAGAGCGTGAAGGCCGCCAGAGGCAGCGATGGCTCGCTCCAGTTGCTGTCGACAGGAATCGCGGCGCTCCAGCAGGTGCCGTCGTCCTCCATGAGAGTCAGATGCAGGACCTGGTGAGCTGCGAGACCCCGCAGACGCACGCGCATGCTGTTCGCCGCGGCCAGGCCTTCCCGGCGGGCGCCGATCTGGTCCTTGATGACGAGGGAGGCCGTGTAGTCGGGCGGGCTCCAGCCACGTTGATCCACCGGCAGCTCGAGGTGAAAGACCGGCCGTCCGGTCGCTCCCGACATCCCGAGCCGAAACAGCCCACGCCGTCCGGCGTCGCCGATCCTGGTAAAAGCCAGCATTGGGGCATCGCGAGCGGGATCGAACAGACGGAGCGGCGTGTTTTCGGCGAACACATCCAACGTCCAATTCCCGTTTCTTCCATAGTCCCAGTCGGTCGGTTTCCCGCTCACCCCTCCTGGAAACGTCATCGCGGAGCCGCCGCGGAACATGGTGATCACGTAATCGTGCGGCCCCTCCTGGAGCGCCGACGCCGGGACCGCGCCGGCATACACGTACCCGCCGGCAGCATGCATCACGAAGCCACGATAGAAGCTGGACGCGGATGGACGGACGAACACGGTGACCGAGTCGGGCGGCGTGCTGTCGACAACGCGAGCCACAAAGGCGGCATCGCGACCCGCGATGGTTTCCGGTGCCGAGAGCGATTGCACGGAAGGCGGCAGCGCATCGGTCGGCGGAGCATGAAACTCGGCGAACCCGACGTGACCCAGCGATGCCGGAAGCGTCGCGACGTCGATGGGCCCGGCCGCACTCAACACGTACACGCCCGGCGTGACCGTGAATCGACCCCCGGAAGCCCGTCCGCCCGACCCGGCGGTCAGGGACTGCACCGTGAACTCGCCTCCCACCCCAAGGTCCGGCAGCTTCACCGTCATCGGCCAGGCTCGCCATATCGCCCGCGTCACGATCTTGCCGGGATTGGGCGGTTCGAACGGGTCGCGCACCGGCACGGCATCCGGATACACCTCGAGTCGCCAGACACCCGGGCGCACCTTGTCCAGGAAGTAGATCCCTTCCCCTTCATAGGTCACCATCGCCGATGACCCGTAACCGGCAATGCGGCGCAACGCGGATGGGTCCGGCGGCGTGGAGCGGGTCGACCCGGCGTAGAGAAAGGCGTCCCGCGCCGCCAGCTCGCTCATATTCTCGTAGTAGGACACTTGGAAATCGCCGAACCGCGTGTTGGCTGGATACGCGCCGTACGAGCGCAGCCGCGGCAGCCGCCGCATGGCCTCGGCCGCGATGATCGCGCTCATCGCCTTGCGTGGCGTGTAGACCAGGTTGAGGTAGTGGGTTTGCCACCCCAGGTTGCGCGACGCCGTCGCCAGCATGTCGTACGCGAACATGGCCGCGAACTGGGTGCCCACGACGCGGAATGTCCGCGCCATCGCGGGATACATAGCGCCCGAGCGCTGATCGGGTGTGTCGAACTCGTACACGATGCGAGGCAGGCGCGCGAGCTCTGGGCGCAGCATGTCCGGGTAGCCGTCGACCGCGCGCAGGAGGTTGCCCTCCAGCTCGTGACCGGAGACCAGACCCCCGGGATACCAGCCGAAGGTCACGCCCTGGGCTTTGGAGCGCCGGATCGCTTCGCCGATCCGGAAATCCTGGCTCACATTGTAGAAAATGAGTTTGGTGCAGCCCGTGCTGCGCACCGCGTCGGTCAGCGCGTTGATGTACCGGACCGACCCCTCGAGATCCTCGGGATGATGCCAGGGCTCGTTGACCAGCTCGATGAAGAGGATGGCGGGCTCGTTCTTGAGCGCCACGCCCGTGTAGGGATTCACGTGATCGAGGATCTGCCGCAGATAATTCACCTGCGCCGCGATGGCGGCGGCATCCGTGCCCATCCGGCCTTTTCCGAAGTGACGCCCGAACCCGGGCTGCGTCGTGTCCTCCAGCGCGTCCGGCCAGTTTGAGCCGTAGAGCTGGATCGGGCTGAACAACATGTAGATGCCGCGCTCGCGGGCATTGGCGATCAGGTAATCCTGCAAGTCCAGATGGTCGTTCGCGACCAGATTGCCCGCCGAGTCGGACGCCTCCCAGTCCCCCCAAAACGTCAACCGGAGACCATCCCAGCCCATGCGCGCGAACTGGGCCATGTCCTCGTCGATCATCTTCTTGCGATCGGCATGGACGTATCCGGCCGCACGGTAATCCGAGGCCGTCGGCAGGACGTAGTTGGCGCCGAACAGGGTGACTTCTTGCCGGTTGTCGCGCCAGCGCACGACGCCCGAGTTATCGAGGTAGACGGCGCGGTTGGCGGCCTGGGCCTGGACCGATGAAGCGAGAATGACGAGCGTCACCAGGACCATGTTCCAGACCTCTCGTGTTTGACTGGCGTCCGGGCTACCGGCGAATGATGTCGAGCACGAGACTCTGCCGTGACCCGATCATGGCGGCGACAGGAACGTAGGCCTGGAGTTGCCCTCCCGACGTGACCCGCAATCCGGCTCCATTCGGGCCCCCGACCAGGCTCCGCACCGTGTACCGCCCCGGTGAGAGCGCGCCCTTTTCTGAGCTGATCGAGACATGAACGGCCGCCTCACCCAGGTTCGCCACCACGAGCACCGCGCGGTTCCCGGCGCGACGCAGGTAGGCCGCGACGTGGGGGGAGCTGGTCGACAGCGGCACCAACCGTCCAGTCGCCAGGGCCTCGTTGTCTCTGCGCAGGTGGATGAGGCGTCGATAGAGATTGAGCAGCGAGCTCGAGTCGGGCGCTTCCCCTGCCACGCTCACCGTCATCGAATCCGGCTGGGGCGCCTCCCAGGCAGTGCCGGTCGTGAAGCCCACTCCCGGTCCGGGCCGCCACTGCATCGGCGTGCGGAGCCGCGGGTCCGGTTTGTCTCCGGTCATCCCGATCTCCTCGCCGTAATACACGAACGGCAATCCGGGCAGGGTGAGCAGGAGCGTCGCGGCCACTTTGGCTCGCGCCACGTCGCCCCCGAACACGGTCATGCTGCGCGTGCCGTCGTGGTTGCTGAGTATCGGCGACCAGCGATAGGCGGGTAGCGTGTCCTGTAACCGCAGGAAACCCGGCAAGAGTCCGGCGGCCGATCCGGTGCGGACCACCGACAGCAGTGAGTCGGCCAGCTCGAAGCCGAAATAGGAGGTGAGCTGATCGGGGTAGTAGGGCAAGACGGTGGCGATGTTGCCCCACGCTTCCCCGACCGTATAGGCGCCGGGCTTCACGCTGTCGACGTGCGCGGCATACGCGCGCAGAAACGCGTGCGTGCCGGGACATCCCGTGAGACAGCTGCCTTCCTCCAGGAGATACGGCACGGCGTCCAGACGAAAGCCGTCGACGTCCATCTCGCGCAGCCAGAAGGTGGCGACCTTCATCGCCTCTTCCCGAACGGCCGGCGTCTCGTAATTGAGGTCCGGCATCCCGCTCCAGAAAACGCCGTAGTAATACTCGTCCCGCACCGGAGAGTGATGCCAGGCCTCCGCGCCCCAGGGGCCCTTGCCGAGCGACACCGGGGAGAACCGGTACCAGCCGCGATACGGCGATGCCGTGTCTCGCAGCGCCGCCTGGAAATACGGGTGCTCGCTCGAGCTGTGGTTCAGCACCATGTCGACGAGCACTTTGATGCCGTGGCGATGCGACTCGGCCATCAGCCGCTTGAAGTCGTCATTGGTACCGTAAGCGGGCTCGACGCGGTAGTAGTCGCTGACGTCGTACCCGTGGTAACTGGGCGACGCGGCGACCGGCATCAGCCAGATGCAGGACGCGCCGAGGCCCTGGATGTAGTCGAGTTTCTGGATCAACCCGTTCAGGTCTCCGATCCCGTCGCCATCGCTGTCGTAGAAAGACCGGACGAAGACCTCGTAGCAAACGGCTCCGCGCGTCCAGGACGGGCCCGGTTGGACGGGCAGCTCGGGCCGCCCAGCCCGGAAGAGCCACTCGTATGCCGCCGGGAATTCCCGTCGCCAGAACCATTCTGAATGCGTTCCGTCGGACCGGATCGCCGCGTGCATCCCGCTCGTGAAGCCGGCGGCGGCGAGGGAATCAACCATCCGTTGGTGATCGCGGACCGTCTGCTCGGGCCTGTCTCCCTCTTTCCCTCCGGTCACCATGTAGATGCGGGTGTCCGGATGCAGCCGGCTGTGCCGGGCCTCGGCATAGAGGGCCGGCGCGAACCAGAACGCCGGCGAGAACACGCCCACGCGTCCGAATACATCGGGGTACTTGAGCGCGGCGTGCAGCGAGATCATCCCGCCCAGGCTCGATCCGAGGATGCCCGTGTGCGCCCGGTCGGGCCGCGTGCGGTAATGCCGATCGACGTAGGGCTTCAGCGTTTTCACCAGGAAGTCGACGTACGCGTCACCTTCCCCGCCACCGTAGGAAGGACTGGGCCACGGGGAGTATTCATCGGTCCGCCGTCGGCCGCCGTTGTCGATGCCGACGACGATGCAGCCCTCGTCGCCCAGCGCGTGCAGGCTGTCGAGCGTTTCATCGACGCCCCACTCACCGGCGAAGCTCGTCGCGGCATCGAACACGTTCTGGCCGTCGTGCATGTACAGCACCGGGTAGCGCCGCTGTGACGTGGCGTAGCCCGGCGGCAGGTAGATCCAGATGCGCCGGGTGCGCCCGAGCTGCGGGATGGAGAAGTCCGCGCTGAGAACGGAAACCGAAGCCGTGGCCGATGGCTGGGGACGTGGCCGCGGGCTTCCGTCGCGCCAGCCCTGTACCGCTCCAGTGTAGGAGATGGAGCCGGAATCCGGAACGGCCAGACTGCGATTGGGGACGTCGCGTCCCGCGCTATCCTGCTCCACCTTCTCCCACGACCCGAGGGTGAACTTGAACTCGATCTGCCCGCGCACCGATTCGGGAAGCGTGATCGCGTACTCGCCGTTCGCCTGACGGGTGAGCGTGTAGCCGGCCGCTCCGGGGTCCCACCGATTGAAAGAGCCGGCAACGTAGATGGACGCCCCGGCAGGCGTGTTGGGCGGCATTTGGGTCAGGCGGAGCGTGGCCTGAGCGCGCACCGGCACGGCGATGCACAGGGCTGCGGCACCGCAACGGGCGCCGCGACGGAACGTGGCGATCACTGGCGCGTTTCGATGTCGATGGCGATCGCGCTGCGCGCCGCGAGCGGGACCTGGACTCCGCCGGCCGAGTCCACGGCGACGGCCGTGCCGGCACACGTGGTTCCGGTGAGGCCGCCGGTCAGGCGGTCACAGTAGGTTCCCGGCGGCAGCCCGGTGGTCACGGTGACTGCCACGGCTGCGCTTTCCCCATTGATCGCCACGAATCCCTTGGCGCCGCGGGAAAAGGCGATGGCGTTGTCGCCATCGTCCCACCAGTGGTTGATATCGGCGCCGGCCGTGACGCGACGGAAGCGTACCATGGTGCGGATCGACGGGTCGCGGTGCTCGCACACCCACTGGCCGATGGTCGCCGTCTCGAGACTCGACGCGCACGTCACGTCGAAGGTGTTGCCGCTTGCATCGGAGGGAGGCCCCATCGCGTTTCCCGCCGGACAGTCGAACGCGTAGCTCGACAGGATCGACGGATAGCCATACGGCTGCGCCAGCATCCACACGTTGGCGAGCCGGAAGACGTCATGGTCGCGATAACTGAGCCCGCACTGGTGTTGCGTGTCGTGGTTTTGCAGAAATACGACGGCCTTGTTCGACGGCATCAGCCCCCACGCCGCCTCGGAGAACTGGTTTCCCGGCGAGCCGTTGGGGTTGAGCTGCGAGATGTGCTGGCCGCCGATGCGGCGAAACTTGTCCCCCACGCCGACGAAGGTGAATTCGGTAATGTCGGCCGCTCCGCCCGAAGCGTAGGCTTCCCCGAAATAGTCGTGTGGCGACAGCGCCTCCCCGGCCCCGCCGATAACCTCGAGAAAGAAATACGGAATCGGCCGGCCCTCCGCCGTCATCGTGGAATCCACGATACCGAGAATCTCGTCCAGCTCCACCTGCTGGATGTGCTTGGCCGCGTCGATGCGAAACCCGGCGACGCCGAGGCGCGCCAGCATGACGAGATACCCGGCGATCTTCTGGCGCACCGGCGCCAGGCCGGTATTGAGATCCGGCAGCGACAACAGCTCGCAGTCCTGAACGTTGGCCGCGTCCTGGTAGTTGTTCACCGTGCACGTCGGGTGAAAGTCGGTCGGCGCATACAGTCCGGGGTAGTCGTACTTCGAGTACGCCGTACCGTTCGAGCCGACGCCGGGGCTCGGGTAGTTCGTCATGTGGTTGATCACCGCGTCGACGATGATGCCCACGCCGGCCGCCTGGCAGCGATTCACCATATCGGTGAATTCCGCGCCGGTCCCCGAGCGGCTGCGCGCGATGCTGTAGCTGACCGGTTGGTAGCGCTCGCTCCAGTCGTGGCTCGGCACGATGCTGTGCTCCTGGGGCGGCGAGACTTGAACGGCGGTGAAGCCGGCCGGGCCGAGCACGGTTTCGCACTCGGTGGCGATATCCGTCCACTTCCATTCGAACAAATGGACGAACACGTCGCCCAAAGCGTTGTGGCCGCTGGGGCGGTACGTCGGGAACAAGACCGGCCGCGGCCCAGGCGGATTGGGCGGTGGCGGAGGCGGCAGCGAATCGTTGCACGCCAATGCGCTGAGGAACAAACACAACCCCCAGCTCCGCCGTCTGAAACAGCGGAGCTGGGGCATGATGGAACGGAGTAACCTGCCGGTGCTCAGTAGCCCGGGTTCTGCGACAGGTTCGGGTTGGCCACGAGCTCGGACGCGGGCAGCGGGTAAAGATCCAGGTGTCCATCCGTCGCGACTCCGTCCTGCGCGCCGCCTTTCCAGGCCCAGAGGTAGGTGCCGCCGGTGAACACGCCGTAGCGCACCAGATCCGTGCGGCGGTGCGCCTCCCACAACAGCTCGCGAGCCCGCTCTGCGAGGATGAAGTCGAGCGTCAACGCTGGGGCGGCGATGACCCCACTCGAGTCGCCATATGCCCGCACGCGCAACGCGTTCACGTAATTCAGCGCCGTCGTCGCGTCGCCACCGCCGCCGCGCACCTGGGCTTCAGCGTAGATCAAGTAGGCCTCGCCGAGCCGGAACATCGGAAAGTCCGTGTCCACGAACGCCGGGTTCGAGCCGGTCGCCCCGCCTGAGGTGATGTTCTGGAACTTGGGCGCGGCGATGCCCTGGGTGAAATCGCCGATGTTCGCGATCGCGAGCGACTGACCGGTCCGGTAGAAGAAAGCGGACCGTTTGTCCCCGACCCCGTACAGGCTGTCGACCTGCGGCTTGATGCGCAGCCCCCACCAGCAGCCGTCCACCCCGTACTGGCTGTTACTCATACTGCCGCCGCAGCTGGCGTGGACGATGAAGTTCACGCCGCCATAGGTCTGCGTGCGCTGGCCGTCCTGCGTAACGGCGAAGATCATTTCGGGCGACGTGTTGTTGTCGGCTTGGAACAGGTGTTGATAGCTGGTATCGATGCTGTACAACCCCGAGTTGATGACCGCGGACGCGGAGGTCAGAGCGTTGGCGTAATCCGGCGTGCCGGTGTACACCCCCGCGTTGAGGTAGACCTCGGCCAGCAGCATGTCGGCGGCAGGCGCCGTGGCGCGGCCGTAGCTGCTCGGGCCGGCCGGCGGCAGGTCCGCCTTGATCGCGTTCAGCTCGCTCACGACGTAAGCGTAGATCTCCGCCCGCGTGCTCTGCGCCGGTGGTGGGCCGCCGACGGGATTGGCTTCGGTCACGAGCGGGACGTTGCCGAAGAGATCGATCGCATGCCAATAGCTCAGGGCACGGAGGAATCGCGCTTCGGCGCGATACTGCTTGATATCGGCGCGCAGCGAGGTGCTCACGTTCCCGCGCGCATCCAGCTTGGCATCCGTCGTCTGGCGCAGGAATTCGTTCGCCAGCACGACCTGGAAGTAGATGCGATAGTACATCGCGACGACCATGCGGCTGTTCGAGTTCCAGGTCTGCGTGTTCATCTCGGGGAGCCCGATATCGTTCCAGGCGATGACCGCTTCGTCCGTCGGCAGCTCCTCCGTCTCCCAGTACAGCCGCAGGTATTGCGAGAATCCCTCGTCGATGCCCGAAATGTCCGGCTGGCCGGCGGGACCCTGCTGCCCGCTGACGGCCAACCCGGCGTAGATGCGCGCCAGAAACGCGCGGTACGAAGCCGGATCGTTGAAGATGATCGACTCGGTTACGGTGCTCTTCGGCTCAACCGTCGTGTCCGTGCAGGCGACCGCGACCAGGAGCAGGAAGGCCGGAGCGACGAGGCACGCTTTCAGTGTTCTGTTCATGTCTCTGTCCCTTCGAAAGTTCGGATCCATGGTCACGGAGTTAGAACTGGACGCTCAGCCCACCAGTGACGGTGCGCGAGCGTGGATAGATGTTGTTGTCGATGCCGTTCAACCCTGCCGTCGGGTCGACGCCTTTGTAGCCCGTAATGGTGAAGGCGTTCTGCATGGTGCCGTACAACCGCATCGTCTGGCCACGATACAGGAAGGCGTACCCGAGCGTGATGTTGTCCATGCGAAGGAAGGATCCGCTCTGAACATAATAGTCCGACAGGTACTGCGGGCTCGTGAAGCCCGTATTCAAGACGTCGGCGTTCAGGTTGTACGGGGACCCGCGCCGTATCTCCTGGTACGTGCCCAGGTTGGACGCGACGTTGTTGTACACGTAATTGCCGAGCCAGGCCCGCATCGTCAAGCTGAGGTCGAACTTGCCGTAGGACAGGTAGGACGAATGCCCCAGGATCCACCGCGGCGCCGGATCGTGGAACGCGCGCAGGTTGGAGCCGCCGCAGCTCGTCACGACGCCGCCGCTGGTCTGATCGATGTAGCTGCCCTGGACCGGTTTCCCGTTCTGGAACTCCTGCTGGCAGACGAAGAACGAGTTGATCGGCTTGCCCGGCTCGAGCACCTGAATCGTGGTGCCGACGCCGCCGGCGACGCCGCCGACCAGAACCTGCTGCGCGCCGTTGGCGCTGATGCTCGTCAGCTTGTTCGTGTTCCGGGCAGCGGTGAAGTCGGCCGTCCACCGCAGACCGCTCCGGCCACCCTCGAGAACTCGGGCGCTGAGGCTCAGCTCGAGACCCGTGTTCTCCATGCTGCCGATGTTGGTCGTGACGAAGTTCGAGAAATTCGTCCCGGCCGCCGCGGGCACCGTGAAGATCAGGTCGCTGGTTTTCTTCTTGTACCAATCGATGGAGCCGCTGAACCGCTGGTCGGAGAACCCGTAATCGATACCCACGTTGGTCGAAGCCGTCTGCTCCCACTTTATGTACCGATCGGTTGCACTCGGCCGAATCGTGGGCACGTAGGCGTTGCCGAATTGCACCTGCGCCTGCGAGTTGCCCGCGAGATACGCCGTGTACTGCTGATAGTTGGCGAACGCCTGGTTTCCGGTTTTCGCCCACGAGGCCCGCAGCTTCAGGTCCGAGAGGGCGAGGATGCTGGCCAGGAACGGCTCCTGCGAAATGCGCCAGGCCACCGCCACGGAGGGAAACGTGCCCCAGGCATTACTCAGCCCGAAGCGCGAGGACCCGTCCCGTCGGAGGCTCACCGCCGCCAACCAGCGGTCGTTGAGATTGTAGTTCAACCGGCCGAAGAAGGAGATCAGCTTGCTCTCCTGGATGCTCGGACCGCCGGGCGAGGTATTCAGCGCCGTCGGGAAGCCATTGATGTCGAAAATGTCGGTGCTGAGGCCGGTCAACGTGAGCGAGGGATACTCCGCATGGGATTGCGCGTAGGAGTAACCCGCCGTGGCTGAGATGGTGCCGGGCGCGAAGTTGAGCGACCGCGCGTAATTGAGGTACGTCTCGAGCACGGTGTTCAGCATGCTCGGATCGGTGCGGTAGAAATAGCCCCGTTCGCCGTTCTTGATCTCGGCGTGCAGCACGCTGGGGTTGAAAGTCACCTGGCTGACATTTGTGATGTCGTAGCCGAGGTTGACGTTGGCCTTCAAGCCTTCCAGGAACGGGAGGCTGTAGGCGGCTTCCACATTCCCGACACTGCGGTAGGTCGTGCCTTGCGCCTTCGCCAGCGCCAGGATTTGCACCGGATTGTCGGCCGACTGCAGCCGGTCTCCGGGCCAGTTGTAGTACCCGGTCGTCGTCGCGGGATCGAACACGGGTTGCGTGGGACCCATCTGCGCGGCGTTGGAGAGCACCCCACCAGGAGTGAACTCATCGAAGGCGCGGGAACCTTTCAGATTGGTGCGCACGCTCAGGCGGTCGTCGAGCAGGCGCTGCTGGTAATTGAACCCGAGCGAAACGCGTTTCGTGGTGCTGCCCCGGATGATGCCGTCCTGGTTCAGATAGCCGACCGAGAGACGGTAGTTGTTGGTCTCGCCCAGCCCTGACACGACCACGTCGTGTTGTTGGCCGTAGGCCGTGCGATCCACGATTCCGAACCAGTCGGTGTTGGCGCTGCCGAGCTGGTTGATCTGTGATGTATCACCGTACTGCAGCACGGCCGCCCGGAACTGTTCCGCGTTCAACATCTGGGGCAGCCGGGTAACCGACGAGGCGGAGGCGCTGGCGCTGTACTGGATCTGCGGGCCGCTCCGACCGGATTTCGTGTTGATGATCACGACTCCGTTGGCCGCGTTCGCCCCATAAATCGCCGCCGCCGAGGCATCCTTGAGCACCGTAATGCTCTCGACGTCGTTGGGATTCAGGAAGTTGAGCGCGTCGCGACCGGCGGAGATCCCGCCACCGGCGCCGGTGCTCACCGGCATGCCGTCGATCACATACAGCGGGTCGCTCGAAGCGTTGACCGACGTGGCCCCACGAATCCGGACGGAGAGACCGCCGCCCGGCTCGTTGTTGTCCACGACCTGGACGCCCGCGACCTTGCTCGCGATGAGCTGCTGCGGACTGATCACGCGGCCGGTATTGAACTGTCCGGTCGACACCTGCGACACGGCGCCGGTGATGTTGCCGGCCCGCTGCTCGCCATAGCCGGTCACCACGATCTCCGAAAGACCGATCGCTTGGCGGCTCAGCGTGAGATCGACGGTCACCGTATCGCCCCCGGCGATCGTGACCGCCTGCACCGCCGGAGCATACCCGACCGTGCGCGCGCGCAGCGAGTCGGTGCCCGCCGGCACACCGCTGATCAGGTAGCGTCCGTCCGCCTGGGTGATCGCACCGCGGCTTCCGATCGACACCGTCACCCCGGTCAACGGCTCCTGGGTCGCGCCGTCCGTCACGCGCCCGCGGACGGCGCCGGGCGACTGCGCCGCCAGCGGCGCCACCCAGATTCCGAGCACAAGAGTGCCAAACAAACACCGTATCCGTTTCATACGCTGTTCTCCTCAGTACGGTTAAGGGTGCCCACTGTCCCCGCCGCCGGATGTTTTAGGGTCTGATTTGTGCTAACTCACGCGCCAGCCTGTGTCAACTTGGCCCGGCGCGCCGAAACAACGAGGAAAGGAGTATGAAGAAAACGTGACTACGGGGCGGCAGGCGGCAGGACCGTGCCTTCGAACGTCACGGTACGGGGACAGAACAACCCCGCGGTGAGGCCGGTGATCAGCAGATCGCTCCAGCGGGCGCGGACGCGGATCCGCAGGTTCGCGACGCCGGAGCCGGCCCCGACCTGTCCCGCCAGGACATCCTCGAGCCGTGGCGAAGCGGCGGTAAACGCCCCCCAGGCCACGAAGAACGGGTGCCGTGTCACGCGGAATGGCGTGCCGGCGGGAGCCTGCGCCGGGCCGGCCATCGTGACGGGAACCCCGAGGCGGGTCGAATCGAACGTCATCGCGCATCCGCCGGCGCCGAGGCCGAGGGTGGCCAGCG
>Ga0075429_100004077_pt1 | contig 12524 bp, 14 predicted proteins | sample RhiMetdeltSRZDD3_FD_75295 | JGI IMG/M metagenome (GOLD analysis project Ga0075429, IMG submission 75295) | Populus rhizosphere microbial communities from Tennessee, USA - Rhizosphere MetaG P. deltoides SRZDD3 | ecosystem: Host-associated > Plants > Roots > Rhizosphere > Soil | place: USA...
GAAACAGGCGGGTTCCTCAGGTGTGATACAATGAAACCATCTTATAAAAGGTCGAGTGCGCTTGGATTGCCGTCAACCCTATATCGGGGCTGGCGGTTTTTCATTCATTGCCCCCGATGACAAAGGAGTCTGGCATGGAAGCAAAATTGTATGTGGGAAACCTGTCCTATCAAACCACGGAACAAGGTCTGCGTGAACTGTTTATGCAAGCCGGGAATGTCACCTCGGTCGCGTTGATCAAGGAGCCCGGGACCCAGCGGTCCAAAGGTTTTGCATTTGTCGAGATGACGACGCAGAGCGAGGCCCAAAAAGCGATCAGTATGTTCAACGGATATACTCTGGATGAGCGCCAGCTGAACGTCAGCGTTGCCCGCCCGCGGGAAGAGCGCGGTGGCTCCGGTCAGAAGCGCGGCGGCGGTTACGACAATCGTCGTCGCTATTAACAGCTTCTTATGGATTTAAAGATTGGCGACAAAGTTGTTCATCCACAGTACGGGGTGGGACATGTGGTCAAACTCGACGAGAGAGAGTTTGAGCCCGGTGTGATGCGCCGGTATTATGAGATTTCAATTCCCGGCAGCACCCTGTGGGTGCCTCTGGACCAGCCTACATTCGGCTTACGGAAATTGACGGGCAGAGGTGAAATTGCCCGTTGTCGCCAGATTCTTTCCTCACGTCCCCTGCCTCTTACGGAGGATGCCCGTCTCCGGCAATCGGAGCTCTCAGCCCGTTTAAAACAAGGAACGATCGTTGCCCACTGTGAGGTGGTGCGTGACCTGTCTGCTTATGGTGCGCACAAACCGATCAGTGGGACGATCGCTGCCTTCCTGCGGGTTGCGCAGGATGTGCTCTGCCAGGAATGGGCGGCTGTGGAGGGGATCAGCCTGGCGGACGCCGCGGCGGAAATCAGCGGCTTGCTTGAAAAAAGCAAGCTGCTGTTAACCGAAACCGCAACGTAATGGAGTAGGAAGCCGAGAGGGGAAATCCATCGCAATACGCCATTTGACAAATGGAATGCTGAACGGATAATGAACGGACTTTTCCGAGAGTGCGCGGACAGTGTTCACGACAGCCTGATACGTAGTGAACAAAGCGAGGAGCAGGATCGGAATGGGTTGATACATAAGTCTCTCCTCTGGTAAGTTGTCCCTGTATAGAGAACCAGCCGAAAACCACAATTTCATATACACGAGATTGGCATGACGCTATTTCCTGGATAACTCGCAGTGCCGCGTTCGGCGCGGCAATTACCTGGGAATCGCCCCCGTTGACGGCGGCGTGAGCTTCGGCGCGACAACTGTTCGATTCTTCCCGGCCTCCTTGGCGCTCTTCAAGGCGCTTTCCGCGTGGTTGACCAATTCATCCACGGTGACGCCATGCTTGGGATATTCGACAACACCCACCGAGACGGTCACAGGGAGCAGCCAGGACCGCGAGGTCTCTTCCATGGCCGCGCGGATCCCATCGGCAACAGGGAGTGCCTGCTTGATTCCTGTCTCAGGCAGGAGAACGACGAACTCATCCCCAAAACGCCACCTGCCCACAAAATCGCCCGGACGGATCGCTTCCATCAAAACGGCGCCGATCTGGCTGATCAGCCTGTCGCCCTCAGCGTAACTCACGGCGTTGTAGCGCTTCAGGTCATCTCCGTCGATCAGGAACAGGCTGAAGCCGACCTGCTTTGATTCGGACTCAGCCAGCGTCAGGTCCAGCTTGCGGCGGGTGGCGATCAGGTTCGGCAGCCTGCCCACCGGATCGGTGTATGCCATCCGAAAGGTTACGTTCAGCATATAGCCCAGGGAAAGGATCCGCTCCGCCATTAATTCGATCGCCCGGGTCAGAGCCGGGTCATCCTGAAGCGGTTCTGCATCGAAGATCTTGAATGGTTTCGCACCATCGATCATTTCCATGCGTTCGTTCAGGTTCTTCCAGACCAGCGCGGTGCTCAGGGAGGTGCCGGCCTCGAAATGGATGACCGCCATCGTAACCACCGGTGTTTCCATGCTGAGCTGTCCCGCCTGATCGTTGAGCCGTCCGAAAAGATCCTGCGCCTGGCGGGCATGGGAGTCTTGCGAGCCGCCGATGAGAACTACGACAAACGCTTCGCCCGCGATGCGATAGACGGTATTCCCCATTTCATCGCGCAGGGCAATCCCCAGCCAGCGCAGCAGCTGATCCCCGCGCTCGAAGCCATGGACGCGGTTAACACGCCGCAATTGATGAACGTCTATGCTGATCAGGGTGATGGGGCTGAGCGCCTCATTCCCAAAGTTATTCTGAATCCCCTTCGAGAAACGGACCAGGTTCCAGCAGCCCGTTAAAAGATCGATCTCCGTGAACTGCGCCTGCAGATAGTGTTCCATAGTTTTATTTGTCCTGAAAATGATTATGTTGATTATATCTGGATGTATTCTCCTCTCTAAACTCCCTCCATCTAGGTATAACAAATTCTGCAACTTACACTAAAATCAGTTCGAAGAGAAACGATGAAAAAGCGATATCTGTACGCAATGTTGTTCGGAATCCCCGGCTTGTTTGTTGCCGGGATGATCTCCATTTTCCTGTTCGGTGCTTTCGCCGGAGTGCTTTGGATCTATGTTTTCGGGGATAACCCCTGGCCCGCTTATGCCGAACAGCTGCTTTCCATCGTATTCGTACTCACCGTTCTCGCACTTTGGATTGGGTCCCTCGTCCTTGGTTATGTGGTTGGCAAGAGACTGGAAAAGGATCCGGCGTTGAACCGAAACCATGTCCTGATTTCGGCAGGATTGACTACAGTGTTTCTTCTCCTGATCCTTTTTCAACAGTGGAATGTGGGAAATCTGGGACCAAAGTCAGATATGGTGCTTTGCAGTGAGTTCTGCGCGCGGCACGGGTATTCAGGGAGTGGAATGCCGCCGCAAAATACCGGTGACAGGATATGCAGTTGTTTCGATGATGCTGGTAACGAAGCTCTGGCTGTCCCCCTCGGGGGCATTGCGCCGGATCCTTCGAGATGAAAGATCACACGTTTCGCCGGCGCTTCTTCAGAATGGCTTGTCTCATCACCCGCAGGAAAACGCCCGGCGCAAATAAGGCCTTCCCCGGTCTGATGAGCTGGTTGACAGCCAGGAATTCCAGCCGGACCGTGCGGTCGAATTCCATCGCAGCCAGGATTTCGCCAATGTACCAGCGCCCGAAGCGGTCGGCGAGACCGTGGCCGACGGTGCCTCCCTCCGTGCCGGGCCATTCCAGGTCCGCGCTGGTTGCCAGCAGCCAGATCGCGTCCGTGATCTTGCCGATATCCCGTAACGTGGATCGCGCTACGCCGTCCAGATTCCCATGGCTGCGTCGTAAGCGCTCCGCCAGCGCGACCGCGGACATCGCTGCCACCGACATGCCCTGCCCGTAAATCGGGTTGAAGCCGCAGAAAGCATCGCCCAGGACCACAAAACGCTCGGGCCAGCGCCCCAGTTGTTCATAGTGACGCCAGCGGCTGGAAGTGCCGCGATAGCCGTACGGCTGCGAGACCGGCTCGGCGCCTTTGAGCGCTTCCTGAACTTCTGGTCCGAGATTTCCCATAAACTCATCGAATGCAGCCGGATCGGTAGGCGGGTAATTTTTGTTGTATCCCCCGATCATCGCCACCATGGTATCGTTCTCTTCCGGGAAGACCAGCCCGGCATACGGGTCGTGTGGGGGCGTGGCTCCGATCAGGAGCATCGGTATATCCGGCTTGCGCTTGTATTTCCGTGTGGCGTAACCAAGGAAACTATTCACCTCGCTTTCCTTTGGCGCGGAATACCCCATGTCCACGAGCCATTCGGGGGTTGGGGAGCGGCGCCCCAGCGCGTCGACCACCAGGTCGGCCGTGTAAACCGGATCCCCTTCCGCCTGGGCTGATCCGCTGCGGCGGTTCCGGATGCGCACGCCGGTCACGCGTTGCCGCGCCTCATCGGTTTCCAGCCCGACCAGTTCCACCCCTTCCACAAAGCGAATGCACGGATTCTGGCGCAGGCGGCGGCGGATGCCCGATTCCAGTAACAGACGGCTGCAGCTCAGGAGGACCCATCCGGAGGTGAAGCGCGGATACCAGCGATGACGGACCTGCAGGTGCACATCGCCGATGATATCGTAGGGAACGGCTCCGGCGGCGATCAACTCCTGCTCCAGCCCTGGGAACCATTCCCTCATTTGCAGCAGCCCGGACTGTAACAGCGTGTGGAACTGGCGCGCCTGCGGCGTCCCGGAACGGAATTCCGCACCTTCGGGCAGGTGGTCGCGCTCGAGCACCTGCACTTCTTCGAAGTGATCGATCAAGGCACGCGCGGTCCACAACCCGGCAACACTGGCGCCCATGACGATGGCTCTGCCGAATTTTCCAGAGGCGTTAGGTTCGCTTTTCATTCTTCACTCTCCCGTTTCCCTTCGATCATCGGGATCTCCACCCGGGATGCCTTCACAATGATTTAGATATGATATATCCAAATGAGAACAAATACAATAGGGAATAAGCTTTACAGGGTTTGTCGGAAATATGCTCTTTGTTTGCAAAAGTGATGACTGCTGTGAACCTGGGAAATGATAAGATAAATCTGCTGAGCTTCGTGCCAATCCATTTCAAGTGCCCATAGGCGGAATTATGTCTGAACTCGTCCAAACTCCTGCAAGAACCAACAGGTCCCGTACCATCGTCCTCATCGCTGTCGTTGTATCCACTCTGCTCCTGTTTCTTGCCTATGGGGCCGGATGGATTGCGCTGCCGTTCATGATCCTTAACAACTATCAAGGCAAGAATTGCGATTCGGCCCTGAAGCTGGATAAGATCTATACCAGCCTGTATCCCGGCTTTATCGAGGATGTCACTCTCCTGGCTCCGGTCCAGGAATGTGAAGCCTACGTGTCGGCGGTCGCCAGGGAAACCAGTGGAAGCTGGCGCGAGGCCTATGATGCCTACCAGGCATATTCCTCCGCTTACCCCAATGGCTTGTATGTGACAGAAGCCCATCAGCACAGTGCCGCGACTCTGCTGAACCTGGCAAAGGACCAGATCGAACAGGAGAAGCACGAGGATGCCCTCGCGAATCTGAACCTGATCGTCCTCAGCTATTCCGATACGGCGGTGATCACGGATGCGTGGCACATGTTCCCTGCCGTGTACACGCCCTGGGGCGCGGGCCTGCGGGAGGCGGGAGACTTTGCGAGCTCTGAACAGGTGCTCAATGAATTCAAGACCTGGAGCCTGACCAACCAGCAAAACGAGGCGGCAACGGCTGCGCAGCGCGAGCTCGCAGAGACCTACTTAGCATGGGGTCTGGATCTTACATCGCAGAAACAATTCGAAACTGCCATCGCAAAATTCGAGCTGGCAGTTGCTGCCGACCCGCAGTCAGAGTTTGATTCTGCTGCGAAAGTAAAAGCCGGTCAGACTCTTGTTTATATCGACTGGGGCAACGACCTTCTGCTACAGGATCAGTTTCAGGCCGCAGTTGAAAAATTCGAGCTTGCCGTTTCGAAAGCGGAGGGGGCCGACGATGGGAGTGCCGGGGATGCGTTGGCGAATGGACAGATCCAGTGGGCGCACCAGCTGAGTGCCGATGAAGATTTTGAAGCTGCACTGGGACATCTGGGGTCTGCCAGGGAAGTTGCCGTGTCTGAGACGATGACGAAGTCTGTGGAGACGGCTGTGCAGGATACATACCTGGCGTTCTCAAAGTCCAGCGGACCACAAGCCCGGCGAGTGATGAAGGAAGTCCTGACGACTGTTTGTGAAAAACAGGATGAGCCGGAGCTGCCGATCTTTGGCTTGAACAAAGATTCGGTCCGTCTTGCGATCTACGGCGTTGACGAGAAACTGCCCGAGAACCTCACCGCGAAAACTCCAGGAGAAATGCATTACGTTGCCTGTGTCAAAACGGATAATAAGACCGTCGAAAAAAGACTCCACAAGAATATTGTCCTGCAGTGGGGACGAATCCAGTATTACACGTTTGTCGAGCAATTTCGGGTCCAGGTGATCTGGGATGTGCGCCTTCTCAAAACGGATACAAGCGGGAGCGTCGCCGAAGAATCCTTCAAAGGTCCGCAGCCTCCGCCGTTTGCCGAAACTGGCGGCAATTACTTCTACGGTCTGCCACCCATGGAGGAATTTACTGCATGGTTGCAATCCGTCCTGGAATAGCCAGCATGTAACCATCCTCACTCGTAAAGCCCTCGCCGTACCGCGAGGGCTTTACTTTCATCAGGAGTCCTTCATTACATTGGCACAACAAGGCTTGTTTAGAAGAAAGGGAAGGAATGAGGGAGTTGAATATCACAATTTGGAGTGCTATACTAAATTAAGCCATTTCATGGTGGTTGATCAATAGTGTATGGGAGAGGAGAAGAGGGATGAAAATCAATGACAGGAATCACCTTGAGCTTGATGAGAATGAAGTGGAGCGGGGCTTTCGTTTTCGATTTGATGAAAGCCCTCACAAAAATCCGAATGCACAATTGCAGAAGCGCACTCTGGTGATTCACGCGCCGATCAGCGCCTCGGCAGAAGGGGCGTTTGCTCAACTCAAGCAGAAACCACCCAAGAATAGTTTCTTACCCCGCTCCACACATTTGATCCTCGGAACGAAGGGTAACGAAATTATCCAGATGCTTCCTTTTCAACTCGGCGCAAACCACGCCTCCGGGTTCAATAACCGGTCGATCGCGATTGATCTTGTCTATCCGGGAGAACTGGTTGAGAGGGGGCTGGCGTTCCAGTTGAAGAGCAATTTCCCGGAAGACAAATATATCCTTGCGAGCGGATTAGGCACCTCCTCACGCTATGGCTTCTGGCCTCTCTATCCGAACGATCAACTTGATTCCCTGCTCGCCATCGCCCGCGCCCTGAGGGATAAGTTCGATATCGTCGATGCCGTCGCGTACGACGAGGTTCTGACGGCAACTCATCCGGGTCCTGCCTTTCCGATCATCCAATTCCGGGAGAAACTGTTGGGGATCAATGACCGCTCCCTCCTGCTGCAGGAGACCTCTCGCAGCGTGCTGCTCTTCAACCAGCCGGGAACGGCGAACCCCGTTCTCTCTCCGGTCCGCATCCCGAAGGGCACGCCGGTAGCCGTCATTAACGAGCGGTTTAACTGGTATCTGATCTCGGTAATCGCGGAGGTCGATGGGAATCCGTGGCTGATGGGTTGGGTGGATAAGAGAGCCGTTCGTGTCAAAACAGACTTTGCGCCCGTCGTCCGCCAGGATCACTATCTGGCGACCGCGGAGGGAAGGCGCTTTCAGGAGATCACGCCGCATCCGAATGGGTTCGAGCCCAACAAGAGAAACCCGGCGCCAAAATTCATCATCATGCACTTTACTACCGGTACGCGGATGGAAAGCACGATCAATCATTTCAAGGATGCTACCTCGGGCGTCAGCACCCACCTGCTGATCGGCCGCAGTGGACGGGTGGTGCAGTTCCTGCCCTTCGACCGGATCGCTCACCACAGCGGTTTTAGCTGGTGGGAACAGCAAAGCAATCTCAACCAGGCCAGTATCGGTATCGAGCTCGACAATGCCGGCTTATTGATCCGAAAGGATGGCAAATGGCAGAGGCATAAAATGATCATCCCGGACAACGAGGTGAAACAGGATGTCCATTGGAAACAGTTCAAACCCAATAACCCGGCAAATTACCCGGGCTGGCAAACCTTCACAAAAGTCCAGCTCGATGTGGCACTGAAAATTGTGCGCGCCCTGACGGAGAGGTATCCAAGCATCGAGGAAATTTTGGGGCACGACGATGTCAATCTGAGGAACCGCTACGATCCCGGTCCGTTATTTCCACTGCAGCGCTTCCGGAAGGCACTATTCGGACGCGAGGAGCCTGATATTGAGGAATACTTTCTCAATCACGAAACGGAGATCTATTCCAATTTTCAGGGGCGGCTTCCCAACCCCAGGCAGAATACCGTGCAGGTGACCCTGCCCGCCAGGTCGCTGGTCAAGGTGATCAAGGAGGAAGGTGATTTCACGCTGGTCACGGTGATCAAAGCCAAAAACTCGGATTTCAGCGGGACGGGCTGGATCCAGACTGCCTCTCTGGAATCATCGAAGCACTTTGGGTCGAAGGCAGGCAAAAAGATGAATCCGAAGGCAGCAACTCACAGGGTGACCACCATCGCCCAGCCGGTTTTCAAGAGAGGCGAGAGCAGCCCGACACCACCGATCGAGGGAGGCGCCTTCGAGGTTGGCACGCGGGTCCGCATTCAGGAGTTCCGCGGCGAATGGACTCTCGTCGTCCTGCTTGACCGCCTGCGGGGACGCGGCGGCATCGAAGGCTGGGTGCCCACCGAATTTGTGTCACGGAAGGAAGAATGAACACGCCAACCTCCTCAGAGACATCTGTACCGCTCTGGCAGCACAAGGATGATCGCGGCGCGCTGAAGCGAGTGCGCAACTGTGCGCCCTGCCCTGCCGTGTTCATGATGCATGAACACCGGGTGCAGATCACCAAACAATGGCAGTTCTTTATCCGGGCGATCAATCCCGGCATGTCCGTGCAGCATGTCGCCGCGTTGTTCGGACCGACGAAGGCTTTTACGAACAGAGCCCGGAAGGACTCGCGAGCGAATCACCTGATGGGCACGAAGCTAACTCGCCCCAATCCCGAATTCGACAAGGTCCGCACCTGCGCGCTGTCTGTGCTGACCGGAAGCGTAAGCGGGGAGCATCTGATCGTCACGATGCTGGACGGCTCCCTGGAGCCACCGCTCAAGGAGGGACGCAGTTATCCCCAACAGGTGGAGGACATCAACCTCGATGACTATCTTTTCACCCCTGAGACGCACAGACATTTCTTCTTTGCCGCCAATATCATCCGGCGGGATGGGAGAACCGTACCGTTTCCACATGGGGCCATGTATGACTGGATGAACGACGACCGGACATACACCTGGCTGCCGCATGTAAAGCGGGCACAGTTTGAAGTACGATATCCCTTATCGAAGTTGACCCGGCTTCCGCCGGGGGCACCGCTACCGAGTCCGTATAATTTTGAACGAGTGAATAAACCTGGGAAAAAGAAATCGATCCAACCTTGAGGAGGATCAGGAAGCCTTCATTGCCTCGTAGCGTACATGCATGTCCCTCACGTAGGTTTCCACCTCCCCCAGGTGTTCATAGGCTTCGGTCTGCTGCAGGAAAGAGCTCTTATCCGTCTGCAGGCGTTCCAGCCCCTGGTTGGTGAACAGTGCATAGCCCTTCCAGCCCGTGGACTCTGCGACGTGGTTCTTCGCCAGCCGGTGGATCAGGTTGACATCCGTGCCGAGCAGGTGCTTCGCGCCCGCTACCTGCTGGATCAGGTACTCGCCGTGATGCACCATGAACTTGAGATCGAGCGTAGGCAATGCCCGGCATGCCCGGCAGGGACAGGTAGCACCGCGATATAGAGCCAGAGCTTTCTCCCGGAATGCGAGATAGGTCTTGTCGATCACCTCGAGCAATGCCTGGGCTTCTGGCAGCCTGCTTTCCTCAATATAAGCGAAGACCGCATCCCCTTCCAACTGACCGATCGTCAACAGACCGCCGATCTTCTCCACGATGGTCTCCAGCAGAAAAGAGAGCGCCATATCGGCATGCTCGATCTCCGTCTGCGCAACAAAGGATGTGTAGCCGGAGATATCTGCCAGCACTAGGTAGCCTGTCTGTGGTTTACGCTCCATCACTCACTCCTCAGAACCAATACGTGTCTCTCCTATTCTAATGTGATTTAGACAAGTTGGGTCTGAATACAATTGAGCCGTAATAAATAGCATGGACTCTGAGATAACCTTCAAGGAACCGACAGGATATCGACAGCATACTGACAGAGAGTTGATCCACTATTGGCGGCTAGTGTGCATATGGTGTATTTAAGGTCCCTATATGCTTTATTTATGTTCGTTGAGACGTTTTGTGTTTCTCCCCACTGTGCTGCGATTGTTAAGCCGTCCCATCCGCTCAGCGCGTAGCCATCCGATGCTGACGTCTAGCGATCCGCAGATGAAGTCCCAGTGTTCAATTGATGTCTGTCTGACAAAGGCAGTATAGCCGAAGATATAGTCGAATACCAGGTAGTGACTTTAGAAGTGCCTTTCATAATCTTTATGGCTGCCAATCCAAAAGTGGGCTACTGTCCTGCTTATGAATGGGATCCGCGTGAGAGACATTGCCCGCCGGGGCGTGTCGAAATGCAGAGGAGACATGCCCACCGAAATCGCTCATCTCTGCACTTGGACACCATCCCTGCGCTTTCACATCGAACAAAAAGACGCCCCCATTCCAGATAGAATGGGGGCGTCATTCTGCAGTATTTCTTTCGTACTACGCGTGGTCGACGCGCGGCTTGGCAACATTGACCTTGAGCTTGTTGTCAGCCATGGCATAGTCATTGAACATGCTGATCGCCTTATTGGCATCTTCCTGTGTCGGCATGGACACAAAGGCAAAGCCCTTCGACAAGCCCGTGCCCTTATCGGTGGCAACATCCACCGAGGTGACGGTTCCGGCCTGTGCGAACAGCGTCTTGATTTCCTCCTGTGTGGTCGACTTGTTCAAGTTTCCTACATAAATTCGAGTTTCCATATTATTCCTGCTTTCTCCGGTTGTGCCGGAAATAAAAATGACCGCAACCCTATAAATGGGTCGGCGGCCAAAGGTACGACAGAGATCCAGTTATTTATTACGTATTCAGTGTAACACAGTTCCGGCCCACAGACGGAGCAATAAGTTATCGGGGAGTGCCTAACTTCGAGGATAAAATGTTAATGTCACCCTGAACGACACTTGCGCCGGAACGAAGTCCAGGTGAGTGAAGGGTCTCCACTGGTTTTGAGCCGAAAGGCTCAAAACCAGTGGGATTCTTCGCTCCCTGTGGTCGCTCACACCGTACCGGTGTCCTTCGGTAGAATGACATGTTGTTTTTGATCTTAGGCACTCTCAGTTATCGAGAGTGTCCAACTCCGAGGATAAAGCCTCTATGTCACCCTAAGTGAATGCGAAGGGTCTCCTGTCTACTTTTTCTTCTTCGATTTTGATTCTGCCAGTTGTTTTCTTGTCTCAGGAAAGGCGTACGTTACCGAACCTGATTCGTCGCCAGTTCTTATTGGTCCCAAATAATCCAGGATATTGATCTCGTCATTAATTCCACATTTTTCAGGATCCCAGATGATCATCTTTCGGTTCTGGCTGATCTCAAACTTTTTGCGATCTTTATCTGACGCGTTATATAAAGTTGGAATCCACATCAGTGGAATGGAAATAACGCGTTCATCTGTCAACTCGACATGCATATATTTTTCGTCGAACACTACAGCATGGACATAAGCCTCTTTCGGAAACGTATATTCTTCGATGGAATGCCGAATCTTATAGCGCTTGACTTTCAGCTTTTCATTTGTTGGCTTTGTTCCTGTAACCATGCCATTCCTCCAGCAAGTATTCCAGGTCTTGCTCAATTACTCTTAAGGCTTTATTGAGTTCCTTCGTTTTGAGAGTTTTGCCTGCACGTGCAATTTCAATCTCGGGCTCAAGCCAAATCTTTGCATCGTTGTAGTCATTTTGTGAGCCTTTCCCAACATGAACGCTTGCGCGATTTTCATGAAGGGCATCGTAGCTATGAAACCAGAAGATTAATCCCTCGGCTTCCAGCACTTTTGGGCTCATTATAGGTTTTCATTATAGCAGAATCATGTTCACCTACTCTTAGCTGAAAGGAATGAAAAATGTCAATAGAAACATAGACCTATGATTTATCTGGGCGTCAAGGAATAAGTGAGATCATTCTGTTAATTCGGGATTTACCCTAGAATGGGCATGAACAAAAGTCACCAGGGGAGCATGTAGTTTTGTACTTTCTTCAAACGCCAATTGACATCCTCCCTTTTTTTTGCTACACTTGAGTTGTCAGACAAATTTGGTCTAGTCGTCTCCGAAATTGTCAACGTCAGAACCTACTCTACAGAATGACTACACTACTCGTCAAAAACGCCTACATCGTGACCATGGATGACCATCAGCGGGAGCTTCCCGATGGTGGTCTTTTTATTCGCGATGGCTTCCTCGAGCAAGTAGGGCAGACTGACAGTCTGCCTGATGAAGCCGACGAAGTACTGGATCTCACCGGGCATATCCTCCTGCCGGGGATGGTCAACACCCACCATCACTTCTACCAGACCCTGACCCGCGCCGTCCCTGCTGCGCAGGATGCCAATCTCTTCAACTGGCTGACGACGCTTTATCCCATCTGGGCGCGCATGCGGCCCGAGGATATCTTCACCTCGGCGCAGACCGCCCTCGCCGAGCTTGCCCTCTCGGGCTGCACCACCGCCTCCGATCACCTCTATCTGTTCCCAAACGGCTCCAGACTGGATGATGAGATCGCCGCGGCGCAGGAGATCGGGCTGCGCATCCAGGCATCGCGCGGCTCGATGTCACTTGGTCAATCACAGGGTGGCCTTCCCCCTGACTCCGTGGTGGACAGCGAAGACGCCATCCTCAAGGACTCCCAGCGGCTGATCGAG
>Ga0075429_100004082_pt1 | contig 12517 bp, 13 predicted proteins | sample RhiMetdeltSRZDD3_FD_75295 | JGI IMG/M metagenome (GOLD analysis project Ga0075429, IMG submission 75295) | Populus rhizosphere microbial communities from Tennessee, USA - Rhizosphere MetaG P. deltoides SRZDD3 | ecosystem: Host-associated > Plants > Roots > Rhizosphere > Soil | place: USA...
TACCGCGATGCCCGCGTGAATCGCATCTTCGAGGGAACCAACGAGATCAATCGGCTGCTGATCCCCGGAATGCTGATCCGCCGGGCGCTCAAGGGCGAGCTGCCTCTGATCGCCGCAGCCAAGCAGCTGCAGGATGAACTGCTGGCTCCTTCGTTACCCTCCCGGTCAACCGGCGACGAGCAGCCTCTCGACGAAGAAATGCGAACCGTGGCAGCGTTCAAGAAGATCGCGCTGATGGTGGTCGGCACGGCCATGCAGACCTACGGACAGAAGCTCAACGACGAACAGGAGGTACTCGGCTATGCAGCCGATATCCTGATCGACACCTACGCGGCCGAGAGCGCTGCCCTACGGGCACGTGCCGCGACTGTGACAGACCGGCAACGCATCGAGCTCCACCAGGCAGCCGCGAGGTGCTACGTCAACGATGCGGCCCAGCGCGTGGAGCATGCCGCCCGGAGTGGCCTGGCGGCGATGGCCGAGGGAGATAACCTGCGGACGCTTCTGGCAGCCCTACGGCGGCTTATGAAAAACACTCCGGTTAACACCGTGGAGCTGCGGCGACGGCTTGCGGACGCCACGTTCGACAGAGGACGATATATTTTCGACTGATGACTCAGCGTGTTCTTCTCATCGCATTGGCGCTCGTTTGGCTATCCGCGTGCTCGTCCGGCCCATCGGCGCCAGACGATGCGGACTATGCGGACCGGCTCGCGGCGGCGCGCATCGCCAAGGATCAACAGTTTCGTGAGGCGTCCGACTCTCCGGTCCCGAAGGAAAAGCGCGACGCCCTCCTGCCATTGCCCTACTTTCCCGTCGATCCCGCGTTTACCGTGCCGGCCGCGTTGAAGCTGTCCGGCGACCGTCCAGTATTCGAGATGCCGACCTCGACGGGAGCCTTGCGCAAGATGCAGCTCGTGGGCACGTTGGAATTCACGTTCGAAGGGGAACGACGGAGCCTGGGTGCCTTCGTCGAGGACGGCACGCAGCAGATCACCAACCTTTTCGTTCCGTTTGCGGACCTCACCACGGGCATGGACACGTACGCTGCCGGCCGCTATCTGGACATAGAGCCGACAACCACCGGCTACTACACGATCGATTTCAACCGCGCCTACAACCCGTATTGTGCGTACAACGCAACATACGAGTGCCCGTTTCCTCCGCCGTCCAACCGCTTGAATGTAGCGATTCGTGCCGGTGAGAAGGCGCCCGGCGCATGACGTCGGCCCTCCAGGCAATCGTCTTCGACTTCGACGGTGTCATCGCCGACAGTGAGCCGCTTCACCTCCGCGCATTTCAGAGAACGCTGCAGGAGCACGGGCTCGAGTTGAGCACCCGCGACTACTACACGCACTACCTGGGTTACGACGACAAGGGACTGTTCGAGGCTCTGGCCAGGGATCGCGCCGTGTCGATGAGCGACGGTCAGGTCGCATCGCTCGTCGCACGGAAAGCGACGGCGCTTCAGGAACTGCTCCGCGACGAGCGCGTCCTCTTTCCTGGCGCGGCGGAGTTCATCCGGGCCGCGGCAGACGAGGTGCCGATTGCGATCGCCTCGGGAGCATTGAGGCACGAGATTCTGGATATTCTCGAAGAGGCGGGTCTTGGCGGGCTCTTCGCGGCCGTAGTGGCGGCGGGCGACACTCTTCACAGCAAACCATCGCCGGCGCCGTACCGGCTTGCATTCGAGCAGTTGCAGCTTAGTGCCGGTAATCTCGACGCGAGGCGATGTGTTGCCATCGAAGACTCCCACTGGGGGATCGAGTCGGCGCGAGGAGCCGGCCTCCGTTGTGTAGGCGTAGCCACCAGCTACAGTCGCGAGGAGCTGCGCGGCGCCGAGTTCGTCGTCGACAGCCTCGGCCAGTTGACGGTCGCGATGCTGGATCGACTGTGCACGCAGCCTCGCGGCGAATCAGCGAGCGACGGGTTAGATGCGCAAGAATCTCGCTGAAGCGCTGGTCGCCGCGGTGAATGCGCCGGGCATCGACCTCGCCGCAGCGGCGCTCGTCATCGCACGGCTGGAATATCCGCGGCTCGACGCGTCAGCCTACCTGGCACGACTCGACGCGATGGGCGAAACAGCGGGCAGGGAGATTGAGCGACACGTCGAGCAGACGGGGGACGGCACGCTCCTTTGCCGGATACGTCGGTTCAATCAGTACCTGTTCGCCGACGAGCGGTTCGTCGGCAACCGCGATAAATACGAGGATCCGCGTAACAGCTGTCTCAACGAGGTTCTCGACCGTCGCACCGGCATTCCCATCACCCTTTCTGTTGTCTACATGGAAGTCGGACGGCGCGCCGGACTTCGGCTCGAGGGTGTGAACTTCCCGGGTCACTTTCTCGTCCGAGCTCCGGAGCACAGGGCGGCTGGGCGCGAGAGCCGCCTGATCATCGACCCGTTCCATGGCGGCGCACTGTTGTCGGAACAGGACTGCCGGCGTCTTCTGCAGAAGCACGTCGGCACTGAGGTGGCATTCAGCCGGTCCCTGCTCGCGCCTGCTACCCGGGCACAAATCGTGGTCCGCATGCTGCTCAATTTGAAGCGGCTCTACGTGCAGATGCGGTCATTTCCCCAGGCGCGCGATGCGACGGAGCTGCTGCTTGCCGTGAACCCGTCAGCGCTGGGCGAGCTTCGCGACAGAGGACTGCTCGCGTTCCATCTCAACGACATGACGAGCGCACTGCGCGACCTGCAAACCTACCTGAAGCTCACCGGTGTTGGCGACGTCGACAAGGAAACACGCGAGGAGCGACAGCAGATCTGGGAGCACGTCAAAACGCTTCGCCGCCGTATGGCGGGGCTGAACTGACACGGACCGCCAGGAGCGGCCCGCCCGGACGCCGCAGCGACACCTGAGGCCGGAAACCGTGGCTTTTCGCCACGATCTTTTCAACCCACCGTGGCTGCCACTCTCGTGCATAATCTTGGCGGCACACGATTCAGCGCGAAACGGCTGATTGCGTCCAGCGGCCCTCTTTTTGCTGTCGTGTGTACAGGAGGCTGTACATGCCCCGAATCGTCCTGCTTGGCGTCGTTCTCACTTCCGTTTGCGTCCTGAATTCAAATGCCGCACCCGCAGGTCCTGCCGATCTGGTCGGCGTGTATCGCTGTGATGGCATGAACCCCGATGGCAGCGCCTACCGGGGCGTCGTGGAAATTGCGAAGGTGCGCGAAACGTTCCGCGTGAAATGGACGCTGGACGATTCGGCCGTGATGGGAGTGGGCATCTACAGCAACAACATCCTTGCTGTGAGCTATTTCGGCGGCGCCCCGGCTGTCGTCGTTTACAAGGTTGATGGAACCAAGCTGGTGGGCGAATGGACGATGGGTGGTATCGAGGGGGCGGTTTACACAGAAACCCTCACCAAGACGTCCTCCGAGGCGCCCTCTCTTGATCAACCTCGGCGTCAGGAGCCAGGCCGACAGGAACGTAATCGGCCACTGACACCGGCAGCGGGGGTGCAGCTGTAATCACGTACATCTGTCTGGCTGACGCCGGACAAGTGCGTACTTGTCCGGGTTCGTCATGGGACGGACCCGGGCCCTTCAGACGCTCACTTCTCAGGCCTCAATTCGGCCAGTTCCCGAGGACACGCCTCACAGCAACGAGCTGCCCCACGTGATAGGCGTTGTGATCCGCGATGAGCAGCGCCTCGCGAAGATACGTCTGGCCTGTCCCATGTGGAATGGCAGCGAGGAGATCGAGACTGGGATCGGCGAAGAACTGCTTCAGCGCCTCCCGGTCGCTGCGGAACGCGGCAACCGACTTTTCCCACGCATCGGGGCCAGGCGGTTCGGGGGTCTTCGGCCAATAATCGTCGGGCCACTTCATCTCGACGTAGTTCGGGTTGCGGCAGAAATCGAAGATGTCGTGCTGCGCAATCCTCATATGCTCGAGGAGTTGCCACGGCGAATACGGCAAGCCCGTCGCCTGCCGGCCGCGCATGTCTGACGGGATGTCGCTGACCGCAGCGTCGAAACCGACGTGCGCATCCTCCCAATCGAGCACGCGCAGAACGTGGATGCGATACGGGTCGTCGCTCATGTGGCTTCGCTCAGGCCTGCAACCTCGTGATACAGATACGCCGAGGCGATGATTCCGTTCTGGAAATTTCCAAGATCGAGCTTCTCGTTAGGCGCGTGCGCGTTCTCATCGGGCAGCCCCACACCGAATAGCACGCTGGGCAACCCAAGCTCCTCTTGAAACGTCGAGACCACCGGGATTGACCCACCCTCTCGATTGAATACCGGCGTCCTGCCGAAGCCCTTCTCAATTGCGCGGCCAGCCGCTCGAACGTACTTGTTGTCGAACTCCGTCATCCACGGTTTCCCGCCGTGCATCCGGGTAACCTTCAGCTCCACAGTCGCCGGGCATACCTTCTTCAGGTAGCTCTCGAACAGCTCCGCGATCTTGTTCGGGTCCTGGTCGGGAACCAGCCGCATGCTCACCTTCGCCATGGCCAATGCCGGGAGCACGGTCTTGGCGCCCTCACCGGTAAATCCGGACAGCAAGCCGTTGACTTCGAACGTCGGCCGCGCCCACACGCGCTCGATCGTCGAGTACCCTTTTTCGCCGAACAATCGCGGCGCGCCGAGCTCTTTCCGGTATTTCGTCTCGTTAAACGGCAGCTTCTTCCATTCCGCGCGCTCCGCATCGCTCAGCGGACGCACGTCGTCGTAGAACCCGGGTATCTTCACGCGGCCGCTGCGGTCCTTCATCTGCGCGAGCACTTGCGCCAACACGAATGCGGGGTTGGCAACGGCGCCGCCAAATGACCCGGAGTGCAGGTCGCTCTTCGTTCCGCGAAGGTCAATCTGGAAATACGTGAGGCCCCGGAGCCCGTAGCAAATCGACGGGATGCCGCGGTCGAACATGGGCGAGTCGGAGATGACGACGACGTCGGCCGCGAGGTCCTGCTTGTGTGTCCGCACGAACTCGTCGAGATGTTTGCTGCCGACTTCCTCCTCTCCTTCTATGAAGAACTTCATGTTCACCGGCAGCCCGCCCATCTTCGTGATGCAGGCTTCGATTGCTTTGATGTGCATGAAGACCTGGCCCTTGTCGTCGGCCGCGCCCCGCGCGTAGAGCTCTCCGTCGCGCACGGTTGCCTCAAAAGGCGGCGTGGTCCAGAGGTCGAGAGGGTCCACCGGCTGCACGTCGTAATGCCCGTAGAAAAGGATCGTCGGACGGCCGGGCGCACCGAGCCACTCCCCATATACAACCGGGTTACCCGGGGTATCAATCAGGCGCACGTTCTGCATCCCCGCGGCTTTGATGGCATCGGCCGTCCATTCGCCCGCTCGCCGGACGTCGCCCGCATGCTGGGGGAGCGCGCTGATGCTGGGAATCGCGAGGTATTGCTTGAGCTCGTCTACATACCGATCGCGATTGATGTTGATGAAATCGACGACGTCGTTCATGGCTCAATGATATGCCACACATCGTCGCTGCACGCCGCCCTGCCCTCGCGTTCGAGCTTTTGCAAATGCGCGGCAACCGTTTCGCTCGCGCGCGACAGCAGCTCGTCCGTGAGCCCTTCATATACGCGGCTCACGATCGCATCGATTCGCCGGTCGCCAAGACGCAAGGCCTCGATAATCTGGCTTTCGCGCTTGCGGCGGTGAGCAATGTAGCCGCGCAGAAGCGGTTCGGGATTGTCGATAACCGCTCCATGTGCGGGCAGGATTCGCAGTGGATTCAACGCAAGTACTCGCTCGAGCGATGCAAGGTAATCGGCAAGGTCGCCGAGCGGCGCAGGCGGCACGTATACCGTCGTTCCCGTAATCGCCAGGTCGCCGCCGAATACCGTGCGCGTCTCCTCGTGCCAGAGACACAGATGGTCGGGCGCGTGACCCGGTGTATGCACCATCGAAATCGACGCGTCCCCTGCCGCGATTGTGTCGCCGTCGGCAATGGGCGTCCACGACACACCCCATCGGTTGTCACGCTCACGCCACGGCATTTTGAGAAACCGCGCGCCTGGCATTCGCTCCGCAATCGCAGCGGCACCGGATGCGTGGTCGGAGTGACCATGGGTGACGATGACCTGCGCGAGTTCGTCGCCGTTCAACGCGGCGGCAACGGCATCGAGGTGGCGAGGATCTCCGACGCCAGCATCTACGAGCGTCGGTACACGTCCGCGAATCAGCCACGTCCAGTTGCCTTCACCCGTCATCGGTCCGGGATTGAAGGCGTGCACTGCTATTGCCTTCACTGACGTGTGTCGTGCGACGAGACGATCCGTCGACGCAGTTCCAGCCCGAATGACAGCAGAACGTAGTAGACGGGAAACACCAACGACAACCAGAAGACTGTTCGGGACACGTTCGGCATCTGCCAGAGCATGACCATGACGAGAATGCCCCAGACCGCACCCAGTCCCACAGTGAGCCGCCGGAACATGGGACTTCGCGACGGGTACAGGTAGTGGATCGGCACGAAAACGAGCACCGACAGACCGAGCAGGATGACGAGATTGAGCCCTGGTGGCCACCCGGCGATGAACAAGTAGAAGACGACGATGTTCCAGTACGAGGGAAAACCGGTGAAAAAGTGGTCCGCCGTCTTCGCATCATCCTTGTTGAAACCGTACGCGCTGGACAGGAGCATCGCAGCGGCTACCAACATCGCAGCGCGCTCGGGCACCAGCAACGAGTGCCAGGCGAAGAACGCCGGCACGAACACGTACGTGACGTAGTCGACGATGTCATCGAGCTTCGCGCCGTTGAACCGTGGAAGCCGCGAGGCTACGTCAGTCCGGCGCGCCAGCACACCGTCCGTCGCATCGATGAGAACCGCCACCGCCAGCCAGAAGAAGGCGTCACGGTAGCGGTCGTAAAAGATGCGCGTCAGCGCGAGAAATCCGCAGACCACGCTGCTCGCCGTGTACAGGTGGACAAGCCAGGCAGCCATCGCAACTTGAAACTTGAAAGTGGAAACTGAAAAGTGGAGCGGCGCAGATCCCGGGTTAAGTCAAAGGCGACGGACCGCAGCGGGAAAGTCGCGCCACACGGGTACTCCGCAGAAGTGTGATCCCTCCGTGCATCGAGGAGAGATCAGCCCGTTCCGGATGACGCACGGTGGGCCGATGTATTTGCCGATGCGTGGGTGGACCATTCGAACCTGCTCGATTTCGTCCATTGACGCCAGGTAGATCTCCTCCTGAGCGTTGAAGCAGGTGCGAAGGGTCCATTTATGCAGCAGCGCCAGCAGAGACCCGGACTCGACGAACCGCAGCGTCTTCGCATTCGGCAGGACGTACAGCGCAAATTCGAGCGGCACGCCGAGCTCGAGCAACCGGTTCTTTGCCGCCCAGGCCTCGCGCATCGCGCAACCGTAAATCGCCCGCGCTTGTGTATTGGCCGAAATCAGCCGGGGCATGATGTAGTCGGGCTCAGTGGTATCCGCAAACGTCATGAGAGGCCGCGAGGCGGGCACCATGCGGTGACGCTGGTCCTGCGAATCGGCGGTGTGGCTCAGCCGTTTCTCGAACACATAATTCGTATGATGCAGCGTCCGCATGAGCGGCGAGTGATACGAGACGTTCAGGACGTCGAGCCGATAGCGATTCTTGGCCGGGTTCAGCACCCGGTCGAGCGCCTCCTCGTCCGACATATCTCCACTCTCGAGGCCGAAGACCGACCGCACGGCATCCGCCACAATGCCCTCGGCGTCGCGCGAGCTGTCGCGCAACCGTGACCAGCGCCCGTTCAGGCGGGCGTCAAACGCGGCAGCGAACCGATCGCCCGCCCCTTGGGGCTTCGGAAAGCGCGTCTCCGTGATCTCGTGCTCGCCAATCGGCCCGACGCCGACTTTCTCGAAGAAGAACGCATCCCATTCCCGTACGAGACGGACCATGTCGCCGACGATGCTGCGAGCCTCGTACGGAGCGTCGCTGGTGTTCACCATCCGCCAGAGCCGGTGCAGCACGATGCCGGAAACGGTGTGCACCATCGAGGTGAATGCGGCAATAGGTACGACGTACCGCGCCGTTTCGATCGCGCGCCTTTCAGCGTCGCGCTCGATCTGCTTCAGCCGGTCCGGGCTCGTGGTGGCGCGAACGTATCGCAGTTCCTTCAAAATCGCGAGCGCGTCGTCTTTGAGCAGCGCCGACAGTTCTGCGTAGCGGTCCCACGCACGGACGATCGCCGCCTCGTACACGCCGAGCGCCTCGCCGGTAATCGGCGGAACGAACGCGCGCGGCTCCTTCAGCTTGACGTAGCGCTGACTCGATTGCTCGGAGTTGTAGAAGGGATATGAGTGCAGAAAGGTCCAGACGAACTGCCGCGACACGTTTTCGAGCCCGAACTCGAAATGCGCATGCTGATAAACAGTGTGATGACCCGCGTCGAAGGTGAGGGTTCCGATCGTATCGCGCTGTCGATCGGTGACCTCGCCGGTGCCGATGACGCGGGGCGAGTAACACGTTCGCGCGGCGGCAATCGCGCCGTCAAACGGGGTTGCAGGTGCAGTTCGAAGAGTGACGACAGGTGATCCGGTGGAGAGCACGAACATGGAATTATAGGGTCGTTCCGAGTTCTGAGTTTGGGTTCTGCGTCTCTCGTTTGGGGTTCGCAGTTCGGGGCACCGACCGAATGATTCTTGCGAGGGAGCAGCGAATTTCGAGATAGGATTGCCGCCGCCGAGGAGGTTGCGATAATCCTTCAAAGTATCTCAAGCGATGAGATAGGCGGCGGAAACGGCGCCCTCAGTGAGCACGGACCAGAAAACACATTTCAGCGACTACTATCGCGTCCTCGCAGAAACCGCGGAGGACCATATCTTTGTCATCGACCGCGAAGATCGAGTCGAATATGTCAATCCCGCTGGCGCCCGACAGCACGGCACCGTTCCTGAACAGTTGATTGGGCGGCGTCGCGCCGACCTGTTTCCTCCAGACGTCGTAAGGCGCCAGGGGCAACACCTACAGCGGGTCTTTGAAACCGGAACTCCGCTCTACGTGGAAGCCCTCAACGTCTATGGCGAAAGAGAAGTGTGGCTCGGTACGTCACTCACGCCTATACGCGATGACAACGGAAGCGTGAGGGCCGTGCTCGGCCTGTCCCGCGATATGACGGCTCGTAAACAGGCCGAGGACGCGCTCCGAAAATCGGAGTCGGAGCTCGCAAGGGCCCAGAAGCTCGAGGCACTTGGACGTCTGGCGGGCGGCATCGCGCATGACTTCAATAACAACCTCACGGCCATCCTGGGGTACATCGACATGATGGCGGAGGACATCGGCGAAAACTCGCCGATGATGGCCGACCTCGAGGAGATGCGCCGTTCTGCCGAGCGTGCCTCGGCTCTGGCTCGGCGTCTCCTGGCCTTCGGCCGGCGACAGGTATTTCAGCCGCGAACCCTCGATCTCAACGAGGTGGTCTCAGGACTGACGCCTGTGGTCAAGCGGCTGCTAGGCGAACGCATTCGACTCGAGGTGCACCCGGCGCCGGATCTCTTTTGTGTCACCGCCGATCCCAGGGAACTCGAACAGGTGATCATGAACCTCGCCTTGAACGCGCGCGACGCCATGCCGGACGGCGGAACGCTGACGATTCAGACACGCAACGCGACGGAATCGCCTGAGCATGACGACAGCCTGGCCATGAGGGGCCGCTACGTTTCGATGCAGGTTCGGGACACCGGTGGCGGCATGACTCTGGACGTCAAACAGCATATCTTTGAGCCATTCTTCACGACAAAGCCAGTTGGTCAGGGCACCGGATTGGGCCTGTCTGCCGTCTACGGAATCGTCAAACAGCTCAATGGCGTCATCCACGTCGAAAGCGAAGTCGGCCGAGGAAGCACATTTGAGGTCTCTCTGCCGGCGTCACAGGACCGGGCAGCACTCCGACCCACACCCGCGAACCCCGGAGAGCAAGCGGATGCTCGCCCTCCTGCCACCATTCTCCTGGTTGAGGACGAAGAGGCGGTGCGACGGTTCACGAAACGTGTTCTGGAACGGGATGGATATCGCGTCCTCGAAGCGGCGACACCGGAGGAAGCGCTCTCATGCGCAGAGCGCGGAGAGCGGCTCTCGATGCTTCTCACCGACGTCGTGATGCCGCGGATGAGCGGCGGTCAGCTTGCGGATCGTGTCAAGAACATCCACCCGAATCTGCCGGTTCTCTTCATGTCGGGCTATCCATCGAAGCTCGTCATGCCTGACGGATCGGTGGACCCGTCAACTCCCCTGATCTCGAAACCGTTCACGGCCGCGCAGCTGACCGAAATCGTTCAACGGATCCTGAAGTCCTCGCCTAAGCCGGATCACTAGTAGGCAGGCCTTTACGGCCTGCCTGGCGCGGCCGTAAAGCCGCGCCCTACGTGAGCCAGGAACCGCTCTAGTCGTTGTCGTCTGAGTGATACCGCGAGTACTCCTCGAGGTATGTCAACGACTGCATCGACGTCATGCGATCCAGAAACAGGACGCCGTCGAGATGATCTGTCTCGTGCTGCGCGACCCGAGCCGGAAAGTCCCTGAGGCGCAACTCGATTACCCGTCCCTCGCGATCGAGCCCCTTCACGGTGATATCGGTGACACGTGGAACAAGGCCGCGAACATCGGGAATGCTCAGGCAGCCTTCCCAACCCTCCTCGCGCGAATGCGTATTCGACACAATCTCGGGATTGACGATGACAGCTGCCGCGGTTCGGTCGTCGGGCTCGTCCTCGAGCAGCGCTACGAACAGGCGCAGGCTTTCATGTACCTGCGGCGCCGCCAGACCAACACCGTTGTATTCGCGCATCGTCTCGATCATGTCGTCGATGAGCTTCTGCACCCGCGGGCTCCGAAGGTCGCTGTGGTCGAGCGGGCGGCCACGCTGTCGCAGCACGGGATGCCCCATGCGCGCGACTTTCAATATCGACATGAACGAGAATTATAGGCGGTCATGCGGTCGGACTTTCGCTTCTGTCCCGTGTGTGGCGGCTCGCTCGAATCGCGTTCCCTCCGCGACGGCGATCCCGCGCGGCTCGTATGCACGGCATGCGAATTCGTGTTCTATCTGGATCCAAAGCTTGCCGTAGGGACCATCATCACCGACGAGCAGAACCGTGTCGTGCTCGTCAGGCGCGCCATCGAGCCTGGATATGGCAAGTGGGTGTTCCCCGGCGGCTACGTGGATCGCGGAGAAGAGGTGCGGGCTGCGGCCGTGCGCGAAGCGCGCGAGGAAACCGGCCTCGAAGTCCGCCTCGATCGTCTCATCAACATCTACTCGTACGCAGGACGGGTGCCGGTGATCGTGGTGTACTCCGCCACGATGATGGGCGGATGTCTCGGATGTGATGACGAAGGGCTCGAAGCGAGATTCTTCGAGCCCGAGACCATACCATGGGAAGAACTGGCGTTTCGCAGCACGCGCGAAGCGCTTCAGGAGTTCCTGGGACTTACGCGATCGTCACCTCTTTGGTGAGGTAGACGTCCTGAATGGCATTGAGCAGCCCGATGCCTTCTTTCATCGGTCGCTGAAATGCTTTTCGTCCCGAAATCAACCCTGTGCCGCCTGCACGCTTGTTGATAACGGCGGTCTTCACCGCTTCCTTCAGATCAGTTTCGCCAGCCGAGGCACCCCCTGAGTTGATTAGGCTGGCGCGGCCCATGTAGCAATTGGCGAGCTGGTAGCGCGTCATGTCGATGGGATTGTCGGAACTGAGCTGAGTGTAGACAGCCTTGTGCGTTTTTCCGAATTTCAGGGTGTCGAAGCCCGACTTGTTCGTTTCCGGCAGCTTCTGCTTGATGATGTCCGCTTCGATCGTGACGCCAAGATGATTGGCCTGGCCAGTCAGGTCGGCGGCAAGGTGATAGTCGGTGTCGTTGGTCTTGAACGCCGGGTTCCGCAGATAACACCAGAGGACGGTGAACATCCCAAGCTCGTGCGCCTGCTGGAACATCTCCGCAATCTCCTGCAGCTGACGCTTCGATTCCGGCGAGCCGAAGTAAATCGTGGCGCCAACGCCTACGGCGCCAAGGTCGAACGCCTGCTTCACGCTCGCGAACCGGATCTGATCGTACGCGTTGGGGTACGAGATGAACTCGTTGTGATTGACCTTGAGGATGAACGGAATCCTGTGCGCATACCGGCGCGCCGCCGAGCCGAGTACGCCCAACGTCGAGGCGACGCCGTTGCATCCACCTTCGATCGCCAGTTTGACGATGTTCTCTGGGTCGAAATAATCAATATTCGGCGCAAACGACGCGCCGCCTGAGTGCTCGATCCCCTGGTCGACCGGGAGGATCGAGACGTACCCGGTGCCTCTCAATCGACCGGCATCGAACAGCCGTTGCAGGCTGCTCAACACGCGCACATGGCGATCTGACGGTCCATACACCCGATCCACGAAATCCGGACCAGGGAGGTGGAGCTTTTCCTTCGGAATCGTACGGCACTGGTATTGGAGCAGACCGGCGTCATCGCCGAGGATCGTCTCGATCCGGGAAAGCGCAGACGCGCTGCGATCGACCTCTGTAGCTAAAGCCATGTGCGAACCTCCGGGTCCTCAAGAACCGGACA
>Ga0075429_100004083_pt1 | contig 12517 bp, 11 predicted proteins | sample RhiMetdeltSRZDD3_FD_75295 | JGI IMG/M metagenome (GOLD analysis project Ga0075429, IMG submission 75295) | Populus rhizosphere microbial communities from Tennessee, USA - Rhizosphere MetaG P. deltoides SRZDD3 | ecosystem: Host-associated > Plants > Roots > Rhizosphere > Soil | place: USA...
TGCGACCTGATCGTGATGGGCACCCACGGCCGCGGCGGCCTGTCGCACTTCCTGCTCGGCTCGGTGGCCGAGAAGGTCGTCCGCCACGCCGACGGCGCGGTGATGACGGTGCGCGCGAGCGAGCCGAAACCGGCCTAATCGCCCTGCACGAACGCGGTCACCTTCCACGCCGCGCCGCGCTTCTCGAGCAGCAGGCGCCAGCCGACGTAGCCGGGCTGCTCGGTGGCCGCCGGCGGGCATGCCACCCGGGTCGCGCCATCGGGACGGCAGCCGGCGGCGAGCGCGGCGCGCATCTGCGTCAGCGTGTCCGGGTCGGCCTGCCACATCGTGATCGCGGTGTCGGCGCCCGGCTCGGCGCCGAGGCTCCAGACGACGTCGTCGGCGAGCTGCTGGCGCAGCGCCCGGTTGTCGCGGTCGTTGAGGGCGCGGCCGACCGCGGCGAGGGTGCGCGCCGCCGCCTCCGGGATCGGCCCGAACGAGGCCAGGTTCTCCGGCTCGGCCACCGCGACCGGCGCGGCCTGCTTGGGCGCCTTGCGCGCATACGCCTTGAGGCGATCGTGGATGGCGACGACCAGGGCGTCGGTCCGCCCCTCGAGCCACGCCGGCTTGGAGGCGCCGCGCATCTCCGACGGCACCGCGTTGCCCGGCTCCCACTCGGCGGCCTTGCCGATGACCCGGATGCGCCAGGGCCGGCCGCCCATGACCGTGACGTCGAAGCGGATGAACGTGCGCGTCATCGCCAGGCTCTGCTGGCCGCCGAGCGCCGACTGCGTGGCGGTCGGGCTGTCGAGGCCGGCGGCGCGATCGCGAGCGCGCACGGTCTTCGGATCGTCGGAGTCGTTGCTGAAGCGGACCTGGTGCCAGGCGGTCTTGATGATCCCGTTGCGCGGGTCGTCGTCGAGGGTCGGGTACAGCTCGCGGACGGCGGTCACCGTCTCGTTGAAGACGGTGGCGAAGTCGGCGTCGTAGACCGACTGCTCCGCCTCGCGGACGTCCTTGTTGCTGACGCAGCCGGCGGCGAGCGCGACCAGCGCGGCGACGACGGCGAGCACGGCCACTGCCGTCCGGGCCGGGCGGGTGATAGGGTGCGGCGGGATCACCATGGGTATCAAGGTCCGGCATAGCACAGCCGCACCGGCGCCGTCGCCCGACGCGGCGCCTCGCGCCGGGCGGACGCGGGTCGCGAAGTCGTTTCCCGACGAGGCGGTGCGGGTTCGCACCATGACGCAGCTGCTGGCGGACCGCTGGCCCGACGCCCACGTCGAGCTCGACCACCGCAACGCCTTCGAGCTCCTGTGCGCCACCATCCTGGCCGCGCAGTCCACCGACAAGCTGGTCAACACGATCACGCCGATCCTGTTCGCGCGCTACCCGGACCCGTTCGCGCTGGCCGCGGCCGACCAGGACGAGCTCGAGAAGATCATCCACCCGACCGGCTTCTTCCGCATGAAGGCGCGCCACCTGCTCGGCATGGCGCGGACGCTGGTCGAGCGCCACGGCGGCGAGGTGCCGAGGACGATGGCGGAGATGGTCGCCCTGCCCGGGGTGGCGCGAAAGACCGCCAACGTCGTGCTCGGCTCGGCGCTCGGCGTCGTCGACGGCGTCGTGGTCGACACCCACGTCACCCGGCTGTCGCAGCGGCTCGGGCTGACCCGCAACACCGATCCGGTGAAGATCGAGCAGGACCTGATGGCCGCGCTGCCGCGCGAGCAGTGGGTGCCGTTTGCGCACCGGCTGATCTGGCACGGCCGCCGCGTCTGCCACGCGCGCAAGCCGCTGTGCCGCGAGTGCGAGCTGGCGCCGCTGTGCCCGAGCGCCGACATCCCGGCCGGCATCATCGTCGCCGAGCCGGCGGCCAAGCGAGCGCCGACCAACCCGGGCACGCGCAAGGCGAAGCGGGCGTGAGCGACGGGACGCCGCGGCCGACGGTGGCGGTCGGGGCCTTCGTCTTCGACGGCGCCGGGCGCGTGCTCCTGGTCGAGCGCGGCCGGCCGCCGGGGCTGGGGCTGTGGACGGTGCCGGGCGGCCGGGTCGAGCTGGGCGAGACCCTGGCCGAGGCGGTCGCCCGCGAGGTGCGCGAGGAGACCGGGCTCGACGTCGCGTGCGGGCCGCTGGTCGAGGTGGTCGAGCGGCTGACCCGCGCCGGCGACGACCTCTGGCACTACGTCATCGTCGATTACCTCGCCGAGGTCGTCGGCGGCGCGATGGCCGCGGCCAGCGACGTCCGGGCGGCGCGCTTCGTCGCCGATGACGAGCTGGCGGCGCTGCCGTTGACCGACGGGCTCCTGCCGGTGCTCGCGCGGGCGCAGGCGATGTGGCGGGCCCGGCGGACGGCGTAGCTCGACTCCAGGCTAATCGCCGGCGCCGAGCAGCTGCTCGACCTCGCGCACCGCGGCCAGCTCGGCGACCTGGCGGGTCGCCTCGCGATCGAGATCCTCGAGGAGGGCGCGCCGCGCCTCGGCGGCGGCGACCAGGGCGGACGCCAGCGGCGCGTCGGCGGTGCCCAGGCTGTCGAGCTCGAGAGCGGCCGCCGCGTGCTCGCCGAGCTGATCGGCGAGCGTGCCGACCTCGAGGCGGAGGCGCTCGGCGCGGGCGGCGTCGGCGATGGCGTCGGCGGCGCCGATGGCGGCCGGCACCCGGGCGACGTAGGTATGATCGATCAGGCGCTGGACCAGGCCGAGGGTCTGCTCGGCGGCGCGGCGGACCTCGACGGCGACCGCCGAGCGCGCCAGGTCGCGGTGGCTGGCCCACTCGGCGGTGCGGCGCAGGGCGACCTCGCAGCGCTCGAGGCGGGTGCGCGCCTGATCCGGGGTGGCGTCGGCGGCGCTGGTGATGGCGCGGCCGACCGCGGCCAGCCGGGTGGCGAGCACGCCGGCGGGCAGCTCGTCGAGGAGCCGGGTCAGCTCGGCCGGCACCGGCCCGGCGTCGCCGGCGGCGCGCGCGCCGAGGGCGTCGGCGAAGACCAGCTCGGCGCGGCGATCGTCGCCGGGCGCGGCCGGATCGAGGACGGCGGCGCGGCGGCGCACGACCAGGCCGCCGAGCGCCACCGCCTCGCGCAGGAAGGTGTCCGCTTCCCGGACGGCGCCGACGCGAGCGCGGGCGCGGCGGGCGGTGTGGCGCAGCTCGCACGACAGCCCCTCGGCGCGGCCGCGGCTCCACTCCCAGCGCATCAGGTAGTCGTGGCGCTCGCCGCGGCGCGCCGCCTGCTCGACCACCGCCATCACCCAGCGGCCGTCGGCGGAGACGGTGGCGGCGCGCACCGGCCCCGGCCAGCGCTCCTCGGCGAGCAGGTGCCAGGTCCGCGCGCAGTGGACGCTCATCCGGTCGAACGACCAGCTGACGGCGACGCTGCCGTCGGGGCTGCCGGCCAGGCGGTCGCCGCCGCGGGCGACGTCGCGGATGCGATCGGGGCGATCGACGTCGGTGACCGCGAGCAGGTCGTCGCGGTCGGCGGCGTGGCTGAACAGGAGTCGGGTGTCGCGCTCGACGAAGGCGAGCGGCGTCGCCGACGGCGCCCGCACCTCGCGCAGGCGCAGCAGGTCGCGGTCGCGGTAGAGCAGGATGCCGCCGACGCCGTCGGCGACGGCGAGCCGGGTGCCGTCGCTCGACGCCACCAGCCGGCCGGCGAGGACGCGCAGCGAGTGGTGGACCACCCGGTCGCTGGCCAGGGACCACAGGCGCAGCTCGGGCTCGAAGCGGCCGTGCGCCGGCACCAGCACCGCCGCCAGCCCCGACGCGGTGAAGGCGAGGCTGCCGATGCGGCCGAAGGCGTCGCGGGCGCCGGGGGCGACCCGCTCGGCGACGCGGCGGCCGGTGGCGGCCTCGAAGACGATGACCTGGGCGTCGACCTGATCCGGCTGCGCGGCGAGCGCGACCGCGACGTGGCGGCCGTCGCGATCGAAGGCGAGCGCGCTGACCGGGCGGTCGAGCGCGACCTGCCACGCCCGCGCCGGCCGCGGCCCGGACAGATCGTCGACGAGGACGGTGCGGTACGGTGAGCGGGCGAGGTAGCCACCGCCGGGGGCGAAGGCGTGGACGCCGGCGGCGAGGCCGACGTGGCGCCAGCGGTCGGCGGGCGCCGGCGGGATCGCCAGGTGCTCGTCGACGGCGTCGGCGAGCGCGGCCAGCCGGAAGCGCTCGCGCGCGACCGCGACCTCGGCCTCGACCTCGCGGTAGCGGTGCTCGGCGCGGCGGGCCTCGGCGAGGGCGCCGTCGACGACGCCGACCGCGCGGTCGAGGAGCTGGGTGTCGCGGCGCGCGGCGGCGGCCTCGGCCCTCCGCTCCGCGAGCTCGCGGCGGAGCCCGTCGAGCTCGGCCTGCTTGGCGACCAGCTCGCGCTGTCGGCTCGCCGCCGCCTCCTCCTGCGCCGTCAGCGACGGCGCCGGCCCGCCGGCGAGCCGCTCGACCAGCCGCCGCCACCAGGTCCCCGCCGGTGCGCCGCAGTCCGGGCATCGCCGCCAGCCTGGCCCCACCGCGAACCCGCAGTCCCGGCAAGCCAGCGGACGAGGGCCCATTCTCGTATGTGTAGCACCTGCGGCAGGGGCGGTGGTGCTTGCCTTCCGACCCCCGGCGCGGTAGGTGAGCGCGTGCCGCTGCCCCTCGTCCGGCCCTCCGTCCGCCGCGCCGACGTCTCCGACCGCGACTGGTACGACTGGCGCTGGCAGATGCGCCACATGCTGACGTCCGCCGACGAGCTGGCCCAGGCGGTGCCGCTGTCGGCCGAGGAGCGCGCCGGCCTGGCCGCCTCCGCCGAGCTGTTCCGGGTCGGCATCACGCCGTACTACGCGAGCCTCATGGACGCCGCTCATCCGAGCTGCCCGGTGCGCATGCAGGCGATCCCGTCGGCGCGCGAGGGGGCGGTGCGCGCCGAAGAGCTGCGCGATCCGCTCGGCGAGGACATCCACAACCCGGTGCCGTCGGTGATCCACAAGTATCCGGATCGCTGCCTGCTCCTGGTCGTCGACCGCTGCGCCATCTACTGCCGGCACTGCAACCGCCGCCGCCTGGTCGGCGGCGACGATCCGCCGACGACCGCCGACATCGACCAGGCGATCGACTACATCGCGAGGACCCGGCGCATCCGCGACGTCCTGATCTCCGGCGGCGATCCGCTGCTCCTGTCCACCGCCAAGCTCGACGCCATCCTCGGCCGGCTGCGCGCCATCGATCACGTCGAGATCATCCGGATCGGCACCCGGGTGCCGGTGGTCTTGCCGATGCGCATCGACGACGAGCTGGTGGCGATGCTGCGCCGGCACCACCCGCTGTACGTCAACACGCACTTCAACCACCCCAAGGAGATCACCGCCGACGCCCGCGCCGGCTGCATGCGCCTCGTCGACGCCGGCATCCCGGTCGGCAACCAGGCGGTGCTCCTGCGCGGCGTCAACTCGTCGGTGCGCTGCCTGCGCACGCTCATGCGCGAGCTCCTGAAGATGCGCGTCCGCCCGTACTACCTGTTCCAGGGCGACACCGTGCTCGGCACCGATCACCTGCGCACGCCGGTCGAGGCCGCGGTCGAGCTCTACCAGAAGATGCGGGGCTGGATGACCGGCATGGGCGTTCCGCACCTGGTCATCGACGCTCCCGGCGGCGGCGGCAAGCTCCCGATCGGCGCCGACTATCGCGTCTCGACCACCGACGACGAGGTCGTCGTGCGCACCTACCGCGGCGACCTCGTCGCCTACCCGCAGCCGCGCGACAAGGACTGCACCGTCGCCTACGACGACGTCTTCTTCGCCGGCGTGCCCGACGACGACGACCGCGAGGGATCCGCCGAGATGTATGAGTGACCGGGCGCTCGGCGACGCGATCGTGAACGAGGCCCGCCGCCTCGGCTTCCACCGCGTCGCGCTGGTCCCGATCGAGCCGCCCCGCCGCCACGACGTCTACCGCGACTGGCTCGGCGCCGGCCACCACGCCGGCATGGCCTACCTGGCGTCGCCCGAGCACGTCGACGCCCGCGCCGATCTCCGCTCGCTCCTGTCCGAGGCCCGGACACTCGTCGTGGTCGCCCTCGCCTACCCGCGCGACGTCGTCCCGCTCGGGGGCGCATCGCTGCGCGGCCAGATCGCCCGCTACGCCCGCGGCCAGGACTACCACCTCGTCCTCCGCGACAAGCTCGCCCTCCTCGCCTCCGCCCTCTCCACCGCCACCGGCCGCGCCGTCGCCGCCCGCCCCTGCGTCGACACCGCGCCGGTCCTCGAGCGCGAGTGGGCCGAGCGCGGCGGCCTCGGCTTCATCGCCAAGAACACGATGCTGATCGCCCCCGGGCTGGGCTCCTACGTCCTCCTCGGCGAGCTGCTCCTCGACGTCGACGCCGCGCCGGCGCCCGAGCCGCCGCCGCGCCCGCGCTGTGGCACCTGCCGCGCCTGCCTCGACGCCTGCCCGACCGGCGCCTTCGTCGACGCCTACGTCCTCGACGCGCGCCGCTGCATCTCGTACCTGACGATCGAGAACGAGGGGCCGATCCCGCGCGACCTGCGCGCCTCGATCGGCAGCTGGGTCTTCGGCTGCGACGTCTGCCAGGAGGTCTGCCCGTTCAACGCCGGCGGCGACCGGCCGTCGGCGCCCGAGCTCGCCGCCCGCGATCTCGACCACGCCGTTCCCGACCTGGTCGCTCTCGCCCTGCGCAACACCAACCAGCTGCGCCAGTTCGTCAAGCGCACCGCGCTGCGCCGGGTCGGCCGCGCCCAGCTCCTGCGCAACGTCGCCGTCGCCCTCGGCAACAGCGGCGACGCCCGCGCGCGCCCCGCCCTCGAGCACCTGCTCGCCCACCCGGCCGCGCTGGTCCGCGGCCACGCCGCCTGGGGGCTGGCCGAGCTGGCGCGCCGCGGCGCCGTCGCCGCCGACGACATCGCCCCCCGCCTCCGTGCCGCCCGGGCCACCGAGCCGGACCCCGGCGCCGCCGGCGAGCTCGACGGCGCCCTGGCCGATCTCACCGGCCTGGCCGCGGCCGCCGCTCCGGCGTAAACCCCAGGCATGGCCGCCGCGATGCAGACCCGGGTGCTCCGCCAGGCGCCCGCGGTCCGCGCCGTCGAGCACCGCTGCTCCGCCGGCCCCGCCGATCGCCCGTTCGAGGAGGAGCACCTGGTGACGAGCATCTCGCTCGTGCTCGCCGGCGCCTTCCGCTACCGGTGCGCCGCCGGCACCGTCGCCCTCGGCCCGGGCACCGCGCTCCTCGGCAACCGCGGCGACCGCTACGTCTGCTCGCACGAGCTCGGCCAGGGCGACCACTGCCTCGCCTTCTTCCTCGACGACGCCGCCCTCGACGGCATCGCCTCGCACCTGTCGCTGCGCGGCGCGCCGCGCTTCCGCGCCGCGGCGGCGCCGCCGACCCACGCGCTGGCCGGGCCGTGGGCGGTCGCGGTCGCGGCCGCCACCGGCGAGGCCGCCGCGATCTCCGTCGAGGAGGCCGCCTACGAGCTGGCCGCCGCGGTGCTGACCGCCGAGGCGGATCGCCGGCCGTCGCCGGACGCGATCACCGCCCGCGACCAGCGCCGCGCCGCCGACGCCATGCGCTGGCTCGACGAGCGCGCCGACGAGCCGATCGCGCTCGCCGACACCGCCGCCGCGGTCGGCCTCGGCCCGTTCCACTTCCTGCGCGTCTTCCACCGCACCGTCGGCGTCACGCCACACCAGTACCTGGTCGCCGCGCGCCTGCGCCGCGCGGCCGCCGCGCTGGTCGGCTCCGACCGGCCGATCACCGCCATCGCCTACGACAGCGGCTTCGGCGACCTGTCCAACTTCATCCGCACCTTCCGGCGCGCCACCGGCGCCTCGCCGCGCGTCTTCCGCGCCCGCGGCGCTCAGCGGGTCGGCGGCGCCGGCAGCCGCATCACGTAGTCGGCCACCGCCGCGATCTGCGCGTCGCTGAGCGCGCCGGTGAACGACGGCATCTTCTTGTTCGCCGAGCCGGTGCGCACCTGGTGCTCGACCAGGTCCCGGCTGGCGCGGGCGCGGAACTCGGCGCCGTTCAGATCGCGCACGCCGAGGGCGGCCGCCATCGCCTCGGGCGGCGTGCCGCCGGCGCCATGGCAGGTCGCGCACGCGCTGGCGAAGACCTGGGCGCCGTCCGCCGCGCCGCCGGCGACCGGCCGATCGCACGCCGCCGCCACCATCAGGAGCCCGAACGAGAGCCAGCGCCAGCGCGACATCGCGCGTCATCTAGCACGTGTTATGGTCGCGCGCATGTCCCGGTCTCTCGTGGTTTGCGCCGCGGCCGCCGCCGCCCTCCTCGGCGCCGGCTGCGGCCCCAAGATCCCGCAGCACGCGGGCTACAAGAGCAAGAAGGCCCAGCCCTGGCTCAAGGCCAAGGCGATCGCGCTCAAGAACAACGAGGGGCAGGTCGAGGGCGATCTCGCTTACGCCGACTACCGCCGCGCCAAATGGTGGGCGATCGACCTGCCGACCGACGGCGAGATGACGGTGACCCTCGAGCAGAGCTCGGGCGCCGACCGCCCCTCCGACATCGCGCTCGAGGTGCTCGACCCGACCTACCAGGTCATCGTCCGCGCCGACAAGGAAGAGGAGGACGCGCTCGAGGGCGAGAAGACGCGCGCCCTGTACGAGCTGCGCGCCGGTCACTACCTGGTTCACCTCTACCTGCAGGGCCGGCTCGACGCCGCCGAGTACGAGCTGCGGGTGAAGTTCACTCCGAAGGAGATCGCGACCGCGCCGAGCGCCGCCGACGTCGCCTTCCTGCCCGATCTGCCGGTGGTGCCGATCGTCGACGACACGCCGGTCCGGCCCAAGCCGCGCAACCCTCGGCGCGACGAGCCGCGGCCGACCCAGCCGACGACGCCGACCACGCCGACGACCACCGCGACGGGCCCGATCCAGGGCCGCGTCAACGGTGTCGAGGTAGGGAACGGGGGCACCAAGATCACCATCGGCCGCGGCACCGAGGCCGGCGTCCAGCCCGGCATGAAGGGCCGCGTGGTCGGCCTCGCCAAGGGCGACTTCGTGGTCGAATCGTGCGGCGCCAAGGAGTGCAAGGCGACGGTCAAGGGCGCCAGCGTGGACGAGGTCCTGCGCTCGAAGAAGGTCGTCATCAACGAGTGACGCCGGCGGCGCATCCGGCGCCGCACAATGCCCGGCGGCTCTCTTGCACGGTCCGGCCGGTTGGGCTAACAGGTTGCCATGCTGGGGAATTTGGCGGGCTTCCGGACCTTCGCGCTGAGCGTGGCGACGCTCGCGACCGTGGCGACCTTTGCCTTTCTCGGCGCCGGCTGTCCGGTCTCCGTGTCGCAAGACAAGTCGACCGGCCCGGACGGCAAGCCGAAGGGCGCCAAGAAGGTTCCCCTCGAGAACAACGAGGGCAAGGCCCGCGGCATCGTCACCTATCCGGGCGGCGACCGCGTCGACTGGCGGCTCATCGAGCTGCCGGAGGGCAAGACCGGCACCCTGGGGCTCAGGCTCAAGTGGCAGCCGCCGCGCCCCGGCCTCGATCTCTCCTTCGAGGTCTACGACGAGTGGGGCACCCGCGTCGCCGGCGCCAAGCCGAAGAAGGGCGGCCACAAGACCAGCAAGAAGGCCAGCATCGAGGGCGCGAAGGGCAAGTACTACATCCAGATCTACGCCTCGGGGCGCGGCGACGCCGGCAAGTACACGCTGACCGCGAGCTTCGAGGAGGGCAGCGGCGGCATCGATCCGGGCTCGATCGAGATCCCGGACCCGCCCAAGCTCCCCGCCATTCCGGCCGCTGCGATCCCGTGCGACGAGAACGCCTTCGACAAGAAGAACCCGGCCTGCAAGGCGGTCTGTCCCAACCCGCCGGACATGACGTGGCCGGCGTGCTCGGGCAAGTGCCCCAACCCGCCCGATCCCAGCTTGCCGCAGTGCCAGCAGACGATGGCGTGCCCGAACCCGCCGGACCGCCGCATTCGCGCCTGCACCGCCGACAAGTTCCCCAAGTGCAACTTCCAGCAGCGCGACCCGGGCAACCCGAACTGCGACGTCATCCCGCCGGTGCGCGGCCGCATCAACTCGGCGCAGGCGGTCTCCGACGGCGTCCGGATCACGATCGGGCGCGGCTCGAAGGAGGGGATCGAGCGCGGCTGGAAGGGGACGCTGCTCAAGCGCGGGCAGCCGTTGCCCGGCGGTGAGTTCGTCGTCCTCTCGGTGAGCGAGAAGGAGGCGGTCGGCAAGGTCAAGCTGCCGCTCGACATGGTGCTCGCCAACAAGGAAGTCGAGCTCCACGCTCCGTAAGGCTTCCCCGTGAACGATCCCTTCATCGGCAGAGTCATCGACGGCCGCTACGAGATCCTCTCCCGCCTCGGCGAGGGCGGCATGGGCGTGGTCTACAAGGCGCGCCAGGTCAGCATCGATCGCGTCATCGCGATGAAGATGCTGAACCCGGAGATGGCCGCCGACCCGACCTGGGTGCAGCGCTTCTACAACGAGGCCAAGGCGTGCTCGCGCCTGCAGCACCCGAACACGATCCGGATGTTCGACTTCGGCCAGACGTCGGATGGCCGGCTGTTCATGACGATGGAGTTCCTCGACGGCATCGGGCTGCGCCAGGCGCTGGCGGCCCAGGCGCCGTTCCAGCCGGCGCGGGTCGTGAAGATCCTCATCCAGTGCTGCGCCTCGCTCGCCGAGGCGCACGCGATCGGGATCGTCCACCGCGACATCAAGCCCGACAACGTGTTCCTCCTGAACATGGCGGGCTCGCCCGACTTCGTGAAGCTGCTCGACTTCTCGGTGGCGAAGCTGCTGCAGGAGAACGACCGCATGCGCACGCAGGCGGGGATGGTGTTCGGGACGCCGCAGTACATGTCGCCCGAGCAGGCGCGGGGCCTGCCGCTCGACCCGCGCTCGGACCTGTACGCGCTCGGCGTCCTCGCCTACGAGATGCTGACCGGCCGGGTGCCGTTCGACGATCCGAACGCGATGCAGGTGCTGCAGATGCACGTGCGCAACGACGTGCCGCCGATGCCGGCGACGGTGCCGTACAGCCTGCAGATGCTGGTGCGCCGCGCCCTCGAGAAGGATCCGTCGCGGCGCCACCAGTCGGCGGGTGAGCTGATGCAGGCCTGCCAGCAGGTGCTGGCCGAGCTGAGCCCGGGCGCGGCGATCGTCGGCGCCGGGCCGGCGAAGACGATGATCGCGACCGGACCGGTGCCCGGGGCATCGGGACCGTTCCCCGGCGCGCCGGGGCCGTCCGGGCCGTATCCGGCGCAGGGCGCGCCGATGCAGCCGCCGCCGGGAGCGCCGGGGCACTTTCCGCCGGGAGCGCCGGGGCAGCCGTTCCCGCAGCCCGCTCCGGGCGGCTACATCCAGGGCACGCCGCAGCAGAAGACGGTCCTCGGCATGATGGCGCCGCAGGTGGGGCACCCGATGCCGGGCGCGCCGCACGCGCCGCCGGGCGCGCCGCATGGCGCTCCGCCGCCGGGCGCGCCGGCGTCGGCGAAGACGGTCATCGCCGGCATGGCGGCGCCCGGCTTCCCGGGCGGACCCCAGCTGCCAGGCGCGCCGCCGGGTGCGCCTCCCGGGGCGCCGTGGGGACCGATGCCGGGCGCGCCGATGCCGGGCGCGCCGATGCCGGGACCGCACGGCGGCCAGATGCCGCATCCCCATATGCAGCCACCGGCCCATGCGCAGCCTCCGGGCGGCGGTCCCGGACCGCAGAAGACCATCCTCCTCCAGGCCAGCGACGGCATCGTCTCGGTCGCGCAAGCCGGCGGCGGCGCGATCCCGGGCGTCCCGGCGACGACCGGCGCGTCGACCCTCTTCTGGCTCGTCAGCATGGCGACCGGCGTCGTTGTCGGCGCGCTCGCGTACCTCCTGGTGGCGAGGCTGTAGGGGGCGCCGTGACGCCGCCAGACAACAACGACGACGACGAGCCCGACGACAAGCCCGAGCGCGACGACCAGGGCGCCATCGAGTCGATGCGCGTCCGCGACGTGGTCACTCGCTCGCCCTCCGAGCTCGAGTCGGCGCTCAGCCCCGACGAGGTGGCCAAGCTCGCCGCCTGGTTCGGCCTGCCCTCCTTCACCCAGCTCGCCGACGAGGGCAAGGCGTTCGACCCCGACGAGCTGACCGGCGGCAAGGAGCGCCGCGAGGCCCGCGAGCGCGCCCTCGCCGCCGTCGACCCGGCGATGATCGATCGCCTCGAGCGCCACACCGCCGCGGCGCGCCGCCTGCCCCGGTTCCAGGCCCAGCTGGCGATCCGCCTCGACCCGAGCTTCGCCACCCGCGAGCCGATGGAGCCCAAGGTCCTCGAGCCGACCGACGTCTTCATCCCGCCGCAGCTGAGCGACGACCTCAAGGAAGCGGTGCCCCAGGCGCTCCTGCGCGACCTGCATCGCCTCGAGGAGGACTACTCGCTGCACTACGAGCGGCACGAGACCGCCCTCGCCGGCCTCGATCCGGTGGGCGAAGTGCGCGAGATCCTCGGAGCTCGCTACCGGTTGGACCGGCCGGACACGCCATCCGCCAGCGGTCGACGAGAGCTCGCGAAGTTGCGGGAGCTCCGGGCGGCGGCGTGGTCGGAGATCCTCACACTCCGAGCGGG
>Ga0075429_100004088_pt1 | contig 12509 bp, 10 predicted proteins | sample RhiMetdeltSRZDD3_FD_75295 | JGI IMG/M metagenome (GOLD analysis project Ga0075429, IMG submission 75295) | Populus rhizosphere microbial communities from Tennessee, USA - Rhizosphere MetaG P. deltoides SRZDD3 | ecosystem: Host-associated > Plants > Roots > Rhizosphere > Soil | place: USA...
CGCGACTTCCTCGAGAACGAAGCGGCGAGGCTGGGTATCCAGGTGAAATAAGCGCGTGGTCAGGCGGGCGTGTTCCAAGTGTCTTCGGTACCCGGGAACGTCTCGGCCTCGACGGGCCCCCAGGTGCCACTGTCATAGGGATACAGCGGACTGGCCGCGTGGATCACCGGATCGACGATGGCCCAGGCCGCCTCCACCCCGTCCTGGCGCGCGAAGAGTGTGGGGTCGCCGGACATCGCGTCGCCGAGCAGCCGCTCGTAATCGCCCAGACGGCCGTCTTCCCCCTGCCGCCCGGTCGGCTCGACGACCAGCAGCTCGACCGGATCTCCCGTCATCTTCGCGCCCCCATGCTTGCGGCGCGCGCCGATCGCGATGGCGACCTGCGGACCGAGACGGAGGCGCACGTAGTTCGCTCGGGGGCCGATACGCTCCGCAAACACGACGTCCGGCGGGTTCTTCAGCTCCACGAAGACCTCGGTGCACGTCATCTTGAGGCTCTTGCCCGTCCGCACGTAGAACGGCACGCCCTTCCAGCGCCAGTTGTCGATATACAGCCGCAGGGCCGCATAGGTGGCCACGTTCGAGTCCTTCGCCACGTCCGGCTCGTCGCGATAGCCGCGGAACTGGCCGCGGACCAGGTGCTCCAGGCTCAGCGGCCGCACGTTGCGCAGCACCATCGCCTGCTGGTCGCGAACCGCCTCAGGATAATTCGAGCACGGCGGCTCCATCGCCAGATAGCTGACCACCTGCAGCAGGTGGTTCTGGATGACGTCGCGGATGACGCCCGTTTCCTCGTAGAACTTCCCGCGCCCCGTGACGCCGAAGCTCTCCGCCATCGTGATCTGCACGTTGTCCACGTAGTGGCGGTTCCAGATCGGCTCCAGGAAGGCGTTGGCGAAGCGGAAGTACACGATGTTCTGGACGGCCTCCTTGCCCAGGTAATGGTCGATGCGGAAGATCGCGCTCTCGGGAAAGACCTCGTGCAGGGTCTCGTTGAGCGCCCGCGCCGAGGCCAGGTCTCGGCCGAACGGCTTCTCCACGATGACCCGCGCATCCGTCGCGCATCCGGCGCGAGCGAGGTTCTCGACGACCACCGGGAACAGGCTCGGCGGAATGGCGAGATAGTGCGCGGGCCGCGCCGCACCCTCCAGCTCGGTCCGGAGCTTCTGGAAGGTGGTCTCGTCGTCGTAGAGCCCCTGGACATACCTCAGCCGAGAGGCGAGGACCGCGAACGCGCGCTCGTCGAGACCGCCGTTCTCGGACACGCTGGCACGGGCGCGCTCGACGAGCTGCTCGCGCGTCCACTCCGACTTGGCCACCCCGACGACCGGGAGCGCCAGACCGCCGCGGCGCGCCATCGCCTGCAGCGCCGGGAATATCTTTTTGTAGGCGAGGTCGCCCGAGGCACCGAAGAGGACCAGCGCGTCGGAAGGCGGCAGGGGCGCGCTCACTTCTTCTCCACGTGGCCGCCGAAACCGAAGCGCATGGCGGAGAGGACGCGATTCTGGAAATCGTCCTCGCCGCGGGACGCGAAGCGCTCGAATAGCGCGGCGGCGAGAACGTGCGCCGGCACCGCCTCGTCGTTCGCGGCGGCCAGCGTCCAGCGCCCTTCGCCGGAGTCGGACACCCGGCCGGCGAAGTCGTCCAGGCTCGGACTCCCGGCCAGGGCCTGCGCGGTGAGGTCGAGCAGCCACGACGAGATCACGCTCCCCCGCCGCCACACCTCCGTGATGTCCGCGAGGTCGAGGTCGTATTGGTAGTGCTCGGGGTTCCGCAGGGGCGTTGTTTCGGCATCCGCCGCGTGATCCGCCTTGCCGATGTTCGCCTTCTTCAGGATGTTGAGCCCCTCGGCATACGCCGCCATCAAGCCGTATTCGATGCCGTTGTGGACCATCTTCACGAAGTGGCCGGCGCCGCTCGGCCCGCAGTGGAGATAGCCGTGCTCAGCGGTGCCGCCCCGCGGCTCGCGTCCGGGCGTGCGCGGGATATCGCCCCGGCCCGGTGCCAGCGCGGCGAAGATCGGGTCGAGGCGCTTCACCACGTCCGTCTCGCCGCCGATCATCAAGCAGTAGCCGCGCTCCAGGCCCCACACCCCGCCGCTCGTGCCCATGTCGATGTAGTGAAGTCCCTTGGCGCCGAGCCGCTGGGCACGGACGATGTCGTCGTGATAGTGCGAGTTCCCACCGTCGATGAGGACGTCGCCCTTCGCCAGCAACGGTACGAGCTCGCCGACCGACGCGTCGACGACCGCCGCGGGCACCATGAGGCAGATCGCGCGCGGCACCTCGAGCTTCGCCGCGAAGTCGGCCAGCGACGACGACCCCGTCGCACCGTCCCTGGCGACAGCGTCCACCGCCGACGGCACACGGTCATAGACGACGCACGCGTGACCACGGCGCAGGAGGCGCCGCACCATGTTGGCGCCCATGCGTCCGAGGCCGATCATCCCGAGCTGCATCGCATCCCCTCCCGCGCCGCCTGGAAGCTCCAAGGCCAGTATGGAGCACTATCGCGGGCGGCGTCGGAATCGAGCCGTGTCCCGGCGCGATGGCCTGCGCTTCGGAAGGAATGAGCGCTATTCTGGTCTCAGGTAGGTGACGCGGTCACTGCGAGGCCACGTGAGCCAGAAGCAATCCGCCTCCCAGGCGCCTGAACGCCGAAGCCGGCAGGGGAAATCGGCAGACGACCGACGCCTGTCCGTGCTCCTCGTCGATGATCAACAGGAATTCCGCGAGATGTATGCGCGATACCTCGCGTTCGCGGGTGTGGGCGTCACTACGGCAAAGGATGGGCGCGAGGCGCTCGAAGTCGCGCGGGCGTACCCACCCGACGTGATCGTGATGGATCTTGCCATGCCCGGCATGAACGGCTGGGACTTCTTGAGAGAGGCCCAATCGGACGCGTGTGTGAAGCAGATCCCGGTCGTCGTCGTCACCGCCTACGGACGAGCGACCACCGCGGACGACGCCCTCGACGCGGGTGCGTCGGCGTTCGTCGACAAGCCGATCATTCCGTCCGCCCTGTTGAGCCTCGTGCGACGGACGGCGACGAAGGGCCGGCTCCGCCGCGATCATTGACGTAAGCTAGGGGGCTCGATACGCTTCGATGATCCCCCGCCCCCCCGCCGTCGGCATCGACTTCGGCACGACCAACAGCTCGATCGCCTGCGTGCGGCCCGGCGGCGAGGTCGAGCTCGTCCGCTTCCCTTCCCTCGCCGGTCCCACCGCGTCCTATCGCTCCCTCCTTTACATGGAGCAGTCCCGGGACGACGAGGGCCGGCTCAAGATCCTGTGTTGGACCGGGCCTGACGGCATCGAGCGGTATCTCGCCGCCGATCACAAGGGCCGGCTCGTGCAGTCGCTCAAGTCGTATCTGAGCAGCCAGAGCCTGAAGAGTACCGACGTCTTCGGCCGCCGCCGCACTCTCGAGAGCCTGATCGCCGAGATGTTGCGCGACCTGCGGATCAAAGCCGAGGCGCAGCTCGGGGTGCCGGTGCGATCGGCGGTCGTCGGCCGGCCGGTGCACTTCGTGGGCGCCGACACCGCCGCCGAGGATGAGATCGCCGAAACGCGCCTCCGCGAATCCTTCCGGCTCGCCGGCTACGAGGACGTTTCCTTCGAGATGGAGCCCGTCGCCGCCGCGTTCTACTACGAGTCGACCCTCGACCATGACGAGCTGATCCTGATCGGCGACTTCGGGGGCGGCACCAGCGACTTCTCCCTCGTGCGGGTGGGGCCGGAGGTGCGCGCGCGAGGCCGCCGGCCCGAGGACCTGCTCGGCAACGCCGGCGTGGGGATCGCCGGGGACGACTTCGACGCCAAGCTCATCCGCCACCTCGTCTCCCCCGCGCTGGGCGACGGCACCGAGATCCGCTCGATGGACAAGACGCTCACCGTGCCCACGTGGCCCTACAGGAGCCTCGAGCGCTGGCACCATCTCTCGCTGCTGAAGCGCCCCGACGTCCTCACCATGCTGGCGAACGTCCGTGCCCACGCCAAGGAGCCGGAGAAGATCGACAACTTCCTCGACCTGATCGAGGAGGAGCTCGGCTATCCGCTCCATCGCGCCGTGCAGAGCGTGAAGTCCGAGCTCTCCGGCGGCGCCAGCGCCCGCTTCCAGTTCTCCTGCGGCCGCGTGGTCCTCGACAGCACGGTGGCACGGGCCGACTTCGAGGCCTGGATCGCCGACGAGCTGGCGCGGATCGAAGGCTGCGTGGACGGCCTGCTTCGCGCGTCGAGCGTGGCCGCCGGCGACGTCGATCGCGTGTTCCTGACCGGCGGGACGTCGTTCGTTCCGGCCGTGCGCCGGATCTTCGAGTCTCGCTTCGGGACGGAGCGCATCCGTGCCGGCGACGAGTTCACGTCGGTCGCCCAGGGCCTGGCCCTGCGCGCGGCCCGCGACCGCGAGCGGGGCTGAAGAGGTAGACTCGGGCGCAAGCTCCCTTGCGTTCCACCCTTGTGCCATGAGAGAACCGCGCGCGGCGGTCGTGCTGGCCCTGCTGGCATTCGTCGTCTACATCCCCGCCCTGGGTGCCGGCTACGTCTGGGATGACGGCGTCCTCACCGCCAACCCGCTCATAGAGGCGCCCGACGGCCTCGTGCGGTTCTGGCTGTCGCCCTCCGAGAACACGCGCGAAACCCACTACTGGCCCCTCGTGTACACGACCTTCTGGCTGGAGTACCGGCTGTGGGGCAAAGATCCGTTCGGCTATCACCTCGACAACATCCTCCTGCACGCCGTCTGCACGCTGCTGCTCTGGCGCGTGCTGCGGCGGCTCGAGATCCCCGGGGCGTGGCTCGCGGCGGCGCTGTTCGCGGTGCATCCCGTGCACGTGGAGTCCGTGGCCTGGATCTGCGAGCGCAAGGACGTCCTCTCCGGCGCGCTGTACCTGGGTGCCATGTGGGCCTACGTCGAGTTCGACACGTCACGCCGACGCCTCTGGTACGGACTGGCGCTCGGCCTCTACCTCCTGGCCCTCGTGAGCAAGTCGATCGTGGTCAGCCTCCCGGTCGCGCTGGCGATCCTCCTCTGGTGGAAGCGCGGACAGCTCGCGCCGAAGCGAGACCTCGGGCCGCTCGTGCCGTTCGTCCTCGGCGGTGTTCTCCTCACGCTCTTCGACCTGTGGCTTTTTTACGGCCGTTCCACGGCGGCCGAGCTCGAGATCACCGTCCTCGAACGGCTTCAGATCGCCGGCCGCGCCCTCTGGTTCTACCCGGCGAAGCTGTTCTGGCCGCACCCGCTGGTGGCGCTTTATCCGCGATGGACGCTGGACGCGGCCTCGCCCTGGACCTGGCTTCCCCACGTCGCCGCCCTCGTCCTCTTCGCGGTCCTGTGGCGCTTCCGCGCCCGCACCGACGTGCGCGGTGGGCTCGCGGCGGTGGCGTTCTACGCCGTCACCATCGCACCGGCTCTGAACGTCCTCAAACACACATTCATGGTGTTCGCCTGGGTGGCCGATCGCTTTCAATATCTCGCAACGATCAGCCTCATCGTGCTCGTGGCCGCGGGCGCGGCCCGGCTCGGCCTTCTGTCCGCACGCCGTCTCCTCGCTCGTGCGGCGGCGGCGCTGCCCCTGCTGATCCTCGGCACGCTCACCTGGCGGCAGGCGGGCACGTACCACGACTACGTCACGCTGTTCCGGCACAACACGCGCGTGTATCCGGAGAGCTATCAGGCCCACACCCAGCTCAGTACCGCGCTGTCACAGGCGGGGCAGATGGACGAGGCGATCGCCGAGCTGGACACCGTCATCCGCCTCCGTCCGCCGAAGGTGCACACCTACGTCATGGGACGGGCGATCCTGTCGGCGCAGGCCGGGCGGACCGTGGAAGCCTCCCAGAGCTTCGAGAACGCGCTCGCCCTCGAGCCGGAGGACGCCATGGTCCATCAGGCGTTCGCCGGCTTCCTGTCCGACCAGGGGCAGACCGATCGCGCGATCGAGCACTTCCGCGCCGCCTTGAAGTCGCGCCCCGAGGATGCGGCGACCTCGAACGATCTCGGCGTTCAATTGTGGAAAGGCGGCCGCCGCGACGAGGCCATTTTATATATGCGTCGCGCGGTGGAGCTTCGCCCCGAGGAACCCGTGTTTCGGGCGAACCTTCAGGAGGCGCTCAGTACCTCGGGCCAGCAAGGACAGTAGCCAAAAGTCGCCCTGTCTTCAGTTGTCTATGAATCTGGCCCGAACGATTCAAAGCGAATTGGCCGCCTGGACCCTTGTCGGCGTCATCGCGCGCGCCTATGCTCCTCTCAAGTCAAAACCGAACCATCTGTACCGGGAACTGAGGAGCGGGCGTCGCCGCTCGCAAGGAGGGTGTATATGAAGGTGAAGCGACAGGTCTGCGTAACGCTTTCGGGCGCCGCCGCATTTGCGCTCATGTCCGTTGCCGCCCACGCACAGGTCGGATCCGGTTGGACGTCGACCTCCGTCTCTTATACGACTCAGCAGGCCGGCTGCGGCCAGATCAGCGGCGGGACGTTCTCGCTCACGTGCTCGAACACCAGCGGAGAGCAGCGGGCGGAGCGCCGGTATCAGACCCTGTCCTCCGGCCAGCGGCAGTTCGAAGGTTACCTCCGGGTGTCGAGCATGGGCGGCGACCGCATCAGCGTCGCGCAGTGCTTCGGCAGCGGTCCGCACAGCATCCTCGCGTACAAGAAGCCGGGCACGCTGTATCAGGTCCAGGGCGGCGCCACGCTCGGCTCGCTGTCGATCGGATCGACGATCCGCGTCAACTCGATCATCCGGAACAGCGGCCCCTCCCAGGCTCAGTGGTATCTGAACGGCTCGCTGAAGAACACCGTGCAGAACAGCGGCCCCTGGTACAACAAGGTGGGCGCCTACAGGACGGCCAGCGGACGCGGGCCCGTCACCGTGAACTGGAGCAGCATCCGTTTCTGGCGGAAGTCGTAGTCCTCTCGTCCCGGTGCGTCCGTCACGCACCGGGACGTTCCCCTTTCCCATGGCTGCGCGCTTCGTAGAGCTCACAAATAGAATCACGGCGGAGGCTTCCATGGGATGGCGGATGAAGGTCCTGGTCGCGTGCTGGGTGGCGACCGCCGCGTGCCAGCCGGGCCCCGACCCCAATGCCGCCGCCCCCGGCCCCCGCGCCACGCCCGACACGAGCATTCGCCTCACGACGAAGCTCACCTCTCCCACCGACATCTGGGTGAGCTGGATCGACCCCGCCGCCGACAAGGCCGCCGGACACATCGTCGAGTTCGCGAGCGAGCCCACGGGCCCCTACGTGGTCCTCGAATACGCGCTGCCCTCCACGACGACGCACCACCACCCCGACATCCAGCCGGGCTCGACGTTCGTGTATCGCGTACGGGCGTTCTACGGTCCGGCGAGCAACCCCGTCGACGTCGTCCTGCCGACCACGTTGTCCGACGCGCAGTACGCGAAGCGCATGGAGGAGGACGAGGACTTCAACTGGGCGCACCCCGAGACCCGTCCCGAGGGCAACGTGACACGCGGCCGGATTCGCGACGAGAACCCCGCCGTCCAGGTGGAGGCCGCGCCCACCGACCTCGAGAGCAAGCTCATGCCGATCACGGTCAGCGGGTTCCTGTTGACCTGGACGGACCATTCGAGCGACGAGGAGGGCTTCTTCATCGAGCAGCGGCTCGAAGGCGCCCGCGATTTCCGGGTGGTGGCAGTCACCGAGAAAGACGTCAACAAGTTCGGCTACGCGCTCAAGCCGCCGGACAGGAAGGCTCAGTTCCGCGTGCGCGCGTTCTACTACGGCAAGCCTTCGAGCCTCGAAACGCTGCAGACGCCGTCTGAAAAGGCGGACGCGACCCCCGCTCCCACCGACGACGGGGCGCCCTAGGGCTCCTGGCCCGGCGGCGGCGCGCCTTCGGTGGCCGCCGCGTAGTCCGGATAGAGCCTCTTCACGCAGTCCGGGCACATCCCGTGGCTGAACGACGCTCGCGATTTCTGGCTGATGTACGTCTCGATCTGGTTCCAGTAGCCGGTGTCGTCGCGGATCTTCTTGCAGCCCGCGCAGATCGGGAGCATGCCGTCGAGCACCTGGATGTGCGCGGTGGCCTCGTCGACGCGCCGCTCCAGCTCCTGCTCCCGCGCGCGCAGCTGGCCGATGCGGAAGCGATAGAGGCCGACGCCGAGAGCCACGAGCAGCAGCGACACGGCCAGCCAGAAGCCGCGCCTCTGATAGATGTGAGGCCGAAGCGTGAAGGACGTGGAAGCGCCCTTCTCATCACAAGCGCCATCGTTGTTGCACGCGGTGACGCGAAAGACGTATTGACCGGCGGGCAGGCTCGTGTAGTACGCCACGCGGCGTGTGCCGGCGTCGACCCACTCCGTGTCGAAGGGGTCGAGGCGATAGCGGAACGACACCTTGTCGAGGGACGAGAGGCTCAAGCCCGTGTATCGCAGCTCGAGGCGGCGGACTCCCGGTGCCAACACCGGCTGCCCGAGCGCCACCGGCGAGCCGTCGGCGTGAAGCTCCTCGATCCTCACCACGGGAGCCAGGGTGTTCTTTTCGATGCGGCGCGGATCGACGGCCGCCAGTCCGGCCATGGTCGGGAACCAGAGCCGGCCGTCGCGGGCCCGCATGCCGGAGGGCGTGAAGCCGCCGTTCACCTGGCTGGTGCGCATCCCGTCGTCACGCCCGAAGGCTTCGAACGGAATCCGAGCCCCGACCGCGGCGCCCACCAGGTCCTTCTTCGCCACGCGGACGACGCCGTTGGCCGAGCTGACCCACAGGTAGCCGAGCTCGTCCTCGAGGATGCGGAAGACCGACGTATCGAAGAGCTCCCCCTCGACACGGAAGCAGGTCGAGGTTCCGCCGGCCAGGCGACACAGCCCGTGGTCGGCCGTCCCCACCCACAAGGTCCCCTCCGCGTCCTCGTGCAGCGCGAGAACCGCCGTCCCCTTGGACGCCGTGATGGGCACCCTCGTCCACTCTCCGTCCTTGTACCGGGCCAGACCCTGCGGCGTGCCCGCCCACAGGCTGTCGCGGCCGGAGGCGAGGACGCGCACGACCTCGTTGGGCAGCTTGTCCCGGTGCAGCCGCCAGCGTCCGTCGCGCCGCTCGCCGATGCCCTGCATCGTCCCCACCCACACCGTCCCGGAGCCGTCCACCAGGATCGTGCGGATGTCGTCGGAGGGCAGGCCGTCGGCTTGCGTGAACTTCTGAACCTTGCCCGCGCGCCAGTACGCGAGCCCGCGGGCGGTGGTGCCGATCCAGATGCCTCCCTCGCCGTCCTCGGCCAGAGGCCCCACGGAATCCGAGGGCAGGCCGTCCCGTGCCGTTACGGACGTGAACTGCCCGTCCTTGAAACGCCAGGCCCCGCGGTACGTGCCGACCCACATCGCGCCGTCCTTCGCCTCGAGGACGGTATGCGTCGAGAGAAAGGGTGCGCCCTCGGGACGCCCGACGGCGAAGAAGGTCTCGTCGCTGAGGCGGCGCAGGCCGGCGCCGAAGAAACCCACCCAGAGGTTGCGCTCTCGATCCTCGATCATGGCGCGCACGTACACGCCCTCCTCGGCCGGCAGCGGCTCGATCGTGTCGCCCTGGATGCGGGCCACGCCCTCCGCGGTGCCCACCCAGATGTTGCCGTCCGAGTCCTCGCGTATGGTGCGCACGACCTGGGCGGGCAGCCCCTCCTTCCGGCTCCAGCGCGTCCACTGCCCGTCGCGCAACCGGGCGAGGCCGTCGAACGTGCCTGCCCAGAGATCGCCGTTCCGCGCGAACGTGAGGGCAGCGATGGCTCCCTGCGGCAGCCCGTCCTTGACGTCGTGGTGCGCGACGATCTTGCCGCTCTCCCAGACGTCGATGCCTTTTCCGTTGGTCCCGATCCAAATGCGGCCGCCCGCGTCCTCGGCCAGCGACCAGACGTAGTCGTTGGCGAGCCCCTCCTTCATGGTGAGCGAGGTCCATCGGCCGTCGTGGTACCGATTCACTCCTCCGCCGTTGGTCGCGACCCAGACGCTGCCGTCGCGAGCCATGAAGATCGGGCGGATCTTGTCGCTGGTGAGCCCCTGCGCCTTTCCGAAGCGCTCGACCGTGCCATCGCCTTTCCAGATCGCGACGCCGGCGCCGTCCGTCCCGAGCCAGAGCCGGCCGGAGGCATCCACCGCGAGGGACCACACGTTGCTGTGCGGAAGCGCGCTGTTGTGCGGCGTGTAGTGGGTGAAGCGCACGCCGTCGAAGCGGACCAGGCCGCCCATGGTGCCCATCCAGAGGTAGCCGTCGGGTGTCTGGACCAGGGCCTGGATGGACTCGTGCGGAAGGCCGGTGCCGGCGTCCCATTTCTGCAGGGTGTACTGCGTGGGCTTGCGCGTCGCGTCCAGCGCCCACACCGGCGAGGTGAGACCGAGCATGCCGAGGGTGGTGATCACGCGACAGGCCCACATCCAACTCGGGCGCGTGAGGAGCGGCATCTAGCGATACTGTGATCTGCAACGTCTCTAGAATCAAGCGATCGCCGAGCCAGGCTCGATCGACTTCACCACTCCGTGTCCCGGTCCTACGCGAGGGGGTCCACGTGCGAGACTAGAGGTATGCCCGTCGTTCGTGAGGAGCGGATCTCCTGCAGTTGTGGAGACCGCCTCGTCGTCGAGTACGAGCCCTGTGAGGGCGAGCCGGCGTTCGCCGAGTTCACATGTCCGCGCTGTTCGCGCGCGGGCCGGCACCTGCTCCAGTTCCGCGCCGCGGTGTACGTGGTTCGACGCGTGAGCGATACGCCGGTCCTGCCGCGCCTGCCCGAGAGGTAGGGCCTACTTCGACGGAGCCGTCTGCGTCGCCCGCGCCTTCGCGATCTCGATGACGGAGCTACAGGCGGCGTTCAGCGGACTCGTGCTCGAGGTGTCGGAGCTGACGGTCTCCGACGTGCTCCCGGACGCGGCCGCCGGTGCGGACGATGACGGAGCGGTCGTCGTGTCGGTACTCGTCGTCGCGGTGCTCGTGCTCTCGGTGGTGGCGGCCTTCGTCTTCGCCGCGGATGCATCAGGCGCGGCGGGCGCGGCACAGATCAGGGTCACCCGACTGCCGGCTTTCACGAATCCCAGACGTGTGACCGCGTTGCCTTCGACCGGCAGGGTGGCCGAAGCCGGCGTCTTCCCCGCCGCGTCCGTGGCGTCGCCGTCCGTGCTTTCCCGGACCGTGATCGTCTTGCCCGCAGCATCGACCGCGACGACCTCAGCCTGGACTTGAGGGCCCGCGGGCGCCGCGGGCGCCGTCGATTGGGTCGATGGGGTGGTGGTGGCGGCACTCTCCGGAGCGGTCGCGGGGGCCGTCTGTGTCTGCGCGTGTGCGGCCGTCGCTCCCAGCCACGCGCCGAAAAGCATCATGATTGTCGATCTGTTCATGAGAGCCCTCCTGTTTCCAGGGTAGACCCAAGCTCCCAGCAGGGCCAAACACGGCCCGCTTCGACCGGCCCAGGTTCTGTCGCCGCCTCACCGGGCCCAGCTTCCACCGGCCGGGCAACTCGGGAGCAGGAAATCCGAGGTGTCCCCCGGCAGCGGACCGCTCGCGCTCGTGCGAGCGTAGACGAAGCCCGTGTTCAAGTTGGCCAGGTTCACCGACGCCGCGAAGCTGGTGGTCGGCGAGCCGAAGCACGTGACGTTGAAGTTCGAGCACGTGCCCGGTCCGTAACAGGCGTTGCAAGCGATCAAGGCGTGCGTCGAGCTCGTGGGGACCACGGCCGGATCGGAAACGCAGAACGTCGTCGCACCTGTCGGGCACGCGCCGTTCGCCTTGGTAATCGTGTGGCAGCTCGGCGGGAGCGGAGTGGGTCCGGTCGGCCCGGGTTCCGCAGGACCCTGCACGATCACCGTGAATGTCTCCGTCACCGAGCCACGGTCGACCGCGCGCCGATCGTGGATGGTGGCCGTCAGGTCGTACCGCCCCGCTCGATAGACGTGATCCACGCGGCACGGGCCGCACCCATTGACCGAGCGCTGGCCGTCGCCCCACTCGACCTCGACCTTCAGCTCGTCGTCCGGATTGGCGGGACTGAAACGCGCGCCGTTGATGACGACGGGATCGGTCACGAACACGCGGATCACCTGCTCGGAGTCCGCGGGCGGCGTCGTCCGGAAGGCGCCTGCGGGCGCAGTCTCGATCCGCACCAGGGTGTCGTGCCCGTCGTCCGGCCGGAGCAGTATCTCGAGCCCCTCGGCGGGCCGGGCGACGAACGTATCACCGGAGGATTCCGGCCGTGCGCTCGTGGCGGCGGGGCCAGGGTTCGGCTCCGGGCTGCAGCCAATCGTCGCGGCGGCCAGCAGGAGCGAGGGAACGATAGAGCTTCGGAACGAGGACATGATCAGCCTCCAATTCGATGCTGATCGTAGGAGCGCTGGCGCCGCCACGGATCGAACGAGCGCCGGAGCCTGGCCTACGACAATCGGATGAGGCGGACGTAGGAATAGTTGACCATTGACCTGTCAGGAGCCCTCACCGAGAATCGCCCCGATCCTCGAGCCCAGGAGGCGACATGAAGCCTGCGTTCCGTGCCTCTCTCACACTCTGGTTCATCGCGCCGGC
>Ga0075429_100004089_pt1 | contig 12506 bp, 10 predicted proteins | sample RhiMetdeltSRZDD3_FD_75295 | JGI IMG/M metagenome (GOLD analysis project Ga0075429, IMG submission 75295) | Populus rhizosphere microbial communities from Tennessee, USA - Rhizosphere MetaG P. deltoides SRZDD3 | ecosystem: Host-associated > Plants > Roots > Rhizosphere > Soil | place: USA...
GATTGCAGCTCACTGGATAGAGAGATATGTAGGTATTTCTTGTCAGGTAGATATGGGCAGTGAGTTTCGGTATCGACCGCATATTATTTATCCAGATACATTGTTTATTACTATATCTCAATCGGGAGAAACGGCAGATACACTAGAAGCATTAAGGCAAGCTAAAACTGAAAATTATGCAGCTACATTAACGATTTGTAATGTTCCTGGAAGTACTTTGGTGCGGGAGTCTGATTTTGTATTATTAACACGAGCAGGTCCTGAAATTGGCGTAGCATCGACTAAAGCATTTACAGCTCAATTAACAGTTTTATTATTATTAACATCTTTCTTAGGTTTAGCCCATGGCTGGGATGAAGAACAAGAAGCGGCTTTCCTATCTGAATTAAGAAGTTTACCTAAACTTTTAGAACAAACGTTAAAATTAGATCCAGTGATTAAGAAATTAGCTAAAATATTTATGGATAAAGAACATGCTTTATTCATGGCTCGAGGAATTTATTTCCCTGTAGCGCTAGAAGGAGCTCTCAAGCTTAAGGAGATTTCTTATATTCAAACTGAAGCTTATCCCGCTGGGGAATTAAAGCATGGAGCACTTGCTTTAGTTGATAGTAATATGCCAGTAGTCGTTTTAGTCCCATCGAATTCTTTGTTAGATAAACTTAAGTCAAATATCCATGAAGTGCGTGCCCGTAATGGTCAGCTTATTTTGTTTGTTCAAGAAGAATTTGATTCAAATGACACTGAAAGCATAAGTATTTTATTACCCAAGGCAAGTGATATGATTAGTCCGTTAATTTTTGCAATTCCTTTACAACTTTTGGCTTACCATGTAGGGATTTTAAAAGGTACTGATGTAGATCAGCCGCGCAACTTAGCAAAATCGGTGACTGTTGAATAAGGAAGTTAATCTCAGAGATTATTTGAAGAAACTTTAACAATTTCAGCTAATTTATGCGCAATAGTTTGTACTTCTGACCATTCGCTTCCTTCGACCATGACACGAATTTTAGATTCTGTTCCTGAAGGCCGTAATAATATACGGCCGCGATCTTTTAATAAAAATTCTGCTTCTTGTACAGCTTTTTTTATATTAGTGTCGTTTATTACGACTGAAGGATTTTTAACAGGTATGTTAATTAATACCTGAGGAAATTTTTTCATTGATTTTTTGGCAGTATGCAATGATACTCCCGAAGCTTGAATAGCCTCTAGGGTTTGCAATGCAATAATGATTCCATCCCCAGTTTTAGTTAAACGACGAGAAATAATATGTCCAGACGATTCTCCACCTAATTGCCAATTTTTGCTTTGTAATGCTTCATTAACATATCTATCGCCTACTGAGGTACGAATAAAATCGAGGCCTAATTCTTTAATGGCTAATTCTAAACCGAGATTACTCATAGCAGTACCTACAATACCACCTTTAATGTGACCTTTTTTAACGCCATGTTGAGTTAATAGAAATAGTAACTCATCTCCATCAACAATTTCACCCAAATTATCTACCATTAATACCCGATCACCATCACCGTCAAATGCAATGCCTAAATCTGCTTTTTCGGATAAAACTTTTTTTTGTAGAATATCTAAATGTGTAGATCCACAGTCTTTATTAATGTTTAACCCATTTGGCTTTGTACCTAGTAATATTAAATCGGCACCAAATTCAGAAAATAATGCAGGTGCAATATGATAAGTGGCTCCGTTAGCACAATCGAGAATAATTTTTAAACCGTTTAATTGAAATGATTTTGGAACTGTTGATTTGCAGAAATTAACATAGCGTGCTTTAGCATCTTCTACGCGGATTGCTTTGCCTAATTTAGAAGAATCAACCGTATGAATAGTTTGATTAAGGTGATTTTCGATTTGTAGCTCAATGTTATCAGGTAATTTACTTCCATCCTGAGAAAAGAATTTAATTCCGTTATCATAATAAGGATTGTGAGAAGCACTGATTACTATCCCTGCTTGTGCACCTAATTCAGAAGTCAAAAAAGCAATCGCAGGAGTTGGGATAGGGCCTAGAAGATGGATATCAACTCCTGCTGCAGATAAACCAGCTTCTAGAGCAGATTCAAGCATGTAACCAGAGATACGTGTATCCTTACCAATCAAAACTTTATTTCGACCATTAGCTAAAACCTTTCCTATAGCCCAACCTAATTTTAGTACAAATTCCGGTGTAATAGGATTTACACCTACCTTTCCGCGAATACCATCTGTCCCAAAATATTTGCGGGTTTTTGTCATGATGAATCCAAGAATAATTTGATCAATTACAGACTATCTACTGCTGGATCGTCAGTTATTGTCGAGTCTTTTTGAGAAGGAGATTTTTCCTCAGAAGAAGAGGGTGTGTCTTTTTTACTCTCATTGCTCCAACCTTTGGGTTCCCTAGGAGGCTTTCCCTCCATGATGTCATTTATTTGACTTGAATCAATAGTTTCATATTTTATCAAGGCTTCTGCCATGAGATGTAATTTTTCAATGTTATCTTTTAATAATGTTTCTGCAAGCTTGTAATTACGATTAATAATACTGCGGCTTTCTTCATCAATTAGTTGCGCAGTATCATCTGAGAACTTATTGCTTTTAGTAATTTGGTGCCCTAAAAATACTTCTTCATTTTCTTGATTATAAGTTAGAGGACCAAGACGTTCTGATAAGCCCCATTTAGTGATCATGTTCCGGGCAATTTCAGTTGCACGCTGTATATCGTTTGATGCTCCAGTGGTGATTTGCTTTTCTCCAAAAATTAGATACTCAGCAATACGCCCTCCAAATAAACTAGCAATTTGGCTTTCTAAGCGTTGTTTGGTATAGCTATAACGATCTTCTTCTGGCAAGAACATAGTAACGCCTAACGCTTTCCCACGTGGAATAATAGTAACTTTATACACAGGATCATGGTCTGGGACCAAGCGTCCCACAATAGCATGCCCAGCTTCATGGTAAGCAGTTAGTTTTTTTTCTTTCTCATTCATCACCATGGAACGTCTTTCACTGCCCATCATGACTTTATCTTTGGCTTTTTCTAGGTCAATCATGTCCACAGTAGATTTATTTTCACGTGCAGCAAATAAAGCAGCCTCATTGACTAAATTAGCTAGATCTGCACCCGAGAATCCAGGGGTGCCTCTGGCTATAATCACTGGATTCACATCTTTTCCGTAAGGAACTTTTCTAAGATGGACTTTTAGAATTTGTTCACGACCGCGGATATCAGGTAGGCCAACAATAACTTGTCGATCAAATCGACCAGGTCGTAATAAGGCTGGATCTAAAACGTCGGGACGATTAGTGGCAGCCATAACAATAACACCTTCATTACCTTCAAAGCCGTCCATTTCAACCAATAATTGATTCAATGTCTGTTCACGCTCGTCATGTCCGCCACCTAGACCGGCACCGCGATGGCGGCCGACAGCGTCGATTTCGTCGATAAAAATAATACAGGGAGCTTGTTTTTTAGCTTGCTCAAACATATCTCTTACACGAGATGCACCCACACCTACGAACATTTCAACAAAGTCAGAACCAGAGATTGTGAAAAAAGGGACTTTTGCTTCGCCAGCAACAGCTCGAGCTAAAAGTGTTTTACCAGTCCCAGGAGGCCCCATTAATAAAACACCGCGTGGGATTTTTCCACCTAATTTTTGAAATTTAGCGGGGTCTTTTAAAAATTCAACTAATTCACTGACTTCTTCTTTTGCTTCTTCAGCACCTGCCACATCGGCAAAAGTAACTTTAACTTGGTCTTCACCTAATAAACGAGCTCGGCTGCGACCAAAAGATAACGCGCCCTTTCCACCTGCACCTCCCATTTGGCGCATAAAAAATATCCATACCCCAATCAGCAAGAGCATAGGGAACCAATTAATAAAAATACGCATCAAAAAGCTTTCCTGCTGCGGAGGTTCTCCTTTTACATTAACTTTATTTTTCAATAACTCAGGAAGTAAATACTGATCGGGAAGAGGCATATAGCTCGTGAAAGATTTTTCTCCCTGTAACTGGCCTTTTATAACTTGGTTGCTTTGTATCGTTACAGATTGCACATTCCCTTGCTGAACGTCTTTCAAAAACTCAGAATACGTTAAGCGTTCGCTACCGTTATTGCGAGGTTCGAGATTGTTAAATACCGAGATAAGTATGACAGCAATAATGAGCCATAAAAATAGATTTTTCAGCATGTCGTTCAAGCTAGACTACCTCACATTTCTCACAAAGAGGGCATTATATACTAAATTTTGTGTTTCGATTATTTTAAGCTCTTTTTTAGTGTTATCAAAAGAGGACTAAATAAATATACTCTTCGTACTATCGTACTAGAATTTTCTGCGTAACCGCTGCCCCTGCAATCGCTCCTCATGGCATTGGTCAAAACTCCAGAGTGAGTATTAATCCATGTTTATTTTCCCTTACGATACCCCATAGCAACCAGATAAACCTCAGCAGAGCTTCCTCTGGAAGCAGAGGGTTTTCGAATAGTAACTTTTGTAAATAAACTTCTTAAGTTTTTTAAAAAATCTTCAAATCCTTGTCCTTGAAAAGTTTTTACTAATAAGCCCCCTTTGGGTTTTAGTACTTTCTGGGCAAAATCTAAGGCTAATTCAGCTAAATAAATGCATCTAGGTTGGTCAACACTTCGTATTCCACTTAAATTGGGGGCCATATCAGAAATTACAAGATCTATAGGCTTTAATTGTACACGTTGTAAGAAATGTTGCATAACAGATTCTTCTCGAAAATCCCCTTGAAGGAATTCCACATGGCTCAAAGCATCCATTGGCAAAATATCCAAGGCATAAATTTTTCCTGTGATTCCAACTATTCCAGAGACAATTTGAGACCATCCTCCAGGAGCCGCTCCAAGGTCAACGATAGCCATGCCTGGCTTAATTAGCTTGGTTTTCTCTTGAATCTCTAACAATTTATAAGCCGAGCGCGATCGTAAACCCTCTTTTTGCGCGCGTTTTACATAGGGGTCATTAAAATGCTGTTTTAACCAGCGTGGACTACTTTTACTCCTAGACATCAGGTTGTTGCTGACAATGGGTTTCTCGTATTAGGAACTTTCCAATTAATAAAGCTATTAGATAACAAAAAGGCAATATGATTAAGGCTTTTCGATAATTTTCGACATTATAAAAAGGACTCCCATTATAATAGGTTCCATTCCAGTTTAAATGTAAAAGTATACCAATCACTGGTTGAAACAAAGCTCCCCCTGCAACCGTGGCCATGTTATTAATCCCCATGGCTGTTCCTGCTACACTAGAGTGATTATTATCTTTAACAACTCCGAATGCGAGTGATTGTCCCGAAGCTGCAAGACCAAATAAGAATAAACAAATATAAAGCCAAAATGAAGGAAGGTGAGGAATATAAATAACGGGTATTAATCCAATTATACCTAAGCTAGCCGCAAATTTTAAAGGCATTCCACGTAAGTTTACCTTATCTGACCACCAGCCTAATAATGGGCAGCCTATTCCGATAGCTAGCCAAATCATAGTGCAAGCAGTAGAGGCTGCTGTAGTGCTGATACCATAGGCTACAACTAAAAAAGGTACCCCCCATAATGCAGCAAAAGCAGTAATAGGTGCCCATACCATAAAAGAATACAACGCTATGAACCAAGTTTGACTATTAGATGCTACTTGATGAAAACTTTTTAGCATGCTTTTTTTTGAAGTAGGCTGAAATTTGTGACCTTTCGAAACAACTTCTGGACTGTCTCTAACTATCAACCAGATCAAGAGAGCTAAAATAACTCCTATTATACCCAAAATAATGATGGTTAATCGCCATCCCCAATGGCCTACGGCAATAGTTAATGGGGTTTCGCCAACGATTGCCCCTATACAGCTCATTAATTCGACTAAACCTGTTAAAAAAGCAAAATAACGAGAAGGAAACCAGCGTGATATAAGAACTAAAGTGCCTATAAACGAAAAAGCAGAACCCACACCCATCATAAATCGGCCCATGGAAGCGGTGGTAATATTGTTGGTTGACCCAAATAAAAAAGCACCTATAGCACAGGTTAGAACTGCAATAGTTAATAAGCGTCGAGGGCCAAACCGATCAAATAAAAACCCAGCCGGTAGTTGCATCGGGGTATAAGAATAATAATAAAAAGCCGCCATCGTTCCTAAGGTAATAGCATTGAGTCCTAAATCATTAATTAATTGATTAGTCATTACTGCAGGTGAAACTTGCAATATAAACTCGTACATATAAAAACAGGAGGCAAGAATACAGATAATTGCGGCGAGTAAAGTAGGTTTTTGCTTTTCTAAAGGAAGTGAGGAGGGTAAATCGTTATTTTTATTTTCAGACATAAGATTTGATTAAAGTAGAATGCTAATAAAAAAATTAAATTGCACTAGCTGTTTCATTGGAATATTGTGGTCTGCAATAAGTTTCTCGGAGCAAAAAATGACTTACAAAAAATGCAATGATATAACATAAAGGTAATACAAAAAGCGCTTTCTGATAATCTACTATACCATAAAAAGGGGTACCATTATGCATAATGCCCTTCCAATTGACATAAAGCAAAACTCCTATTAAGGGTTGAAACAAAGCTCCTCCCGCGACAACGGCCGTATTATTAAAACCAATAGCTGTCCCGACTACGCAAGAAGTATTGTTATCTTTGACAACTCCAAAGGCTAATGATTGTCCTGATGCAGCTAAGCCAAAGATAAATAAAATAAAGTATAGCCAAAATAATGGGAGTACCGGATAATATATAATTATCGTAAGGCTGATTACTCCTAATAAAGCAGAAAAGCTAAGTGGTTTTGATCGCGAATTGATTTTGTCTGAGAACCAACCCACTAAGGGGCTACCTAAGCCGATACCTAGCCAAATCATTGCACTCGCTTCAGAAGCAGCTTCTGTAGTAAGACCATAGCTGGCTACAAGAAAAGGTATGCCCCACAAAGCTGCAAATGCAGTAACAGGCGCCCATATAGAAAAAGAATATAAGGCAATTAGCCAAGTTTGTTTATTGCTACATACTTGTTGCAGGCGTTTCAATTCCCCTTTTTTGGGTGGGGATTGAAATTTATGCCCTTTTGATACAGCTTCTGGACTATCTCTTACTACTGTCCATACTAATAGTGCTAATAAACAACCAACGATAGCCAAGGAGATAACAGTTGATCGCCAACTCCAATGATTAATTGCTGTTACTAAAGGAACTTGACCTGCGATTGCTCCAACTGAGCTCATCAACTGAACGAGTCCGGTAAGTAAGGCAAAATATTGAGGTGGGAACCAACGTGAGACAAGGAGTAAAGCGCCGATAAACGAAAAAGAAGATCCTATGCCCATTAAGAACCTGCCAAACGAAGCCATAACCGCATTTGGTGTTATACCAAACAGAAATGCTCCAAGAGCACATATTAAAATAGCTAAGGTTATTAAACGTCGTGGACCAAAGCGATCAAAGAGAAGACCGGCGGGTAATTGCATGGGTGTGTAAGAATAATAGTAAAAAGCAGCCATAGTACCTAAGCTTGCTGCATTAAGACCTAAATCACACATCAATTCGTTAGTCATAACTGCAGGAGATACTTGTAAAGTATACTCATACATATAAAACATGGCAGCAAGTATACAAATGACAGAAGCGAGAAGTAATTGTTTTTTAGTAGTTAAAGAGTGTGACACATCTTGTGACATTATCGCTTCATTATTGTACATTATTTACCTCTTAGATCATGTTCCTCATGACCTTATTGTTGATAGCTTTTTTTAAAAGATCAAGTTAACGTTATTATGCAATGCTCTAACGCCATACACTAAAGGTTTAGCAGAAAACAATAAGTGATTGAGATTTTGATTGCAAGCGCATAATTTTCAGACTAATGATAAAGATTGATCCTAAAAAATACTTTGTTATACTTGGGTGGCTATTGCCGGGATGGCGGAATTGGTAGACGCGCCGGACTCAAAATCCGGTGATGGTGACATCGTGTGGGTTCGAGTCCCACTCTCGGTACCAGTAAAAATAAAGATTATTTAGTTTGAATAAGAACGATTGCAGTTGCCGCAATTCCTTCTTGGCGCCCAAGAAAACCTAGTTTTTCTGTGGTAGTTGCTTTTACATTGATCTGGTCCAGATCAATTTTCATATCTTGCGCTAAATTAAAACGCATCGCTGCAAAATAGCTTTTAAGCTTGGGTGCTTCTGCGATGATAGTAATATCTGCATTATTAATGGAGTAATTTTTTTCATCCAACATTTGGACGGTTGTTTGTAGGAATTGCCGACTATCTTTATTTTTCCAATGCTCGTCAGTGTCAGGAAAATGTAGACCTATATCACCCAAAGCACATGCCCCTAAGAGCGCATCAACTAGAGCATGAATAACGACATCACCATCTGAATGTGCTTTAAGACTCATTCGATATGGAATTTTGACACCTCCTAAGATTATGTGGTCTCCTATTTCAAAAGCATGTACATCGTGCCCATAACCTACGCGAAAATTAGTGTTCATAGCTTCCTCTTTTTTATATGCATTTTTTTGCTTAACGAGATAACTATTAGTATCGTATCATGTTGAGCAAATGTTTTTCAGCCCAAGCTTGAGGGCATGAGGAATTATCATTCTAACTAAAACTAGGTGGGATATTAAAGCAGATGCTATGATTAACGAGCAGATTTTAGCCGGAAGGGTTTATGATAGAGATGACAAATTATTTTACAAATTACTTTTTAGTGGCTATGCCCATTTTAACCGATGCTTATTTCAATCGTTCCGTTGTATATATATGTGAGCATACTGAAAAAGGGGCAGTAGGTATTATAATTAACCAACCCTTACAATCCTTGCGAGTTAATCTTTCAGAAATATTGCAAGACATCACGAATAGCAAGATAGAAGCAACTAAAAGCACTGTAGGAGCAGATTTCCCAATCCTATGTGGAGGGCCTGTTCATCCTGAACGTGGTTTTGTGATACATGCACCTATGGGGGAATGGCAATCAAGTCTTAAAATGAGCCGTGAAATTTCCGTAACTACTTCTAAAGATATTTTATTAGCGATTGCTAAACAACAAGGACCGGATAAGTTTATTTTCTCATTAGGTTATGCAAATTGGATAGCTGGTCAAATGGAGCAAGAAATTATTAATAATTTTTGGTTAACTTTGCCTGCCAGTCCTAATATATTGTTTGATATTCCTTTCGAGCAACGATGGTTAAAGGCTATGAATTATTTAGGTGTTGATGTTACTAAACTAGTTTATATGGGTGGTCATGCCTGAATTTAAGACTGTAATAGGATTTGATTTTGGCTCTAAGTATATTGGTGTGGCAATAGGACAAACATCACCTTCATTAGCGCAGCCTTTGACTAGTTTAACCGTGAAAAAAGGTGAGCTTCCATGGAAAGAAATTGAGCAATTATTACAGATTTGGTCACCAGAAGTATTAGTAGTAGGTATTCCATTAAATATGGATGGCTCAGAGCAACCGATAACGTATTTAGCGCGAGATTTTTTAATAGAATTAAAAAATCGTTTTCAATTACCAGTTTTTTCGGTTGATGAGAGATTGACCACCGTTGAAGCACGGTCACGCCTTTTTGCTGTTGGAGGATATAAGGCTTTAAAAAAAAAATCTATCGATAGTCTTGCAGCTCAATTAATCGTTGAAATGTGGTTAGAGAACAGATGAGTAAAGTACTTTTTAAGTCAACTTCTGTCGTTGCGTCCATGACCTTGGTTTCTCGAATCTTAGGTTTTGTTCGCGATATGGTGGCGGCTAGAATTTTTGGTGCAACGGCGGCTGTGGACGCCTTTTATATCGCGTTTAAAATTCCTAATTTCATGCGGGGGTTATTTGCTGAAGGATCTTTCTCTTCAGCTTTTATTCCCACCTTATCTGAATATAAACAAACTCGTTCACAACAAGAAGTGCAACAATTTGTGGCATATATAGCCGGTACATTAGGGTTGATTTTATTAGGGGTTTGTATTCTAGGTGTTCTAGGAAGTAAGGGTTTAGTTAGTTTATTTTCCCCAGGCTTAGATCCTTATCGTTTCCAATTAGCAATAGAGATGTTAAGGATAACATTTCCTTATTTAATGTTGATCTCGCTAACCGCTTTAGTCGGCGCGACTTTAAATTGCTACGGACAATTTTGGGTTCCTGCTTTTACGCCTGCATTACTAAATATCTCATTAATTTTTACTGCCTTTGGTGTGACGCAGTTTTTTCAAGTTCCTGTTGAAGCCCAGGCTTGGGGTGTATTGCTAGCAGGATTTCTACAATTAAGTTTTCAATTACCTTTTTTGAATCGATTAAAGTTATTACAAAAACCAAAATTTAAATGGCGTGATCCTGGCGTACAAAAAGTATTAAAACTTATGTTGCCGGCATTATTCGGATCATCTATAGGGCAAATCAGTTTATTGCTGAATACAATTTTTGCTTCTTTTTTAGTGGCTGGCAGTGTGACTTGGCTTTATTACTCGGATAGGCTTGCTTATTTCCCATTAGGTGTATTTGGGGTGGCTTTAATGACGGTAATTTTACCGCATCTTTCTCGACAACATGCGGCGAAATCTTCAGAATTGTTTGCCAGTACCTTAAATTGGGGGTTGCGTTGTAATTTATTGATCGGTATTCCTGCTTCATTAACTATGTTGGTATTATCGGGACCGCTAATTGTTACGCTTTTTCATTATGGAAAATTTACTATCCATGATGTTTTTATGACTCAACGCAGTGTGATTGCATATTCTGTGGGTTTACAAGCTTTTATGCTGATAAAGATATTAGCAGCCGCTTTTTATGCACAGCAAAATATAAGAACGCCGGTGAGAATAGGCATTATTGCCCTAATTGCGAATATGATTTTTAATGCCTTATTAATCTTTCCTCTAAAACATGCTGGTTTAGCTTTAGCAAGCTCGTTATCTGCTTGGTTGAATGCTGGGCTATTATTATGGGGTTTGCAAAGTCGTCGGGTTTTTCAATGGCAATCCGGTTGGTTAAAGTTTGTATTACGGTTGTTATTAGCAAATAGCGCATTGTGTTTATTTTTGTATTGGGCAGCAGCAGCTACTCCGATTTGGATAAATTGGGATTGGCAGCAACGTTTTTCACATATTTTCTTGTTAGGTATCACTGCAATTATTATTTATATTGTTATGTTATGGATTAGCGGTTTGCGCTATCATGATTTAAAAGCCCAGTCATGACAGAGCTCATTTGCAATATTCATAATATAAAAACCAAACATAAAGGATGCGTCGCGACTATTGGTAATTTTGATGGTTTACATCAAGGGCATCAAAAACTTATTCAATCTTTGATTAAACTCGGCAAACAACTTAATCTACCTACTTGCGTGATTCTTTTTGAGCCTCATCCCCAAGAATTTTTCTATGCAGAAAAAGCCCCGGCTCGTTTAATGCGACTCCGAGAAAAAATTAAATTGTTACAATTTTTAGCAATTGATCGAATCCTTTGCTTAGGTTTTAATAAACATTTAGCAGAATGCAGCGCAGAAGAATTTGTTAAAAAAATTTTAGTCGACAAATTAGGGATTAAAGGCTTAATAGTTGGGGATGATTTTCGTTTTGGTAAGGGACGTCAAGGAGATTTCTCTTTATTGAAAAAATTAGGTCAGGAATATGGTTTTAAGGTTTTTTCTACTCCAACTGTATTATTTAAAAATGAGCGCATAGGTAGCTCGCGCGTAAGAAATGCTGTCAAACAAAGTGATTTTAAATTAGCTACATTATTACTAGGACATCCCTTTAGACTCAGTGGTCGCGTTATTTATGGTGACCAACGCGGTCGTTTACTTGGTTTTCCAACAGCGAATGTTGGATTGCATCGTAAGGTAATTCCTTTACAAGGTGTGTTTGTGGTAAATGTCTATGGCTTAGCAGCGACAGCATTACCAGGTGTTGCTAATTGCGGAAAACGTCCAACTATAAGTGGCTTGAAAAATTTATTGGAAGTTCATCTATTTGACTTTGATCAAAATATCTACGGTCAATTTATTGAAATAGAATTTTTAAAAAAAATACGCGATGAAAAAAAATTTGATAGCTTAGAAGCGCTCAAACAACAAATTGCTAAGGACGTGATTGCAGCTAAAAATTATTTTGTAGACCAAAAAAATAGCTGCGAATAGTATAAAAAAGGACACGTTGTGCATTAAAAATCAGAGTTTCCGACTTTAGGTAGCTTGCCAAAATAAAAGAACAGATAATTCTTCATCGGCAATAACTAAAACAAAAATATCAATTTTATCTTTTCCCTAATATCAATTAGTCCGGTTTATGGTGATATAGACGGATTTATCGACAGAAAAAAATAAATTAAAAATCCATTTTGTAATCAGCACATAATCTAATTTAAATTGTTTGAAAAATCGTTGCAGGCGTATATAACGCGAACGCATTTTAGCTTTAGAGGCAAAGGCTACACTATCTCGCTTAAATTGACAGTACGTAC
>Ga0075429_100004091_pt1 | contig 12500 bp, 11 predicted proteins | sample RhiMetdeltSRZDD3_FD_75295 | JGI IMG/M metagenome (GOLD analysis project Ga0075429, IMG submission 75295) | Populus rhizosphere microbial communities from Tennessee, USA - Rhizosphere MetaG P. deltoides SRZDD3 | ecosystem: Host-associated > Plants > Roots > Rhizosphere > Soil | place: USA...
GAGGAACCGAGCCATGCGTCTCTTAGCGGAGCCGGGCTTCAGGTCCCCCTTTGCGGTGATCTCAACGCTACCTCCGACGAACCGAACTGGATCCTCCGGCGGGTACGCACACAGAAAATCACGCACACGTTCATGACAAGGGCGAATGTCCGGTTCCCACGTGTCCCACGTGAGCAAGCCCATCGCCCGCGCGTATGAGTGATACTCGGGCGCGTCTATCAAGAGAGCGTGCGAGTAGAGCGCTTTTCGTCGACGTTTCTTCATCCGTTCACCGCCGCCTCCGACGACGTCGCCTTCAAGGTGTCCTGCGCGGAAACGGGGGCGTCGTCGAGGACCGCGGGGCAAACCTGCCCGTCGTGGTCAGCCAGAACCCTCCGGAGCGCACGATACACGCCGTTGTCCGCCGCTAATCGGAACGTCTGACCCATGGTTTTGGCGTTCAGTCGAAAAGCCAGCGATTCGAGGGCGACGTAGTCGGCCAGCGTGATTTGCTTGTGTTCGAAGTTGTACTTGAGGAACGGGTAGAGCTTGCCATTCAAATGGTGCAGGTCGAACCCCAACTCCTCGAATAGATACGTTTCGAATTGCTCGAACATGATGGATCCCGGTACTGGTGTGAATAGCATCGGCACTAGGCCGCCCACCATGTCAGCCGCATAGAACATTGTGTTCACGACATCCTGCAGATTCTCGTCAGGCATGCCGAACAGAATGAACGCGTTGACCTCCATGTCATGGAGCCGGAAGTTGGCATCCTGACAGACCTTTACCGCTTTCTCGAAGAGGTCGGCATGGGAATGTCGGCGGTTCCAAGCTCGCGTCACCTCGCGCGACATTGTCTCTAATGGAAGATACACGCTCTCAAATCCGCTCTCCTTCATAAGACGCACGAACTCGAGGTCTTCATGCAGGAGGCGTACCTCGATACCCTCCGGTGCATAGAGCCGGAGGTGCGGCATTTCGTCCCTGTGCGAGATGAGCAAGCGCAAGAGCTCCGCGATATTCGGTTTCTCGAGGAGAAAGTTGTCCTCATAGAAAGCAATCTGTCGAATGCCATACGCATGGTACTTCCTTCGAATCTCATCGAACGTTGTCCTCGCCGGTCGTATGCGTACCTTCAAACTACCCTCGTTGTATGCCTTCTGCGCGCAATATGAGCAGTCAAATGGACATCCGCGGCTCGTAGTAAGGATCGCGTAATCCGGCAGGCGCTCTTGACCTTCAAGCGCGCGCGTCATTTGCCGATAGCCCTCGAAGTCAAGGTCAGCGTTGGATGCGTCCGGGATCTCCCCCGTGACGATGGAGTCGCCGTTCCTCACAACAGAGCAACCGCGGACGCGTTCGACTGTCAAGTCGCGTCCGCGAACGAGTGCGAAGTCGTGACCAGCTGCTGCCAGCGCGGCTCTAAGGTGCCTCGGAGCCAATGTTGGATAGTGTGCTCCCTACGAATTGATCGACCGTCTTCGTGATTCGATCGGGAGAGTAAATCGCCTCCTCCGCAGTTGTAGGTAACCGAGTTGTACGAGAGCGCGGCAGAGAGCGATGCGTGCGACGGCCGCCTCGATGTGCCGCTGCGGTTCTCTACCCGCATCGCTGCTAACGCGCTCACGCTCTTCGGTTGTGCACTCTTGCACGCGCTCGATCAAGAGCTGGCACGTCGCTGCGCGGTCCGCCGGACGGGACCGCGTCGACCACAGGTCGTCAGGAGACGGACCCGTCGCGCCCCGAGGGCGCGCGATGGCGTTCGCGACCAGGCGCGCCGTCTCGACGTCGTCGCAGGTCCACTCGCCGGGACGGCCGTGGCGTGCCGCCTCGTAGTGGGCGCGGACCTTGAGGCCGCCGATGCCGGCCTCGCACGCGCCGTTGAAGCGCGGCGTGCTCGGGGGCGAGAGCAGCGGCAGCACGCCGTGATCGTCGAGCAGAGCGTGCGTGTCGGCGGCGATGAAGCCCGAGCCGTTGTCGCTCTTGAGGACCAGCGGCGCTCCGTGCTCGCGGAAGAGCGCGCGCAAGGCGTCGCACACGACGGCGGCGGTCTGCTCGACGGCCGGGAGCGAGAGCAGCAGCTTGCCCGAGCCGAGATCGCGCACTACGAGGACGTACGGGTAGCGCGCGTCGACGGCGGTCGGCGCTTCGGTGAAGTCCATCGCCCACACGACGCCGTCGTTCTTCCAGGTGACCTCGTGCAAGAGCACGCCGCGCTGCCGACGCACGCGCCGGTAGCGCGCGAGCAGATCCTCGAGCTCGCGCCGGCCGATCATCGGGAAGAGCTCGCGCAGCGTCACGAGCGGCGTAGTCGCGCCGATCAAGCCAAGGGCCGCGAAGACCTGGTTGCGGACTTCGCGCCGCGACCGTGAGAGTGGCCGGCCACGCGCGCTCGCGACGAGGCGATCGCACCGCCACTGCCGCATCCAGCCACGGAGCGTCTCGGCCGCGATGCGGACACGCGCAGCGATGGTCGCCCACGACTGGCCTCGGATGCGGCACAGTCGCACCAATCCGAGCACGGCAAGCTTCACGTCGCGCTCGAGTCGACGTCGTGCCATCTGCGCCTGCACGCTGCGCCGGGCGGGTCCCGTTTTGACGGCGATCAGCTCCAGGATCTCGCGCCACCAGCGCCCGTGACGTCGTGCGCGCGCTTCGCGCGCGACCTGGCCACGGCGTTCACCGCCGACGCCGGCGTTTTTTTTTCTGTCCACCCGGCGGCTGCAGAAGGCTCGGCATCAGCACGGCGATCTGCTCGCGCACTTGTGAGGCGCGCAACTCGAGCGTCAACTCGTCGAGCTGCGCCTCGAGCTCGGCGACGCGCGCATCGACCGGATCAGGGACTTCAGCGCGCCGGCCGGCCGGCCGAGGCTCGAGGGCCTCCGCCGCGCCGGCCAGCGCGCGCTCGCGAAGACGATGCAAGTGCGGCTCGCTCACGCCGAGCTTCTCGCACGCCTCGCCCACGCTCAGCTCCCCGCTCAGCGTCCGCAGGATCACGGCCAGCCGCTCCTTCGTCTGCGCCGACCCCTCGACGCGATCGGCGTGGTCTGCGCCGAGCCCCGGTCTTCCCCGTCGCCTCATCTGTCCTCGTTCAGCTCCCTGCCTGATCGCGCATCGTCATGCCCTTGTCCAGCTCCGCCGCCGCCTTGAGCGCCCGCACCCGAGGCCGCTTGCGACGACGCTTGCCCGGCGCCGGAGCCGGAGGTTGCGCCGGCTTCGCCACTCCGAGCGTCCGCTGCGACAGACGGATCAGCGCCTGTCGCCTCGCACACTCGCGCTCGAGCTGCGCGACCTTCGCTTCGAGGACCGCGATCTGGCTGTCGTGCGTACGCACGCGGCCGGGCGAGCGGCGTTCGCACGCGTGCACCAGGCCCTCGAGCGCCTGCGCCTCGAGACCGTAGTACCGCGCGGTGCTCACTCCGAGCGCGCTCGCCGCGTCTGCCGGCGTCCGCATCCCGCCCAGCACCTCGAGGATCAAGCACGCGGTCTTGCGCGCTTCGACGCTGCCGACGTCGATGCGCGGCCCGCTGCTGCGCGGCTTGCGTGGCTTCTTCGCCCGCGGTGCCGGCGGCTGCTGCACCGACGTCACTTCGCCTCCTCCTGGTCCCGCTTCGCGATCTCGGCGCGCAGCTCCGCGAGCGCGTCATCGAGCGGTGACGTGCCCGGCGCCGGTTCGGGCGGCGGGGTCAGATCCACCTCCTGACGCGGCTCGCCCTCGCGCGTCAGAAACACCCGCTCGCCCTCGCTGTGCACGCTGAAGGTGCGACCTCCGGCGTGACCGGTGATGTACAGCGGTTGCCTCGGAACGCCGTGCCGCGCCAGCTCGAGCGCGTTGTCGGCGATCCGCTTCTTCTGCGCGTCGCGCACCTGCGGCGCCGCCGCGAAGTACCGATCCGCCGGCACCAGCCCATCGAGCCCCTGATGCGGCCGGTGGAAGTTGTAGTGGTCGATGAAGTGTCCGAGCCGCTGCCTCGCGTCGTCCAGATCCCGGAACATCGCCGCCTCCAGACACTCGCGCCACAGCGAGCCCCAGAAGCGCTCCATCTTGCCCAGCGTCTGCGGACGCCGCGGCCGCGCCACGATGTGCTTGATCCCCTTCGCCACAAGCTCCTTGCTGAACGCGCTCTGACCGCGCCACGTCACGTACTGGCTCCCGTTGTCGGTGAGGATCTCCTTCGGAACGCCGTAGTTCGCGATCGCCGAGCGCACCGCCTCGAGCACCAGCGCAGTCGACTGACTCGCGTGCAACCCGTAGCCGACGATGAAGCGGCTGTGGTCGTCCATGAAGCCGACCAGGTACACGCGGCGGTTCTGACGCTTGAGCACGAACGTGAAGAGGTCCGTCTGCCAGAGTTGGTTCGGCTCATCGCGCTCGAAGCGCCGGGGCCGATCACGGTGCGGATGCGTCGGCACCTCCTCGAGCTCGTATCCAGCCTCCTTCAGCACCCGCGCAACCGCCGACGGGCTCGCACCGAGCGCTGGACCGCGCGCCAGCATGTCGCTGATCCGTTGGCACCCGAGCGTCGGGTCGCCCTCCTTGAGCATCAGGATCGCCCGCTTGGTCAGCTCGGGGATCGTGCTGCCGCCCCTGCTCCGCGCTCGGTCCATCAGCCCGGCCGGCCCTTGCTCCTCGAACCGATGCTTCCACGCGTACAGCGTGTGCTTCGACAGCCCGACCAGCGGCGAGAAATCCTTCGCCGGCAGCCCGCTGCGCCTCCACGTGTCGAGGATCAAGAGCCGCTGCTCGGGCGTCAGCCTCAGCGCACCTGCGGGACCCTCCAGCTTCACCAGCCGCCGGCCCCTCCGTCGCGCCGTCAGCCGCAGCGATTCCGCGGCGAGGCCCGTCGGCCCATCCCCGGCCACTTCATCGCCGAGCTGCTCCCCGTCCGCGAACTCCTCCGCCGCGTGCTGTCTGCCATCCGTGTTGTCGTCTGACATCGCTTCCTCCGTTGGGCGACTTCGTCGCCGGTCGGGAGGAGGGAGTTGCTCTCCTGATTTCGCGCTCAGACGTGTTCAACAATCCGGGAAGCTAGACAGCGCCAATGACGCCGGCCAGCTGGGTGCCCGTCTGGGCCAACCGAGATCCCTACCGAGACAGGTTGAGGGGATCAGCCAGGCGACCCAGATAGCGGCTGGCGCTTTTCACACGTGTGTTCTTCTCGCAGATGGGTCCGTCACGTGTTGGGGGGCGAACGACTTCGGTCAACTGGGTGCGGGCTTCGCTGGTCGTGGGTCCGCGATGGTGCGTGTGTCGATCAGCGGAGTGTCTGAGATTGCTGCGGGCCTGAACCATACGTGTGCGTTGCGAGGCGCCGATGAAGTGTGGTGTTGGGGACGAAATGACCGCGGCCAGCTGGGCGGCGGCACACGTACATTACGTTCGAGTCCAGTCCGAGTGCACTTCGACGCATCGTAGCGGCCAGCGATGTTCCCGGCTCAATAAGTCGTGCCCGCCAAGGAGCTGGCATGCCGGCGGCTCGCATCATGGAGGCTCTCGATCGGCCACGTCGATCTCGCTGACGGCTCCTCGGCTCTACCGGATGCCGTGCTTCTTCGCGAGCGCCGCGAGGTGCTGCCGCGCGATCCCTGCCTCCGACGCGGCGCGCGAGACGTTGCCGTCGTGACGGTCGAGCAACGCCGCGACGTATTGGCGCTCGAACGCGTCGAGGAGCTTCTCCTTCGCGTCCTTGAACGGGAGGTCGACGAGCGCGTCTGCAGCCGGGACGACCGGGGCGGCGTTCGGAGAGGGCGACGGCGCGTCCGCTCGGGCTGCGTCCATCGCGAGCGCGCGCTCGACGAGCCGGCGCAGGCCGCGCACGTTGCCATCGAGGACGACGCCGCTCAGGAGCTGGCCGAGCTCGGCGCCGGAGAGCGTCACACCGCCCGGAACGACCGACGCCGAGATGTCGCGGACGAGCACGACGAGGTCCTCGAGCCGCTCCGACAGCGTCGGCAGCACGATGCGCACGCCGCACAGGTGGAAGAAGACGTCGCGCCTGAGCGCGCCTGCGCTCACCCGCTCGCGCAGATCGGCGCGGCTCGTCGTGAGCGGGCGGACATCGAGCTCGCCGCGCTCGCGTTTCTCGAGCGAGATCACGATCTCGTCGACGATGCGCGCCGGAGCGTCGTCGATCCGTTCGATGACGATCGTGCCGCCGGCGGCGCGCGCGAACGCGGCGGGGATCTCGAAGCGCTCGATGCCCCCCGCGGCCTCGAGCGTGACGAGCGGTCCTTGCGCGCGCGGCGAGGCTTCGTGTAGCGATAGCGCGGCCGTCGTCTTTCCGGTGCCTGTCTCGCCCTCGATCAGGACCGGCGTGTCCGACGACGCGACGCGCTCGAGCACGGCGAACACGGCGCGCATCGCGCGGCTCTCGCCGACCAAATGACCGAAGCGCGTGCGCTCCGAGACCATGTCCGGCGCGGGCACGTCCGCGGCGAGGAGCTCGATGCGGGCGCGCCCCACCCGGATCTCCGCCGGCGGGCGAACGAGGACGGAGTCGATCCGCGAGTCGCCGAGGAACGTCCCGTTCGTGCTCCCGAGATCGCGCACACGCACCCCCTCGCTCAGGAGCGCGAGCTCCGCGTGCGCGCGCGAGATCGTGCGCTCGGTGATCCGCAGATCGGCGCTCGAGCCGCTGCCGATGATGAGCGAGCCGTGCTCCAGCATCTTCTCGACGCCGCGCTCGGGCCCGGACGCCACGCGAACGAGGACACGCTTGAGGACGAGACCCCCGCCGGGGCTCGTCCCGAGGACGCCCGTCTCTTGCCCCGTCTGCGTCGCGCTCTTCACTTGCTGCCCTTGTTTTTGCGCGCCTCGGCGGCTGCGCGCAACTTCGCGCGCAACCGGGGCGCCGCGCCCTCTTTGTTCTGCTGCGGGACGCGCGAGACCGCCAGCGCGTCCGCCGGCACGTCCTTGGTGACCGTGGTGCCGCTCGCGACGTACGAGGCGCGACCGACCCGCACCGGCGCGATCAGCTGCGAGTCGCTGCCGACGAAGACCTCGTCCTCGAGGACCGTCACGTGCTTCTGGAAGCCGTCGTAGTTGCAGAAGATCGTGCCCGCCCCGACGTTCGTGCGCTCGCCGATGATCCCGTCTCCCAGATAGGCCAGATGGTTGGCCTTCGCGCCCGCGGCCATCGTCGTGTTCTTGGTCTCGACGAAGTTACCGAGATGAACGTCGGGACCGAGCTCCGAGCCCGGGCGCAGGTGAGAGAACGGCCCGACCTGTGCTCGCTCTCCGATCTGGCTCCGCGTCGCGACGGTGTAGGGCTTGAGCCGCGCGTGCGGGGCGACGACCACGTCGTCGAGAACGCAGCCGACGTCGACGTGCGCGCCGTCGCCCACCACCGTGTGACCGCGCAGCACGACGCCGGGCTCGATCGTCGCATCGACGCCGATCCGCACGTCCGCGTCGATGTAGGTCGCACCGGGATCGCGGATCGTGACGCCTCGCACCGCGTGAGCACGCGCGATCCTCCGCCGTAGGACGGCCTCGCATACCGCGAGCTCGAACCGGTCGTTGACGCCGGGCGGATCGAGATCGCTCGCGAGGACCGCCGTCACGCCGCCGGCCGTCGCCGCCTCCGCGATCAGATCGGTCAGATAGAGCTCGCCTTGAGCGTTCGATGCGCTGAGGCCGTGTAACGTGCGCCGGAGAAAGTCGAGCTCGATCGCGTAGACGCCGGGATTGACCTCTGCGATCTCCTTCTCGCTCACGGAGCAATCGCGATCCTCGCGGATCGCGAGCACCGCGCCGTGCGCATCGCGAACGATCCGCCCGTAGCCCGCGGGATTCGAGAGCCGGATCGTCAAGAGCGCGAGCGGCCCCGACCCGCCGCGCGCCGCCTCGAGGAGCGCGCGCAATGCCGTCGCGTCGATCAGCGGGCAGTCGCCGTTGACGATCAGCACCCAGCCCCGCTCTTGCGTGAGCGCGTCCAGGCCCACCCGGGCCGCGTCGCCCGATCCGCGCTGCACGTTCTGCACGGCCATCGTGACGCGCGCGTCGAAGCGCTGCGAGAGCGTCGCGGTCACCGCGTCGCGTCCGTGGCCGACGACGACGATCACGCGCTCGATGCCTGCGTCGAGCGCTGCATGCAGCGGATAGTCGATCATCGGCCGGCCGGCGAGGCGATGGAGCACCTTGGGCACGTCGCTCTTCATGCGCGTGCCTTGGCCCGCGGCGAGCACGATCGCGCTCGAGCCCGGGCTCGTCGTGCCGGCGTCGTCTCGCGTGGTCACGAAGCCTCCTCGCCCGCTTCGCCCACGAGGTAGCTCGCGACCCGGGCGAGCCCGCGCAGATCGTGCACGTCCTCGTCGAACGCAGGGACCTCGACGTACGGCGCGTCCTTGCCGACGCGCGCGTGGACGCGGTTGGCCTCGATCCGATCCGCGACGGCGCGCACGCGCTCGTCGTCGAGCGCGCGGCGCATCTTGCGGACGGCCACCTTCGGGTCGACGCCTTGCGGTAAGACGCGCGCCGCTTCGCGGGCGAGCGCGTCGGTGCCGGCGTCGGGCTCTTGGAGCAGCGGGTGGACGGCGTTGACGACGAAGCCGTCGTGCTCCATTCCCGCTTCGAAGAGCCTCTTACCGAGGAACGACGCCTCGGCCACGGCGAGCGGGTTCGGGCTCGTGACGACGATGAACGCGACGTCGGGCTTTCGAAGGCCGTCGTAGACCTGGCGCGCTCGATCGCGGAACCCTCCGAAGAGCTCGTTGAGATCGGTGACGAGCGCCGCCACCTCGTCGAGGAAGCTCGCGCCCGTGAACTTCGAGAGGCCACGAAGCAGAAACGCTGCGCCTCGGCCGACCACGCCCAGAGAGAGCTTGCCCGCGCTCTCGAACGCCTGGATGAACCAGCGCATCGCCGGCGAGTCGATCGCGCCGACGAGCCGCTCGGGCGCGTCGAGGAAGTCGAGCGCGTTCGACGTCGGCGGCGTGTCGAGGACGACGAGGTCGAATCGCTCGTCGTCGCGGACGGCGAAGAGCTTCTCCATCGCCATGTACTCCTGGGTGCCCGCGAGGGACGTCGACATGTAGCGGTAGATCTTGTTCGCGAGGATCCGATCGCGCCGCTCGGGCGTCGACGCGTACTTCGTGACGAGCTCGTCGAAGGTCCGTTTCGTGTCGAGCATCATGGCGTAGAGGACGCCCTTGCACTCGAGGCCCTGCGCGGTGAAGAGCTCGCGCGGAATCTCCTGCTCCTCGGTGCGCATCTCCGTGATGCCGAGGCTGTTCGCGAGGCGCTTGGCCGGATCGATGGTCAGACACAGCACGCGCTTGCCGGACATTGCGGCTCGGACCCCGAGGGCCGCTGCCGTCGTCGTCTTGCCGACGCCGCCGGACCCGACGCACACGATGACACGGTGCGCTTCGAGCACGCCCGCGAGGCTCATGAGGGCGCGACTCTAGCTCTTTTGCGTAATTGCCGCCAGATAGCTCACCCCGCGGAGCGCTTCGAGCGCCGAGAGGTACTCGTCGATCAGTGGGTGCCGCGGGAGCTCGCGCGCGCGCTCCGCGAGCGCATCGAAGCGCGCCAGCTGCGCGTCTCGACCGCGCTTGAACATGCGCCAGGGATCGCCGTGATGGGTGGCGCACACCAGGATCGACTCGAAGTTGTCGATCTTGTCCGCGAGCGAGATCGCCTGCGCCTCCCAAGGCTTCTCGGAGAAGTGCTCGAGGTAGCGCCTCTTTCGCTCCTCCCACGGGAGCGACTTGTCGAGCTCCGTGTTGTGGCGAACGAGATCCGCGACGCGCTCGCCGAAGAGCGCGACCAGATCCTCGTGACGCACGCCGGCGTCCTCGATCGAATCGTGGAGCGCGCCCGCCGCCTGCACCTCTTCGTCGAAGCCGTGGCGCGCGAGGATGATGGCGACGCCCGCGAGGTGGCTCATGTAGGGGACGTCTGCGCCGGGATACTTGCGCCTCTGGTCGCGATGCCAGACCGCAGCCTGATCGAGCGCGCGCTTGAGGAGAACACGCATCGCCCCCGGGTCTAGCACGGTAGAATGCGATCGTGTTCAGGGTCGGCGTCGCGGAGCTCATCACGCTCTTCGCGTGCATCTCGATCTTCGGCGGCGCTGCCGCGGCGCTCCTCTTCGTGCTCGTGTGGCGTGGAACGAAGCACTGCCCGCTCTGCCGGTCGCGCATCCGCGCCGACGCGCGCGTGTGCCCGCGGTGCACTCGGGAGTTGCCGGTGGGCTGGGCGGACTAGAGGCTCGGCTACGCGGCGCGCGGGCGCACGGACGGCGAGGCCGGCATGACGTGCTCGACGAACGCTTGTGCAGGGCCGGGATCGGAGAAGCGCAGCGCGGTCTGGCCGGTCGCGTCGTCGTAGCGACCGAGCTCGACGCGAACGGGCGAAGGCATGTGTTGCTCCTCGTCCTGCTCCATTCGGACGAGCCTGAGCGCGCACGAAGCGCCTGGCTTCGCGAAGAAGAGGTGAACGCCGGCGACGACGACGCCCGCCGAGTCCGGATCGACGCGGACGAGCTTGCCGAAGTACCACTGCCCGCCGCACTCGACCTCGACGTGCGTCACGCCGCGCGTGGACTTGCGCTGCACGCGATTGAGCTCGGACGCGAAGCGCGCCCGTCCCACTCGATCGATGGGAAGGGGCGCGAGGATCGGCGCGACCGCGGCTCCAGGAGCGCGGCGGATGCGCGGCGCGGGGAGCGACGCAGGGACCGGAGGCGGAGCGGACGCTGCAGAGGGCGGCGCGCTCTGGGGCAGCGCGGCGAGCTCTTCCGGATCCGTGATCTCGACGAGCTCGACGACCTCGACGCCGTCGAGGCCGAACGCGAACGCGCGCTCCTCGCTCGACAGCGCGGTGGCGATCGATTCGCGGAGCTTCTTGATCGGGCGCATGTCCTGCTCCGCGATCGCGCGCGCGAGGCGCTGGAGCTCTGCGACGTCGTAGTCGGCGGCGCCGCCGGACGCCGCGGACATCGCGAGGGGCTTACCCGCGTTGACCGACGTGCGCACCTTCGAGCTCGTCCGCAGCGCCGCGGAGACGTCCGCGTCGACGCTGAGGAACGTCGCCATCATCCGCTTGAGCGCGTAAAGGACGTTCCGATCGGCGTCGCTCGCGAGCATGTTGCCCACGATCTTCAGGTTGAGCTCGCGAAGGAGCATGCGGAACGGCTCGTCGAGGCCGAGCTGCTCGTCCGCGAGGACGGCGAGGAACGTCTCGACCTTCTCCATGCGGCTGCCGGTCTTGAAGGCCTGCTCGCCGAGCCTGTCCTCGAGCATGCGCGCGACCGGGTGTCCTTCGAGCGCGCGCTGGAGGCGCCGGTAGACGGCGTTCTTCACGAAGCCGTATGCGTTCTGAACGGCGGTGAGCTCCGGCGCCATCACGACGATCCGCGTGTCGGCGGCGTTGAACAGATCGATCGTGTGCGCGTTCGTGCCGGCGCCGACGTCGATCACCAGGCAGTCGACGTCCATCGCGGCGAGCGCCGTCAGAAGTCGGCGGCGCTCTTCACCGGCCGGATCGGCCGAGCCGAGCACTTCGCACGTGCCGCTGACGATGCGCAGCCCCTGGACCGCGGTCGGGATCGCGACCTCTTCGAGCGACGACGCGCGTCCCTCGATGAAGTCGTGCACCGTGCGCTCGGGGCGCATGATCCCGAACAGCGTGTGAAGGTTCGCGCCGCCGAGATCGGCGTCGACCATCACCACGTCGCGTCCGAGGCGCGCGAGGCTCACTGCGAGGTTGACTGCTACGAAGCTCTTGCCGACGCCGCCCTTGCCGCCGCCGACGGATACGACTCGCTTGTCCGCCATGAGCGGTACTTCGGGCGAGCGAGCAGAGACTTGAGAGGACGAAACGTTGACGGCGCGTTTTCGGGCCGACTACGATCAGGCGTACATCATCCTACATCAGGAGTTACCCCTGAAATGACTTGGATTCTCGACGAACGACGACGCCGCCGCAGCACCGACCGCTCGACCGCGCTGCGCTATCAGCTCGAGCACACGCTCGATCGCGGCCGGCTCGAGGCCGTCGTCCTCGCCGACTCCGCGGGCCTCGTCGTCGCCGCCGCGGGTGACCCGCTGATGTGTCAGGAGCTGGGCGCGCTCGCGCCGCTCGTTCATCGCGCGGCCCATCGCGTGCCGCTGCCTCCTCTATTGAGAGGCGCGGAGCTCGCGGTCCGCCCGATGCGGCTCTACGGGCAAGAGCTCTTCCTCGCGACCGTCGGCGGCGGAGTTTCGCGCGACGCTCTCCTGTGCCACTCGGTGCGGAGCCTCGAACGCATCTTGGCGGCGAACTAACGGGACGCGCGGCCGGCGCCGCCGGCGCGGCGACAAGGGTGGCCACCAGTCCAGGGGCGATAGACCTCACTGGGTTCGGCGCCGTCACGGGCGTTTTCGAAACTTCGCGGTTCTGAGAGCACGTGCTGTACGTGCTTTGCGCTGATCGGGGGCGGCATGCCGCTTGCCATCGCGGGAAACTGCGGAGGGCATCATGCCGAATCAACGTTCGCTTTTCGCCGACGTCCACGGCGCGCAGTACATCGAGT
>Ga0075429_100004092_pt1 | contig 12490 bp, 11 predicted proteins | sample RhiMetdeltSRZDD3_FD_75295 | JGI IMG/M metagenome (GOLD analysis project Ga0075429, IMG submission 75295) | Populus rhizosphere microbial communities from Tennessee, USA - Rhizosphere MetaG P. deltoides SRZDD3 | ecosystem: Host-associated > Plants > Roots > Rhizosphere > Soil | place: USA...
GTGCAGGTAGGCGCGCGAGCCGTCCTGCGAGCCGTTATCGACGACGATCAGCTCAAACGGCGGCGCGGCCGAGTCTGCGAGCACGCTTTCGACGCACAGGCGCGTCAGCGCCTCGCTGCCATGCGAGACGACGACGACGCTCGCGAACGGGACCTCCGGCGCCGCCTCGCGCGGGCCAAACGGCACCGGCGCGCCGACAATGCGCGCATGTGTCTCGGCCGACAGCCGCAGGGGTCGCCGCCGCTCGACGGTCAGCGGGAGGTCATCGGCGAGCGCGCCGCCGCGCGCCGTGGGCCCGGGCGTCGAGACGCCGCACGCGGCAAGCAGGTCGCCCAGCACGACGTCGCTGCAGAACCACTCGCGTGCGATCGCGCGGGCGTCCTTGCACGCGCGCGAGTCGTCGGCGCACACCGCCTCCACGGCGGCCGCCGCCTCCTCCAGCGTCGCGAAGCCGTGCAGGCCGCCGCCGGTCGGGAGGATGTTCGAGAAGCCGGTCTCCTGCGTGATGACTGGGCGCCCGGCGGCGAGGTACGTGGCGCTGCGGTCGCTGAACCAGCCCGAGCGCAGCGCGACGTTCTGCTCCTTCGCGACCGTGAACTCACCGAACGATTCGCTCACGTAGCGACGGTAGGCGTGCATGTCGTCCGAGATCGTGGCCGCGTCTGTCACCCGCCAGTCGTGCGCGGTCAAGCGCGCGCGGTCCTGCGCGTCGTACGTCGCGAGCGCCAGCTCGAAGTCGCGCCCCGTGCGCGCCGGCAGCGTCAGGAAGCGCTCGAACTCGACGTGCTTGCTCCAGCTGTAGGTGCGCCCGTCGAGCGTCACGTCGCGCCACTGCTGGCGCCAGTTGCCGACCGTCGTGAAGCACGGACGCGTGCGCTCGGCGGCCGGCCAGCAGTCGAGCACGACCGGCTGGCGCGTGGGGTGGAAGTGGAAGCGCGCCGTCGGCGCCAGCCCGCAGTCCGCCGCGCCCCAATTCTCGCCGAACGTGAAGAACGCACAGTGCTGCTCGAGGAACTCGATCGTCTCAGGCACGCCCTGCGCCAGCTCCGCCTGCAGCTGCACCGGGTCGGTCTCGAGGTAGACGAGCCGGCCCGTGCGGCTGTGCTCGGCGCGCGGGGCGGTGCCGCCATGGAGGTTGATGATCAGCTCTGCGCTGTCGTAGAGCGCGAGCAGCCGGCGCTCGCTCATGCCGTAGCAGCGCCCGTCGTCGTGCAACGCCTGATAGGCCCAGTTGGCGCCCAGGCCGGCGTCCCGCATCACGCGGTCGATGAAGGCAGCGGCCATCGCCGCGCCGTCAGTCTCCGCCGTCGGCGTCAGCATCGAGGGAGAGCGTGCGTGCGCCTCCACGTAGTAGGGATCCATGCCAAGCCGCCGCAGGCCGAGCAGGTAGTGGAGCGTCTGCCACACGACCCCCGCCACCGGGATCTTGGTCATCATCCCGAGCACCACGATCTTCGGCGCGCCGCTCATGCCCCGCCTCCCGCGAGCACGCCGTCGCGCCGGCGCTCGCGCGCCTGGGCAGCGTGCAGCTGGCTGTAGAGGCCGCCCTTGCGCAGCAGTTCCTCGTGCGTCCCGCGCTCGACGATCGCGCCGTGGTCGAGCACGACGATCGTGTCCGCCTCGCGGATCGTCGAGAGGCGGTGCGCGATCGTGAACGTGGTGCGCCCGACGGCGAGCCGGTCGAGCGCGTCGAGGATGACCGCCTCGGTCTTCGAGTCGATCGAGGAGGTCGGCTCGTCGAGCACGAGGATCGGGGCATCCTTGAGGAACGCGCGCGCGACCGAGATGCGCTGGCGCTCGCCGCCCGACAGGCCGGTGCCGCGCTCGCCGACGAGCGTCTCGTAGCCGTGCGGCAGGCCGCTGACGAAGTCATGGGCATTCGCTGCCTTGGCCGCGGCGATCACCTCGTCCATGCTCGCGTCGAGGCGGCCGTATCTGATGTTCGACGCGATCGAGCCGGCGAACAGCAGCGGCTCTTGCAGCACGAGCGCGAGCTGCGAGCGCAGCGACGCGAGCGTGAGGCGGCGGATGTCGATGCCGTCGATCAGCACGCGGCCGCGCTGCGGATCGTAGAAGCGCACGAGCAAGCTCAGCAGCGTGGTCTTGCCGGCGCCGGTCGGCCCGACGATCGCGACACGCGAGCCGGCTGGCACGTGCAGGGAGATGTCGCGCAGGACCGGCAGACGCCCTCTGTAGGCGAACTGGACGCCGTCGAGCTCGACCTCCCCGCGCGCGGGGCCGAGCTCGATCGCGTCGGGCGCCTGCTTGACCTCCGGCTCCATGTCGAGCAGCTGGAAGGAGGCGTTGAGCTGGACGAGCTGCTGGTTGAGCCCGCCGATCGTGTTGCTGATCTGCTCGAGTGGCGCGTAGACCGCCGTGATATAGGACAGCAGCACGACCAGCTCGCCGATCGTGATGTGGTCGCTGAAGAGCTCGTGGAAGCCGAAGTAGAAGACGAGGCCGGTGCCGAGCGCGGTGCACGCCGTGACCGCGAGGTTGAAGAGCGTCTCGCGCACGGTCAGCTGCACGCGTTCGCGCGCGGCGGTCTCGCCCTGCTCGCGGAAGCGCCTGTGCTCGTGGCGCTCGCGCCCGAACGGGACGATCACGCGCAGCATCGACATCGCCTCGTTGACGATCGTCAACGACTGCCACTCGAGGCGCTGCACGCGCTCGAGGCGGGGCACGATGCGCGCGCCGTAGAGCGTCAGCGAGTAGTACATCAGCGGCATCACGCTGAGCGAGATGAGCGTGACCTTGAGGCTGATGAGCGCCGCGATGACGGCCATGCCGCAGAGCGTCAGCAGACCCTGGGCGAGCGGCGGGATCGCCATGATGATGACCCCCAGCGACGCGGCGGCGTAGTTGATGCGGCCCATCAGCTCGCCCGTCTGGCGCTCGTCGTGGAAGGCGAGCGAGAGCCGCTGCGCGTGCTCGAACAGGTCGCTGCGCAGGTCGAGGATCATGTACTGCTCGAGCTTCGAGTCGAGGTAGCTGTTGATCACCGTGAGTCCGTGCGAGACGATCACCACGAAGAAGCCGAGGACAGCCGCGATCGCGAGGACGGTGAACTTGTCGCTGCCGCCGATCAGCGGAAAAATTCTGCGCTCGCCGCTGACGACGTCGAGCATGATCGCGAGCGGCCACGGCTGGGCCATCGTCGCCACGGAGGCGACGATCATCAGCACGAACGACAGCGCGCCCAGCTTCCAGTAGGGCTTCAGGTAGGGGAGCGTGCGCGGCAGGATCCGCCACAGCGCCCACGCGCCGCGTCCGTCGGGTCGACGATGGAGCCGGAGCCTCACGTGCCGTCCCATTCGGCGACGGCGCGTGCAGGTAGGACCACGGCCGCGGCGGCCTGCAGCGCCATGCGGCCGACCAGCCACAGCGCGATGGCGCCGCACAGGCCGGCCGCAAGCAGCGCGTGCTGAAGCGCTGCTGTGACGGTCACCGCGACCAGCACGGCGGCGGTCGCTGTGGCGTGCGGCGAGTAGCGCGGCCACGCCCGCAGCCGCACCAGCTGCCGGCCGCGCCCGTGCTCCTCGACTGCGATGCGCACCCGCCCCGACGCGAGCGGGCCGGTCCGCACCTCGATGTCCCACGTGTCGAAGTCGCCGCCGCGGACGATCTGCGCCGAGCCGTCCTGCAAGCGCGCGTGCAGGCGCTCGACCCAGCGCTCAACCGGGCTCCACTGCTGGCTCCAGACGCTGGCATGGCGGCGCCGCGGCAGCGCGAGCACGCGCGGGCCGTGGCGGCGCCAGGGCGTGAGGCCGCGGTGCAGCCGGCCCCACAGGCGCGCGGCCGGCTGCAGCATGCAGAGCATGAACACGACCGCCTGCACGCTGAGGCGCCGGCGCCGCGGCAGCGAGCCCGGCAGCACCAGGGACATCGTCCAGGCAGCCGCCTGCGCGGCGATCGCGAGCAGGCAGGCGGCGAACAGCAGCAGCGCGAGCGGGACACCCGCGAGCGCCGCGGCGGCGAGCCCGCCCAGCACGAGGTGCCACTCGGGCGTCAGCGGGAAGGCGGAGACGCCGTGCCGCTGATACACCGACTGGAACAGGCCGCTGCCGCAGGCGCCGTGGTAGACGCGCCAGCGCCGGCGGCCGAAGCTGCGCCGCAGCTTGCCGCCGTAGACGGTGCCGCTCCAGCTGACGTGGCCGTGATGGTTGTAGCGGTCGGGCCACTTGCGCTCGAGCAGTGCCTCCGCGCGCCCGTAGCCGATCTGCTGGCGCAGGTAGGCGGTCACGGAGCGCCGCGCGCGATGCCAGACGAGGGCAGCCGGGCTGAAGCCGAGCGTGCCGCCGGCGGCCTGGATCCGCCAGCAGAGGTCGACGTCGTCGCCCGCCACGCGGAAGCGCGGGTCGAACCCGCCGACCTGCTCGAGTGCCGATCTGTAGAAGGCCATGTTGCAGCCGGGGATGTGCTCGGCCTCGTGTTCGGAGACGAGCACGTGCATCGGCCCGCCGGGCGCATGCCCGACGCTGTCGGCGACGAGGCCGTCGGGTGGCGGCACGTTCGGCCCGCCGACGCCGGCGTTGCCGCTGTCGGTCAGCGCGGCAACGAGGTAGCGCAACCAGTGCGGGTCCGGCACGCAGTCGTCGTCGCAGAACGCGACGACCTCGCCGGCTGCGCCGGCCGTCCCGGTGTTGCGCGCGGCGGACAGGCCTTGGTTCTCCGTGCGGATCACGCGCACGTCGTGCCGGCTCGCGAGCGCGCCGGCGCTGTCCGTCGAGCCGTCGTCGACGACGATCACCTCGTAGTCGGGGTAGTCGAGCGTGCACAGCGCCCTCATGCACGCGTCGATCGTCTCCGCGCCGTTGTAGGTGCAGACGACCACCGACGCCTTCGGCCAGTGCCCGCGAGGTGCGAACGGGACGTGTGCGAACCCCTCGCGCAGCGCGGCGAGCGCCGGCTTGGCAGCGCGGTCGCGGCTGACGACGCCGAAGTCCCAGTCGTCGACGTCGAGGCCGCCGCGGTGCCACTCGTCGGTCCACGAGAAGACGCAGCAGCCGGCGCAGCCGGCGGCATAGGCGGTGCGCAACTGGGCGGCGAGCGACGCAGCCTGCGCGTCAAGGCCGTTGCGGCGGCTGTCGAGCCCAAGCTCGCCGAGGGTCAGCGGCCGATCGCCGGCCAGCACCTGCAGCCGCGCGAGATAGTGCGCGAGCGCCCGCTCGTCCTCGAGGAAGACGTTGAAGCAGACGACGTCGAGGAACGGCAGGTGCAGGAACTCGGTCGAGGGATAGCTTGCGTAGGTGACGAGCGCTTGCGGATCCTCGGCCTTCGCTGCGCGGTAGAGCCGTTCGATGAAGCGCTCGACGCGCTGGCGTCCGTGCCAGCGCACAATGCTCGGCGGAATCTCGTTGCCGACCACGTAGCCGAGGACGGCCGGGTGGCCGGCGCAGGCGCGCACCGAGCGTCGCACCGTCTCGACGATCGCGCGGCAGCGGGCGCGGTCGTCGAGGAAGGCGATGTGCTGCTCCCACGGGATGCCAACCAGCACGCGCAGTTGGTGCGCCGCGGCGAGCTCCAGCAGCCACGCGGGTGGGACCGTGTACGTGCGCACGGTGTTGACGCCGTTCCTCGCCATCGCGGCGAAGTCGGCGGCGACCACCTCCGGCACGGGGAATGGGCCGTCCTCCGCGCGCTCGCGGAACGTCCCGTAGGTGACCCCGCGCAGGTAGAGCTTCTCGTCGCCGACGAAGAGGAACTTGCCACGCGCGCGAACCCGCCCGCTGGTCCAGGGGGCGCGGCGACGGCGGCGCGGTCCGGGCCGCAGCGATCCAACCTCGACCTGGGGTCGATCGGGGGTGCGCGGCGGCGACGCGATCTGCTCAAGCGTAGGCGGCGTCTTGATCCCTTCCTTGGGCGTTCGACGGGGCGGGTGCACGACCACCGAAGCTGGGGCGACGCTGCCGGCTTCGGCCGATTCCTCGGGCGTGGTTGTGGAAAACGCTGCTGACTTTAAACTAAAGCTGCACAAAACTGTGCAGTTCCTGTGCACGCAGACCCCCCGTATGTCAGCGCGATTGCACAGACTTCCTCAAGCACTCAAGGCGCGCAGAGTGTCGTTGTGCCAGGTGTGTCAGGGCGTCAGTCCCACTGTGACGACCCATCGCGCTGGCTGCTGAACCGCTCGGAGGCGTCCGCGATGTCCTGCGCGGGTTGTTGGCGTGCGGGCGGTCGCGGGGCGCGTTGGAGCTGGGAAGTGCGTGGGTACCCACGAGTGAGACTGACGCCGCCGTCTCAACGCTCACGTCGGCGGTGTCCGACGGTCCGGCCCGCCGGGCTGGGCCGATCGAGCGGACGGAAGGGCGCTTCGCCCCCGCCAAGGATGGTCCGGCGCCGACCCCCCGACAAGCGCGCCGGCGAAGGCCCTTTCGTCCCGCTCTGGTCGTTTGGATCGAGTGAGGAGGATGGGAAACGGCATGATGCGGATGGCGATGGCGCACGAGCGGGCTGCTGTCGCGCACGCAGGCGAGCAGCCTGGCTGGCGCTCGCACACGTTCGCGGACGGCGTGCGCTCGCTGACGCTGGTCGATCCGCTCGACGCGGCGCTCGCAGGTCGGCTGTGGACGCGCGTGTCCGAGCTGATCGAACGCGGCTGCCGGCGCTTTGTCGTGGACGCAAGTTCGATCGAGCCGACGGGCGAGCAGTGCACGCTGCTGGCGGCGGTGTTCGCGGGCCGGCCGCCGAGCTATCAGGCGGTCGTCGTCGCGCCGCCGGGATCGGAGCTAGTCGATCGGCTGCCCGCTACGGTCGGTGTCGCGCTGTCGCTCAGCGACGCGCATGCGCAGCTGCGGCGCGGGACGGTGCGCCGCCCATCGCCGCCCGCCGCCCCGGCCGCACGCCTCCCCGACGCCGAGCGCCGTGCGCTGTCGGTGCGCCAGTCATTGCGCTGGGCCGAGCGCGCCGCCCGCGAGCGCGACTACGAGTGCGCGCTGTCCTGGCTGAGTGTCGTCGAGCGCACCGACGGCGACCTCGACCCTCACTGGAAGGCCGCCCGCAAGCACTGGGCCGCTCAGCTCACGGATTGAGCGCACCTGCCGCGCACTCGAATGACAGAATTCCTGCACCTCCGCTCCTGATGTAGGGATTGAGCGAAGTGAGCTCGACGTCGTTGACCGCACCGACCCACGTCGAGGCGGTAATCGCCTGGCTCGAATGCGTCCTGTCAACGACGACGAAGCTGCCGCCGACTCCCTGAGAGATCGTTCGCCGGCTCGGCGCAGAATCGCCGTCCGCACAGCTCGACCTGGCGGAGCTACAGGCGTTGTACCGGATGTGCAAAGACGATCCGGAGGTTCAGCTCAAGCGGGAGCTGTGGGGTCGGCTGCTGCTGTCGGCGCTCGGCGAGAGCTTCGAGGGAAGCGACGAATTGTTCGTGACCCACACCTACCTCGCGCTGGTCGCCGAGCTGATCGCACGAGGTGATGGGCCTGCCGAGATCTGTGTAAGAGCCACAGACGGTGGAAGCGGCAACGCTCAGGCCGCGACGTGATGCGGCTGTTCGGGTGCCGGGAGCGCTTCAAGCAGGTTGGCGGGGAGGCGGGTGCTAGCGTCCCACACCTCGATCGCGACGAGCTGGCGCGTGGCACGGTCGTAGTCGCGCAGACCGCCCGGCACGCGCTCACTGACGACGTCGTCGGACTCACCTGTGGGGAACCAGGCGATGTCGGCGTTTGAGTCGTAGTAGGCGAACGACACGGTTCGAGCATACCCCGCCGGTCAGCGGCTCCTAGATGAGCCGCCACACGGACACGATGCGCACGGTCTCGACATTGCCATCGTGCGGGTGGTCGTAGATCGCCTCGAAGGGCGTTCCGTCGGCCGTCGTGCCTCGCACAAGCCACTGCGCGCGCCCGTCGTTGACCTCGCGGGAGTCGTGTCCTTGGCCGATCGCCTGCTCGACCTCGTCTCGATCGAGGCGACGCTGTTGGATGCGCTGCCGCGCGTGGGCCGTCCAGACGTACCGCTCGATCGCCATCCTGGCGTCGGAGCTTATGGCGCGCAGGGGACGGGAACCGGGCCTATTTCCCGAAAAGGCCGCGGTGGTACTCCGAAGCGGTACTCCAAAGGCATCGCAATCACGCTGAGGGGCAGCGCTTCGCCACAAAAGCCCATTACTTGCGGGAAGAAACGACGATGCCGGAGGAGGGACTCGAACCCCCGACACGCGGATTATGATTCCGCTGCTCTAACCGACTGAGCTACTCCGGCGGGGGACCGAGAGTGTAATCGGTCCCGCCCGCCCGGGATCGGCGCGGGATTGACGCACCGGCTGTGCCGCGCGAGCGGTACGGTCTGCCGCGATGACCGCCGCCGCGACGCCGCCACACGAGCAGCTCGACCGCGCGCTCGAGACCGTGATCGGGCGCTGCCTCGACGTCCGCACCGGCGAGCACGTGCTCGTGATCGGCGACGATGACGGCGACTCGCGCCAGCTCGCCGAGGCGCTGCGCGACACAGTCGCCCGCTACGGCGCCGACGCGGTCCTCGCGCTGATGGACCCACGCGCGAACGACGGCACAGAGCCACCGCCGACGATCGCCGCCGCGCTCGCCGCCTGCGACGTCTACATCGTCCCGACGAGCCGCTCGCTCTCGCACACCGAGGCGCGCCGCGCGGCCACGAACGCTGGTGCCCGTGGCGCGACGCTCCCTGGCGTCACGGCCGACATGCTCGCACGCATGATGGCGATCGACTTCGACGCGCTGAAGGCCCGCACGCTGCAGATCACGGAGCTGCTCGACAACGCCGACTCCGCCCACGTCACCTGCGCGCACGGCTCCGACCTCACGCTCGACCTGACCGGCCGCAGAGGCCTCGCCGACTACGGCGAGATCGCCAACGGGAACGCGTTCGGGAACCTGCCCGCCGGCGAGGGCTTCATCGCGCCGCTCGGCGGCCACGGCACGCTCGCGGCCACCAGCCTCGCGCCGCTCGGCATCTCGCCCGAGCCGGTCCTGTTGACCGTCGAAGACGGCCACCTGACCGCCGCGAACGGGCCGCTCGGCCCCGACTTCCTGCAGCGGCTTCAGCAGCACGGCCCGGATGGCACGAACGTCGCTGAGCTCGGCGTTGGCACGAATGATGCCGCGATCCTCACCGGCAACGTGCTGGAGGACGAGAAGATCCTCGGCACCGTCCACGTCGCGTTCGGTGCGAGCGCCGGCATCGGGGGAACCGTCTCGGTCCCGATCCACCTCGACGTCGTCGTCACGGAGCCCACGCTGGATGTCGGCGGCACGCGCGTGCTCGAGGCCGGCCGCTGGATGCTGTGACGACGCTGCTCGCCGTCCCCAACTTCTCCGAGGGCCGCGACGACGCGACGATCGACGCACTCGGCCACGCGCTCACGCGCGACGGCGCTGTCCACCTGCTGGCCGTCCACCGCGACCCCGACCACAACCGCTCCGTCTTCACGCTCGCCGGCGAGCCGGCCACGCTCGCTCCGGCACTGCTCCAAGGCGCGCGCGTCGCGGTCGAGCGGATCGACCTGCGCCGGCACGACGGCGTTCACCCGCACGTCGGCGCGCTCGACGTCGCGCCGATCGTCCATCTTGACCAGCACGCCCGCGGTGCCGCCTGTGCCGAAGCGCTCGTCACCGCCGACCTGCTCGCGCGTCACCTGCACCTTCCGATTCTCATATACGGCGCGCTCGCGCAGGCCCGCACCCGGGCCGAGCTGCGCCGCGGTGGCCCGACCGAGTTGGCGCGGCGCCTTAGCGCGGGCGAGCTGACGACCGACTTCGGTCCGCCGCACGCGCACCCGACCGCCGGCGCCACACTCGTCGCTGCGCGCCCACCGCTCGTCGCGTTCAACGTGACGCTGCGCCCGCCCGCAACGCTGCAGCTCGCTCAGGACATCGCGGCCCGCATCCGCGAAGGCGGTCCCGAGGGCCTCCCAGGCCTGCGCGCGATCGGGCTCCAGCTCGACCGCCAGCAGGAGATCCAGCTCTCGATGAACGTCGAGCGACCCGACCTCACACCGCTGCGCGCGGTCGTCGACGCGATCTCCCGCCATGCCGAGCCGGCCACGGCCGAGCTGATTGGGCTTGCGCCGGAAGCCGCCTTCAAGGAGTTCCCGTCCGACCTGCCGATCCCCGGCTTCGACCCAGACGCACATCTGATCGAGCAGGCGCTCGCCAAGCTCTAAGCTCCAAAGCAATGGCGCAGACGAAGAAGAAGCGGCAGACGAAGCATCGCGGCAACGCTGCCGGCCAGATCGAAGCGCGCGGGCGCACCGGTCGCAAGCCGACCGACGCCGAGCGTAAGCCGACCGCGCGCGAGCTGCGCGCAGCGCGGCTCGACCAGCCGCCGACCTGGCGCGGCGCGTTCAACCGCGCGCTGATCGCCGCGGCGCTGTTCTTCGTCCTGCTGGTGTTCTTCTTCCGCAACCAGCAGCTCGGGCCGAAGCTCGGGATAGCGTTGTTCATGCTTGCCGTCTACGTCCCAATGGGCTACTACACCGACCTCTTCGTCTACCGCCGCCGGCAGGCGCGAAGACTGCGCGAGCAGGCGGCCCGCCGGCAGAGAGAGGGTCCCACCTCCGCCCCCAACACCAGATGATCGAGGTCGGGATGCTCACCGTCGGGCCCGTGCAGGAGAACTGCTTCCTGGTCCGGCGCGAGGGCGCCGACCGCGCGGTGATCGTCGATCCTGGCGAGGAGGCTCCGCGCCTCCTGCAGGCGATCGAGCAGTGGGGCGTGACGCTCGACGCGATCCTGCTGACGCACACGCACTTCGACCACGTCGGCGCTGTCGCGCCCGTCGCCAGAGCCACCGGCGCGCCCGTCTACTGCCCGCAGATCGAGCGGCCCGTGCTGGCCGACATCATGCGATTCGTCCCGTGGCCCGGCTTCGGCCCGTTCGAGTCCTACGAGGCCGACCACCTCGTCGCCGGCGGCGAGCGCCTCAGCCTTGCCGGCATCGACCTCGACGTCCACTTCACGCCCGGCCATAGCCCGGGTCATGTCACCTACGCGGTCGCGGACGAGGACGGCACCGCGCTGTTCTCTGGCGACGTGCTGTTCCAAGGCTCGATCGGCCGCACTGATCTGCCCGGGGGGGACCACGCGCGGCTGATGCAGTCGATCCAGGAGCTGCTCGACGCCTACCCGGACGACGCGACCGTCTACCCGGGTCATATGGGCATCACGACGCTCGGCGCCGAGCGGGCGTCGAACCCGTTCCTCCAGGCGCTCGCCCGGTAGCCTCCGGCCCCGCCATGAGCGCCAAGCTGCAAGCCCCGCGAGGGACATACGACGTGCTGCCCGAGGAGGCGACCCGCCGCGCGGCGGTCGAGGCCGCTGCGGCGAGGATTCTCGGTGCGGCCGGCTACCGACGGATCGAGACGCCGGCGTTCGAGGCGACCGAGCTGTTCGCGCGCGGCGTCGGCAGCTCGACCGACATCGTCCAGAAGGAGATGTACACGTTCGAGGACGGCGGCGGGCGGTCGCTGACGCTGCGGCCGGAGGGGACCGCGCCCGTCTGCCGCGCCTACCTCGAGCACGGCATGCAGAAGCTGCCGCAGCCGGTAAAGCTGTGGTACCTGTCGTCCTTCTTCCGCTACGAGCGCGCGCAGGCGGGCCGTCAGCGCCAGTTCTGGCAGGTGGGAACGGAGGCGATCGGCTCGGCCGACCCTGCTGTTGATGCGGAGTCGATCGTGCTGTTGGCGGAGCTGCTCGACGCGCTCGGCGTGAGAGAGGTGCGGCTGCGGCTCGGCTCGCTCGGTACGGCGGAGACGCGCGCCACCTACCGCGAGGAGTTGCAGGCCTACCTGCGCGCGCACGAGGACCGGCTGTCCGACGAGGTCCGCGCTCGCATCGACCAGAACCCGCTGCGTGCGTTCGACGCCGACCACCCCGGCACGCGCGAGGTGATGGCGGCGGCGCCGCGGCTGCTCGACCGCCTCTCCGGCGAGGACGCCGACCACTTCGCGACGGTATGCGCGCTGCTCGACGGTGCGGCCCTGACCTACGAGGTCGACCCGACGCTCGTGCGCGGACTCGATTACTACGCGCGCACGGTCTTCGAGTTCACGAGCGACGCGCTTGGCGCGCAGTCGGGCGTCGGCGGCGGCGGCCGCTACGACGGCCTGATCGAGCAGCTCGGCGGTCCGCCGACGCCGGGCGTCGGCTGGGCAGCGGGGGTCGAGCGGATCCTGCTCGCGGCCGACCAGTCGCATGTCGGCGAGCCGGTCGTCGACCTGTTCGTCGCCTACGCCGGCGAGGAGCACCGGGCAGCTGGCTTCCAGATCGCGCACGAGGCACGGCGCGCCGGGCTGGCGGCGCAGCTCGAGCTGGCGGGGCGCTCGGTCAAGGGACAGCTCAAGCAGGCGGATCGGATCGGGGCGCGCTACGTCGCGATCCTCGGTGAGGAGGGCGCGACGGTGAAGGACAGCGAGAGCGGCGGGCAGGAAACGGTTGAGCCGGGCGCCGTCGTCCACCACGTGCTGCGCGGGAGGAGCCTGTGAGGACGCCGCCCCGCGCGA
>Ga0075429_100004093_pt1 | contig 12489 bp, 8 predicted proteins | sample RhiMetdeltSRZDD3_FD_75295 | JGI IMG/M metagenome (GOLD analysis project Ga0075429, IMG submission 75295) | Populus rhizosphere microbial communities from Tennessee, USA - Rhizosphere MetaG P. deltoides SRZDD3 | ecosystem: Host-associated > Plants > Roots > Rhizosphere > Soil | place: USA...
CTGCGGCGGTCATGCAGACCCACGGCGGGCGCGCGCGCGCCATCGAGTCGGGCGAACTCCCCATCGACGTCGCCTTCGTGGCCGCTCCGGCGGCGGACCGGCACGGCAACCTGAGCGGCGCGGAAGGCCGCGCCGCGTGCGGGCCGCTCGGCTACGCCATGGTCGACGTGCAGCACGCCGATCGGGTCGTCGCCGTCACCGATCACCTGTGCCCTCATCCGCTGTGTCCGATCGACATCTCGCAGGAGAAGGTCGACTTCGTCGTCACCGTCGACTCGATCGGCGATCCGGGCGGGATCCTCTCCGGCACGACCCGCCCGACCACCGACCCGGTGGGCCTGCAGATCGCCGCGACCGCCGCTCGGGTCATCGCGGCGTCCGGCCTGCTGCGCGACGGCTTCTCGCTGCAGACCGGTGCCGGCGGCGTGTCGATCGCGACGTCGCTGTACGTCCAGGCCGCGATGCGCGAGCGCCGGGTGCAAGGCGGCTTCGGCGCGGGCGGCGTCACGGGATACCTCGTCGACATGCTGGAAGAGGGACTCTTTCGCACCGTGTTCGACGTGCAGTGCTTCGACCTGAAGGCGGTCGAGTCCTACCGGCGTGATCGCCGGCACCAGGCCATGTCCGCCTCGCTCTACGCCAATCCGCACAGCCGGGGCCCGCTGGTCGACCAGCTCGACGCCATGATCCTCGGCGCGGCGGAAGTCGACGTGGATTTCAACGTGAACGTGACGACCGGCGCGGGGGGCCTGATTCTCGGCGGCTCCGGCGGCCATGCGGATACCGCCGCGGGCGCCGAGCTGGCGCTGGTGACCACGCGGCTGGCGGCTTCGGCCGGGCCCAAGATCGTCGAGCGGGTGGGATGCGTGACGACACCCGGGCAGACGGTCGACGCGATCGTCACCGAGGCCGGGGTGGCCGTCCATCCCCGCCGCGCCGAGCTGCGTGACCGGCTGCGCGCGGCAGGCATCGACACCGTGGACATCGCTCAGCTGCAGGCTCGCGCCCGCGAGCTGTCGGCCGCCGTGCCGCCGGCATCGGCGCCGGACCCCGAAGCGCGCATCGTGGCCGTGTCCGAGTATCGTGACGGGCGGGTGATCGACGTGATCCGGCAAGTCGCCGCTTGACCCAGGAGGGCTCGCCCATGACATGGCTTGGATCGCGCCTGCCATCGCGCCGCTTCGACGTGGTCGTGGTCGGCGCCGGCGGCGCCGGCATGCGCGCCTCGCTGCAGCTCGCGGAGGCGGGGCTGAACGTGGCGGTGCTGTCCAAGGTCTTCCCGACCCGCTCGCACACCGTGGCGGCGCAAGGCGGCATCGGCGCGGCGCTGGCCAACATGTCGGAGGACAGCTGGTACTGGCACATGTTCGACACGGTCAAGGGCAGCGACTACCTGGGCGACCAGGACGCGATCGAGTACATGTGCCGGCAAGCGCCCCAGGCCGTCTACGAGCTCGAGCACTTCGGCATGCCGTTCGACCGCAACCCCGACGGCACCATCTACCAGCGGCCGATCGGCGGACACACCGCCAACTTCGGCGAGAAGCCCGTGAGCCGGGCGTGCGCGGCGGCCGACCGGACCGGCCATGCCATGCTGCATACGCTGTACCAGCGCAACCTGCGCGCGCGGGCCAACTTCCTGGTCGAGTGGATGGCCATCGACCTCGTCCGCGATGCCGAGGGCGCCGTCCTCGGCGTCGTGGCGCTGGAGATGGAGACCGGCGACCTCATGGTCCTGCAGGCCAAGGCCACGGTGCTCGCCACGGGCGGCGCAGGTCGCATCTGGGCGGCCTCGACCAACGCGTACATCAATACCGGCGACGGCATGGGCATGGCCGCGCGTGCCGCAATCCCGCTGCAGGACATGGAGTTCTGGCAGTTCCACCCGACCGGCGTCGCCGGCGCAGGGGTCCTCATCAGCGAGGGGGTGCGCGGCGAGGGCGGGATCCTGCTGAACGCGCTCGGCGAGCGCTTCATGGAGCGCTACGCCCCGACGCTGAAGGACCTGGCGCCGCGCGACTTCGTGTCGCGGTCGATGGACCAGGAGATCAAGGAGGGCCGCGGGTGCGGTCCGAACAAGGACCACGTCCTGCTGGCGGTGAGCCACATCGGCGCCGAGACCATCCGTGCGCGCCTGCCCTCCATCCTGGAAATCGGCTTGAAGTTCGCCAACGTCGATGCCACGCGCGAGCCGATCCCGGTCGTGCCGACCATCCATTACCAGATGGGCGGGATTCCGACGAACAGGGTGGGACAGGTGGTGGTGCCGCGCGATGGCGATCCGCGCGCGGTCGTCGAAGGCCTGTACGCCATCGGCGAATGCGGATGCATCTCGGTGCACGGCGCGAATCGCCTGGGAACCAACTCGTTGCTGGATCTGATGGTCTTCGGAAGGGCCGCCGGCGACCATCTCGTCGAAAGCCGCCTCGAGGATCGCAGCCACAAGCCGATGCCGGCGGACGGCGCGGACCCCGCGCTGCAGCGGCTGGATCGTCTCGAGTCCTCGAAGGGCGGCGAGCGCGTGCAGGACGTCGCCGACGAGATCCGCCGGACGATGCAGCACCATTGCGGAGTCTTTCGCACGCAGGAACTGCTCGACGAGGGCGTGCAGGCGATCATGGCGCTGGACGAACGCCGCAAGCACGTGTCGTTCACGGACAAGTCGAAGGTCTTCAACACCGCGCGCCTGGAGGCGCTGGAACTGGACAACCTCATCGAGGCCGCCAAGGCGAGCCTCGTGTCCGCCGCGGCGCGCACCGAGTCGCGCGGCGCGCATGCCCACCGCGATCACCCGCAGCGCGACGACGTGAACTGGATGAAGCACACCCTGTGGCACTCGCAGGGCAACCGCCTGACGTACAAGCCGGTCGTGACCCAGCCGCTGACGGTGCAGCCCTTCCAGCCCAAGGCGCGGACCTTCTGAGGAGACCGCCGGCCATGCCCCGCACCATCGAATTCCGGATCTACCGCTACGACCCCGACCGGGACGAGAAGCCGCGCATGCAGGCACTGCAGGTGCCGCTGCCCGACTCGGACAAGATGCTGCTCGACGCGCTCCTGCGGATCAAGCGCGACATCGACGATTCGCTGTCCCTGCGACGCTCGTGCCGCGAGGGCGTGTGCGGCTCGGATGCGATGAACATCAACGGGCGCAACGGCCTGGCCTGCACGACGAATCTGAACGAGCTGAAGCTGCCCATCGTGCTGCGCCCCTTGCCCGGGCTGCCGGTCATCCGCGACCTTGTCGTGGACATGACGGGGTTCTTCAAGCAGTACCAGTCGATCAAGCCGTACCTGATCAACGACGACGCGCCCCCCGAGAAGGAGCGCCTGCAGTCGCCCGCCGAGCGCGAGGAACTGAACGGCCTGTACGAATGCATCCTGTGCGCCTGCTGCTCGACCGCCTGCCCGTCGTTCTGGTGGAACCCGGACAAGTTCGTCGGGCCGGCGGGATTGCTGCAGGCGTACCGCTTCCTCGCCGACAGCCGGGACGAGGCGACCGCGGAGCGGCTCGACGACCTGGAGGATCCGTACCGCCTCTTCCGGTGCCGCACGATCATGAATTGCGTGGACGTGTGCCCGAAGGGACTGAACCCCGCGCAGGCCATCGGCAAGATCAAGGAAATGCTGGTGCGGCGATCGGCATGAGCCGCCGGACGGCGAATGCCGGCATCCGCCGTCCGGCGGCACTGCGGCCGCCCCTCGACGCAGCCCTTTCCCCGCCGGCGGCGAGAGGGGCACGTCCTTCTGCCGCGCGGACTTCGACGCAAGGAGGCTGTGCGGCAAAAGCAGTGGGCCGCCGCTTGTCCGTTCGCCCTGAGCCTGTCGAAGGGCGGCGTGGCAGTGAGAGACCGTTCGGGCTGAGGTATCGAAGCCCCCGGCTGACGAAGTCAGCCGGAGCACGGGCTGCGGGATCACGTGGTGCAACGGCAGGCGTCGCTGCACTGCAGCCGCCCCCTCACCCCGCCCTCTCCCCGCAAGCGGGGAGAGGGAGCAAGACCGGCTGCCCCTGCGGACTCCTAGCCAACGTCATGCGGGCGTCGCATTGTCGATCGCCAGCGGCGGCAGGCTCCCGGCGGGAACGAACCCGAAGGCCCAACCGAGGAAGACGCATTCGGCCTGCAGGGCACGAACGATGTGGGCGGCTTCCCGAAAGCCGTGCTGTTCGCCCTCGAATTCGAGGTAGGCGACCGGACAGCCGGCCGCACGCGCGGCCTGGACCACCGCGCGGCTTTGCTGCGGCGGCACCGCGCGGTCGTCGCTGCCTTGCAGCGTGAGGAGGGCGGCCCGGCAGCGGTGCATGTGGTGCGCGGGGCTGCGCTCCCGGTAGACCGCGCGGCCTTGCGGCAGCGGGGCCACCAGCGAGTCGAGGTAGCGCGACTCGAACTTGTGGGTGTCGGCGGCGAGCGTCTCGAGGTCGGCCACGCCGAAGTAGTTGATGCCCGCGGTGAAGCGGTCCGTGAAGGCGAGCGCCGACAGCACGGTGAAGCCGCCCGCGCTGGCGCCGCGGATCGCCACGCGCCGCCCGTCGATGCGTCCGGCGGCTGCCAGGTGGTCCACCGCCGCCACCGCGTCCTGCACGTCGACGACGCCCCACTGGCTGCGCAGCCGCTCGCGGTAGGCTCTGCCGAAGCCGGCCGAGCCGCCGTAGTTGACGTCGACCACCGCGAAGCCGCGCGTGGTCCAGAACTGCACGCCGAGCTTGAGCACGGGCCGCGAGACCGAGGTCGGACCGCCGTGCAGGAGCACGATCAGCGGGGGCGCCTCGCCGCGCGGGGGCCGGTGCCCGGGGTGGCGCGGCGGGTAGAACCACGCGTGCGCGGTGCGGGGCGTGCCGTCGGCCGCGGGCGCCGTCGGGAACTCGATGGCCTCGGCGCGCGCGAGGAACGCGGGCGCGAGCACCCGCGGTCCGGCCGTCCGCACGACGTCGTGGCGGCCGTCGCGAAGGTCGATCGTGATCAGGGCCGGCGGCGCGTCGGCGGCACTCGCGATGGCGTAGCCCGTGGCGGCGTCGAGCACGCCGATGGCATCGAAACCGACGAACGGCAGGGCGAGCGGCCTGAGGCCGCCGGTCGCGACGTCGATCAGCGCCAGGCTCTCGACCGCGCCACGCGAGACGCACACGAGCGCACGGCCGTCGCCCGTCAGTGCGTAGTGCTGCCCGCCCAGCCGCCACGCCGGCCCGCCGATCTCCGCCTCCAGGGCGGTCACGGACTCGACGCGCCCGTCGCGCCAGCGATGCAGGTTCCACCAGCCGCCCGCGCGGTCCGACAGGAAATACAGCGTGCCGTCGCCGTCCCAGCGCGGCTCGAGCACCGACTCGCCGGGACCGCCGGCCACGACACGCTCGCCCGCGATCGACCCGTCGCGCCAGTCCCCGACGATGAGCCGCGTCTCGTCCCACGGCATGGCGGGATGATCCCAGGCGATGAACGCGAGCCGGCGGCCATCCGGGCTCACCCTGGGCGAGGCCACGAAGTCGCTGCGGTCGTACAGCACCCGGCCGGCGTGCGCGCCGCCGTCGAGATCCAGCGCGACGATCGCGTTGCGCGGCGCCCCGTCGCCGCGATGGTCCTCACGCACGCACACCAGCGTGCGGCCGTCGGGCGCGCCCTGGCCGTCGGCGTAGCGGCAGCCTTCGGGCGTGAGCACGGTCGTGTCGCCCACGCCGCCGTGCACGCGCAGGCGCTGGTCCTGCGTGGCGACGTAGGCGAGGCGGTCCCCGACCACCGCGTACGGACGCCCGCCGTACTCGTGCACGCGGCTGCGCACGCCGACGTCGGGCGCGAGCGCTTCCGCCACCCGGCCGTCCGCGTGGCGCGTCATCAGCGCGCTGCGGCCGCGTTCGGTCGGCCGGTCCTCGATCCAGTACAGCCGGCCCCGGTGCGCCCACGCGTAGTCGAGCGCGTTCGAGGCCGCCGCCGCCTGCTCCGGGGACAGCGGAGACGGCCATGCGCCGCAGGGCGTGTCGGCAGGCGTATCGCTCATGTGCAGGCTCCCCGGTTCCGTCGCGCGCGTGGCCAGGGATTGTGGCGCCGACGACGCGGCGGGGATCGTGGCCGGCCGCGAAGCGGCGGATTCCCCGGGGCCCGCGTGAATCCTCCACGCGCCGGGCCTTTGCGCATGCGCCGCGATGGCACGTCTGGCCGTACCGTTGCGGCCTTGGCACCGCGACCCGCGCTGGTGCGTCGCGCCGATTCACGAAATCACAGGATACGCAATGCACTTCACGTCCCGCCTCGTCCCACGCGTCGCGCTCGGTGTCCTCGCCCTGCTCGCCACCCCGTCGCTGTGGGCGCAGATCACGATCGGCCAGACCGCGGGCTTCACCGGCACGGTGGCCGCAGGCGTGAAGGAAACCTCGGAAGGCGCCAAGCTGTATCTCGACGCGGTCAACGCCGCCGGCGGCGTGCACGGCCAGACCATCGAGCTCGTCTCGATGGACGATCAGTTCGTGCCGAAGGTGGCGGCCGCGAACGCGAAGGTGCTCATCACCGAAAAGAACGTGCTCGCGCTGTTCCTCACCCGCGGCACGCCGCACGCCGAGGCGATGATGCCCCTGCTGGCCGAGCACAAGGTGCCGCTGGTGGCCCCCTCGACGGGCGCGATGGTGCTGCACGAGCCGGTGAACCGCTACGTCTTCAACGTGCGCGCCACGTACCAGCGCGAGGCCGAGCGCGCCGTGCGCCACCTGAGCCTCGTCGGCTTCGAGCGCATCGCCGTGCTGCAGGTGGACGACAGCTTCGGTGCCGACGCCGCCCAGGGCGCCATGCGCGGCTTCTCGGGCGTCGACAAGAAGCCGCTGCTGATCGCGAAGTTCGATCGCGCCAAGCCCGACTTCACCGAGATCGCGCCGCAGGTGGCCAAGGCCGAGGCGCAGGCGGTGCTCTTCCTCGGCTCCGGCGCGGCCGTTGCCGACGGCACGAAGGCGCTGCGCGCCGCGGGCTCGCGCGCCCAGGTGGTCACGCTGTCGAACAACGCCTCGGGCGGCTTCATCAAGCAGCTCGGCGAGCACGCGCGCGGCACGATCGTCACGCAGATCTTTCCGTACGAGCGCTCGCTGGCCGCGCCCATCGTCAAGGAGGCGAGCGACCTGGCCAAGGCGCGCGGCGGCACGGGCGAGGTGTCGCCGGCCATGCTCGAGGGCTTCGCGGGCGCCAAGGTGCTGGTGGAAGGGCTGCGTCGCGCGGGTCCGGGCCCGACGCGCGCCAAGCTGACGCTGGCGCTGGAGGGACTGCGCAAGTTCGACATCGGCGGCCTGGAAGTGACCTACGGCCCCACGGACCACACGGGGCTGGACTACGCGGATCTGTCCATCATCGGGTCGGACGGCAAGTTCCGTCGCTGAAGACAGGGCGCGCGCCTCAGGCGCCGCCCGCGGTTCAGGTGCTGCCCGGCGCTTCAGGCGCCGTCCGCGATTCAAGCGCCCCCGCGGTTCAGGCGCCGGCCCCGCCGGTCCGCCTCACTGTTCCTGACGCCCGATCCCGATCCCCGATCCCGATCCCGATCCCGGGCCGGTCCGCGGCCCGTCCTGGCGTCGTCGTCCGCTGCACCGGCCCCGATGCCGCTTGCGCGCGAGGCGCCCGCGGGTTCCCCACGGCGTTCGATACGGCCGGCCGTCAAGCCAGCGCGTCCAGCACCTGCTCACGCGAGCCCGGGCGCTGCAGCGGCTGGCCGCTGGCGACCGTGGCGTGCCGGAGGGCCTCGCGCTTGGCCATCGCCTTGGCCTGGTACATCGCCGCATCGGCCTTCTTCAGCAGGCTCTTGCCGTCCGCGCCGTCTTCGGGATAGCTGGCCAGGCCGATACTGCAGCTCAGCTGCAGCTGGTGGCCGCGCAGCCGCATCGGCTCGGACAGCGCCTGCTGCAGCCGCTGCAACACCCGGCCGATGCCTTCGGCCGCGCCGGGCAGCAGCATCACGAACTCGTCGCCGCCCAGGCGCACGACCATGTCGCTCTGGCGCACGCAAAGCCGCATGCGGCGCGCCACCTCGACCAGCACCTCGTCGCCCACGTCGTGGCCCAGGTCGTCGTTGATGGGCTTGAAGCGGTCCAGGTCCATGAAGGCGACGGTGATGCGTTCGCCGCAGGTACGGGCTTGCGCGAGCGTGTGTTCCAGGCGCTCTTCCAGCATGGCGCGGTTCGGCAGCCCGGTGAGCACGTCATGGCGGGCCATGTGCATCAACTGCTCCCGCGACAGGCGCAGTTGCGCCTGCATGCGCTGCATGGCGTCGGCCACGCTGTCCTTGGGCGGCTCGCTCACGAAGCGGTTGACGAGGGCCCCGTCGGCGATGCGCAGCGAGAAGGTGCGCAGCGCCTCCGGCTCGTCGCCCAGGCGGCGCAGCGTGCGGCGCACGAAATGGGCGGTGAAGCCGCTCAGCAACAGCGCGCAGAGCAGGACCGCGGCTCCCGTGGTCCAACGCACCCGGTGGAACACCGTGGCTTGCCGGCTCACGCTGCGCGCGGCCGACGTCTCGATGATGTCGCTCAGCTCGTCGAGGCTCACCGTGAGCATCCGGAACGACTCGTCGAAGTCGTGCCGCAGCGCGCGCGGAACGCTGCCGGCGAGGGCGGGCTCGAGGAGCCGCCGGGCGCGGGCGGTGTAGGTGAGCACGGCCGGCTTCACCCTCGCCACCGCGTGGCGGACGTGCTCGTCCTCGGCATCCGACTCGAGCGCCGCGATGCGCACCTCGAGGTCGGCGGCATGGTGCGCGAGGTCGGCACGGATGGTCTCCTTGTCCGCGTTGCCCGTTTCGCGGCCGGCCAGCTCGGCCGCCAGCACGTCGGCGCGCAGGGCGTCGTGCATCATGTCGGCGAAGCCGGCCAGGCGGGCGAGCTTGACGTCGGCGAGCACTCGCCTTGCAACCGCCTCGCTCGTGCTCATGTTGATGAACGTCAGCACGCCCAGCACCGCGAGGACCGCGAACGTGAGCCCGGCGAGCAGGCGGCCGCTGGTGCGCAGCGTCAGATCGTCGAGCATGAGCAGGTGCGGCGAGCCGGGTAGGCGAGGATCGGGACAGCGGGACGGTCGTCCCGCAGCGGTTGCGCGGTGGCTGGACGGCCGCCGCCGTCCGGGCTGCACCCGGGCGGCCGCGCTGCACCGCGACAACGAAATTGTCCGCGAGGCGGCGCTGCGGCACGACCTCGCAGGCGCGCACTATTGCCGATTGCCGGGCCGGCGCGCATGGACCGTGCGTGCGTTTGACCTGATGCAACCGGCGCCCGCGCTGCGGCGAGCGACCCCGTGCACGGCGACCGGCCTTCGGGTCGTCCACCCGGCCGCGGTGGCATGATCCCGGCGGCCTCGTCACGAACCAGGAGCTGCCCATGCAAGGACCATCCGCCGTCATCGATGCACTCAACTCGCTGCTCGTCGACGAGCTCGCCGCGCGCGACCAGTACTTCATCCACTCGCGCATGCTCGTGCACTGGGGCTTCGAGAAGATCGGCGAGCGCATCGCGCACGAGATGCAGGACGAGACGGAGCATGCCGATGCGCTCATCAAGCGCATCCTCCTGCTGGAAGGCACGCCCACGATGACGCCCTCGGCGCTGAACGTCGGCGCGGACGTGCCCGCGATCATCGGCAACGACCTCGCCGTCGAGCTGAAGGTCGTCGCGCACCTTCGCGAGGTCATTGCCCTGTGCGAGCGCGAGCGCGACTACGTCTCGCGCGAGGTGCTCCTGCCCATGCTCGAGGACACCGAGCAGGACCATGCCTGGTGGCTCGAGCAGCAGCTGGGCCTGATCCAGAAGGTCGGCCTGCAGAACTACCTGCAAAGCCAGATGAGCTGACGTGGCCGAGCGCGTGAATGCCGGGGCGACTGCGTGAGACCGCGGCATCGAGGCGTATTCTTGCGGCCGGCCACCCGCCGGCGCGCCGTGCCGGCATGCCCTGCAAGGAGACGTGAATGGACAAGCCAGCCGTTCTCAAGACGCTCAACCGCATCATGGAGCTGGAGCTCGCGGGAGTGGTGCGGTACACCCACTACGCGCTGATGGTGTACGGCTACGGCCGCATCCCGATCGTCGACTGGCTGCGCACGCAGGCCGCCGAGAGCCTGACGCACGCTCAGCAGGCGGGCGAGCTCGTCACATGGCTCGGCGGCCATCCTTCACTGGGCATCGGCGGGCTGCTCGAATCGCACCGGCACGACATCGGCGACATCCTGCGCGAGTCGCTGCAGCACGAGGCCGAGGCGCTCGGCGCGTACGAGGAATTGCTGCGGCTCGCGCGCGACGAGAACGTGCGCCTCGAAGAGTACGCCCGCGACATGATCGCGGCGGAGATGGCGCACCAGGACGAAGTCGACAAGATGCTGCGCAAGCCGGGACAGACCGAGGCCTTCTCGGCGCCGTAGCCGGCGCCGGCCGCGTTGCCGGCGCGCCGCACGCGGCTCGCCGTGCGGCGCGCGCAAGACCCCCGGCGCCTCGTGGGGCATTCCATGCCGTGAGAGCATCGCGCCTCGGCGGGGCGAAGTCCTGCGAGCGCGGGCAGGCCCGCCGCGCGATTGCCGTTCCTCATGCGCGACGTCCAGCCCCCCAGCCCCAGCGCTGCCGCATTGCTCGGCCTGCTCGCGAGCACGTTCTCCATCGTCGTCCTGTCGCTCGGCGCCGGGAGGTTCGGCCGCGACATCGGCATGGACCTGATGTTGAGGGCGTCGCTGCTGTTCCGCGACGCGGCCTGGGACACCCGGGCCGACATCACGGTGATCGCCGTCGGCATCCTGGTGCACCTGGCGGCCCACGTCGGCTGGGCGCTGGTCTTCTTCGTCGGGCTCGGCCGGTGGACGACCCGGCTCGGTCCCGGGCGGCTGCTGCTCGTCGCGCCGCCGTACGCGCTCGTGACCTCGGCACTGGAGTGGCTGGTGCTCATGCCGCTGCTGTTCGGCCATGTCGTCTTCACGCTCGAGAAGTCGTACTGGCTCGGCGCCATCGCGCACCTCGCGTCGGCCTCGCTCTATCCGCTGTACCCGGCGCTTCGCGATGTGCTGGACGGCCGCAGGTCGTCGCCGGCGCGCCGTTTCGGCGCGGCGTATGGCGGCGCGGCCCTGGGGCTCGTCGCCGTGCTGACCGTGGCGGCGGCGCTCGGGCGGGAGGTCCCGCACATCGGCGGCGACATCTCCTGGGACCGCGACTTCATGCGCCGCATGGGCGCGCATCACGAGCAGGGCCTGGAGATGGCGGAGCTCGCGCACGCGAACGCGAACGACCCTTACCTGAGGGCGCTCGCGCGCCTGATGAGCGCGTCGCAGCGCGGCGAGATCCGCACGCTGGAGCGTTGGTGGCGCAGCTGGTTCGAGACCCCGCCGGCGCTCGTGTGCACGGAGGCCGAGCGGGCCGTCATGCCGGGCATGCTGAGCCGCACCGGGATGGCGGCGTTGCAGCAGCTGCGCGGCCGGGCGTTCGACGATGCGTTCGTCGAGGCCATGAGCCACCACCACCGCGGCGCGGTGGCCATGGCCGACGAGGCGCTGGCGCGCGCCAGCGACCCGCGGCTGATGCTGTTCTCCCACGCCATCCGCCACGAGCAGCGCGGGGAGATCCTGCTGATGCAGCGCGTCGACGGCCTGGCGGCCGTGCGGCTCGCCCTTCGCGCGCTGCACGCGCCGTTCGGCGCCCATCCGGCCGACACGCCGGACGGCGCGCCACGGGCTCCGGCAGCCACGCCGCCGCGCTCCGGTACGCGTTCGTAGCCTACCGCGCGCGAGCCGGGGCGGTCGCCGCCGTGCCCTTCGGCCGCACCGCGCCGGCACGCGTGTGCTCGACGAGGTGCTCCAGGAACGCCCGCGTGCGCGCGGGCATGAACTTGCGGCTGGGCAGCGCCGCCACGACGCGCAGGCGATTCGTGATCCACGGGGCCAGCACCCGGCGCAGCTCGCCGCGGTTGAGGAACGGCGCGACGATGTCCTCGGCCTGGCTGCTGATGCCCGCACCGTCCAGCGTCGCGCGAAGCAGCGTGTCGGTGTGGTCGGCGACCATCGCTTCGCGCACGTCGAGCAGCACCTCGCCGCCGGCGGCGTCCTGCACCACGCGCAGCGGGCCGAGCCGCGCGCCGGTCGGCCGCAGGCGCAGCAGCCGGTGCCGATGCAGGTCGTCGAGCACGCGCGGCGTGCCGTGCCGCTTGAGGTAGGACGGCGCGGCGCAGAAGACGGCATCGCCCTGCGTCACCACCCGCACGACGGCGTCGGCGGGCAGCGCCGCGTCGCCGCTCGCGAGCGTCAGGTCGTATTCCTCGACCGGCGGGTCGGGCAGGTCGACCACGCGCACGTCGAGCACGATGTCGGGATGCTGCCGGTGGAACGACGCGACGGCCGGCGCGAGCAGGTGGGTCGCGATCACCGGCGGCGCGAGGATGCGCAGCCGCCCGCCCAGCAGCCGGGTGTGCGCCTGCACGTTCGCGTCGGCCTCGTCGATGTCGGCGAGGATGCCGCGCAGGCGGCCGAGGTATTCCTCGCCGGCGGGCGTCAGGGCGAGCCGCCGCGTGCTCC
>Ga0075429_100004096_pt1 | contig 12485 bp, 14 predicted proteins | sample RhiMetdeltSRZDD3_FD_75295 | JGI IMG/M metagenome (GOLD analysis project Ga0075429, IMG submission 75295) | Populus rhizosphere microbial communities from Tennessee, USA - Rhizosphere MetaG P. deltoides SRZDD3 | ecosystem: Host-associated > Plants > Roots > Rhizosphere > Soil | place: USA...
GGGACCCTCCTGCCGATTCACATCTGGGTCGCGATCCTGATCGGCCATGCCACCCGCTGCGCGCTGAGCGTGGCGCGGTTCAATCAGGGCAAGTGGCGCGGGATCGCGGTGGACCTCGGCAGGGGGTCGTAGCATCCGGGCCTTGCCGGTTTCGCAATCAATGTATATACATGCATCATGTCGCAGCATCTTGCCGCCTCCCAGCTCATGGCCGATCAATGCCTCTGCTTCCGGGCCCGGAGGGTGTCCCGCGCGCTGACCCGGCGGTATGATGAGGCGCTTCGGCCCCTGGGAATCCAGGCCACCCAGCTCACCCTCCTCAACGCGATCGCGCTGAGCGGGCGGGCCGGCGGGACCATGGGCGCGGTGGCCGATTTTCTCGCGATGGACCCCACCACCCTCTCGCGGAACGTGCGGCCGCTGGAGCAGGCGGGGTGGGTCCGAGTGACCCGCCAGGCGGCAGACGGCCGGGTCCGCATGGCGGCGTTGACTCCCGCCGGCGGACGGATGATCGAGGAAGCGCTTCCCTTGTGGAAGCAGGCACACCGGAGCATTCTGGTGGCCCTGGGACCCGAGGGGGCGACCGACCTGCGCGAGCGGTTCGACGCCACTGCCGCCGCCGTGTCGGTAGCGGCCCCTGCCGGCGCAACGTAAAGATTCGCGCGCCAACCTGTCGTAGACCTTCAGGACTCCGAGACCCAAGGAACTGCCATGTTCATTCCCGACATCCGTTACGCCCTTCGGAGTCTGCGCCGGGCCCCGGGCTTCACCCTCGCCGTGGTCCTGACCCTCGGTCTCGGCATCGGCGCCAATACCGCGATCTTCAGCGTCATTCGCGGAGTGATGCTCAAGCCTCTTCCGCACCGGGACGGCGACCGGTTGGTCTACCTGCGGCAGTCGGCCGAAGGTCCCGGCGGAGAGAACGTCCGCTTCTCGGTGCCCGAGATCCTCGACTTCCGGAACAGCTCCAAGACCCTCGGCGGTATCGCGGAGTATTCACCCAGCTCCTTCACGCTGCAGCAGGAAGGTGAGGCGGTCCGCATCGATGCCGGTCTGGTCACCGGCAACTACTTCAGCGTGATGGGTCTGTCTCCGGTCCTGGGCCGGCCATTCAACGCGGGCGACGATGGAAGGGGCGCCGCCCCGGTGATGATTCTGACCCACGAGTACTGGCTGAAGCGGTTCGGCGGGGACAGCGCCATCGTGGGGAAGACCGTCCGGGTGAACGGACAGGCGGTGACGATCGTCGGGGTGCTCCAATCCGCGCCCAATTTTCCGGAGCGGATCGACGTCTTTCTCAACATGGTGAACAGCGAGCACCACCTTTCCGCGACGATGGTCACCGGCCGGACCCATCGGATGACCGAGATGGTGGCGCGGCTCGCCCCCGGCGCTACCGTCGCGCAGGCACGCGGCGAAGCCCGGGACATCACGACCAAGGTCCACGCCGACTATCCCGAGGCGTACGACGCGGCGTCGGGATACAAGGTCACCCTGACACCATTTCACGATGTCCTGGGGGAGCGTGCCAAGCTCACCCTCTGGCTCCTGATGGGCGCGGCGGCGTTCGTCCTCGTCATCGCGTGCGCCAACGTGGCGAACCTCACCCTGATGCGGAGCGTCCGGCGTGAGCACGAGCTGGTGGTTCGCGCCGCGCTCGGCGCCGGCGCGGCGCGACTTCGCCGGCTCCTGCTGGCGGAAAACCTGGTGCTCGCTCTCCTGGGCGGCGCGCTCGGGCTGCTGGTCGCTTTTGGCGGAGTGGGGATGCTCATCTCCTTTGCCGATCGCTATTCCCCACGCGCCGGCGAAATCCGGGTGGACAGCGTGGTGCTGGCGTTCACCCTCACGCTGGCACTGGTCGTCGCCGTGCTTCTCTCCTATGCGCCGACGCTCGCCAAGGACAGCGCCCTGGGAGCCTGGCTCTCCGGAGGAGGGAAGCGGGCAACCGGCAATCTCCGGCGTCAGCGGCTCCAGCGCGGGCTCGTCGTAGCGCAGATCGCGGTGAGTGTCGTGCTCCTGACCGGCGCCGGCCTTCTCACCCGCACGATGCTCCGCCTGTCCGTGGTGGACACCGGCATGAACACCGAGAATGTGCTCACCATGGAGGTCCCACCCAGCGGCTTTGGCCAGGACAATGCCGTCACCGTGGCCCGCTACGAGCAGATGAAGGACGAAATCCGCGCCATCCCCGGGGTGAAGGATGCAGCCGTCGGATCCGTGGTGCCGCTTCGCGCCGCGGGATTCATGCTCGAGGTCAAGGCTGAGGGCCGTCCGGTGGCCCCCGGCGAGCCGATGCCGCGCGCGGAAAACCGGACTGCGAGTCCGGAGTATTTCCGCACGGCGGGGATCCCGCTGCTCAAAGGAAAGGAATTCTCTTCCACCGATCGTGCCGGCAGTCCGCTCGTGGTGATCCTCAACAAGACGCTCGCCGACAAGCTCTTTCCGAACCAGGATCCCATCGGTCGCCGGATCGCGTGGACCGGAGAGGTCCTCAAGTTCATCCCGGTGTCGGGAGACTGGCGCACCGTCGTCGGCGTCGTGGGAGACACCAAGGACGGTGGGCTCGACGCCGAGCCGCTTCCGGTGGTATTCCAGCCCTTCGCACAGGAAGTCGTCTTCGCCGGCGGCCTGGTCATCCGCGCCGGCAACGATGCATCGGCGATCGCTCCCGCCGCCACCAGGATCGTCCGGGGAATCGCGCCGCAAGACCCGATCGAGAAGGTCCTCACCCTGGACCAGATCCGCGATGAGAGCGTGGCGCCGCGGCGGCTCAACGCCGTGCTGGTGGCTTCATTCGGAATTCTGGCGGTGATCATCGCGGCAGTGGGTATCGCCGGGGTCCTGGCGTTCTCGGTGAGTGCGCGCACCAACGAGATCGGCATCCGCATGAGCCTCGGTGCCGACAGCGGCAGGGTCCAGCGCATGGTGCTGAAAGAGGGCGGGGTGCTCCTCGTGATCGGCCTCCTTCTGGGAGTGACCGGCTCGGTGCTCGCCGCGAGTTTGATTCAGGGGTTGCTGTACGGCGTCGCCCCCCACGATCCGGTGACGCTGGCCGCCGTGGCAGTGCTCATGGCACTGGTTGGGATCGGGGCCTGCTGGATCCCGGCGCTCCGCGCGGCCCGGATCGATCCGGGAGCGGCGATTCGGGCGCAATAAGGCAGTAAAACAGGGAGTCAGGGAGTCAGGGAGCCAGAAACGGCGGGGCGGGTGATCTGGGCCGAGACCGCCTTCCACTCGTCGCCGTCGCGCGCATAGATGTCGACATACCGGCTGACCCCCGGAGTGCCGTTCTTCGCGGTCCAGAAGCCGGTCGCCCGCACCAGCGCCACCTCGCCGTAGAATCGCACCTCGACCTCGTCCAGCCGGTACTCGGCGAGCTCGGAGCCCCTGGCGGTCATCGCCAGGAAGGCCGTCTTGTCGAGCACCGAGCCATCCGAGTCGATGCAGACGAACTCCTCCGCCAGGTGGGTGCGGTACCATTCGACGTCGCCGGCCAGCGACGCCTGCACGTATGCTTCATTCAATCGCCGGATCTCTGCATCGCGCGACATTCGGTTCCCCGGAAATAATGAGCTGTGATCCACACGCGGTGGCATGACTGAAATCTGGGGATTACCTTGCCGGTCGGCCACCGAAAAACGAACATTGAATAGAGGCTCGCATGAAAAGACTGCTCGTCACTCTGGCGGCGCTCGGGACCATCGGCTGCGGCGATCGTCCCGCTGCGGATCGTCCCCCCGCGAATGCGGCCCCGGCGGCCGGCGCCGGGCCGGATGTTGCCGGTACGACCTTCGCACCGTCCCTCGGCGTCGATCTTGCCGCGATGACCCGGACTCCGCGGGGTGCCTGGGTCCGCGATCTGACCGTCGGCACCGGGGATCCGGTGGCTGCGGGCAAGGAAGTCGCCATTCACTATGCGGGGACTCTCCCTGACGGGACCCCGTTCGACGCGAATGGCCCCGCCGATGCGCCCTTCGTCTTTCGGCTCGGCGCGGGCGACGTCGTTCCGGGGTTTGACGAAGCCGTTACCGGGATGCGCGTCGGCGGCAAGCGACAGGCGGTGATCCCTCCCGCGTTGGCGTACGGGGCTCAGGGCAATGGGCCCGTCCCCCCCAATGCGATTCTGGTGTTTACCATCGAGCTGGTCAGCGCCCGCTAACCCGGCGATGCGATACCGGCCGTTTGGACGCACCGGCTGGCCGGTCAGCGAAGTCGGATACGGCATGTGGGGCATGGGCGGATGGTCCGGCTCCGACGACACGCTGTCGAGGAGCTCGCTGGAGCGGGCGGTCGAGCTGGGCTGCACCTTCTTCGATACTGCGTGGGCCTATGGCCAGGGACGGAGCGAGCGGCTCCTCGGCGAGCTGCTGCGAGCCCACCCTGACGTCAAGCTCTATACCGCCACCAAGATTCCGCCCCGGAATCTGCAATGGCCGGCCCGTCCGGAATACACCCTCGACGACACCTACCCATCCCAACACATTCGGACGTTCGCGGAGCGGAGCCTCGAGAATCTGGAGGTCGACTGCATCGATCTGCTTCAGTTTCATGTCTGGAGCGACCACTGGACCGACGATCCGAGGTGGCTGCGGACGATGGAGGATCTCAAGCGCCAAGGCCTGATCCGCGCAGTAGGGATCAGCCTGAACCGCTGGGAGCCTGAGAACGGGCTGCGGGCCCTGCGTTCCGGTGCCGTCGATGCGGTGCAGGTGGTCTACAACATCTTCGATCAGGCTCCGGAGGACCGGCTCTTTCCGGTGTGTCGCGAGCTCGGGATCGCGGTCATCGCCCGGGTGCCGTTCGATGAGGGAACCCTCACCGGCACCCTCACCCGGAATTCGACGTGGCCCGAGGGCGACTGGCGCAACAGCTATTTCGTGCCGAAGAACCTCGAAGCCAGCGTCGAGCGCGCCGAGCGGCTGCGGCCGCTGATTCCTCCCGGGATGACGATGCCGGAGATGGCGCTGCGATTCATCCTCTCCAATCCGGATGTCGCCACCGTGATTCCCGGCATGCGGAAGCGCGCCAATGTCGACGCCAACCTCGCGACCAGCGACGCCGGTGCGCTACCCGATTCCCTTCTGGCAGAATTGCGGGCGCACCGCTGGGATCGGGCACCCACGTCGTGGTCGCAATAAAGGGAGCCGAACTGAGATGATTCGCAAACTCGCCTCGGGAAAGTTCCGGCTGTATTCGAGAAAGAAGAATCCCCGTACCGGGAAGCGGCGCAATCTGGGCACCTTCGCCAGCCGCGCCGCCGCGCTGAAGCACGAAAAGGCGATTCAATTCTTCAAGCGTCGCGGATAGCGGCACGATTAGATTTGCCCCATGCGTATCGCGTCGCTCCTCCTTGCCGGCCTGCTGGCCGCCCCCCTTGCAGCGCAAGCTCCGAACGGGACCACCCTGTCGGGCCTCTGGCAGCTGGAAAAGGGCAAGGTGAAGGCCGACGGACCGAAGACCGTCATGATCCGCGCCGATTCCAGCGCGTCCTGGGGAAAAGAGACCGTCCGCTGGCGCCTCAAGGAAGGCCAGATCATGATCGCGCTGGGCGGGGAGTGGGAGATCTACAAACTGAAGCTGAAGGGCGATCGTCTCACCCTGTCCGGCGGCGATCTTCCCGATCCCATCACGCTGAAACGAGTGGGACCCGCCACACCCCGGCCTGCCAACGTGCCGGTTCCCCCCGATCCGGATCTCGAGCCGCCGGCCTGATCAGCGGCGTTGGGGTTTCTTCCTGGCCAGCAGTCCGACCAGTCGGAGCACCCTGCGCGCGACCGGCGCGATCACCGGCTTGAGGGGTCGCAAGGCCGCTCGCGTCGCGTCGAGGAGCCACTTTCTCCGGGACCGCGGCGGCGCGGCCGCCTGCACCATCGCGCGGTCGAAGTGCACCTCGATCGGCGGTCTCCCTTCAGCGCCGAGGTCGACCGCCGCCCAGGCCTCCCGAAACCGATCGAAGAAGAGTTCCCGGGTCTCGGTCCGGAGCGGGCGCAGCTCCGGCGGCCCCACCCCTCCACCGGGACCGGCCCCCCGCCCGATCGTCGCGTGCAGGTTGATCTCCCAGGTCTGGATCCGTCCGTCCTTGAACGAGTAGTCGATCTGTCCATAGTCGATCTGCGCCAGGTCGAATATCTCGGCAAGCTCGGCGGTATGGGGATTGCCTCGCACGTACTCCTGTTCCTCCAGCACCAGCTCCCGCGTGAACTCCGACTCCGCGAACTTCACCATCCATTGACTCGCGTGATTGAGGCTCCGCGCCTGGATCCGCTCTCCCACCTTGAAGGCGGCATACTTCCGGTAGAGACCGTCGGGATGCACGGTCGAGCAGAACTCCACCACCAGAAGGTCCTCGAGCGGGTGACCCTGCACCAGGGAAAGACCGACGGCCTGCTCCAGCTCCCCGGTCGAATGCAGTAACGGCGAGAAACTCCCGTCGTGGGAGCGCTCGCCGCGGAGGAAGACCGGATAGCGAAGCCCGGCGAGATCCTCGGTGACGCGGAAGGCCCGGAACTCGTTCTTCCCTGACGCGTGCAGGGCGCGCAGCAGATCGTAGCGTCCCATCCAGCGCGCCGGGTCATTCAGGATCCGGATCCCGTCGGCGGCGCGCAGCCGATCGTGGAGGAACCTGACCAGGCGATCCATCCCCGGGGAGAGCTGATCCAGCCCCGCCAGCACATAGGTGCCCCGCTCGAACCGGGTCTGGCGCGGAAGCTCTTCGTAGTGCAGGACCCGGAATCGCCGCACCAGCTCCGGCGGCTCCAGGGAGAAATACTCATCCATCGTGTACGCGCCCGCCGCCGGGACCAGGAAATGGATCACGCCGGTGCCGCGCCGGGCTCCCGCCGAGGACTCCCGCGAGACAGGATGCTGGTCGCGCTCATCTGGCCGGTGACGTTGGCGATCGTGGCGAAAATGTCCGGAATCGTCTCGACCACTTCGAGGAGGATGACGCCCTGAATCGGAATGCCGGCGGCGACGAACACCGGCACCATCCGGAATCCGACACCGCCCCCGCTGTTGGGCGTGCCGGTCCCGCTGAAGCTGAACACGATCACTGTGATCATGAACGCCGCGATCGTGCCGGGGTCGAGCACGATCCCGAACAGGTACGCCAGAAACACCAGCTTGACGCCGTTGGTGATGACTTCGCTGATCCGGAAGAGCGACACGCTGAGCGGGAGCGCAAAATTGACGGCGGTATCCGGGAGGGCGAGGTGCTGCCGCCCGCCCTCGACCAGCGCCGGAAGCGCCGCCGCGGAGGAGCGGGTACTGGCGGCGACGAGCTGCGCCGGCAGAACCGCCCGGGCAAAAGCGCCGAGCGAGACTCGTCCGAGGATCGCCGTCAGCGGGTACAGGGCCAGGATCCAGGCAAGCGTGACGCCGGCCTGAATCAGGAGATAGACGCCCAGCACTCCAGCGAGGGTGGCCCCGGTCTCCAGCGCCAGGACGTAGCCGAGTGCGAACACGCCGATCGGCGTCACCACCAGCATCCAGCGCACCAGCACCAGCATCGCCTGCGCCAGCGCCTGGAATCCGCGCGCCAGTGGCAATCGCTGTTCATCGGGGAGCCGGGTCACCGCGAGCGCGAACGCCATGGCAAACAGCAGGAGCGGAAAAATCTGTCCTCGCGCGGCGGCCTCGAAAAGATTGCCCGGCACCAGGGCGCCGAGCCAATCGCCCGCCGAAGGCACGGTGGCCGCAGCCGCCGCGGCGGGAATGCTGATGCCGCTGCCGAATGCCTGCGAGGGATCGCGCGTCACGGCAAAGAGTCCCATCAATGCCCGGGTGGCGATCAGCGTGAAGACGCCCATGACGATGAGCACGGCGGTGTACAGCACGATGGCGCGGAGGGTCAGCGCCCCGACCTTCCCGGCTTGCGCGTGGGTGATCGCGGCAAGGATGAGAACGAGGGCCAGGGGAAGCGTGATGAGCTTGAGCAACGAGAGCCAGAGACCGCCGAGGACTCTGGCCGACTCTCCCAGACTCGCCAGCAGCGGGCTCTCCGTGACATGGCCGATCAGCCCGAGGGCAAGACCACCCGCAAGACCCGCCGCCGACCAGAAGGTCAGCGAGCCGCGGCCGGCGCGCATCCGAGTGGGAGGTCCAGGATTTCGGTGAGAGGAAACGACGCGGTGGGAGCATCCTGGGTCGCGACGACCAGCCGTCCGATGAATCCCGCCGCGCGAAGGACCGGCAGGACGGCGGCGCGCGCGGCATCCGGCGTGTTACAACGCCGGCTGAGGTGCGCCAGCACGACCGTGTCGAGCCCCGGATGGTGCAGCTCCTCGAGGAGACGGGCGCTTGCGGCATTCGAGAGGTGCCCCCCGCTGCCGGCGATACGATGCTGTACCGACGCCGGGTATCCGCTGGTGCGGAGCATCACCTCGTCGTAGTTGGCCTCGAGCACGATCGCGTTGAGCGCCCGAAAGTGATATCGCAGCGCCTGGGTGACTCGTCCGAAATCATACGCGATACCGATCGTCACGCCGCCGCTCGTGGTGACGGTGAGCGCGAGCGGCTCCGCGGCATCGTGCAGCAGGTCGCATCCGGCCAGCGTGAAGGGGCCGCATTCGGCCCGGCTGGTGCAGCGCAGCGGCAGATGCCGGACCCCGTGACGCCCGCCGAGCGCCGTCCAGGTGCCGGAGGAGGCCAGGACCGGCACCCCGCGCTGTTTGGCGAGCCGGAGCGCGCCCTGGGCGTGGTCCCCGTGCTCGTGAGTCAGGGCGATCCCGCAGAGCCGGCCGAGATCCACTCCGGCGATCACCGCACGCCGCTCGATTTCCCGGGAGCTGAACCCGGCGTCGATCAGCAGCACCATACCCTCGGTTTCGAGAGCAAAGGCATTCCCCGCGGAGCCGGAGCCCAGCACGCTGAGGAACGTCAACGGGCCAACCGCCGGTGCAGGGCCCGGAGCGATGCTTCGACGGCCTCGGTCACCTCGACATGGCGCCGCGGCATGACACGCTTCGCGATCCGGATGAAGCCGTCGGCATCCAGAAACTCGGCCGAGCCCGCGCCCCACGCGAAGGGCGGGACCCATCGCGGCACCGGCGCGCCGACCACATTGGCGCCGGTCCCCACCACGCTTCCGGTGGAGAAGAGCGTACCGATCGCCGTTTTGGCGTGGTCGCCGAGCAGCGTGCCCAGATTGGTGCGGCCGGTGGCGATTCGCCCGCCCGGCAGGTCGAGTCGCACCTCGCCGTAGGTGTTCTTGAGATTCGACGTGATGGTCCCCGCTCCGAGATTCGCCCACTGTCCCACCACGCTGTGACCCACGAACCCGTCGTGGCTCTTGTTCGCGTATCCGAGAAAAATGCTGCCGGCGAGCTCGCCGTGGATGCGGCACTGCGGCCCGATCACCGAGTGGCGAATTGCGCCCCCCAGGAGGATCGTCTGCGGTCCGACGAACAGCGGGCCCTCGAGCCGGGCACCCGACCGCACCTCGACGCCCTCCTCGAGCACCACCACGCCCTTGCGCACATCGAACACGACCCCCGGTTCGACCAGCGCACCGAAACAGGCGACGTCTCCCGGATCGCCCAGCACCAGCGCACCATCGGGCACCGGGTCGGATCCTGCCGCCAGCGCCGCGGTGCAATCGCCGAGGAGAAGGTGCTCCAGCGCGGTGAGCAGGTCCCAGGTGCCTTCCAGCGCAAAGCCCTCGATCTCGAGCCCATCGCCCAGGTCATGCGGTTCCCGCCACACTTCCCCCTCGGAAACGAACCATGCCACCGTTCGTCCTTGATGCGTCAGTCGCTGCGGCTCGGTCTCGAAATCGAGGCTGGGGCCCGCCGGGGCAAAATCGGACCGCACCACGATGGCCGGACCCGCCACCGGGCCCGGAGGGAGGAGCTCCGCGGCATCGACGTCCCGGAACCCGGCGGCGTGATCTCCCATGATCAGCGCCTCCTCGGTGCCGAGCACCCCGGCCCACCGGTCGCGGATACGCCAGGCGCCGGCACGGAGCTCCGCAATCGGGCGGGCGCCGGCAAAGGGATACCAGGCGGGCCCGGGATCAGCGGGCTCGAGGCAGATGAGCCGTGTCACGTGGGCAGGTTCCGGACGTCGGCGGGGAGCGCATCGAGAATTCGCTTGAGGTCGGCTGCCTGCGCGCGCCGGATCACCAGCACCCGGCCGTTCGCGGCGACCGCAACCACGTCGCGCAAGTCACCCACGACCAGCGGCGTCCCGTCGCTCCACGCGATGCAATCGGTCGAGTCGAGAAACACGACTGGGCCGACCGCGACGTTCCCCTGAGCATCCCGGGGCCGCACCCGGGTCAGCGCTTCCCAGGTTCCCACGTCATCCCAGTCGAAATGCCCGGGGACGACCGCGACACGGTCGCTGCGCTCCAGCAATCCGATGTCGATGGACACGGCGCCGACCCCGGCGAAGAATCCCGCGACATCTCCCTCCGCCAGCCGAATCAGATGCGGTCCGATTTCGGGAGTATGCTCTTCCACCTCGGCAAGGAGCCGGCTCGCGGTCCAGGCGAACAGCCCGCTGTTCCAGAGCGCGCCCTCCGCCATGAGGTCGAGGGCGGTCTTGGCATCGGGCTTCTCCGCGAAGCGCTTCACCGTGCGCACCGTGTCGTCGAGCGGCGGCCCCGGCACGATGTAGCCGTACCCGGTATCGGGACGCGAGGGAACGATTCCGACGGTGATCAGCCGATCATGATTCCGGGCGGCGAACAGTGCCGCATTCGCCGTGGCGACGAACGCATCCTGGTCGCCGACCGACCAGTCGGAGTGGAGCGCTAGCACCGACGCCGACGGGTCCCGCCGCGCCGCTTCAGAGGTCGCCCAGACCAGGGCCGGGCCGGTGGATGCGGGCCGCGGCTCGATCAGCACGTTCGCCGGATCGAGCCCCAGCCGGCTGATGAGAAGCGGGGCGATGCTTGGCCCGGTGACGACGAGGGTACGGCTGGGCGGGATGAAACCGGTCAGCCGATCGAAGGTCTCCTCGGCCAGGCTCTTCGGGCCGGCCAGGGGCAGAAGATGTTTCGGTCGGGTGGGAGAGGAAAGCGGCCAGAAGCGGGTCCCCGAGCCCCCCGCGAGAATGACGGCCCAATCCATTGTCAGAGCAGGCCGGTCAGAGAATCACGGCGGGTTCGTATCTCGTAGAGCAAAGGGCCGAGATCGCGATCGGGCCGGGCCAGCACGATCAGGATTGCAGCGGGTCCCAGCACGCTGAGAATCGCCGGGCCGTTGCCGAAGTCGAGCACCGCGGTCCGCAAGGTGCCGCAGCGGCCGGCACCGCCAAACTGATCCGCATGCCGCATGGTGGTGACCGCCAGCGCGGCGACCGCCTCGGCGTCCGCTTCGGAGGTGAGCGCGTCGTGAATGACCAGGCCGTCATCGCCCACGATCGCGGCGCCCCGAATCGAATCCCGGGAATTGAGGCCCTGCATGATCTCCCGCAAGCCGCCCATCGCGCCTCGCAGAATTTGGGGAGGAAGTGGCCGGGAACGTAACGGGACGCAACGACCGAAGTCAAGAAAACACCGTGGGTTGACCCTAGTTACACGCGCCCTTAATCTTCCGGTTCTGCGATGCGCCCGACCACCTTTCTTTCCGCCCTATCCGCCCTCGTCACCGCGGCCTTGCTGACTGCCTGCGGCGACCCGCTGAGCCTCCCGCCGGCACAGATCGAGAACCGGGTCGACACCCTCAAGCTCTACTCCGTGGGCCAGTCGCCCATCCACTTCCCCAGCGCCTTCGTCATGTTGTCCCGCCAGCCGGCGCGGCTCGATCAGCTGGTGAGCTTCGATTTCGTATACGGCACCGATGACGCGGGCGGACGTTACTTCCTCCCCTTCGCCGCGGTTGCGCCGACCGCGCAAACGACACGGCTTCCCGGATTCCTCGGCACCCTGTCCGGGTTCGACGCGATTGAAGTGGCCGAGCAGGTGGGGTACATCACAAAAGACACAATTCCGCTGCAGGTGGGCCAGGTGTGGTACGTCCGCTCGACGGTGGACCCGAACTGTGGCATCGGCGTCCCGTACTACGGGAAGCTCCAGGTTCTCGGATTCAATGACGAGGAGCATTCGGTGCAGTTTCGTTTCCTCATCAACGTGAACTGCGGGTACCGCGGACTCGAGCTCGGAATCCCGACGAAGTGATCGACCTGCGGTTGCTGCGTCAGGACCCCGCCGGCGTGCGGGCGTCGCTCATGCGCCGCGGTGACCCAGCCGTGGGAGACGGGGTGGATGCGGCGCTCGACCTCGACCGCCGGTGGCGCAGCGTGGTGACGGAGAGCGAGTCGCTGCGCGCGGAGCGCAACGTCCAAACCGAGGAGGTCGCGCGGAAGAAGCGCGCGAAGGAGCCGGCCGACGAGCTGCTCGCCCAGCTCAAATCCTCCGCGGAAAAGGCCAAGGCGCTCGATGCCGAGGCCCGCGACCTCGAGGAGGCGCTTCGCGACCTGCTCGCAGGCCTTCCCAATCCGCCTCATCCCGCGATTCCGACCGGCAGCGCCGACGCCAACCG
>Ga0075429_100004099_pt1 | contig 12482 bp, 14 predicted proteins | sample RhiMetdeltSRZDD3_FD_75295 | JGI IMG/M metagenome (GOLD analysis project Ga0075429, IMG submission 75295) | Populus rhizosphere microbial communities from Tennessee, USA - Rhizosphere MetaG P. deltoides SRZDD3 | ecosystem: Host-associated > Plants > Roots > Rhizosphere > Soil | place: USA...
ACCTCGGCGGCCAGCGCCTGCTGCTCCGGCGACTGCGGGTCCGGCACCGGCCACGGCGCCGGGAACTCGCGCCAGTGCCCGGCCCACTGCTCACCCGCCGGGCGGAACCGGGCGGGGTCCACGGTCGGGCCGTCGTCCTCGCCGGCCAGCACGCTCATCGGCACCGTCCGGTGCTCGCGGACCCCGCGCCGCTTCGCGGTGTTGACGCAGATCCGGTACACCCAGGTCTTCAGCGCCGAGCGGCCCTCGAACGAGTCGATCCCGCGGATCACCGCGAGCCAGGTCTCCTGCACGACCTCGGCGGCCGAGTCGTGCGTCGACACGAACGACCGGGCCAGCCGCAGCAGCCCGTCCGACCACGCATCCAGCACGAGTGCGAACGCGCTGTCGTCACCGTCGCGCAGCCTGGCCACCAGCTCGTCGTCCGGCGGCAGGCTCACGGCGTCTCCTGCTGGTCAGCCGAGGAGCTTGGCGATCCGGCCGACACCCTCGGCAAGGTCATCGTCGCCGAGCGCGTACGACAGCCGCAGGTATCCCGGTGCGCCGAACGCCTCGCCCGGTACGACGGCCACCTCGACCTCGTCAAGGATCAGCTCGGCCAGCTCGTTCGACGTCTGCACCGGACGTCCGGCGATCTCCCGGCCCAGCACGCCCTTCACCGACGGGTACGCGTAGAACGCGCCGGTCGGCTCCGGGCACTCGACACCGGGGATCTCGTTCAGCATCGACACCATCGTCCTGCGGCGCCGGTCGAAGGCGACCTTCATCTCCTCGACCGCGGACAGGTCGCCGGTGAGGGCCGCGATCGCGGCGCGCTGGGCGACGTTGCTGACGTTCGAGGTCTGGTGCGACTGGAGGTTCGTCGCGGCCTTGATCACGTCCTTCGGACCGAGCATCCAGCCGACCCGCCAGCCGGTCATCGCGTACGTCTTGGCGACCCCGTTCAGCACCACCGTGCGGTCGGCCAGCTCGGGCACCGCGACCGGGATCGACGTCGACTTCACGTCGCCGTACGTCAGGTGCTCGTAGATCTCGTCGGTGACCACCCACAGACCGTTCGCGAGCGCCCACTCGCCGATGGCCTTGACCTGCTCGGGCGAGTCGACCGCGCCGGTCGGGTTCGACGGCGAGCAGAACAGCAGCGCCTTGGTCTTGTCGGTCCGGGCCGCTTCTAGCTGCTCGACGGTGACCTTGTAGTCCTGGGTCTCGTCGGCGAGCACCTCGACCGGTACCCCGCCGGCCAGCCTGATCGCCTCCGGGTACGTGGTCCAGTACGGCGCCGGCAGCAACACCTCGTCGCCCGGGTCCAGCAGCGTCGCGAACGTGTTGTACACGGCGTGCTTGCCGCCGTTGGTGACGAGCACCTGCGCCGGCTCGACCTCGTACCCGCTGTCGCGCTTGGTCTTCGCGACGATCGCCTGCTTCAGCTCCGGCAGCCCGCCCGCGGGGGAGTAGCGGTGGTTCTTCGGGTCTCGCGCGGCCTCGATCGCGGCATCGACGATGTAGTCCGGCGTCGGGAAGTCCGGCTCGCCGGCGCCGAAACCGATCACCGGTCGCCCGGCCGCCTTGAGCGCCTTCGCCTTCGCGTCGACCGCCAGCGTCGCCGACTCGCTGATTCCACCGATACGTGCTGAGATCCTGGTGCCCGTCATGGTGCCCATCCTGGCACTGCCCGTCGCGCTTCGCAGCGCGGTATCGCCGTACGGCGACTACGGGTCAGCCGACAGGTCCGTGATCACGGGTGTTGCCGGACCGCGCGAGCGGGCGGCAGCACAGCACCGGCTGGGTCAGGCCGGTTCGACCCGGGGCAGCCCGACCCCGTACACTCTTCTCTCCGGGGCGTACCAGGCCCTGATCCGGCATGCCTTCGAACAGGTCGGACCAGGCAGGTTAGCCTTGAAGGGCACTAGCTCAACTGGCAGAGCATCGGTCTCCAAAACCGAAGGTTGGGGGTTCGAGTCCCTCGTGCCCTGCACGTCCTGACCGGTCGCCAGACCGGCCGGGGTTGGTATCTGGACATCGAGCAATACATCGAAACGAGGTTGGACGTGACGGAGACGCGGGCCGCAGCGACGTCCGGTTCCGGACGGCCCACCGAGCACGGCTCGGTCGGGTTGGTGCGCTTCTACCGCCAGGTGGTCGCGGAGCTGCGCAAGGTGGTCTGGCCGACCCGTCAGCAGCTGTCGACCTACTTCCTGGTCGTGCTGACATTCGTGCTCTTCGTGATCTCGATCGTGTCGGTGCTCGACCTGGCCTTCGGCTGGGCGATGTTCAAGATCTTCGGCTGACGCGCGCAGACACGCGGCCGATCCAGCAGTTCGTAACCCACAGATGACGGAGTACACCGTGTCAGACCAGCACGACGACGAGTTCCGCGCCGACGCCCCGGGCGTCGATGATGCCGCGGACACCGTCGACGTACCCGCTGACACCCCGGCTGAGGCCGAGACCGCCGGCCTGCTCACCGAGCAGTCGGCCGACGAGACCGCCGAGGCTGCTGAGGCCGACGGGACCGCTGAGGCCGACGAGAGCGTTGAGCCGGTTGTCACTGACGAAGCCCTCGAGCAGCCCGCTGCCGAGGCGCCCGCGGCCGAGGCCGGTGACCCGCTGGAGGAGTTCCGCGCCAGCCTGCGGTCGAGGATCGGCGACTGGTACGTCGTGCACACGTACTCGGGCATGGAGAACCGGGTCAAGAGCAACCTCGAGAACCGGATCACCTCCCTCAACATGGAGGACTTCATCTTCGAGATCGTCGTGCCGACCGAGGAGGTCGCCGAGATCAAGAACGGCCAGCGCCGGATGGTGAAGCGGACCGTGCTGCCGGGCTACGTGCTGGTCCGGATGGACCTCACCGACGAGTCCTGGTCCACGGTGCGGCACACCCCGTCGGTGACCGGCTTCGTCGGGCACAGCCAGCATCCCGTGCCGCTGAGCCTCGAAGAGGTCGAGAAGATGCTCGCGCCGGCCGTCGTGGCGGCGGCCGAGGCCGAGGCCGCCGAGGCCAGTGGTGCCGCCGCGAAGCCGGCGACCAAGAAGAAGGTCGAGGTGGCCGACTTCGGTGTCGGCGACTCGGTCATGGTCGTCGACGGGCCGTTCGCGACCCTCCACGCGACCATCACCGAGATCAACCCCGACGCCCAGCGGATCAAGGCGCTGGTCGAGATCTTCGGCCGGGAGACCCCGGTCGAGCTCAGCTTCAGCCAGATCCAGAAGGTCTGACTCCAGGCCTCCCGTAACAGATACAAGGACCCGAGAAGAAGATGCCCCCCAAGAAGAAGATCGCCGCACTCGTCAAGGTGCAGCTCCAGGCCGGTGCCGCGACGCCGGCGCCGCCGGTCGGTACCGCCCTTGGTCCGCACGGCGTCAACATCATGGAGTTCTGCAAGGCGTACAACTCCCAGACGGAGTCCATGCGCGGCAATGTCATCCCGGTCGAGATCACCATCTACGAGGACCGGTCGTTCACCTTCATCACGAAGACGCCGCCGGCGCCGGAGCTGATCAAGAAGGCGGCCGGGCTGCAGAAGGGCTCGGCGGTCCCGCACCGCGACAAGGTCGGCAAGATCACCAAGGACCAGGTCCGCGAGATCGCCCAGACCAAGATGCCCGACCTGAACGCCCGTGACATCGACGCGGCGATGAAGATCGTCGAGGGCACCGCCCGCTCCATGGGCGTCACCGTCGAGAACTGAGCCAAACCCAGTAGTCCGTGGCAGGACGAAGCGCCGTCCGTGACACCACACCCCCGAGAGGAAACCCATGACACAGCGCAGCAAGAGCTACCGCGCCATCGCGGAGAACATCGACAAGGACAAGCTGTACGCCCCGCTCGACGCGATCCGGCTCGCATCCGAGGCCGGCAAGGGCCGCAAGTTCGACTCCACCGTGGACGTCGCGATGCGGCTCGGTGTCGATCCCCGCAAGGCCGACCAGATGGTGCGCGGCACCGTCAACCTTCCGCACGGCACCGGCAAGACGGCACGGGTCCTCGTCTTCGCCACCGGCGAGAAGGCCGAGGCCGCCACCGCCGCCGGCGCCGACTTCGTCGGTTCTGACGACATGATCGAGAAGGTGAACGGCGGCTGGCTCGACTTCGACGCCGTCGTCGCCACCCCCGACCTGATGGGCAAGGTCGGCCGGCTGGGCCGGGTCCTCGGCCCGCGTGGTCTGATGCCGAACCCGAAGACCGGCACGGTCACCCCGGACGTCACCAAGGCCGTGTCCGACATCAAGGGCGGCAAGATCGAGTTCCGCGTCGACCGGCACGCCAACCTGCACTTCATCATCGGCAAGGCGTCGTTCAGCGACATACAGCTGGTGGAGAACTACGCGGCGGCGCTGGACGAGGTGCTGCGGCTCAAGCCGTCCAGCTCCAAGGGTCGCTACATCAAGAAGGTCGTGGTGTCGTCGACCATGGGCCCGGGCGTCCAGGTCGACCCGAACCGCACCCGCAACCTCACCGAGGAGACGCCTACCGAGGCGTGACCCCGGACAAGACGAAGGCCCCGGTCGGCGGACCGGGGCCTTCGCATTTCCCCCTCCCGTTGCCCATTCGCGTGGTCAACCACGCGAACGGCGGGTTCGCCACGGGCATTGCCGGTGCAGACCCTGCAGTCGCATGGTTGACCACGCGAGTTGTGGCCGGGGAAAGTCGGCTGCGGGTGGTCGTGGGGGCGCCGTACGCTGGGGGTATGCGGTATGGGCGGCGATTTCGGCGCCCCGGCCGGCACAGCGGTGCCGCCGGGGTGAGCCGGCGCGCGACCGTGCACTGAGCCTCCTCGGATCTCTCCGCGGCCGGCCGGGGTGTCTGCACCCGACATCACCGGACCCGTACCGAGGAGAGCACGATGACCACCCTGATCACCCCTGCCGAGCTGGACCAGGCTCTGCAGATCCGCGACCTGTCCGATCCCGCCGCCGGCCCGCACGCGACGCAGCTGGTCGTCGACGAGCTGCGCACCGCGCTCACCTCGGCCTGGCCGGTCGCCGAGCGTGTCGTCCGGGACCACCCGGTCGTGACGATGGCTGACAACTACGACGACCTCGGGTACGCCGCCGACGCGGTGACCCGGGACGCCAGGTACACCCGCTACGTGGACGCCGAGCACGTGCTGCGCAGCCACAGCTCGGCGATGATCCCGCCGGCGCTGCGGGAGCTGGCGGACCGGCCGGACCACGACGACGTACTGCTGGTCTGTCCGGGCATCTGCTACCGGCGCGACGCAGTCGACTGGCAGCACACCGGTACGCCGCACCAGCTCGACCTGTGGCGGATCACCCGCGGACCGTCCACGCTCGACGACCTGCTGGCGATGATCGGGCTCGTCGTCGAGGCCGCGCTGCCGGGTACCGAGTGGCGGGCGGTGCCGTCCGAGCACCCGTACACCGTTGGCGGCCGGCAGATCGACGTGCACTGGCGCGGTGAGTGGGTCGAGATCGGTGAGTGCGGTGTCGCGGCGCCGCACGTGCTGCGCACCGCGGGCCTGGACGATACGTGGTCCGGACTCGCGATGGGTCTCGGTCTGGACCGGCTCGTGATGCTCCGCAAGGGGGTGCCGGACATCCGGCTGCTGCGGTCCCCCGACCCCCGGATCGCACGCCAGCTGCTCGACCTGGCGCCGTACAGGCCGGTGTCGCACATGCCGCCGGTTCGCCGTGACCTGTCGCTCGCGGTCGACCCGGGAACCGACCTGTCCGAGGAGGCGCTCGGCGACCGGGTCCGCTCCGCACTCGGCGACGACGCGGAGGCCGCCGAGCGGGTCGAGCCGCTGTCGGTGACGCCGTACGACGAGCTGCCGGCCGCCGCGCGCGAGCGGCTCGGGATCGGCGCGGATCAGTCGAACCTGCTGCTCCGGCTGGTGCTGCGCCCGCTGGACCGCACCCTCACCGACGCCGACGCCAACATGCTGCGCGACCGGGTGTACGCCGCCCTGCACCGCGGCACCATCTCCCAGTGGGCTGTCGGCTAGGCGCCTGAAGGGATGTGCCCAGGGCGGCTTGCGGTCCGGCCGTCGCGCATCCGGAGCGCCCGGCCGGGGAGGGCATCGGTGCGGGTGCCGTCGGCGATCACGGCGGTGCCGTTGACGAACACCCAGGGGATGCCGGCCGCCTGCCGCCGGGGCTGGTCGAACGTCGCGGTGTCGGTCACCGTCTCGGGGTCGAACAGCACCAGATCGGCGTGGTAGCCCTCCCGGACCAGGCCCCGGCTGTCCAGTCGCAGCCGGGCCGCGGGCCGTCCGGTGAGGTGGTGGATGCAGTCGGCCAGCTCGAGAACGCCGAGCTCGCGCACGTAGTGCCCGAGGTAGCGCGGGAAGGTGCCCCAGGCCCGTGGGTGCGGCTTGGCACCCGCCAGGATCGCGTCCGAGCCGCCGCAGTGCGTGCGGTGCCGCATGATCGCGCGGACGTTCTCCTCGTGCCCGATGTGCTGCAGGATCGTGGTGCCCAACCGGTCGCGGAGCAGTAGGTCGAAGCACACCTCCGACGGCGCGGTGCCGGTCCGTTCCGCCAGCGCCGCGACGGTTCTGCCGACCGCGCCGGCCAGGTCCGCGTTGCGCACGCCGCTGATCTCGATCGTGGCCCAGTCGGCGACACAGCCGTGGCAGCCGTCGCTGCCGACCTGCTCCAGCTCGAACCGGATCCGTTCTCGGGTCGCGGGATCGGCGAGCTGGGTCAGCTGCGCGTCCGGGCCGCCGGTCGCGGTCCAGCTCGGCAGTAGCGAGACCAGCGTGGTGGCACCGGGCAGGTATGGGTAGGTGTCGGTGGTGACGTCCACGCCGTCCGCGAGGGCGGCGTCCAGCAGCGCCAGCAGGTCGCCGGCCCGGCCGCGGTTCGGCTCGAAGTTCATCACGGCGTGCGTCAGGTGCAGCGCACAGCCGGACGCCCGGGCCACCTCGACCATCTCGGCGTACGCCGCCAGCGCGCCGTTGCCGTACGAGCGCTGGTGCGGGCTGTAGTAGCCGCCGTACGACGCCACCACCCGGCACAGCTCGACCAGCTCGGCGGTGTCCGCGAACATCCCCGGCGGGTAGGTCAGCCCGCTGCTCATCCCGGCCGCGCCCTCGGCCAGCCCGGTCGCGAGCAGGTCGCGCATCCGGTCCAGCTCGGCCGGTGCGGCGGGCCGGTTCTCGGGACCGACCACCAGCATCCGCAGCGTGCCCTGCGGAACCAGGTACGCCGCGTGGCAGGCGATGCCGCTGCGGTCCAGCCGGTCCAGGTACTCGCCGACGCTGGTCCAGTCGAAGTCGAAGTCGTCCGGCTCGTCGTTCCAGCCGGCGATCTGCTGTCGCAGCGCGGTGCGGGTCGGCTCGTCCACCGGTGCGTACGACAGGCCGTCCTGGCCGAGCACCTCGCAGGTCACGCCCTGGCTCACCTTCGCGGTGTGCTGCGGGTTCGCCAGGATCTGCAGATCGGAATGTGCATGCATGTCGATGAAGCCGGGCGCCAGCACCAGCCCGGCCGCATCGATCCGCTGCCGTGCAGCCGTGCCCGACTGGTTGCCGATAGCAACGATGCGGCTGTCGTCGACGAGCACGTCTGCGAGCACCCCGGGCGCACCGGTGCCGTCGACCACGAGCGCGCCGGAGACCAGCAGGTCGGCCGGCATCAGAAGAAGGTCCGGACCAGGTCGACCACCACCGGGTCGTCGGAGTCGGCGTCGTCGAGCATCGGGATCAGCGCCCACTTGTCGAACGCGGTGCACGGGTGCGACAGCCCGAGCCGTAGCTCGTCGCCGACCCGCACCGGCGCCTCGCCGTTCGGGGTGAACCGGAGGAACCCGTGCTGGTCGTTCACCTTGGTCACGGTCAGTCCGTCGAGCCGCCGCGCCGAGTCGCCCGGCGAGCGCGGCCGGAGCAGCTGCGGCTCCGGCAGGCCCTCGTCGAACGGCAGGTCGCGCTTGCCCGCGTCGTACAGCGCCAGCCCGGGCTCGGGCTGCGAGCTGACCCGGACCCAGCCGTGGATCGCGGGCACCAGCCGCTCGCCGTCGGTGCGCGGTGCGGCGCCGAGCGGGGAGGTCGTGCGGTAGATCCCGTCGTCGTGCGCGATGTACGCGCCGGACCGCAGCAGCACCCGGGCACCGTCCGCGGTGAGCGGGCCGAGTACCTCGGCAACCAGGTCGAAGAACGTACTGCCGCCCGCGGACACCACCGGCACCAGCCCGTCGTCGTACAGCGGCCGCAGCCCGGCGTGCACCGCGGCCAGCTCGGCCAGGTAGGCCCGGATCCGGTCGAGGCCCGGTGCGGCGGTGTCGTTGCCGAGCGCGGCCTCGTACCCGCCGACTCCGGCCAGCCGGAGTGCCGGTGCCGCGGCCACCGCGCGGCCGACGGCGAGCGCGGTCTCCCGGTCCCGGGTGCCGGTCCGGCCGCCGTCGCCACCGACCTCGACCAGCACGTCCAGCGCCCGGCCGTCAGCCGGCAGGGCGGCGGTCATCAGCTCGACGGTGCGCACCGAGTCGGCCCAGACCAGCACCTGGAACCCGTCGTCGGCGGCCAGCTCGGCGGCGATCCAGTGCAGCGCGAGCGGCGAGATCACCTCGTTCGCGATCAGCACCCGGCTGACTCCGAACGCGCGGGCAACGGCGAGCTGGGACGGGTTCGCCAGCGTAATCGCCCAGGCCCCGGCGTCCAGCTGCGCCGCCCACAGCGCCGGCGCCATCGTGGTCTTGCCGTGCGGCGCGAGGTCCAGCCCGTGCCCGGCGCACCAGCGCCGCATGGTCGCCACGTTGTGCTCGATGCCGGCGGCCGACACGCTGAGCAGCGGGGTCGGCAGCTCGGACAACCGTGGCGCGTCCGCCAGCACCTCGTGCACGGTCCGGCCCCACCACGCGGGGGGCACCGCCTTGAACTGCCAGCCGAGTCGTTCGTCGGCCAGGGCGGCGAGCGCCGCGCGGTCGAGGACGGCCGGATCAGGTGCGGGCATGCAGGCTCCTCGCGATTGCGTATTGTGCAACGTCCATTGCACTGTCTGATCCGACGGTTGTAACATCGCCGCCGAATCAGGGTCAACGGTTCCACAGGAGGCGGCCGTGCCGAGCTCGGTCTGTGTCGGCGAGGGCATGGTGGTGCTGACCCCGCAGACCAGCGCGCCGCTGCAGGACGTCGAGCTGTTCCGCCGCTCGGTCGGCGGCGCGGAGTGCAACGTCGCCGGAGGCCTCGCCGCGCTGGGCGTCCGCAGTGCCTGGCTGTCCCGGCTCGGTGCGGACCCCTTCGGCGTCGAGGTACGGCGGGTGCTCGAGGCGCGCGGTGTCGACACCGGTGCGGTCGAGCTCGACCCGGGCCGCCCGACCGGCTTGTACGTCAAGGACACCGAGGCCGGCCGGATGCACTACTACCGCACCGGCTCGGCCGCCTCCGCGCTCGGACCCGCGTACCTCGACCGGCCCGAGGTGGTACGCCGGCTGGCGAGCGCGGACCTGGTGCACACCACCGGGATCACCCCGGCGCTGTCCGCGAGTACGGCCGCGCTGCTGGAACGGCTCGCGGCCGAGCGCCGGTGCCCGCTCAGCGTGGACCTGAACTGGCGGCCGGCACTGTGGCGGGACCGCGACACCGCACCGCTGTATGCGCTGCTCCGGGCAGCGGACGTGGTGTTCCTCGGCGCCGACGAGGCGGAGGCGTTCGCCGGTACCGCCGACCCGGCCGCGCTGCGCGCGAACCTGCTGAAGCCGTCCGCGACCCTGGTGCTGAAGGCGGGTGCGGGTGCGGTGCTGGCGATCCCGCCGGGCGAGGCCCCGGTCGAGGTGCCGGCTCTCACCGTCGATGTGGTCGAGCCGGTCGGCGCCGGCGACGCGTTCGCGGCCGGGTATCTGGCCGCAACCCTGCATGGCCTGCCGGTCCCGCGGCGGCTGCGGCTCGGCCACCTGTGTGCCGCCAGCGTGCTCGCCGTACCGGACGACCATGCGGCCCCGCCGCCACGCGAGGTCCGCGACGCCCTCCTGTCCTGCTCCGAGCGCGAGTGGTCCGGCGTCCGGGTGGGTCCGGACGGGATCGCGGCACCGGTGCGATGAGCCGGAGGGCACGATGAGCCAGAGCCTGTCCCGGGCGCTGCGGATCCTGACCCGGCTCGGCGACGGCGAGCAGTCGCTGGACGATCTCGCCGGCGAGCTCGGTGTGCACAAGACGACCGTGCTGCGGCTGCTGCGCACGATGGAGGCGGACGGTTTCGTCCGGCATGACGCCGGTCACCGCTACAGCCTCGGCGCTCGGCTGTTCGCGCTCGCGGACGCGGCCGGCGAGCAGTACGTGGTCCGCCGGGTCGCCGCGCCGCACCTGCGGGAACTGAACCGCAAGACCGGGCAGACCGTGCACCTGGCGGCGTACGAGAACGGCCAGGTGCTGTATATCGACAAGCTGGACAGCGTGCACGCGGTCCGGATGTACTCCCAGGTCGGCGTACCGGCCATGCTGCACTGCACCGCGGTCGGCAAGGTGCTGCTGGCGGCCCTGCCCGAGGGGCAACGCGCCACGGTGCTGGCCGGGCTGAACTACCACCGGTACACCGACCGGACCATCACCGAACCGGACCGGCTGCGCGCCGAGCTGGACCGGATCCGCGAGCAGGGCTGGGCCCAGGACCATGCCGAGCACGAGTCGTTCATCAACTGCGTCGGCGCTCCGGTGACCGACGGAACCGGCCGGGCCGTCGCCGCGGTGTCGATCTCAGTCCCGGACGTGCTGCTCAGCCACGACCAGGTGCTCGCCCTGCTCCCCGACCTGCTCACCACGGCAGCTGCCATCAGCAACGACTACGCACAAGGAGCCTTATGACCGAGAAGACCGAGAAGACCGCCGTCACACCCGACTCCGCCGCGCCCGCGGGGGTGCCGCTCTCGCCCGGTGTGCGGAAGGGAAGCGTGCTGCAGGTCGCCGGCCAGGGGGCGTCGGATCTGGTGACCGGCGAGTACCCGCACCCCGGTGACCTGGCCGCCCAGACCCGGCTCACGTTGCAGAACGTCGAGGCGGTGCTGAGCGCGGGCGGCGCCACGTTCGACGACGTCGTGATGATGCGGGTCTACCTGAGCACCCGGGACGACTTCGGGCCGATGAACGAGGTGTACGCCGAGTACCTGCGCGAGCGGCTGCCGAGCGGGGTGTTCCCGGCCCGGACCACGGTGATCGTCGGGCTGCCGCGCGCGGACATGCTGGTCGAGATCGACGCCCTCGCCGTCCTGGACTGACGTCAGTGCGTTAGCACACCGGCGCGTTGCCGGCGCCGCCACGCGCGGCCTGCGACCGCGCCGAACACGCCGAAGGGCAGCGTCCAGACCGGGCCGAGGACGAGCAGCCAGATCACGGCGTCGGCAAGGTTCTCGCCGATCGGGTAGCCGCTCTCTCCGTCCAGCAGCAGGCTGCCGTCGATGCGGTACCAGCGCGCCGCCTCGACAAGCCAGACGACGAACATCAGCAGGCTGCCGACCAGCGCCGTCCACACCGTCGCCTGGAGCCCGGCCCACAGAGACCCGTCGGCCGCGGCAACGACCGCCGACACCAGGAAGTAGGTCACGGCCGGGCCAAGGAACGCGTAGTCCACCACGCCCCAGTGCTCGTCACGCAGCCGGACCCCGGCGTCGTACGGCGCGGCCGGCGGTGGCGGGCCATCACCAGGGCGGCCCGGGCACAGCCCGCAGCGAACCACCATCGCGCCGAGCGGTCCCGCACCTGAGCGAGCTCGGCGGTCATCGCCGTACCCCAGTCGCGACGGCCCGCGGGCAGCGCGGCGGCCGTGACGGCCAGCAGCCGGGCCGGACCGTCCAACCGGGCGAGCCCGGCCGGCAGCCGCGCTGCGGCCCGGGGCCACCAGGCCGGCCAGAGCAGTCCTGCCGCGATCACCGACGGCCCGCCCAGGATTGCCACGGTGATCGCCCACTGGACATACACGTCCTGGTAGTCCGCGCGGTCACTGGCGGCCGTCCCGACCAGCCAGAACACCGCCCAGGCTGCGGCGACTGTCGCGAACCCCAACTGCCGGTACCGGTGCTCCATCACGCACCCTCCCAGCGCGGCCTCGCGGTCGCCGGGCGACCGGCCCGGCCGCCGGCAGGTTCGGCGGCCAGCTCGGCCGCCAGTTCGGCAGCCAGGGACCGGCCGGGACCGCTCAACCGGTACAGGTGCCGGGGCGGACGACCGCTCGGCGGGTCGGTCTCCCAGGTCGTCTCCAGCAGCCTCCGGTCGGCCAGCCGGATCAGGATCGGGTACATCGAGCCGGCCTTGAGACCGAGCTGCTGGCACAGCTCGTAGCCGTACCGCCAGCCGGCCGGCGTCTCCGCCAGCGCCAGGATCACCGCTGTGGTCTGCGCCGACGGGCGCCGCGACCGGGTCACGGCGATAACTCTATATAGACAGAGTTAAGCCGTCCAGTGCTAGCCCGCGACGACCGGGTTGGCGAGCACGCCGACACCGGGGATGCGGCACTCGACCACGTCGCCGGGGGTGATCCGGACCGCGCCGGGCGTGCCTGTGGAGATGATGTCGCCGGGGAACAGCGGC
>Ga0075429_100004102_pt1 | contig 12464 bp, 11 predicted proteins | sample RhiMetdeltSRZDD3_FD_75295 | JGI IMG/M metagenome (GOLD analysis project Ga0075429, IMG submission 75295) | Populus rhizosphere microbial communities from Tennessee, USA - Rhizosphere MetaG P. deltoides SRZDD3 | ecosystem: Host-associated > Plants > Roots > Rhizosphere > Soil | place: USA...
GCCGAACTCGGCGGACATCATGCGGTAGTAGCTCTCGAGCGTCGCGCGGAAGTCCTCGATGAGCTGCCGGCGGACACGCCGCAGCGTCTGGATCTCGCTCCGGATCCGCGCCTCTTCGGCGCGCCCCTCCTCGATGATCTTCTCGCTGCGCAGCTCGGCCTCGCGCATCTGGAGCTCGGCCTCGCGCCGCGCCGTCGCTTTCATCTCGTCGCCCAGCCGGTGGGTCGTGACCAGCGTGTCCTGCAGCGCCCGCTCGCGCTCGCCCAGGCCACGGGCCCGCTCCTCGAAGGTCGCGACCTGCTCCTTGAGCTGCGCGTTCTCCTTCAGCACCGTTTCGTAATCCTCGGCGACGTCGTCGAGGAACGCGTCGACCTCGTGGATGTCGAAGCCCCGGACCCATTTGACGGTGAACTGCTGCTGGCGAATGTCGAGCGGACTGATGCGCATCGACTCCGGCCTCCTACCCGATCTCGGTGGCAATTCGGAACAGCACCGGAACCAGGAATTCCTTCAAGAAGTAAAGCACGAGAATCACGATCATTGGGGAGAAGTCGAGCCCGACCTGAAAACCCCCCAGCCGCTCGCGCACCGGCCTGAGCACCGGCTCGGTCACCCGGTACAGGAATCGCACGATCGGGTTGTACGGGTCGGGGCTCACCCAGGACAGGAGCGCCCGCGCGATGATGATCCAGATGTACGCGACGATGACCATGTCCAGCAGGCTTGCCACGGCGCGAATGAAATAGCCGACGATGAACACTACTTCGGGCCTTGCCCCAGCTCGCGCGAGCGCTGGGTAGCCCGCTCGACGGCCTTGATGAATGTCGTGCGCAGCCCGCCCTCCTCGAGCGCGGCGATGCCGGCGATCGTGGTGCCGCCGGGCGAGCTGACCATGTCCTTGAGCGCGCCCGGGTGCAGCCCGGTTTCCAGCAGGAGCTTCGCGGCCCCGAGCACGGTCTGGGTGGCGAGGGTCATCGCCGTCGCCCGGTCGAGACCCATGCGAACCCCGCCGTCGGCGAGCGATTCGATCACGATCGCGACGTACGCCGGCCCGGAGCCCGATAGACCGGTCACCGCGTCGATCATCTCTTCGCCGAGCACCACCACCCGGCCGACGGCGCCGAAGATCTCGCGGGCAACGTCGAGGTCGCCGGGCTCGAGCCCGTCGGCCTTGGCGATCGCCGTCGCGCCCTCGAGGACGAGGGCCGGCGTGTTCGGCATCACCCGGATGAGGCGCGCGTCCCTGGGCAGGCGCGCCCGGATCTTGTCAGTGGCGACGCCCGCGGCGATCGAGATCAGGAGCTTGCCGCGCGTCACCGCCGGGGCGATCTCCGTCGCCACCGCGTCCATGATCTGCGGCTTCACCGCCAGGATCACGATGTCGGCGCGCTTCACCAGCTCCGCGTTGTCGGACGAGACCTGGATGCCGTACTGCCGGTCGAGCTCCTTCAGGCGCTCCGGGCGCACGTCGGTCGCGAAGATCGCCTGGGCCGGGACGAGCTTGGCCGCGAGGAGCCCCTTGATGAGCGCCTCGCCCATGTTGCCGGCGCCCAGGAAGCCGACGGTGCGTCCCTTGATCGTCATGCGGCTCCCCGCGGCGGGCGGGCGCCGAAGATGGCCGTGCCGACCCGGACCACCGTCGCGCCTTCCTCGATCGCCACCTCGAAATCGCTGCTCATGCCCATCGAGAGCTCGGTCAGGCCGTGCTGCTCGCCGAGCTTGTGGAGGGCGCGGAACCAGACGCGCGAGTCGTCGGGATCCTTCCCTTCGGGTGGGATCGCCATGAGTCCCCGCACCTTCACGGCGGGCAGCGCCGCGATCGCCTCGAGCAGCGCGCCGAGACCGTCCGGCGCCACGCCGCTCTTCGAGGCCTCGCCGCCCACGTTCACCTCGACCAGCGCCTCGATGACCCGGCTGCGGGCGCGGGCGCGCTTGTCGAGCTCGCGGGCCAGATCGAGTCGATCGAGCGACTGGACGACGTCGAACAGCTCGGCCGCGTCGCGCGCCTTGTTCGTCTGCAGGTGCCCGATGAAATGCCACGGAACGGGGTGCCCGATCTCCGTGATCTTGTCGCGCGCCTCCTGCACCCAGTTCTCGCCCAGGGCCGGCACGCCCGCCTCGATCGCCCGGCGAATCCGGTCGACGTCGACGGTCTTCGAGACCCCGATGAGCAGCACGTCCTCCGCGCGGCGCCCCGAGCGTTCCGCCGCCCGGGCGATCCGCTCACGCACGCGTTGGAGGTTGGCCTGGATGTCAGTCATGGTCGCAGGCTGATTCTAGCAGGGGCCTCGGGGCCGGGGGAGGGCTCTGGCGAGGCCTCAGGGGAGCGCCGCGAGCGTGACCAGGCGGCCGCGATTGCCCTTGCGGTAGGAGTACAGGAGCTCCGGGTGGCAGGCCGTACACAGCCGCGGATTGTCGATGGACGCCGGGGCCACCCCGGCCCCGCGCAGGAGGGCCTCGTTGGCCGCCCACAGGTCGAGCATCACGTGGCCGTTGCCGGCGGGCGCTCCCCACCCCGTCCAGCGCTGCCCGAAGACGCGCTCGAACTCGGCCGTGACCGGCTCGTCGACCTCGTAGCAGCACGGGCCGATCGAGGGCGCGATGGCCACCCGCAGCCGTGACGCGACCCCGCCTCGCTCGCAAACCGATCGCACCGCCGCCTGCGTCGTGCCGCGCACCGTCCCGCGCCAGCCGACGTGGGCCAGGCCGAGCACCCGCGCCACGGGATCGTAGAGGACGATCGCGAGGCAGTCCGCGGTGAAGATGGCGAGCGGCACGCCGCGCTCGGTGGTGGTGAGGATGTCGACCAGCCCCGCGAATCCTCCGCCCTCCGGCGCCCGCCCCGCGTCGGCTCCGTGCACCTGCCGTGCATAGCTGACCCGGTGCATGGCGAGCCCGGCGTTCGCAAGCGTAGACGCCGCCTCGGCTCGAAACGGCGGCTTCGGGGCCTGCGGCGAGATCGGCTCCGAAAACGAAGCAATCCCCGGACAATGCCGCGTCGTCGTCGCATGCGGCAACCCCACCTCCGCCAGCGACGGGAACGTGAGGTACACAGCCGGCTCCCCGTGCGCCACGAGCTCCAAACTCATCTCGCCTCAGTGTGAATCGTGAGACCCACGCGATGAATCGTGAATCCTGCGCGCCAAACAAACGGGGTCGGGCAGGGCGGGAGGCCGGGGGGCAGGGACAGGGGTCGACGAGACCCGTTCCCGGCAAGCGCGCGAAAGCGGACGCGCGCCGCGTGGTCGAGCGACCCCTGTCCCTGCCCCCCGGCCTCCCGCCCCGGCCCCTAATCCGCTTGGCGCCGAAGGAAAGCAGGAACCTCGAGATCTCCATCGCCGCGCTCCGAGTCATCCTCGGCACGAGGCGCGGCGGCAACGCGATGCCGCCAGGGGGATGCCGCCGCCGCAGGCAGCGAGCGCGACCCGCGCGGCAAGTCGAGAACCTTGCCACCGACGCCGACCGCTTCCTTCTTGTCGGCGAAGCCCGTCGCGATCACCGTCATGCGCACCTCGTCGGAGAGCTGCGGATCGATGACGGCGCCGAAGATGATGTGCGCCTCCTCGTGGGCCGCCTCCTGGACGATCCTGGCGGCCTCCTCGACCTCGTGGATCGACAGGTCGGCCCCGCCGGTGAAGTTGATGATAATGCCGCGCGCCCCCTCGATCGACGTCTCGTCGAGCAGCGGGCTCGCCACCGCCTTCTGCGCGGCGTCGAGCGCGCGGTTCTCGCCCTTGCCGGTGCCGGTGCCCATCATGGCGAGGCCCATGCCCGACATGATCGTGCGCACGTCGGCGAAGTCGAGGTTGACCAGGCCGGGCACCAGGATCAGGTCGGAGATGCCCTGCACGGCCTGCTGCAGGACGGAGTCGGCCACGCGAAATGCCGCGATCAACGGCGTGCCGCGGTCGACCACGGAGAGCAGCCGCTGGTTCGGAATCGTGATCAGCGTGTCCACGACCCCGCGCAGCGCTTCCACCCCCGCCTCGGCCTGGAGCATCCGCTTGCGGCCCTCGAAGACGAAGGGCTTGGTGACGACCGCGACGGTCAGGATCCCCAGGTCCTTGGCCAGCGAGGCGACCACCGGCGCGGCGCCGGTGCCGGTGCCGCCGCCGAGCCCCGCGGTGATGAACACCATGTCGGCGCCGCTCAGGAGCCGCGTGATCTGATCGGGATCTTCCTGCGCGGCGCCCCGCCCCACGTCGGGGTTCGAGCCCGCGCCCAGCCCCTGCGTCAGCTTCGCGCCGAGCTGGATCTTGAGGGGCGCCGGCGAGGCGTGGAGCGCCTGGACATCGGTGTTGGCCACGATGAACTCGACGCCCGTGAACTGCGCCGCCATCATGCGGCTCACCGCGTTGCCCCCGCCCCCGCCGAGGCCGATCACCTTGATCTTGGCGGCCTGTACCGGTGGCTCGAGCTCGAAGAGTGGGCGACGCGCACGATCCTTCTCCATCAGATCCTCCTCTGAGGGTTCGCCGGAAGTGGCGCGCTTCCGGCCGCGTGGACGGACCGCATCCGACGAGAACAGCGCCGGCTGGCGCCCTTCCCGGCCCGACCTAGAAGATGTCACTGAGAAATCCAGTCACGAGCCGCGTCAGGCGGCCCATCGGGGTGGCGTTCGACGCGGCTCCGGACTCGCCGGTGGACCGCGCGTGGCTTCCGTAGAGCGCGAGGCCGACAGCGGTCGAATAGATCGGGCTCTGGATCACGTCGGCGAGTCCGCCGACCCCGATCGGGTCGCCGCGTCGGACCGGTTGATCGAAGATGCCCTCGGCGAGCTCCGGCACGCCCTGCATGATCGAGGTGCCGCCGGTCACGACGACGCCGGCCGTCGCCGCGTCCTGGAAGCCCGCCCGCGCGAGCTCGCGCGCCACCAGCGTGAAGATCTCCTCCACGCGCGGCTGGATGATCTCGGAGAGGAGCTGCCGCGAGAGCTGGCGCGGCTTGCGCCCGCCCACCGCCGGCACGTCCACCGTCTCCTCGGCCGGGACCAGCGCGGTCAGCGCGCAGCCGTAGCGCTTCTTGATGTCCTCGGCGTCCGCGGTCGGCGTGCGCAGCCCGATCGCGATGTCGTTGGAGATGTGATCGCCGCCGAGCGGCAGCACCACCGTGTGCCACACAGCGCCGTTGCGCAGGAGCGCCACGTCGGTCGTGCCGCCGCCGATGTCGATCACCACCACGCCCAGCTCCTTCTCGTCGTCGTAGAGCACCGCCTCGGCGGAGGCGAGCGGCTCGAGGACGACGTCCTGGACGGTAAGACCCGCGCGATTCACCGAGCGGATGACGTTCTGGATCGAAGTGACGGCGCCGGTCACGATGTGCACCTCGACCTCGAGGCGCACCCCTGACATGCCGATCGGCTCGCGGACGCCGTCGCCGTCGTCGACGACGAAGGCCTGCGGCAGGACGTGAATGATCTCGCGGTCCTGGGGCAGGCTGATGGCGCGCGCCGCCTCGACGACGCGATCGACGTCGTCGGCGCTCACCTCATGGTGCTTGCCGGTGATCGGTACCGCCCCACGGCTGTTGACGCCGCGGATGTGGCCGCCGGCGATCCCCGCGTACACCCCAGAGACCTCGACGCCCGCCATCTGCTCGGCCTCGCCGATCGCGGTCTTGATGGCCTCGACCGTCGAGTCGATGTTGACGACGATGCCGCGGCGGATCCCACGCGAGGGCGCGGTGCCGACGCCGAGCACGTTCAGCGGGCCGCGGCCCGCTGGCTCGGCGATGAGCGCGCAGATCTTCGTGGTGCCCACGTCGAGCCCGACGACGAGGTCCGGCGTCTTGGGGCGTCTCATCGCGTCGTCGCCTTCTGGAAGACCACCTGGTCCCGGAACCGCAAGTCGACCGTGCGCACGTCCTGGGTCGCGACCTGGGCGAGGATGCCCTCGAGGCGCTGCAGGCGCTCCTCCCAGTCCTCGCTCCCCAGGCGCACCTCGACGCCGTCGATCGTGTAGAGCACGGGGCCTTCGCGCCGGCTCATGTCGATCTCCGAGATCTCGCCGGTCAGCCCGCCGCCGCTCCGGATGAGGGCGCGGATCACCGCGATCGCCGCGCGGGCCTTCGGTCCGGGGGACGTGCGCATCGAGGCGAGCTCGTCGGCCGTGAGGCCGCTGATGACCGGAAGCGGCGACGACACGGCCGAGGGCGAGGCCCCGAGCAGCCGTCCCTCCTCGTCCATCCAGTGCAGGCGCCCGCCGTGAACGAGCGTGAACGGACGGCGCTCCTCGACGCTGATCACGACCCGATCCGGCAGCTCGCGCACGACGTCGGCCCGCCGGACCTCGGGCAGCGCCTCGATCCGGTCGATCACGTTGGTGGTGTCGAGCCGGAAGATGTTCGTCCCGCGCGGAATGGCGGCCGCCGCCATCACCTGCTCGGGCGACATGCGGGATGCGCCGTGGACTTCCACGCGCGCCACCGCGAACCGCTGCGTGGTCAGGAGCCAGCGGCCGCCGGCAAGGGCGACGACGAGGCTCAGCCCGGTCAGCGCGATGAACCCGGCGAGGCGGCGCAGCCGGGCCCGCCGGGCCGCGCGACGCCGCCGCGGCCGTCCCACGCGCTGGCGGTCCACGAACGCCGAGCGCTCGCCCAGATCGGCGAGCACGGCGTCCCGGTTTCTCGGCGAGGTGAGACCGCTCGGCATCTACTCGCCGATCGTCCTGATTTCTTGCTCGAGGGCGATGGAGAAGTGGTTCTGCACGCGCTCGCGCGTGAGATCCATGAGGGCCAGGATGTCGGCGGCGGTGCCGCCGCCGCGGTTGACGATGAAGTTCGCGTGCTTCGACGAGATCTCCGCGCCATTGATCCGCTTGCCCTTGAGCCCGCAGCGCTCGATCATCTTCGCGGCCACTTCACCCGGCGGGTTCTTCCACACGCACCCGGCGGAGGCGAGCGCCAAGGGCTGCGTCGACTTCTTCACCTTGAGCCGCTGCTTCATCTCCTTCTGGATCTCCGCGAGCGGCTTGCGGTGTAGCCGCAGCCGGCAGCCGATCAGCACCGCGCCGGCGGGCGCGTTGAAGTTGCGGTACGTGAACGTGCCCGAGGCGGGCTTGAACTCGCCGAGGGTGCCGTCCGGATGCAGGTAGTACACGGCGCTGACGAAGTCGCCGATCCAGCCGTCGGCGGTGCCGGCGTTCATGGCCAGGGCGCCGCCGATCGTGGCCGGGATTCCCACGAGGCACTCGATGCCGCCCAGGTTGAGGGCGGCCGCCTCGCGGATGAGCGCCGAGAGGCTCACGCCCGCTCCGGCGATCGCCTCCTCGCCGTGGAACTCCGCGCGCCCGAGGCAGCCCTCGAGCCGCAGCACCACGCCGCGCACGCCGCGGTCCTTGACCAGCAGGTTGTTGCCCCCGCCGATCACCGAGACCGGCAGCTGCTCGCGCTCGGCGAACATGAGCGCGTGGCGGATGTCGTCGACATCCTGCGGCACGACGAAGATGTCGGCCGTTCCGCCGATGCGGAGCGAGGTGTGGAAGCTCAGGGGCTCCTTGAATCGCACTTCCCCCCGGATCTCTCCTAGCATGTCGACCTCCCAGTCAGCGAGTCGGCGTTGAGGCGCTTCAGCAGCTCCGGACCGAGCTGGCTCACGTCGCCGGCGCCGAGCGTGATCACCAGATCGCCCCGCCGGACGATCTCGGAGAGGTGCTCGACGACCCGTGTCCGGTCGCTGCCAAGGTATGTGACATCGCGATGGCCGTGCGCGCGAATGCCGTCGGCGAGGTCCTCGGCCGTGACGCCGGGAATCGCCGCTTCGCCCGCCGCGTAGATGTCCATCACGATCAGCACGTCGGCCAGGTTGAACGCCGTCAGGAATTCTTCCCGAAGGTGCAGCGTTCGGGTGTAGCGGTGCGGCTGGAACACCGTGACGACTCGGCGCTCGAAGCCGGCCTTGGCGGCCGCCAGCGTCGCCCGGATCTCGGCCGGATGGTGGCCGTAGTCGTCCACCACCGTCACGCCGGCGGCCTCGCCGCGGATCTGGAACCGGCGCTGGACGCCCGAGAATCCGGCCAGCGCCTTCTGGATGGCGGCGAACGGAATCTCGAGGTCGAGCCCCACGCCCACCGCCGCCAGCGCGTTGAGCACGTTGTGGCGTCCGGGAATCTGGAGCGTCAGCTCGCCGAGCAGGCTCAGGCGGTGGAAGACCTCGAAGCGACTGGTCATGCCCGTCAGGCGGACGCGGCGCGCGACCAGATCGGCGCCCGACTCGAGTCCGTACGTGACGATGCGCTTCTCGATGCGCGGGATGAGCCGCTGGATGTTGGGCTCGTCCAGGCAGAGCACGGCCGATCCATAGAACGGCACCCGGTTCACGAACGCGACGAACGCGTCGCGGATGGCGTCGAGGTTGCCGTAGTGATCGAGGTGCTCGGCGTCGATCGTCGTCACCACCGCGATGGTCGGCGCCAGCTTCAGGAACGAGCCGTCCGACTCGTCGGCCTCGGCGACCAGGAACTCGCCCTGGCCGAGCCGGGCGTTCGAGCCGAGGCTCGTCACCCGCCCGCCCACGACGATCGTCGGGTCGTAACGACCCTCGGCGAGCACGGCGCCGACCATCGAGGTCGTCGTCGTCTTGCCGTGAGTGCCGGCGATCGCGATGCCGTACTTGAGCCGCATCAGCTCGGCCAGCATCTCGGCGCGCGGAATCGCCGGGATCTGCTGCTGGCGGGCGGCCTGGACCTCGACGTTCTCGCGCGAGACGGCCGACGAGTAGACCACCACGTGGGCGCCCTCGACGTTCGTCGCCGCGTGACCGATGAAGACCTTTGCGCCGAGCTCGGCCAGCCGCTCGACGGCGTCGTTCCGCTTCTGGTCGGAGCCGGTCACGCGATAGCCGAGGTTCAGGAGGATCTCGGCGATCCCGGACATGCCGCTGCCGCCGATCCCGACGAAGTGGATCTGCTGGTAGCGCTTAAACATGGGCGTGCTGGGAGATGTTCAGGAGCACTCCCGTCGAGAGCATCGTGACCAGCAAGGCCGAGCCGCCGAACGACAGGAAGGGCAAGGGCAGCCCCTTCGTCGGCAGGAGGCCCGTCACCACACCGAGGTTCATCACGACCTGGGTCGCGATCAGCACGGTGATCCCGAGCGCCAGGTAGCCGCCGAAGGCATCGGGCGCCCTGAGCCCGATCCGGAGCCCGCGCCAGATCAGCACGACGAATAGCGCGATGATGGCCATGGCGCCCACGAAGCCCAGCTCCTCGCCGAAGATGGCGAAGATGAAGTCGGTGTGCGACTCCGGCAGGTAGAAGAGCTTCTGGCGCGAGGCGCCGATGCCCTGGCCGAAGAGCCCGCCGTTGCCGAGCGCCAGCCACGACTGGATGATCTGGAAGCCGCTGCCGCGCGGGTCCGACCAGGGGTCGATGAACGCCACGATGCGCCGCAGCCGATAGGGCGCGGCCCAGATGGCAATCACGAGGGGCGGCAGCGCCGCGGCCAGGATGAAGCCCAGGTGGCGCGCGCGGCCGCCAGCCAGGAACAGGAGCGCGAACGTCAGCGTGATCAGCGTCAGGCAGTTGCCGAGGTCCGGCTGCGCGAGGACCAGCGCGGCCAGCAGGCCGGCGATTGCGAGCGGCGGCAAAAGGCCGCGGCGCAGGTCCGCGATCTCCTCGCCCTTCTTCGCGAGGAAGGCGGCCAGATAGAGCACGAGCGCGAGCTTCGCGAGCTCGGCGGGCTGGAACGACACGGGGCCCAGCCGGATCCAGCGGCGCGTGCCGTTGATCGCCTGGCCGAGCGGCGAGACCAGCACGAGCACCAGCAGGACGCCTGCGAAGATCAAGAGCGGGACCACGAACCCTTCCAGCCGGCGATAGTCGAGCCGGATCGCCATCCACATGCAGCCGGCGCCCAGCAGCGCCCAGAAGACCTGCTTCTTGAGGAAGAAGTAGGGATCGTGAAAGCGATCGGTCGCGACGATCGCGCTGGCGGAGTAGACCATCACCACCCCCGCCGAGAGGAGCACGATCGCGACGCCGAACAGCCACACATCGGGCGCGAGCTTTCTGGGCATTTAGTCGAGGCGCTCCACGAGTTTCTTGAAGACTTCCCCGCGGTGCTCGAAGTTGTCGAACATGTCGAAGGAGGCGCACGCCGGCGACAGCAGCACGACGTCGCCCGGCAGGGCGAGCGCGCGCGCCCGGTCGACGGCCTCCTGGAGCGTCCGGCACTGCGTCGCCGGAATCGTCGCGGCGGCGAGCGCGGCGCCGATCTTCGGCGCGTCCTCGCCGATGAGGAGCGCGTGGGCCACGCGCCCGCGCGCGGCGTCGGCCAGGGGCTTCCATGCCTGGCCCTTGCCCTTGCCGCCCGCGATGAGCACGATCCGCTCCGAGAAGCTCTCGAGCGCCCGCAAGGTCGACGCCACGTTGGTGCCCTTCGAGTCGTTGTAGTACGGCACGCCCTTGACCTCGCGGACCCACTCGATCCGGTGCGCGACGCCCCGGAAGCGCGCGATGGCCGCGCGGATGGTCGCCGGCGCGAGGCCGGTCCAGAGCGCGCACGCCGTCGCGGCCAGGACGTTCTCGACGTTGTGCTGGCCGCGCAGGAAGATCTCCGACAGGGGACAGATCTCCTCCACGTGGCCGTTGAGCCGCGCGACGATCCAGCCCCCGCGCACGAAGACGCCGTGAGACAGCTCGCGCTGCCGGCTGAACCACACGACCGGCGCCTGTGCCCGCGGGCCGAGGGCGCGAGTGGCCTCGTCGTCGGCGTTCAGCACGGCGCAGTCGGATGGCCCCTGGTTCGCAAAGATGCGGGCCTTCGCGTCGACGTAGGCGGCGAACGTTCCGTGCCGGTCGAGATGATCGGGCGTGATGTTGAGCACCACGGCGACGCGCGGCTGGAAGGTCTCGGCGGCCTCGAGCTGGAAGCTCGACACCTCGCAGACGACGAGCCCGTCCGCCGGGAACGACAAGGCGTTCACGCAGAGCGGCGTCCCGATGTTGCCGGCGACCAGCACCGGTCGCGGCTGCTGCGCCAGCACGGCGCCGATCAGCGCGGTGGTGGTCGTCTTGCCGTTGGTCCCGGTGATCGCGGTCGTGTCCGCCTCCATCGCCCGCCAGCCGAGCTCGAGCTCGCCGATGATCGGCACCCGGCGCGCGCGAGCCGGCGCGAGCTGGGCGCCGTCGAGCGGCACACCCGGGCTCACCACGACCAGGTCGGCGCCGGCGAAGGCCGAGGCCACATCGTCGCCGCCGCCGATCAGACGCACACCCAGGTCGGCGAGGCCGGCCGCCTCGCGGCCGAGCCCGGCGACGGGCTTGGCGTCGAGCCCGGTGACGTCGGCGCCCGCGGTGCGCAAGAGCCGCGCCGCCGCGACCCCGCTCTTGGCGAGCCCGACCACGGTGACGCGCCGGCCGGCGAGCGAATTCAGATAGGCCTGGCCCCGGGTCACCGTCTCCACCTCCTCGAGCGAGCTCATGCGCGCCTCATCGGAGCTTGAGGGTCGTGAGCGCCAGAAGGGCGAGGGCGAACGACACGATCCAGAAGCGGACGACGATCTTCGGCTCGGACCAGCCCGAGAGCTCGTAGTGATGGTGTAACGGCGCCATCCTGAACACCCGGCGCCCGGTGAGCTTGAAGCTCGCGACCTGGATGATCACCGAGAGGGCCTCGACCACGTAGAGACCGCCGATCAGCGGCAGCAGCAACTCGGCCTTCGTGAGCACCGCCAGCGTGCCGATCGCCCCGCCGAGGGCCAGCGAGCCCGCGTCGCCCATGAAGATCTCGGCCGGATGGCAGTTGAACCACAGAAACCCGATCGCCGCGCCGATCAGCGCCCCGCAGAAAACCGTCAGCTCGCCCGCGCCCCGCACGTTGAGGATCTTGAGATAGTCGGCGGCGCGGAAGTTGCCCGTGAGGTACGCGATCACCCCGAACGCGGCGCCCGCCATGATGACCGGACCGATCGCCAGCCCGTCGAGCCCGTCGGTCAGGTTCACCGCGTTCGAGGCCCCGACGATGACCAGCAGCGCGAACGGAATCCAGAGCCAGCCCAGGTTGAAGAGCCAGCCCTTGAAGAAGGGGATCGCCAGTACCGGGAGCCAGGCGCTGGGCGGCTGCCAGTAGACGAGCTGGAGCACGGCGAGGGCCACCACCACCTGCGCCCCGAACTTCACGCGGCTCGGAAGCCCCTTGCGGGTGCGCAGCTTGGTCATGTCGTCCCAGACGCCAATGAGCCCGAAGCCGGCGGTCGCCAGGATCACCACCCACACGTAGCGGTTCGAGAGATTCGCCCAGAGGAGCGTCGTGGCGAGGATGGCCATCAGGATGACGATCCCGCCCATCGTGGGCGTGCCCTTCTTGGTGCGATGCCGCTCGGGCGTGTCCTCGCGGATCGTCTCGCCGCCGTGTTGGGCCACCCGCAGGCGCCGGATCAGCCAGGGGCCGACCAGCAGCGAGATGATGAACGCCGAGATCAGCGCCATGAAGGACCGGAACGTCAGGTAGCGAAAGACGTTGAAGAT
>Ga0075429_100004103_pt1 | contig 12459 bp, 11 predicted proteins | sample RhiMetdeltSRZDD3_FD_75295 | JGI IMG/M metagenome (GOLD analysis project Ga0075429, IMG submission 75295) | Populus rhizosphere microbial communities from Tennessee, USA - Rhizosphere MetaG P. deltoides SRZDD3 | ecosystem: Host-associated > Plants > Roots > Rhizosphere > Soil | place: USA...
CGCGGTCGAAGCGCACCTGAGAGCCCTCGGCCGGCCGGCGACCGCATTTGCCGCGTGCGAATTGCGCTCGCCCGGACAATTCACCGACCAGGGGTTCTACGACTTCAACAAGGCTTACGTCGTTACGCTGGAGCGCTGGGGCATTTACCAGGGCGGCGATCATCCGGTCAACCCGGTCGCGCGGACCAACGTCGTGCCCATGTACGGCGCGCCGGCAGCGCCCGCGATGCACGCTTTCTCCTACACCGTGCCGGCCAGGGCCGGCAACCCGCGCGGCAGCTTCATCACGGCCGGCGGCGGCGAATCGAGGGAAGGCGGAGAGACCGGGGCCGCACGCATCGTGCGCCCGGACGACACCTCACCCGAGGGCATGCGGGAGAAGGTGAAGTTCGTCGTCGCGAAGATGGCGCAACGCCTGGAGCTCCTCGGCTTTTCCTGGAAGGAAGCCGTCACCACCCAGGCGTACACCGTGCAGAACATCGGCCACCTGGCGGGCGATGAAATCGCGGCGCGCGGGGCGTCCGAGGGCGGGCTCGTCTGGTACTACGCGCGTCCACCCGTAGTCGGGCTGGAATTCGAGATGGATGTCAGGGGAGCAGCGCGCGAGATCGTTGTTTGATCAAGAAGTGATGATTACTGGTGATGAATGATGGTAATGAAAGAGGGTGATGAACACATCACCACTTCTCGTCACCAGTTCCCATCACCATTTCTCATCACCAGTCAGCCCGGATAGGCGTCGAACGCAATCGACTCGACCGGGTAGCCCAGCGCCTGTGCCATCTTTCCCAGCGCATCCTCGGTGAGCGGGACGACTTCGTAGTCCGCGTCGAGCCCCTTGGCGGCGAGGAACGATTGCGCCTTGTCGCGGGATGTCCAGGTCACGACGAGGTCGGCGGCGTGATCCGAGACGTGGCGTGACACCGGGTAGCCATCGGCCTTGCAGATGATCGCGAACATGCGCTGTTTCCCCCGCTGATTCGGCGCCCGACAAGGGGTCTGTGTTATGCCCCTATTCTTGCGCGCGCGAGGGACGGTGTCCAGAGACCGGAGACTGGAGACTAGAGACCGGTCACTCAGCTTTTTTTTCCAGTCTCTGGTCCCTCGTCCCTGGTCCCTGGTCTCTAAACCGCTTTTCCCTCTCTGAGGTAGCGCCTGTAGCGGTCGTCGAGAGAGCGGTAGAGCGCCTCGGGAAGGTCCTCGTCTGCAGCCGGCAGGCCGTCCAGGATCTGCGCGAGATGGACGTTGTCCTCGCGTCCGTCCCAGGTCTTGCGGTACTCGCCGGTCTTGTAGCCGTGGTCCTGCCGGAAGTGATTCAACACGTTCTTCGAGACGTACTCCCGGAAGAGCCGGGCGGCGGAGACCTCGCAGGCTGCAAGAAGACCCGCCACGAGCGGAGTGCAGACGCGGCGCACCGCCGCCATTGCCGTCAACAGCTCCAGCTTGTCGCGCACGTCGAGCGACTCGATATCGTATTGCCGCGCATCGAACGAGACGCGGGCCTCGCTCTGCCAGTCCTCGAGCAAAGCGCGCGCGGCTACCGCCTTGTTTCCCTGTGCCCGAACCAGGTACTCGGACAGAAGGAAATGCCAGATATCGATCAGCTCGATCCTGAGCTGCACGAGATCCGTCGACTGGGACTTCCACCACTTCCAGCCGTAATGGTCGAGCGCCTCGACCGCCTCCACCAGCACCGCCCTCAGGAAGGGGTAGCCCGCCGCCAGCCAGTCCGGATTGATCTTGCGGTTCATGCTGTCCTGCAGCTCCAGCATCGCGCGCAACATGCCTTCGGTGGGCGGAGTCATGCCCGCGATTCTCGCACGATTGAGCTTCGTAGTGATGACGCTCACTGCCGCTCGCTGGTGACGACGCTCCGTTGTCGCTGGTGACGCCGGCTATCGCCTGGTGACGACGACAGGTGAGGAGATATTACCGCAAGCTCATCACCGCGCAGCTCGTCACCGCGCAGCTCGTCACTCCTTCGCAGCATGATAGCGCCGGCTGACCCAGCCACCGACCGCAAGGCAGCCGGCGTTCACGACGAACACTGCAGCGTATCCCGCCGCGGAGCCCATCGCGCCGAAGAGGAGCGGGATCATGAAGTGCGTGACCTGGTTCACCGTGACGCGCATGCCCGCCGCTTCGCCTGCACGTCCCCTGGGCGAAGCGTTGTAAACCATGGTGAGTGAAAGCGGCTGGCCGACGCCGCAGCCCGCGCCCAGCAGGAACGACACCGCCGCGAGCAGCCACGGGGAATGAAACAGGGGAAACAGCAGGAACGCCGCGCACGCGACGTACATGGCGTAGGTGAGCATCTGCGCTTCGCCGGTGCGCCGCACCGCGAGCGGCAGGACGAGGCGCACGAGGATGATGGAGACGGCGAACGCGCTCATCACGGCCCCGATGGCCGTGGCCGTCAGGCCCAGAGAGCGTCCATAGATGGGCATCACGAACTGGTATACATCCCACGCGGAGGAGACGATGCCGCTCGCGATCAGGGTCTGGCGCAGCTCCCTGATCCGCAGCAGATCGAGAAAGCCGCCGCGCGCCGATTCCGATTTCGCGTGCACGTCCGGTATCCAGCGCGAGCCCATGGCGGTCACGACCACCACGGGAACGAGCGGCATCGCGAGGGCGAAGAACGTCCAGGCGTGGCCGGCGTGATCGATCAGCACGCCCGCGATCAACGGGCCGCTGAAATTGGCCACGGCGTAGCCGAGGCTCAGGTGGGCGAAGTTGCGCGCTCGCTCGGCCGGCGCGGCTATCGCCCCGGTAAGCGTCTGCGTCGCGAGCTGGAAGATCATGAAGCACAGCCCGAGGAGCGTCGAGGCGAAGTAGAGCGTCGTCACCGACGGCCAGAGAAAGGGCAGCAAGAGCGCCGTGACGAGGCCGACACTGCCGAATACCAGCGGCAGCTGGAATCCGAGGCGGTCGAGCAGGCGGCCGGCGGGCAGGGCAAGCACGGCCGGCAGCGCCGCGTACAGCGACATGACCGTGCCGACCACGAAGGGCGTCGCGCCCTGGTCGACGGCGAGCAGCGGCACCGCGAGCCGGCTGCCCGCGAATCCGAGGTGCGTCAGAAACGCGAGGAAGATGATGAGGTAAAGAGTCAAGGTGACCAGTGACCGGTGACCGGTGACCGGAATCAGGAGAACCGATGCATCATGCCACGCTCTCCCGAGACATCCGGGATTTCCATATCGTGGCTGCGTTGGTCACGGATTTCTCTTCGCGCTGCGCAGCCAAAGCGCAAGTCCCGCAACAGTCAGCACGATCGTGAGCGCGAAGTAGGCGCGCAGGCCGAGCGCGGGACCGATCAGGCCCGCGCAAAACGGCGCGAGCCCCATCGCGATGAACTGGAACGACGTCGCGTAGGAAATCGCGCGCGCGTCCATTCCAGCCGGAGCATGCTCCTTCAGAAGGCGAACGATGGCCGGCTGCATCGCCACGGCGCTCAGTCCGAAAAGCGCGCGCGCCAGCGTGAGCTGCAGCGGTGTTTGAAGAAACAGCAGCGGCACGTGAGTGAGCGCGGCGGCCGCGGTCGCGAAGGCGAGCACCCGTCCCGGGTCGTAGCGGTCGAGCGCCCGTCCCCATAGCGGCATCGCGATGAGTCCTGCTATCGCCAGCGCGAGCGCCACAGCGCCGACCCAGTACGCCTCCGCGCCCGAGCCCTGCCCCGAGACGAGCTGCAGCGTATAAAGACTCATGACGGTGATGTTCCCGTGCCACAGGACGGCGAACAGAAACCCCAGCAGAAAGAGCGGCCCCAGCCGCGGGATGGCCAGGAGCTGGCGCAGCGGCGCTATCCACTGCAGCCGCCAGCGTCCCGGCGCAAGCTGCTTCACTTCGCGCACGAAAACCGCGACCAGCGCCCCGGCGACGAGCAGGAGCGTCCCGCTCATCCAGTACAGCCAGTGATGGCGCGCGACGAGCGTTGCCAGCAGCGCGCCCACGGCCGGTCCCATCGTCTGCCCGACGAGGCTGCCGGCCTGCGCCAGAGACAGCGCGGTGCCCATCCGCGCGGGCGGAGTATTCGCCACGATCAGTGCCATGCCCGCCCCGGAGTTGCCGTTGAAAATGCCCACGCAGCAGAGCAGCACGGCGAACCAGAGCGGGGTAGGCGCGAACGCGGACAGCACCATGAACGACCCCATGCCGAGCGTGGCGCGCAGCATCATGATCTTGCGGCCGTAGTGGTCGGCGACCCCGCCCCAGATCGGGTTCATCACGAAGCTCACGATGTAGAACACGAGCACGGCGTTGCCGACCCACGTCTCGAGCCCGCGCTCCACGCCGAGCCCGCGCATCATCAGCGGCAGGAACGGCCACGAGATGCTGAAGCCGAGGCTGCACAGCAGGTTGGTAAGCGGGACGGCCCAGAGGTTGGTGCGCCAGCAGGGAAACCGCTGGTCTTCGGTGCTGCCTGCCGCGGGGGACTCCATGATCGGCGTGGAGATTAGCACGGCCCAGGAAGCGGTGATGCGATAATCGGCGCACCTGCCGACCATCATGAAACTGCTGCTCAGGCTTTTCCTTCTTGCCGCCGTCGCGCTGCCGGTGGGCGCGATCATCGCGGTCTGGATGTGCTTCCAGGACGCGCCGCTCATCGCGCGCAAAGCGGATATTTCGGTGGACGATATCGAAAGGGCGAAGCGCATCCTGGCGACGCACGATCCGCGCAAGGCGAGGGCGGGAACGCTGCGTACCGTCGCCCTGTCGCAGCACGACGTCGATCTCGTGCTCAACTACGCCGCCGGCCAGCTGCGCAGGGGCTCGACGCGCGTCGCGCTACAGCCCGGCATGGCGACGGTACAGGCGAGCCTGGAAATCCCGGGCAGTCCATTCGGGTCGTGGCTCAACGTGGATGCGGCATTGCGCGAGACGGGCGGCCTGCCGGCCTTCGATTACCTGAAGATCGGCACGCTGCCGGTGCCCGGCTTCGTCGCGGACCGCGCGCTCGAGCGGCTCGCGGCGCATCTCAACACGACCGCCGAAGGCAGGCTCGCGCACGACGTGGTGAAGAGCGTGAAGCTTTCGGAAGCGCAGATGCGGATAGTCTACGAGTGGCGCGACGACATACCCGACCGGGTGAGCGCGGCGCTGCTGCCGCAGGCGGACCAGGATCGCATCAAGGCCTATTCCGACCGTCTGGTCGAGGTCGCAGACAAGGCAGGCGCGGTGCGATCGGTATCGCTATCGCAATTGCTGCCGCCGATGTTCGCGCTGGCGGGAGAGCGTGCGGCCGGCGGCGACGCGGCAAAGGAGAATCGCGCAGCCATCGTAGCGCTCGCGTTCTACGCGAACGGACGCGGGCTGTCGGCGGTCATACCGGCGGCAAAGGCGTGGCGCAGGCCGGTGCAGCGGACGGTCACCTTGAACGGGCGCGGTGATTTTCCGCAGCATTTCCTGATCTCGGCGGCGATCGCAGCGGAAGCCGGCAGCCCGCTCGCGGATGCGATCGGGCTCTACAAGGAAGTGGAGGACTCGCGCGGCGGCAGCGGCTTCAGCTTCAACGACGTCGCGGCGGATCGCGCGGGCACGCGCTTCGGCGAGCTTGCCGTCAAGGCGCCGCGGAAGCTGCAGGCGGCGCTCGCGGCGGGCGCCAGGGAGCGCGACTTCATGCCCGACGTGTCCGACCTGCCGGAGTTCATGCCGGAAGCGGAATTCAAGAAGCGCTACGGCGGCATCGGCGCGCCCGCCTACCGGAAGATGATGGCGGAAATCGAGGCGAGGGTGGGCGCTAGCGCGCTGTTCCGCTAGCTGCAGAATTAGCCGCACATGAGCTGGTCACCGGTCACTGGTCACCGGTCACCGGTCACTGGTCACTGGTCACTGGTCACCGGTTCCATTCAGTTCACCGCGAAGCAATACAGCAGGCCCGCGCCGCCCGTGCCGCGCAGCGCCTCCTCGCTGCAGCCGCGCGTCGGATGCGAAGAGTTCCAGGACTTCGAGGGAGCGTCGTCGCTCAGGCCGAGGCGGTCGTGGTGGCCGACCATCGCGGCGCCGGCGCCGCTGCTCGTCCAGTTGCGGCAGGTACGGTCCTCAGTCCCCCCGATCGCCATGCCGTTCGACTGCGACCCGGTGAGGATATCGTGCATGTTGGGGGAGTCGCCGCTGCCGTTCACGAACTCCCCTTTCTCGGTCAGGGCGGTCTGCTTGTTGAGGTTGTTGTTGCCGTGCAGCTCTTCGACGCTGCGCGCAATGACCACGCCTTTCGAGTTCTGCCATGGACCCTTGCCTATGCGCTCGCGCGCGTGCTGGGTGGGCGCGGTGCCGCTGGCGCTCGTGCTGAGATAGGCCCTCCAGGTCCGCTTGCTCGCTCCCGCCGCTTCGGCGAGCGCCTGGCAATGTCCGTCAGCGCCCGCCAGGCCGCCGAAATCGGCGCCTTTGCCGGAGCCCTTGCTCGTCACGAAGAAAGACATGAAGTACTGATCGTGCAGATGGCCGACCGTCTCGCAGCCGCCAAGTACCACGAGTAGCGCGACGGCGGTGAGGATCACGCGGCGCGTTTTACGCATGGAAATCTCCGAGTTCGCAGCTCCCGGAACTTCCGGTCCGGGATGAGACAATGAGCCCGCCATCAATAGTACAGGCATCTGCGAGCCGTGTCCGCATCCCGGACCCCTCTTTACCTTACCTACGCGTTGATGCTGTTCGGTTTTGCCAGCATCAGTTCCGCACGAGTGGCGCTGTCGCTCTATGCGCTCGATCTCGGCGCCTCGGCCTCGGCGGTGGGCATACTGGTGGGGACGCTTTACGTGTTTCCGCTGCTGATCTCGTGGCCCATTGGACGCTACGCGGACCGGTTGGGCTCGCGCTGGCTGCTGCTGGCGGGCGCCGTCTGCGGCGGCTGCGCCATGCTGATTCCCTATTTCGTGCGCGAGCTGCCGGCACTGTTCGTGGCTATGACCATGCTGGGCCTGTCGTTCACCCTGTACAACGTGTTGCTGCCAAATCTCGTCGGTCTGCTCAGCGCGCCGCAGGATCACGCGCGCAACTTCAGCAACGCGAGCCTCCTGGGCTCGGCCACGCTCTTCATCGGCCCGCTGATGGCGGGGATTGCTGTAGACGTCTCGGGCCATGCGCCTGCCTGCCTGTATCTCGTGGCGCTGCACGCGGCTGCTGCGGTCGCGCTGGTTGCGCGTGGTGGAGCGCTGCCCGGTGGCAGCCGCGCTTCCGGTGCGGCGGGAGGTATGCGGGAGACGCTCGGCGATCCCGCGATGCGGCGAATACTCGCGACGAGCAGCCTGGTGCAGGTGGGCCAGGATCTCTACCAGTTCTACATCCCCGTTTATGGCCACGGGATCGGCCTCTCCGCGTCCGCGATCGGCGGACTTCTCGCCACCTTCGCCGCAGCGTCGTTCGTGGTGCGCTTTTTTCTGCCCTCGGTGGTGACGCGCTTCGGCCAGGAGCGAGTGCTTGCTATCTCGTTCTGCGTGTCGGCGGCCGGTTTCGGCCTGGTCCCGCTCTTCGAGAGCGTGATGGTGCTGGCGGCGGTCACGTTCATCTTCGGACTCGGGATGGGGTGCGGACAGCCGATCACCACGATGCTGATCTTCGGCCGCACGACCCGGGGCCGCTCGGGCGAGATCCTCGGCCTGCGGCAGAGCGTCAACAACGCCGTGCGCGTCAGCGGCCCCGCGGTATTCGGCTTTGTGGCGAGCGTGTTCGGATTGCCGGCGGTATTCTGGCTGAGCGCGCTGCTGATGGGGGGAGGGGGGTTGCTCTCCCGGGAAAGGCGTTCCAGATAAGACGTCTCAGATGAGGCGTCTCAGATAGGGCGTGCACGTAAACAGCTTGCTTGCTACGCTTTTTGGAGACGCTTTATCTGAGACGCAGTATCTGGGACGATGTACCTGAGACGCTTTACCTGAGACGCCTTTAACAGGGGAGGAACCGCAAATGAAAACCATAGACATCCACGCCCATCTCGTACCGCACTCGCTATGGAAGGCAGTCGACGCGGGAGCCGAGTGGTACGGCTTCCGCCAGGAGGCCGGCGACAAGCTCGCTGCCATCGCGGGGGGCGGCAAGCGCAACACCCTTTCCTCGCCCAAGGTGCGCTACACCACGCAGGAGCGACTGAAAGACATGGACGCGCAGGGCGTGGACGTGCAGGTCGTCTCCATCCACACGCCGTTCATGGGCTACCACCTCGACGCGGGTCAGGGCAGCGCGCTCGCGCGCACGGTCAACGACGAGATCGCCGGTATGACCCGCGAGTTTCCCAAGCGCCTCGCGGGAATGGCGACGCTGCCCATGCAGGACGTCAAGGCCGCCATCGAGGAGCTCGAGCGCGCGGTGACGCGGCTCGGATTGAAGGGCGCCGAGCTCGACACGAACGTGAACGGCGCGCAGTGGGACGAGCAGAAGTTCCTGCCGTTCTTCAAGGCCGCGGAGGCCATGGGCGCCGTGCTCTTTTTCCACCCGCAGCCGCAGAACAACTTCCTCGCTCAGCGTATCCCGCGGCACGGCCTGTCGAACAGTCTCGGCGTGTTGCTCGACGACGCGATAGTCACGGCGGTTCTCATTGCCGGGGGGGTACTGGAAGCGTGTCCGGACCTGCGCGCCTGCATCGCTCACGGCGGGGGCCCCGCGTGCTTCGTGATGGGGCGGCTCGACCGCAACTGGCACGGGCGCCCCGACGCGCGCAGCATCCCGCAGCCGCCCAGCGTCTACGAGCGCCGTCTCTACTACGATACCGTGGCCAACAGCGAAGAAGCGCTGCGCTTCCTGATCGACCGGGTGGGTATCGACCGCGTCGTGCTGGGCAGCGACTGGCCTTTCGTGCCCTGGAAACCCGGGCCGGGGGGCTGGGTCCAAAGTCTCGAGTCCCTTACGCAGGACGAGAAGGACAAGATCCTTTGGAAGAACCTGGAGGGGCTACTGAAGCTCTAAGTAATGAAGTGATGGAGCGATGCAGCGGTCGCTGCATTACTCCATCTTGTCAGTCATCGAGCTACGTTTCCGGGGGGCGACACGGAAACCTATCAGTAATCAATCCGTTGAGTCCTCAACGTGGACACCCGTCGTCCGCCGGCGACGGTTTTGCGGAACCGGGCGGCCTAAGCCATTGATTGTATTCACTGGCACGAAGATTGCGAGCAGTATGGTGCATCGCTTGAGTGCTGTAGTCCAAGGAGATTTCCATGAAGCTTCGCACTTTTGCTACGACTGTTATCGCTTTGACCGCCACTGCAGTGCTGGGGCTTGCGGCGCCCTTTGTCACGGCGCAAACCATTCACCCTGTGGTCGCGCAGTCTTCTTCTCCCGCTCCCACTCCCTCGTTCAGTGATACCGAACTGAGGGTGTTCGCGGTGGCCGTGGTCGGGGTGCAGCGTGTTACCGACACGTATCTCCCGGTACTCAAGAGGTCGACCACGATCCAGGACCAGCAGCGGGTCGAGGACACGGCTTCAGCCGAGATGGCGCGGGTGGTCGAAAACCAGGGGATGACCGTCTCCCGGTTCTCTCAGATACTGGAGCTGACCAAGGTCAGTCCCGAACTGGCGAACCGCGTCAGGTGGCATATCCAGCAGTCGACAGCGGTGGCGTATCGCGGCGATTGACGGTAGCTCCGCTTCGCGTCTGACGGCGCGAGGAGAGGAAACGGCGCTTCACCAGGAGCGCCGTTTTCGCGTACTCTGCTTCCTCCGCACGGGAATGGAGGAAGCATGAACGTAGTGCCCGCGATCGGCGCGATTGTCGCGACTGTTGCTGTGTGCGTGCTGTCGGCTCTGGGTACGGCACCGGCGCACGCTCAGGCCGCGTACCCGACCAAGCCCATCCGCATGCTGGTCGGTTTTCCCGCGGGTGGGGGCGCCGACGTCGTTGCCCGCATACTCGGTCCGCGCATGAGCGAGAGCCTCGGCCAGCAGATCATCGTCGATAACCGGCCGGGCGCCGGGAGCGCCATCGCTTCGGAGCTGGCCGCCAAGGCGCCGCCGGACGGCTATACGCTGGTGTCGATCGGCAGCAGTCACGCGGTGAACGCGGCGTTCTATCCCAGGCTGCCCTACCGGCCTGCCGCGGATTTCAGCGCGATCGTGCTCGTCGCCACGGCGCCGGTCACGATCACCGCGAACCCGGGCGTTCCGGCGAAAACGTTGAAGGACTTGATCGCGCTCGCCAGGGCGCGGCCCGACCAGCTGAACTACGGCTCGGCGGGCGTCAACGGCATCAACCATCTTGCCGCCGAGCTCCTGAAACGCACGGCGGGCTTCGACATCACGCTCGTCCCCTACAAGGGCGTCGCGCAGGCGCTCCCGGCCGTGATGGCGGGCGAAGTGCAGCTCATGTTCGCTTCCCTGCCCGGCTCGATCGACCAGATCAGGACGGGGCGTATCAGGGCCATCGCGGTCACCTCGGCGAAGCGCTCCAACGCGGCGCCGGATATCCCCACGGTAGCGGAGTCCGGCGTCCCCGGGTACGAAGCGTCGAGCTGGTTCGCGTTCCTGGCGCCGGCCGGCACGACCAGGCCCATCGTCACGCGGCTCAATGCGGAGGCGATGAAGACGCTGCAGGTGCGGGAGGTGCGCGAGGCGCTCGTCCGGCAGGGAATGGACCCGACAGGAAGCACGCCCGGCGAGGCCGATGATTACCTGCGAACCGAGATCGCGAAGTGGACGCGGGTGGTGAAAGAGGCGGGGATAAAGGCAAACTGACGTCAGGCGTCATGCGTCATGGGTCAGGCGTGTGGCGATCGAATGTGCCAAGCTGTTGCGCATGACCCATGACCCGTTACCCATGACGGCCCTATGATCTACATGGTCGACCACATCTTCGCGGACCCCGCACTCGAGCCGGCGTGGCACGAGTGGTACGCGGGCTACCTGCGGAAGCTGGTCTCGGTTCCGGGTATCCATACGGCCCAGCGCTTCAAGGCGATTGGCCATACGCCGTCGCGCTACCTGGCCATGTACTCGATAGACTCGGCGGACGTGTACACCAGCGAGGGCTACCGGGCGATCGGCGGCGGCGGCAGCCAGAGCCGGCGTTTCCAACCCGCATATGAGTTGTGGACCCGCAACCTGTTCGAAGGCGCGCCCCGCGCGCCGGCGGTGGCGGACGGACAGCGCGTGCTGACATGGGATCGCGCGGAACGCGGCGGCGCAGGACCGCTGGAGTCGCGCGCGACATGGCTGGAGGCGATCGGCCTGCACATGACCACGAAGCACCGCGCGTTCGTCGTGCTCGACGCAGGGGAGGCCATGACTCCCTCTTCGGTGCCTGGGGCGTTTCTCTACGAGCCCTTTACGCCCGTGATTACTGCGTCCTGAGCGCGTCCATCAGCGTTCGCGCTGACTTCAGGTCCTCGAGGTGCGACAGGATTTCGATTGCGCGTTCCGCTGCCGCGGGCGCGAGGCGGTCTTTCGCGCCCTTGCGGAACTTGTCCTCGATCTCCGCCCGCGTGAGCGGATTCTCCGGCGTGCCCTTGGAGGCTTTGCACTGCGCGGACAGGACCGAGCCGTCGTTCATCTCCGCCTCGACGATCGCCTGCTCGGCGGTGAGATCGCGATGGCCGACGAGGTCGACGCATTCCGTCGCGTAGCGCTTCAACGCCGGGTCGTCGTAGCGCCCCGGCTCGAACTGGTCCATCCACAGCTCGCGATCGTGCAGCACCACTGCGGCGGTGTAGTGCAGGGAGGCGGAGGCCTCCCACTTCCCGGTGTAGCTGCGCCGGTTCCGGTAGGCGTCGAAGGTAGCCGGGCTCACGTGGATACGCAGGCGCTTCGTGCGCGCGGCGGCGAGATCGTGGCGCCGTATGAGATCGAAGAGCGCCGTCACGATGCCCTGGCTGGCGGCGGAAGTGGGCGCCGGCCGCAGCGCGATCTCCTCCAGTTCCCAGTGCCCGCCGAGATCCGCGGTCGCCGCATCCTTCGCGCCGCCGCCGCAGTATGTGGAGTAGAAACCGCCGTCCTCCGCCGTGAGAAAGCGGCGGGTTGCGACGAATTCCTGCTGCGCGAGCAACGCGGCCATCAGGCCAGACAGCGCGCCGCGAAACTGGTGGAACTTGACCGACGGTGTTCCCCAGGCCGCGAAAGTCCCCGCCGCCTGGCTGCCGGCGAGACCGAAGGCGGTGGCCATGGCGCCGTCCGCGAAATCGATCAGGCGGCCCACGGCGGCCGCGGCGCCGAACGGTCCGATCGTGCCGGGGCCGTGCCAGCCGCGCTTGCGGAAAGCCGCGTAATCCACGCCCGCCGCGATGCGCGCCGCCGTCTCGAAGCCCGCCGTGAGCGCGACCAAAAGATCGCGACCGCCTGCCTCATCGCGCTCCGCAATGGCGAGCGCCGGGGAGACGATGACCGGCTGGAAGTGCGTGGCGGTGGGGCGATAGACGTCGCACATCGACACCGCGGTGATGAGAAAACCGTTGAAGACGGTGGCGCCGGTGAGCGACGTTCTCCCGCCGCCGACGATGCTGTTTTCCTGCGACTGGCCGAGCGCCGCGGCGAAGCG
>Ga0075429_100004105_pt1 | contig 12456 bp, 9 predicted proteins | sample RhiMetdeltSRZDD3_FD_75295 | JGI IMG/M metagenome (GOLD analysis project Ga0075429, IMG submission 75295) | Populus rhizosphere microbial communities from Tennessee, USA - Rhizosphere MetaG P. deltoides SRZDD3 | ecosystem: Host-associated > Plants > Roots > Rhizosphere > Soil | place: USA...
TCTTCGATCCGAAAAATCCGGGCGCGAGCCTGCGCGATGTGTTTCCGGTCGGCGGGCTCGAACGCTGCGTGAAGGAACTGAGCTCGCGCGCCGATCTCACGCAGTACACCTACACGAACTTCGCACGCGATCTCGAACACGTGCGTCGCACGCTCGGCTACGGTCAGCTCAATCTCTCGGGAGGTTCCTACGGCACACGCGCCGCACAGTTCTACCTGCGCGCTTATCCGCAGAACGTGCGCACGGTTCTTTTCAACAGTGTCGTGCCTCTCGACGTCATCTCGACATTGACGATGGCGAAGTCGGCCGAAGGCGCACGCAATCAGCTGTTCGACGCATGCGCAGCCGATGCGGCCTGTAACGCGGCGTTTCCCGACCTGCGCAAAGAGTTCAGCGAAATCGTGCGGCAGCTCGATGCGGGTGCAGCGCCGATCGCTCGCGGCCGCGCCGCCGAGTGGTTGCGCTCGAAGCTCTATCGTCCGTACAGCTCGGCGGACGTGCCCTGGATGATTCATCGCGCGCACCAGGGAGACTGGAGCCCGATTGCGCAGAACATCCAGGCGGGGGCCGCAGGCGCCGCGTCGGAGTACAGCTTCGGCCTGTTCTTCGCGATCACGTGCAACGACGACATTGCCTTCCTGCAGGAGGATGACATCGAGCGGGAAACGAAGGGCACGTTCCTCGGCGACTATCGCGTTCGCCAGCAGCAGGCCGCGTGCCGGTTCTTCCCGAAAGTCTCGCCGTCGACAGACCGCACGCCGCCGCAGTCCCCGGTGCCGACGCTGTTCGTGTCAGGCGGGAACGACTCGGCGAGCCCGCTCTGGTTCACGCAGCGCGTCGCTCCGAATTTCGCGGAGCGCGCGGAAGTGGTCGTCGCAGGTCACGGCCACACCGAGTGGAACGAGTGCATCGCGCGCTTGTACGAGCAACTCGTGAACGACGGCTCGGTGCGCAACGTGCGCGGCAAGACTTGCGAAGCCGTGCCGCGCCCGCCGTTCAAGACGAAATGATCAGAACCCGGTGAAGAAGGTCGCCTTGTAGTACGTCAGCAGCTCGACGAGCGCGTCGGTCTTCGTATCCGGCTTGTTCCCAAGCGCCTTCAACTCCGCGAACGTCTTGCCGTTCTGCGCTTTGTCCTGATCCAGCCCACCATGGCACGCCGGACACATGCGTATCTCGCCCGGCTGGAAACCGATCCAATAGCGCTCGCGCACCCTGCCGTCGGTTCGCAGCACCGGATCGCCGGGCTCGGCGCTGTTGATGCTCTGCCACGCCGTCGGTCGGTTGGCTTCGACGATGAACGCCACTGAGCCATCGACAGTGGAGATCTTCACGCTGGCCGGAGCGACGCCCGGAGCAGCGGGCACATTGACGTTGCGCCGAGTGTTGGTGCCGGTGTTGTCCTGGACCTGGATCTCCTGCGCCGGCTGCGCCAGGACGCGGCGATAATTCTTGGCGCTGCCCAGCTCCGAGTCGCCGTCCGTGCCGCGCAACTGCTGACCGGTAAAGATCTGCAAGTGATCGATGGCCAGCATGTCGACAGTGGAGTTCGTGCGCTTCGTAGTCACCTTCGGGTCGGTCAGGCTGGGCACGCTCAAATTGAACGGCTGCTGGAAATCGCTCTGCTCCCGCCACGTAACGTTGCGCACGACCGCCAGCGCGAGCTTGTTCTTCTTCAGGAACGCGCGGAATGCAGTCAGTCCCTTCTGGCCGTTGCCGACACCGAACACGGCCTCGAACGCATTCATCTCGCCGGCTTCGAGCGGCGGCTCCAGTGCGGGAGCCGGTTTGTTGTCACGTGCGCGCACCTCGACGACGTCCCACTCCCACAGCGTCTCCGTCTTGCCGTCGAGGATGCGCTGCAAGCCGGCACCGGCGGTGACGTTGCCCCCGGGCACGAAGAAGTCGCCCTGCTTGACCAGGCGCGCAAGCCGGTAGTCGCAACCTGTGACCTTGAAGTCCACGAGTTTGTGCGAGGTGGAAGCGGACGCCCAGATCTCGCCGTTGCTGGCGCCCATCGGCGAGCGGAACAGCATCTTCGAATCGGCGTCGTACGTGTCCGGCGAGGTGATGTACGAGATCTCCATGTCCTTGGGCAGCACGTCGGGCGCGCTGTCGATCGTCACTACGGCGCCGCCGCTGCAGGTGCCGAATTCGGGCGACAGCAGCGCGAAGTAACGGCCGGGCGTGCGCGGATCCTCGCGCAGGAACCGGAAGGCGTCGACGTTGTTACCGCCGACTCCGGCGCTGTTGTTGTCCCGCAGGCCCAGCTTCTGCCTGGCGTCGCCACTGCGTGCCGCGCGAATGAACTTGAACTCCTGCCGGCCGAAATGATTGAGCGTCTCGGCGCCGGTGCCGTCGACGTTGATCTGCCACATGAGGAACGGCTTCTGTTCGTGCTGCGCGAAGCCGTCTTCGGCCGCGAACTTGCGCTCCGGGAATACCGATTGCACCTGCTTCGTGGCCAGCGTGAACCGCTCGGTCGTCGCACCCGGTGCTTCGCTGACCCAGTTGAACAGGTCGAGCTTGTGATTGTTGTCCTCTTCCTGCTGGTCGTTTTCCATGTGATCCCAGCGCGTGAAGATCACGCGGCCGAACGAATCGATCGTCGGCGTGAACGAGCCGCTGGGCGAAGGATCCAGATTCGTCACCTCGCCCGCGCGATCGAGCTTGAACAGGCCGCAGGTGCTGCGCTTCTCTTCGTATTCGTCGAGGCACTTCAGATGTTTCGCGTCGCGCCCGTGCCATGACATGTCGGAGCTGTAGATGATGAACTCCGTGCCGCTATCGCCCTCCGGCGAGTAGATCGGGCTGATGTTGTTGAACTCTTCCGGCTGGTCGAGGTGCGTGAACTTCGCCGTCTGGCCCTGCAGCAGGCCTTCGACCTCGAAGATCTGCCAGTGCTTGTCGGCGCCGCAGCCGACCACCATGCTCACCAGCGCCTTGCTTGCGTCCCAGCTCACTGCGGGCTCGCGCACCGCAACCATGTTCGCCGCGCACGAAGCAGTCTCAGGCGTGTTCGGATCCTTCATGCCGAAACCCGCCTCGCGCGTGAGGTTGCGCAGGTCGAAGGTCCCGTCCGCCTTCGGATACGCAATCATCAGGTCGCCGCCGCGTGGCGTGTCGTTCGCATTGCCGGGATCGTGATTGGCGAACGTGCCCGTGATGCGTGCGAAGTCCGTGCCCGAGATCGCCACCTGCGTGACGAACATCAGCGGGAAGCGACCGCCGGGGCCCGGGTCGGGCGGAGGCGTAGTCGGCGGCGGTGGAGGTGGCGGCGGCAGTGGAGGCTGCGGGCCTGGGCCGGGCAGAACAGGCGGTTGGCTCGGGGTCGAAGCCCGCGATCCGCCGCCACCGCACGCCGCCAGGAAAACGAGCGCGGCAACACATGCCGCGCCTCCGATGATCGAGACCTTACTCATGGAGACTCCCCGTCTCTTCCGACTCGCGATGAGTCTAAGGAGCAGCAAGCCACCAAAAGCTCACCAACAGAGCTGCGCGCCCGACGTACCTTCCACTCCGCGCTGCCCGCTCTGCGTCAGCGTGAAAGTGCCGCATGCGACATCGCTCACTTGTCCCTGTTGTGGTACGGCTCGCAACGTGAACGATGCGCCATCGATCTCACCCGACACCCGATACAGCCCGTCGCCGCTGCTGACGATCGAGTTGGGCGGAGTGAGATTCGTCGCAATCGCGCAGCCGCCGTTGTTGTAGGCACCGAAGCGCGTGAAGCATTTCTCCAGTCCCTGCGCCGCCTGCATCAGCGACGCCTTCGCTTCCGTGCGATTGCCGCGAATGACTTGTTGTCGATAGCTCGGATAACCGATACCTGCCAGGAGGCCCATGATGATCACGACGACCATCAGCTCGATCAGCGAGACACCAGCGTGACGTCGACGCATGTCGCTGCACCTCAGCGGATCTGACGCCACGATTGCCGTCCGCGGCTGCCGTGCGCGGCTGCTTCGGCTTTGGTCGGCAATCCGCCGCCCGATCCCGACATGATCTTCAGATCGGGGCCGTCGCCGTCGGGAGGCGCAATGATCGCCGGGGCCGACAGGTACTGGTTCTCCATGAGTCCGATTACTGCCTTGCCGTCGCTCATCAGGTCGTCCTCGTCGACGTCACCGTCGCCATTCGTATCGAGCGGTGCGCTCGGCAACGTGCCCCCGTTGAGCAGATCGACTTCCATCAGCCAGCTCGTGCCGCCGAATGAGCACGCATCCGCGGTCGGGATCAGCGTCGTGAAGATGACGCGGTCGCTGCGCACGACCGGATTGGTGATCTGGCGCTCGCCATTGGCGGGCAGCTCCATGTACCAGCCAGTGTGGTCCGTATCGATCGTGTTGCCGGTAATGGTGCGCACCGGGAACGCCGGCGCCGTGCCGCCGGCGTCAGGATCGTACAAGACTGTGCTGATCGTCTGCGCGATGAGCTTGTTGCGCGATTCGATGCGATCACCGGGGGTGTGCGTGTTCTTATCGATCACGCCGTAGAACGATTGCTTCGGTGAGCCCGCCACAGGATGGTTGTCTCCCGTCTCGACGTACTTGCCCGTCCCGAACAGCACCACCACACCAGCGCCGTACGGGCCGCGGGCCACTTCCGGCCGCGTCGTAATCGGCTGCGGCGTGCCGTCCTCCGCGGTCGCAGTGAACAGCGGCAGCGGCTTGCTGGCCGTGCTCTTGAAAGCGAAGTCCCATTCGCTGTCATTCTTTGAGCTCAGGTCGACTTTCCACAGATTGCCGCGCAGGTCACCGACATACGCTTGATCGACGATGCGATCGCCGTCGACGTCGGCGAGCACGGGTGTCGCCATGCCGTTGGTGTCGGCAGTGTCGAGACCTGTATCGAATTTCCGGATGATGCTGCCGTTGGAAATATCGACGACGTACAGCACGGCTCTGCGGTTGCCTTCGTTGTTGTAGCCGTTGCCGAAGACTGCGGCCCACTTGCCGTTGTGTAAGCGGACGACCGCTGGCTGGCTATAGGTGTAGCCGAGGTCGGCATCCGTGAATTCCCACAGGAACATGCCGGGCGTGCCGGCTTCGCTCGTGTGCACCGGATCCGTGACGTCGAGCGCGTAGATGCTCTTGCCGCCCTTGTTGAGGCCGCCGACGAGCACCGTATGCCATGCACCGCCGAAGAACGCGTCGCCGACGTTGGGCGCGCCATCGACGTAGTAACGATGTGAGTAGGTGGGCTTGGCCAGCTCGGGCAGTGCGGCGAAGACCGCGCCTGGAATGAACGCCCACTGCTCCTTGCCGCCGCCATCGACTTTGGGGCGTGCATTGATCGCGTGCAGCATCCCGTCGTTCGCACCCGCGTAGATCATCGGCGTGCGATCCTTGTGCGTCTTGGCGAAGATCGAGTACGCAGTCTCCGCGCCGTTGCCGCCGTCGGCGTCCTTGAGCTTGTCGCTGAAGCGACCGCGAGGTGCACCGACGTACAGCGGTGCCGAAGAAACGATGTCACCGAGCTTCGAGGGACGTTCGCGGAACCCCGCCAGGTCCTGGCCGCGGATGTAGTTGACGTAGTTGTCGACGAGCGCAGGAATCGGCGACGCCACTCCGGTCACCTGCTCCTTTCGCAGATCGCTGAGCTGGTCGCTCCTGAAAGTCTTGGCGACATTGTTGCCACCGACGATGTCCACGGTGAAGATCTTGCGCGCGTCGTACGCCGGCAGCTCCTCGCTCGCATCCCAATCGGGATCCTGTTTTACCTGACCGTTCTGCGGATCGATGGCGAAACTCAGCAGCTCGCCCGTCCAGTGCGTCGTGTTGAACCGCGCCTGATAGACACGCGTCTCGCTGCTGATGATGCCGCTATTGACGGCAGCCGCGGATGCCGAGCTGGTTCGGTCGATGATGTTGCGCAACACCTCGCCGAGCTTGGCCGCAATGTCGCCCGCACCGCGTGCGTTGAGCATCAGACCGCGTCCGTTGACGGTGGCGTGCCACAAGTCGTCGACTGCGGACGGATGGCGCGCCGGAAACGACGTCGGCCAGGCCGGATACGGCGCTGTGTAAGGGTCTTGCGCAATGTCCGGGTTGAATGCCACGCCGCGCGAATCGAGCGTGATCGCGTAGAAGTTCATGTGCAGATCGCGCCGGCAATCCAGGCGCGGATCCGGGTTGCTGCCATTGCAAGCGTTCGGCACCGGCACAAGCCCAGCGGGAAAGCCCGGTGGCGGACGCAGGTTCGTCTCGTAGGCGCCCATCACGCCGTCGGCCATCGTGCCGCCGACACTGACGCTGGCGCCGTCTTCATAGGGAGCGCCATGGCCTGCGTCGACGTCGGCAGTCCCGAACGGGCCAGTCGGATTCGAGAAGCCGTCGGTGAACAGCATGCCGAAGTTCTTCTGGCAGGCGTACTGAATCGGCGCGCCGGCATTGCTGCGCTTGAAGTTGCGGATGATGTTTCCGACTGCGAACCGGTTCGGCGTGCCGCCGACGCCCACCCACTTCTCGTAGAAGTTCTTGTACAGCAGATCGCGATTGCTGCTGGCGCCGGTGCTGCCGTCGATATCGGCAATCGCGACGTCGTACGCCGCGCCTCCGTCAGCCTGATTGATCCTGAATCCGGCGACGCGCATTTTGTGAATGTCCTTGAAGGCCTTCCCCAACCCCGCGCGCAGCGCCAGGTGACGCTTGCGGTGATAGGTGAACCAGTTGGCGAAGTTCTGCCGCGCCGCCTTGTAGTGGGCGTCGTCGATGAAGTTGCCCGGCTTGATTTCGAAGCCCTTGAGAACGCTGCCGTCCGGCGCCTCGCCGTCGAGCGGCGTCGCGGTGTAGCCATAGTCCGGCGGCAGGTTGTCTGGCGATTTGAGATAGAACGTCGCCGGGAAATAGCGGATCGCGAGGCTGCGGTCGGTCTCCAGATTCAGGGCGCCTTCCGAGGTCGTGCAGCTCGTCGAGGTCGGGCTCGGGTCGACTATGTTGCAGCCGCCGGTCGTCTGCACGACTTCCCAGTTCTGGGTGACGGTGCCGTAGTTCCGCCGGATGCAGGTGTCCTTCGGGATCGTCATGCCCTTGAACACCCGGAAGTAGTACTGGTTGCGCACCTCCGGCGAAGAATTGCTGCATGAACCTCCGACACTCTTGCTGCCGGTTCCGGCAACATCCCTCGTAAGATTCATCGCGGGCTGCGGCGTGAAACTGGGGGAGCCCGCCGGCGGCTCGAACACCGGATCGAATTCCGCCGCCGTCGGGTCTGCGTTGGGGAACAGCGTGCCGTCAGCCTTTTGCCAAGGCTCGTACTGGACAGCCGGATTGAAGTACAGCGAGTTGTAGAACGGCGAGCGAGCCCACGCGAACTGCGGCAGCGGCGGTATCGCGTAGTGGTCGTTGGTGCCATCGTCCTCGCGCCGCCGATCTGTAGTGAGGACGAGTGTGCTGTCGCTCTCGTGGCCGTTGGGAAACAGGTAGACGAACTTCTTCCAGGTGCCGGTCGCATCGCCGACGGAGTTGAAATTCAGCTCGCCGTTTGCAAAAACGTCTCCTGCGCTGCTCGCTCCGCAGCCGACGAAGGAATTGGCCCCAGTGCTGCACAGACCCGACGCGCCGGTGCGCCACCACGCCGCGCCGTCGTTGGTATGAAGCAGGACTTCGGAGTCCATCGACGTGGAATCGTCGATGGCCATGATCAGGTTCGGCTGCACGTCGGTGGCAAGAAACAGCGGCACGTCCGCAAGCGAAAGATCCGCAGCGCGCGGCGCGCTGTTCGGCACTACAGTCGCCGCAGCAACGAGCACGGTCAGCGCGAGCGGTCGAGCCCGCGAAATCAGTCTGGCCATCGAACTCCCCTATTCGAACGAAATGCGCGCGTGCGTGCTCTGCACGACGACGCGCGTGGTCGACGTCACTCCGCTCGAGCGTGCAGTGACGCGATGAAAGTCCCGCACCATGTTGAGAGTCGAGCCGCCGACCGACAGGCTGTCGTGGACTTCGCCGACGTGCTCGATGACGAATTCCGGCTCGTCGGCGAGCTGCCCGAGGTCCGGCTCGTACTTGCGCGCCCAGTCCGTCCACCATTCGGCCATCGACGGCGGCAGTTCCTCGTAGGCCTCGCAGGTCACCGGATCCTTGGCGGCGCACGTCGTGACCGATTTGGTCGGCGACAGCAGATCTTCGGCCGCGCGCAGGCCCGCTTCGGCACCCTGCAGTGCGACCTCCATGTCGCGCTGGTTGCCCGCCATTCGCTCCTGCAATTGCGTGCTGTGACTCGCGCCGAGCGCGAGCAGCGTCATGACCAGCAACAGCAGCAGGCTGACGACGAGCGCCGCGCCGCGCTCGCGATTGCCGTGAAGAGGGAATCGCTGCATGTGGAGATCTCGCTAGTCGAAGACGTGATTGCGGAGCGCGACGGTCGCGGTGAAGACCTGGCGTTGATACCGATCGGGGAAAGGTCCCACGAGCGTGCCCAGCAGATCGTATTTGCGGTTATCGTCCTCGGTGCCATAGGGCTCGGGAGAGCGCACGAGCAGTGCCACGGCGACGCTCACGACTTCCGACCAGTCAGTCACGTCGCTGGCTTTCTTGTACTCGTCCACGCGCGCGTCGCCGCCCGCCGAGTCGAGCCCGTACAGCACTTCCATTTGCTCGACGCCGTCCGCGACCTCCTCGGGGGCGGCAGCTCCGACTTTGCGCCACAGGGCCGGGACGAAGTTGGACGGATCGTCCGGGTCCACGGCACCCGGATCGATGATTCTCCCCGCGACGTAGTAGATCGCGGTCTGCACCGGGACCACTTCCGCGCCCTTCTTGAACGGATGCAGCAACGTGTCCGACGCGTTGTTCAAGGTGGTGTGCGCGATCTGCTTGCCGCCGCCAGTCGCGGCCAGACTGGTGACGCGAAAAAACGCGCGACCATCGCAATCCGAAACCATGAGGCTGTCGCTCTCGGCAACTGTCGAGCTGGCATCCCACGTCACCATGAGTGGATCGGCTGGGTTCGCCTGCGACTCGAACACCTTGAGCGCAGGCTCGTCGCGCCGCGGGCTGCGCACGACCAGGATGTCCGAGTTCGCGTTCGGCACCGGGCTGAGCGTGATCACCGACGACAAGTCCGCACCGGCGTCGAAGCCTTCCGCCGAGATGGCGTAGTTCCACAGCAGCGCGGTCGGATTCGGCAGCGTCGTGATCGCGAATTCGTTGGCGCGCAGCGATGCCGGGTTTGGCCGCGCACAGCCTTGAAATCCCGCGGAACGCAGCTCCGACACGATCTGGTCCAGCGCCACGCGGCCGTTTTCCTGGATGCGCGACACGCGTTGCGTCGTCTCGTAACTGACTCGCGAGCCGATGAAGATCGTGATGACGCCCATCATGAGCAGCAGGCTGATGGCCACCGCCACCATCAGCTCGACGAGACTCAGACCGTTCTGCTGGCAGCGATTCATGTCAGATCTTGCTGCGCGTCCGGAAAGTCACGATGGACGCCGGCGCCGCGCCTCCGCCCTGCTCCGTCAGCTCGATGCGCTCGCTCCACTGGATCGTGATTTCGAAGATCTCCAGGGAATCGTCGACCAGCACGATCGAGCCGTCCCCCGACGGGAGCTGCGCCGCCAGCGCGTTCTTCCACGCTTTCAGGTCGCGGCCCGCGGGTGTATCCGGAGGCGAGGTATACGGTCCGAGGTCGACGCCGTACTGGCCAGCACGCGCAGCCGTGCGATTGGCGCGCATGCGATCGAGCACGTCGCCGGCCAACACTGCCGCCTGCGAGCGCGAGTACGCGGTGTAGTTGCTGCGCAATGTCGCAAGCTGCAGGGCTGCGACACCCAGCAAGCCGACCGACACGATGACGAGCGTGATCAACACCTCGACCAGTGTCATACCGGACACATGCACGCTGCGGCGGATCACGGACAATCTCCGACACGCGTAACGGCCCGTCCGGCTGCGTTGAGTTGCACCACGCGCACGTCGCGCTCGTGGCAGCTCGAAGGCACGACCGTGAAGTCCGCTGCTGCTTGCGCGCGCCCGTCGCGCAGGAAGCGCACGGACAGCAGGGTGCCGGTCACGCCGATCCTGTCGTCGCTCGGTGCGGACCAGCGCTGCAGAATGACGTCGGTGCCGTCGACTATCCCGGCCGTCGCGCCGTCGGTGAACATGATCCAGCCGCCGCTCCAGCCAGCGGCGCAATCGGTTTGGGACGCGTCCGTGCTGCAGACGGCGACCGGCTCGCTGCGCTTCACCGCTTCGCTGCGCGCAAGCGCGAGCGCGGCAACGATCTCATTAGTATGAGTAGCGATCCGATTCTTGCGGATGATGTTGCTGAAGGAAGGCACGCCGACCGCGAGCAGCACGCCGAGGACAGCGACGGCCGCCATCAGCTCGAGCAACGTGAATCCGCGAGTGGCCCGGTGGTGCATGCGGGCCGGAGTATAGGAATCGAAAACTCACCAATATCTCACCGCTGGGCGGGGCGCCGGAGAGTGTGACGCAACGCTCACATTCAATATGATGTCCCCGATGAAAGCGTCAGCCATGATCGCCCTGGCCTGGATCGCCTTCTCTACACCGGCCGCATATGCCGCGTGTAACCAAGGCGCTTACGCAGCGAGCAGCGGCGACTACGTCGTCGTCGTGCCGCTGCCCGATCCCACCGCCGCGGGACAGCGCTATCTGTTTCGCGATGGTCGTCGCGGCAGCACTGCCGATGCCGCCGCTCCCGTCACCTGCGCGACCGCCTCCGTGACCATCAAGAAGAGTGACGGCACCGAAGAGCGCTGGACGCAGATTCCGTTCACGACGACCGACACGAAATTCGAGAGTGTCGAAACGCAATTCGCCGGGCGATTGATCGAACCCAACGGCGACGCCACCGGCCGACGTCCGCTCGTCGTGATGGTGCATGGGTCGGAGCGAACCTCCGCGCTCGCCTCTCCCTATGCGTACTCGCTCGCCGCGCAGGGAATTGCGGTCTTCGTGTACGACAAGCGCGGAACAGGATCGTCCGGCGGCGACTACACACAGAACTTCGAATTGCTGGCGGCCGATGCCACTGCGGCGTTCGCGCAAGCGAAGACGATGACTCGCGGTCGCGTCAGCAAAGCGGGCTACTACGGCGGCAGCCAGGGCGGCTGGGTCGCACCGCTCGCCGCGACGCGCTCCGACGCGCAGTTCGTCGCGATCGGCTTCGGCCTCGTCGCCTCGCCGATCGAGGAAGACCGCGAGCAGATGATTTCCGAAGCGCATGCGCTCGGCCTGGACGACGCAGCGATCGCGCTGATCAACCGACTGTCCAAGGCGACTTCACGCCTCGTGCTCAGCGGTTTCGCTCAAGGGTACGACGAGCTCGGCTCGGTCCGGCGCGAGCTCGCACAACATCCGTGGTCACAGCGAATCAACGGCGAGTACAGCGGCGAAATGCTGCGCCTGACGGACGACGAGCTGCGCCGGCTCGGTCGCGCGCGCTTCGACAACGTCGGACTGATCTGGGATTACGACTCGGTGGCGACGCTGCGTCGCGTGAACGTTCCAGTGCTCTGGGTTCTCGCGGGTGAGGATCGCGAAGCGCCGATCGCAACGACGCGCGCGGCGTTGTTGCAGCTCAAGAAGGCAGGCAAGCCGATCGATGTCTACCTGTTTCCGAACACCGATCACGGCATGATGGAGTTCGTCACGAATGCCGACGGCTCGCGCACCGTCACGCGAATCACGGACGGTTACCTGCGCCTGCTGGGAGATTGGATCAAAGAACGCGTCGCCGGGCCCTACGGTCGAGCACAGAAGCTCGACTGAGGGCCCGGCCGACAATTTATTACGGCTGCTTGATTTCTGCTTCGACGAGCTGGGTGAGCAGCGTCAGCGACTCCTGCCAGCCGAGATAGCAGGCCTCCGCCGGAATCACTTCCGGAATGCCTTCCTGCACCACGTTGAGCTCGACGCCGACCGACACCTTCTTGATGGTCACGGTCGTCACCATCTCGCCCGGCAGGTTCGGGTCGTCGAACTGGTCCGTGTAGCGCAGGCGCTCGCCCGGCACCAGCTCCAGGAACTTCCCGCCGAACGAGTGGCTGTCGCCCGTCGTGAAGTTCTTGAACGACATCTTGTAACCGCCGCCGACGCGCGCATCCATGCTGTGCACCTTGCCGGTGAAGCCGTGCGGCGGCAGCCACTTGGCCATGGCATCCGGATCGATGAAAGCGCGGAAGATACGGTCGGGCGTGGACCGCAGAACTCGGTGAAGCTTGACGGTATTCGAGGGCACGGCGATCTCCTGAAAAGTTGCAGATTGGACAATGTGAACGCTTCTGCCAGCAAGGACGGTCGAGGGGCGCCCGATCCGACAACCGGATCCGACGAGTAGAAATGTGCGCGGCCCAACCGTCATTTCCATGACAACCCGCAACAACTCCGGAGAGACGCCCATGTGTCCGTTCTGCCTGACTACCGCGACGGTCGTCGCGGCCAGCACTGCTTCCGGGGCCGGCGTGCTCGGGCTCGTGGCCGTGAA
>Ga0075429_100004108_pt1 | contig 12455 bp, 6 predicted proteins | sample RhiMetdeltSRZDD3_FD_75295 | JGI IMG/M metagenome (GOLD analysis project Ga0075429, IMG submission 75295) | Populus rhizosphere microbial communities from Tennessee, USA - Rhizosphere MetaG P. deltoides SRZDD3 | ecosystem: Host-associated > Plants > Roots > Rhizosphere > Soil | place: USA...
GTGTGGGCGGGCGTGTGGGGCGGCGGCTTCACCGAGTTCGCCAACAACCATTCCCTGGAGTACAAGGTCGCGTTCAACCCGGGTACGACGAACAACCGGCGCACGCGAGGCGGCCCGCTGACGCTGAACAAGCCGGGTTTCGAGACGTACCTGTACTACGACACCGATGGCAAGGCGAAGCTGTTCTACTTCATCGAGGGCTACACCTACTCGCAGCCCGAGAACCAGTCGTATGAATGGAATGTCTTCCCCGGCATCGAGTGGAAGCCGGTCTCGAACGTCACGCTGCGCGTCGGGCCGGGATTCGAACGGTCGATCCAGGACGTGCAGTACGTCGACCAGTTCGACGACCCCGCGGCCAGCGGTACTTACGGCCGGCGCTATGTCTTCGCCGAGTTGGATCAGAGGACGCTGGTGGCGAACATCCGGCTCAACTGGGCGTTCACGCCGAACGTCAGCCTGCAGACCTACATCCAGCCGCTGATCTCGTCGGGCAACTACTACGAGTTCAAGTCGCTGGCCCAGCCCAAGAGCTACGACTTCGACGCGTACGACTACCTGGGCACATTCTACCCAGGCTCGAGCGACCTGCCGGAGAACCCGGACTTCAACTTCAAGTCGCTGCGCGGCAATGCCGTGTTCCGCTGGGAGTACCGGCCCGGGTCGGCGCTCTACCTGGTGTGGACGCAGGAGCGCAGCGACGCCGACAACACCGGCGAGTTCCACATGAACAACAACGCGACCCAACTGTTGAAGGCCGACGCGAACAACGTGTTCCTCGCCAAGCTCACTTACTACTTCGATCTGTAGCCTCCGAGCGCACGGGGCGCGGTCGAACAGGATGGGCGAGCCTCCGGCCACCGGCCGGGCCATTGAATACTCCTTGGCGAGCACCCCTCCCGGGGTTATGAATGGGCGGTCGCGCCCATGGTGGCGCGCGCAGCAGAACCCGCGGTGGCCGCCGCGCGCTCGAGGGAGGCGCGATGAACAGGCTGCATCGATCCGTTCGCGCGGGTGGGCTGCGCTGAAACGGCTCGCGCTGCTCTCCGCGATCATGCTCTGCGCGGCGTCGCTCGCGGCCGGGGCCGGAGTCCACGAAGCGACCGCCGACGCCGTGGGTTCCTCGCCGGGAACCACGGGCTTGGGAGTGGTCCGCGGACGCATCTTCGGTGCCGACGGGCGACCGTTCGCGAATGCGCTCGTGTTCGTCCATTCCGCTCGGCCCGCCATCGGCCCACCACTACAGTGCCCGACCTGCTACGTGGAGTGCGGGTCCACGGCCCGTACCGCGGCGGATGGCAGCTTCCAGCTGGGCCGCATGAGCGAGGACCTGCGATTCACGCTGCTGGTCTTCGCCGAGGGGCACGTGCCCGATTGGGTCCCCGGACTGGCGCCCGGCGCGGCGCCGTTCTCGGACACGCTGCAGGCGCGGAAGACCGGCCGCCCGAGCGCGGTCACGTTCCGAGGCCGCGTCGTGGACCGCGCGGGCGCTCCCGTGACGGGCGCTGTGATCACGCCGAGAGGGGTGACGCGCGCGAGCCATGCGAGGTTCGGCCCGATCGCGTTCATGGACCCGGTGGCCGTCACTGACTCGACCGGAAGGTTCGAGTTCCCCTCCGACGAAGACTGGTCGGGGCTCGTCACCGAAGTCCGGGCCCGGACGAAGGCGCCAGCCATATTCTCGGGCGTGTCGCCTGACACCGTCACGCAGCTCTTCCTCGCCGACGGTGTGAGCGTGAGCGGACGCGTGGTGCGTGACGGCCGGCCCGCGTCGGGCATCGCGCTGGGCCTGGTCCAACTCGACCGGTCCGCGGAGAGCTTCGTCCCGCAGGACACGATCGGGACGAACGAACAGGGAGAGTTCCTGTTCACGAATGTCCCCGCGTCGCAGGATTACGCACTGTTCGCGATGAGCGAGACCACGGCGCCTCTCGCGCTTCAGCCCGCGCTGGTGACCGTGGGCGAACCGGGGCCCGTGCAACGCTTGCCCGACCTCGAGCTGGTCCCTGGGCACACGTTGCGCGGCAAAGTCGTCGTGCGCGGAAGCCGCAAGTTGCCGTCGAGTGTCCAGCTCTCGGTATTCCGGTCGCTGGGCAAGGACGCGCTTCGCGTCCGGGTCGGGTCCGATGGCACGTTCGTGGTGCCAGGCCTGGCCACCGAATCGCTGAGGCTCAGGTGCTCGGCGAGCGGCTACCGCGTTGGGGAGGCTTCCACGGGCTATCTCGGCGATGACCTTCGGAGCCTGCGCGTGGCCATCACGAAGGACACCGACGTCGTCATCTGGCTGGAACCGTTCCCCACGAGCGGGTTCTGACCGATCGACCGAGCATCGCGAACGTCTGGGAGTGCCGCGGTAAGGTGCTCGGGCGTCGCGCCAATGCCGCTTCGAGATACCTGACTGCGCCTGTCCGCCCAATCCTCGCGAATCGCATCGCTCCGAGCGCGTGCGGGGTCCCGGAGTGGTCAACGTGGCGTCTGGGCGAGCGAGGGCAGAGGCAACCGCTCCGATGCCGGGATCAGGGCACACGCGCCCGGCGAGTCCTCGCCAGCGGCCGTGTGCGGGGGGTGTGATGAGCCGGATGAACTTCGAGGTCTACAAGGCTGCGAACGTGCCGCGGACATTCCTCGCCGTCTCGACGTCCGCCGGCCTGGATGCCGAGCCACCGGAGTCCAAGCACGGCTTCGCGGCCCAGCCGGCGCTGCCGGCGCTCGTGGACGAGCTGACGGCCGCGTTTCAGGCCTCCGGCGGCGCGGCGGTTCCCGTCACGCTGATGGTGCACGGTTACAACACGCGTCGTGGCCAATTCGAACGCGAGCTCATCCAGGACGGAAGGGACAGCCCCGCAGGCCCGAATGCCAGCGAGACGTTCCGGCCGGACGAACGATTCCTGATCGGCTTCCGCTGGCCGAGCGAGGGCGTGTCCTCGCGGGAGTCCTGGCGCGACACGGGCAAGGCGGTGCTACTCACACCGGCGATCGGCGTATTGCTGCTGTTGCTTCCGCTGCACGGCTTGCTCCTGGACGGCGGCCTCGAACGCCTGCTCAAGCCCGTGAGCCCGCTGCTCGCCCGCGCCGCGCTCGGCGTGGCGGAGCTCGCGTGGCGGCTCGAAGCACCGGTCCTCACGTGGCTCGGCGAACACGCACCGTGGCTCGGCGGACTCGTCCGGGCAGCACTCGCACCGTTCTCGGGCCCCACGGCGGGTGCCATCTGGCTCGGTGCGGGCGCGATGCTCCTGCTGCTGCGGCTCTCGACCTATCCGCGCGACCGCTATCGCGCGATCCACTACGGCGTGCCGGACCTGGGGGAGTTCCTGAAGGAGCTCGAGAGCGGACTGCACCAGCACCGCGTGCGCATCCGGCTGGACGTCATCGGGCACAGCATGGGGACTCTGCTGCTCATCAACGCGTTTCGCGTCATGTCCGACTTCTTCCACGGACGACGCGAGAGCACGGCAGGCGCGCTCGCCACGCCGCCACTGACTTCGTACAACGAGATCGGCCGTGACGGCACGTTCCAGCTCCGGAGCCTGATCCTGTGCGCGCCGGACCTGCCCGCGGCGATGGCCACGCCGGACCACAACAACTACTTCCTGTCGGCGCTGCGACGATTCGAGACCGTGCACGTGTTCTCGAGTGACCGTGACCTCATCCTCAAGTGGCTGTCGTCCATCGCCAACTGGATGAGCGAACCGCGATTCGACATGGCCGGCCGCAAGCTCGGCAATGTCCACCTGGTCCGGGCGCGGCCGGCTTCGCTCGGCCGGCCGGACTCCCGTGCGGCGTGGACGATCTGGCCGATGACGCGGCCGCTGCTGCGCGCGCATCACCTCTATCCTCACGACCCGCTGGGGCAGGCCGCGCCCGCATTCGTGCACTTCCACGACTGCACCACCGACGTCAGCGTATCGGGACCGTACCGTTCGATGCTGGGCGCCTCGGTCGTCGTGTCGAGCCTGCTGTGGCTGCTCGGTCGCGCGCTCGATAGCGCGCTGCTGCAGTGGCTGGGCGGGGCCCTGGGCTTCACGCTACTGCTCGGCCTCGTGGCGCGTCCGCTGTGGCCGCGTCTTCGCGACCATGGGCTCCTGGGCGGTGTGGTCGGCGCGATCGGCGAGAGCCCGACGCTGATGATGTTCGCGATGTTCTGGCGTGCCTGGAACCCGCACGTCGGCTACTTCATGTTCGGCCAGCGTCCGCGCCAGCGGATCTGCCGGGTGTTGCGCGACCCGGCCTCGTTCCCGCCGCGCGGCTCGGCCGGCATCCCGCTGGAGGAGGCCGACGGCCCGATCCGCTACCGGCTGGTGCGCGTGTCGGTCTGATCACCTGCAACACTAGCCGGCGACTCGAGCAGCTACTTGCGGAATCCCTCGAGCAGCCCGCGCTCGACGGCGGGGAGCGCATGGATCTCCTCCCAGGTCGAGAGCTTGGGCCGGAACACGTAGCCGGGTGGCGCGCCGTCGGCGATGCGCTTCTCGACAGGCGCCCAGGCCGCCTTCGCCGCGTCGGCGGCTCCCGCTCGGCGCTCGATCGCGCCGAGCACGATGCGGGCGAGGTCACTCCACGGCCCCCACGCCAGGGCCTGCTTCGCGTGCGTCCTCGCCTCGTCCAGGTGCCCATCGATCAGCTCCGCCCACGCGCGCAGCGCTTCCGAGGTCGGGTTCTGCTCGTCGAGCAACCGCGCCTCGGCGAGCTGCACACGCGCCTCGGCGACGCGGCCCGCGCGCAGCAGATCGCGAGCGAAGTCGTTGCGAAGCTCGACCACACCCGTGCGCATGCGCACCGCGGCCCCGTACTGGCGGAATGCCGAGTCGGCGCGCCCGGCCAGCGCCAGCGCCACGGCACGACCCTGCAGGCCGCCGGGATTGTCGGACTGGTAAGCGAGCACCGAGTCGTAGGCCGCCAGCGAGCGTGCCGCATCGCCCGCCATCCACGCGGCACGCCCGATGGCGAGATCGACCTGGTAGCGGTCCTCGGCACGTACCGCCGAGCGCGCGGCTTCGAGCAACGCGCGTGAAGCTGCGAGTCCGCGTCCGGCATGCCACGTCGCATCCGCCTGCGCGATGCGGGCAGGTCCGCTCGCGCCGTGCGCGGTCACAGCCCGGACCGCGACGGTCTCGGCCTCGGCGGCCCGTCCGCCGATCACCAGGGTGTTGGTCAGCGAGACCAGCGCGACCTCGTTCGTGGGATCGAAGGACAGCGCCTTTCGGTAGAACGGCACCGCCTCGTCCACCTTCCCGCGGCTCAGGCGATCGTCGCCGCCCGAGGCGTAGGCGATCGGGTAGGAGGCCTTCACGTCCGTCCGCGCGAGGTGGCGCTCCACCAGCTTCTGGAGAGCGGGGTCGAGCCGCACGAGTCGCTCGCGCACCACCTCGCGCGGATCGTACTCGTCACGCATTGGCGACTCGAGCGCGTTGGCGCCCTCGGCGTAGTACTCGTAGACACTGCCCCCGGCATAGCGCGACAGGTAGGCCGCGTGCGTGCGATCGTCGCGCTCCTTGGCGAGGCGGTAGTGCTCTTGGATCTCGCGGGCATCGTCGGCCGGCAGCACGCCATGCACCTGGTGCGTGAGTTCGTGGAGCACGGTGTTGTAGCGGTCGAAGATCGTGCGTTCGACGTCCTCGACACCGGTGACGGTGTGGTAGCCGCCACAGCCGCGCACATCGTCCCACAGCCGCGAGTCGTAGTTGATGCGCGTGTCGCGCAGCGGCTCCAGGTTCGGGCAGTCCGAGAGCAGCATGTAGAGCGGCTTGATGTAGTAGGTCGCCCCGCCCGCCACCAGCACCGGGATGAACTGCCGCCACGGCGCGATCGACAGCGCCACGCGCTTCTGGTGTCGCGGGGACAGCGACTTCCAGTTGGCGACGAACGCCTCGATCCCCGGCACGCTGGGGTTTTGAGCCGCGGCGAAGCGCGCTTCGTACCCCGGGCGATGCACGTCCACTTCGAACCGGCGTGCTTCGAGCGCCTTGGCGAGCACGGCGTGTGCTCGCCCGTATTCCGGGCACGAGGCGAGCGCGGCGAAGCAGCCGTCGCGCGACTCGGGGAAACGGCCGTCCTCGAAGTCGAGCGAGGCGAGCCGGATGCGGGCGTCCACCCACGCGGGCTTGGACTGGACGATCGCGGCGTAGGCCGAGCGCGCGGCATCGCGGCGGCCCGAGGCGAGCTGGGCATCCGCCGCGGTGAGGCGCTTCTGCCCGGCAGAGTCGGCGAAGGCCTTGGGGTAGGCCACGGCAAGCTGTGAGTAGTTCTTGTGCGCGTAGCCGTTCCCCAGCATGTAGTGCGCACTCTCCTGGTAGGGCGCGAGCTTCACCGCCCACTCGGCGGACGAGATGGCCTCGTCGGTACGTCCCAACCGGATCAGCGTCTCGGTGAGCACCATCAACACGTCGGAGGACGCGTCGTCGGCGAGTGCTTCCTTCAACGTGCCGAGCGAGGCGTCCCATTCGCGGCGCTTCTGCTGCACCAGCGCGCGGCCCGCCAGCGCGGTGGCGCGACTGGAGCGCGCCGGATGACCCCACGCCGGAGCGTCGGCGGGCACGACGATGGCCTGGAGTGCGCGCGTGAACAGCGAATCGGCACGCGGATTGTCGAGCCGGTCATACGCCAGCTTGCCGGCGGCGAGCAGCTCGGGCACATGGGTGGCGTCCGCTCTCGACGCGACGGCGGCGTGCGTCAGCGAGTCCACGCCCGCCGCGTCGTCGCGCGCCACGCGCCAGGCGAAGCCGAGCGAGCGTTCGCGATCGAGTGCGGTGGGACCCGAGGGGATCGCGGCCATGGCGGTGGCGAGTGCGGCGAAGTCCTGCCGTACGAGCATCACCCGCGCCCGGGCCACGGCCAGCTCGCGCGGATCCCCGGTCGCTCGCTCGCTGAGCTTGGCCGCCTCGTCGGGTCGGCCGGTCGCGAGCAGCAGTCTCAGTCGTTCCGGCGTTACCGGCTGGCTCTCGGAGCGAAGCAGCCGGTCGCTGCGTGCCTTGAACTGAGCCGCCACCGGCGCGAACAGGCCGGTGTCGGGAAGTGCCGGCGTGCTCGGCGCCGTCGCGGCAGCAGCGGACGAGGGCAACAGGCACATCGCCAGGATCGCGAGCGGGGCGAAGCGAAGCCACGAGGGCATGGGGACTCCGGATCCGAAGGACAGGGCTCGAACGCGGTTCGGGAGGTCGAGGAGTCTACCCTGCCCGCGAACAGGCGAGCGAACCCTGTGCTTGCAGGGCCGGTTCGCGCCCTCCACGAGCGCGCCGCGCCGGCCTCGATGCGCGCACAGACGAAGCCGGCCCGGCTGGGCGCCGGGCCGGCTTGGCTGTGATCCGTCCGTCGCGGGCGCGGCGCGCTCGCGCCGGGCCGCTGTCCTGCGTCAGTCGTCCCCGAGTGCGACGCCCAGGTCCACGTCGTCCATGCCGTCCAGGCGGGCGAGTTCCTTGTGCAGCGGCTGCCAGCCGTGGGCGAGTGCCGCCATCGCCAGTTCCTGCGCCGGCGGCAATTCCTGGAGGAACACGAACGCGGTGCCGGCGGCGATGCGAGCGAGCGTGCCGCTGTCCCAGGTGCCGCCGCCTCGCGTCTCGCGGCGCGCGAGCAGCACCTGCTGCAGCGTCGTGCTCTCGCCGCACACGTTCTTCCAGCGCGTCTCCAGATCCTTGGCGCGCTCGGGGTTCTCGCGGCGCAGCGCGTCGGAGACCAGCGCGTACTGGCCGACGTCGCCCTCGGGTGCGAACGACGTCCACAGAACACGGGCACGCGTCGCGCGCGTGCTGCGGTCCTGTGCGACCTGCGTGCCGTCGTACGTCGCGAGCACCTGCACGTTCACGTCCACCTGGACGTCGCGCACGCGAGCCACCACCTCGATCGGCACCTCGACCCAGCGCACGATGTCGCGGCCGTCCTCGCCCTTCAGCACCACCTTGCGCGAGACGCGGTCACGGAAGAACTGGAGCTGCGTCTCGGAACGCACCGGCCCCACCGTGCCCCACACGACGCGCTGGGCGCCGCTCTTGCGCCCGAGCTTCAGCGCCTCGTCGCGCGACAGGCCCGAGAGTTGGGCGACCGTCATGCGGTTCGTCACCGCGTCCGAGCCGAGGATGCGCGTGAACTGCGAGTTGGGCGGCGCCATCTGCTGCGCCAGCGCGTCGCGCCAGCGCTCGCTCACTTCCTTGCCCGAGAGCCCGGTACCGCCGCTCGTGAACGGCAGCACGGCCACCTTCGTCACGGCCTGCTCATAGGCGACACCGGCCAGCGTCTGCGCGTCCTTGAAGTTGGTGATGTAGCGCTCGCACTGGTGGTAGCTCGCGAATGCCGCTTTGGGCCGGTGCGAGGCCATGGCGGCCTTGCCCTGCGCATAGAACAGCCGCGCGGCGGAGGTGCGGATGGTGCGCTCCTCGGCTGCCCAACTCGCGGGGACCTCGACCGTGGTGTAGTTCACGGCGTTCGAGCGGAATTCCGAGAACTCCAGCACCTGCTCGGCGGCACGCAGGCTGTCCACGCCCGCGAGCCCATGGATGCGGCGCTGCCAGTCCGCTGAGATCACTTCGGCCGCAGCGGCGGCAGCCGCCTTGGCGCGCGGGTTCATCGGCTCACGGTCGAGTGCGCGCGTGGCGAGTCGCCACGCGTTCCACACGTCACCGTCCGTGAGTTCCTTCTGGCTCTTCTCTGCGAGTTTGTTGGGGCCGGCGCATCCGGCGGCGATCGCCGCGGCCAGCAACAGGAACACGATCTTCCGGGTCATGGGGCCTCCTGACGAAGGACCCCGGCGTTATCGGCCGGCTCGCGGCCCGGCCTGATACCGAACTCTCGTGCTCCGAGTCGGCGAGACGCGGAAGCGGCCGGCGACCGCGGCCGCCTACCGCAGCCGCGCCAGCCGCGTGGTGCGAGTGCCCCACGGGGTCACGAGCCGCGCCAGGTAGAGCCCGGGACCGGTTTCGCGGCCGGCGGACTCACGCCCGTCCCAACTCCAGGCATGGGCTCCGGCGGGCAGCGAATCGGTGCGGGACCACACGCGGCGTCCCGAGACGTCGAGGACCTCCAGGCGCACGGTGCCGGCCGCCGGCAACGCGAATGCGAAGCTCGCTTCCAGCCGCGAGGGGTTCGGTCGCGGTCGCTCCAGTGCGAGCCGCGCTGGCATGCCGCCGTCCACTCCCAGGGTCGGATCGTGCACCTCGAACAGCGCGCTCAGCGCAGTACCGGCGTTGGTGGCGGCGTCGCGTGCCGTGACGCGCACCACGGCGCTGTCGGTGGGAGCCGCGGGGAGCGTCCACGCCTGCGTGCCGTCGTTCGCCGTGTTGAGCGCGATCGCCTGCCAGGGGCCGCTGGTTCCGTGCGCCGACCACTCCACGTCCACGGACGTCACGCCCACGGCGTCGGTCGCAGTCCAGCCGATGTCGTGCGTGGAGCCCACGTCCCACGACTCGCCGCCGGTGGGCGAGTCCAGCGTCACCGAAGGAGCGGTGAGGTCGCCCGGGGGCGGCTCGCGCCGCGACGCCCACAGCGTGGCGTTCAGGATCAGGACGCTGTCGGCGATCTCGGCCCAGCCGTCGAAGATGTTCGAGTTGCCCGGCGTCGCGCTGCCGTCGTCGATCGGCGAACTGTCTCCCAGGAAGAACACGCGGCCACTGCCGTAGCGCGACGAGGCGGCCATGATGCCGGTGGTACTGGTCTGCGCCACGCCGGTCATCCACACCTCGCCGCGCACGCTCGGGTTCGTGGCGGGCGAGATCGTGAACGTGGTGCCGTTGTGGAACGCCAGCCCGGGTGCGACGCCGACGGGGCCGTGCGTGATGCTGTCGGACGGCGCCGGGTTCACGTTCGTGGAAGTCTGCACCAGGTTGTTGTTGGCATCCCCCGCCGTGCCCCAGTGCACGCCCAGCAGCAGCGTCGGGTCCAGTGCGTTCCAGATCATGGGCGAGTCGAACCCGTCGTTGTTGCGGTCCGAGATGTGATGGTCGCCCACGGCGATCAGCCCGCCGCCTTCGTAGACGAACGACAGCAGCGCGGTCTTCTCCGACGCGCTGAACACCGTGTTGGGTTCGGGCACGATCAGCACGTCGAAGTTCGACAGGTCGAGCGGGTTGGCAGCATTGCCGTAGGTGAACGAGGCGTTGTTGATCGTGACCGTGAAGCCGCGCTTGACCAGGTCCACGCCCCACGACGAGATCGCCCCGGTCCAGTAGGTGCGCGGCGTGGACGGCACGATGGCCGCCTGAGTCGGCGACGGCGTGGGCTGGTTGTCGTCGATCACCCAGTCGGCATTGCCGGCCTGCTCGGCGTGGAAGTTGTCGAACAGCGCGCGCTTGGCCGCGGCCGCGGGCGAAGCGGCGGGCACGAGCGCGAGCAGGGCCAGCAGGGCCAGCGCGGCGAGCGGGTTCCGGCGAAAGGGGCGCATGGGGTCGGGCAGGGTGCGGGTGGCGGCGGCCGGCGAGCGGGGCTCGCGAGCGGGGGGCAGGCCGTGGGGTGGCTTCGGAGCCGATGAGTGTATCAACCGAGATGGCACTCCTGCCAGCGCGGGCCGCGCCTGGATGCACCCGGTGGCGTCACGAGCGTGCTCGCCGAAGGCCCACGACGGCCCGCACGGCGAGAGTTGTGCTCGGGAGCTTGCGGATGGGTGCGGCCGTCGCGGAGCGACGCCCTGTGCCGGTCGCGCCGCTACTTCTTCTTCACGGGCAGCGGCATCACCACCTGGCAGGCAAGCCGCCACGTGGCGGAGGGCCCGCGGTGCCAGACGTGCACGTACCAGGCGGAATCCGGTGCCGCCGACGGGCCGGTCACGAACGTTCCGTAGGTGTAGCCCAGGTCCCCGGACTCGGCGATGTACTGCGCGGTCGAGACCAGGCGTGCCTGCGCCTCGCGACCGGACAGCGCAGCCTGTGCGCTGCTGCGTCCCGAACTGCGCTGCAGGCCTTCACGCAGCACGATGACATCATCCGTGGCGTACTTGCCGAGGGCCGCCGGTACGCTCTCGCTGGCCGAGGCGCGCGCGAAGCTGGCGTCGGCCTGGTAGAGCGATTGCCGCGCGGCCAGCGGCTGCGAGCCGAGTTTCACCCCTGGCACCGGCGCCGAATAAGTCACCGTGGTCTCGATCGCGGCGGGTGCCGGATGACCGATGCCGCAGTCGAGCGCCACTCTCCACCGGCCCTCCGACGTGCGCCGCCACACGCTCACATACTCGCCATACCCGTCCACCTTGGTCGCGGTGCTGTCGTTGCGCCAGGTCCACGGACCCGTGCTCCAACCCAGTTTGCCGTCGGCGCTGATCGCCGCCCGGATCGGGTTCCAGGCCAGCAACCCGGTCCAACCGCGCGGCTGTTTCTCGTACACACCGTGGCCGATCTTCGGCCCCGGCCGGAACACGATGCCGGTGTTCGAGAGCCAGTCGAGGAAGCCGTCACGCACGCCGAGCGAGCGAACCGTCGCCGCGAATGCGCGCTCCTGGGCGACGATCACCGAAGCTTCGTCCGCGGTCGCCGACGTCACGGGTGGCGGGGAGAGCACATGCAGGTAGAGCACCGCCACCGCGATGAACAGACGACGGCTCAATATTCCTCCGGGTACTGGGCTCGGGGGAGCTTCGGGCAGCCAGTGCCAGTGCATCGGAACAGAGCTAGCAGATACCGGGCACGAGTACGAGGCAGCCGCTCCGGGAGCGGTCTCGCGAACGACGACCGCGGCGCGGGATGGCCGAAGACCTGCCGGCGCCGTGTTTTCCAACGGGGCGCGCCGTGCTTCCCAGGACTCTGGTTCGTATGCGAATTCTCTGGGAGTGTGTCCGGCAGCTCCACGCGATGCACATTGCACCGATTCGGCGAGAATCCGCTCTCGCCGCTCAAGCCGCGCTCGGAACGCTCCGAAACCTCCCGGGTCCGCTGTCTACTGCCTGGGAGGTCGTCCTGGAACCCGATCGAGTGCGACAGGCCGCCGAAGCGCGTGCCGCACTGGAGGGCGCGCTCGAGCGTGCCCTCGTGAACTCGCTGGGCGCCGAACGTGCTCGTGCCGAGGCGCAGGGCATCGTGCGCTCGCTGGAGCCAGCGATCGGCGCCGGCTCCGGGGGCGGACAGGGCGAGAAGCTCGCAGCACTGCTCACGGTGACGCGCGCGGTGAGCAACACGCTCGACCTCAACACCATCCTGTCCACGATCGCCAAGCAGATCCGCCAGGTGATCCAGACCGACGAGTGCACGGTGTTCCTGTTCGATCCGGGCGAGAACGTGCTGGTGCCGGCCGTGTGCGACGCGAAGAGCTATGCGCAGGAGATGATGGCGGTGCGCCTGCGGCTCGGTGAGGGCATCACGGGCACCGTGGCGGTGACCGGGCGCGGTGAGATCGTGAACGACGCCGAGGCCGACCCGCGCGCGATCACCGTGCCCGGCACGCCGCCCGAGCAGAGTGCGCTCCTGTGCGTGCCGCTCATGTCGCGCGACCACACCCTCGGCGTGGTCACGCTGTCGCGCATCGGACCGCGCGGGTTCCAGCAGGAG
>Ga0075429_100004110_pt1 | contig 12454 bp, 14 predicted proteins | sample RhiMetdeltSRZDD3_FD_75295 | JGI IMG/M metagenome (GOLD analysis project Ga0075429, IMG submission 75295) | Populus rhizosphere microbial communities from Tennessee, USA - Rhizosphere MetaG P. deltoides SRZDD3 | ecosystem: Host-associated > Plants > Roots > Rhizosphere > Soil | place: USA...
AGTCCGACAGCGAGCGTGCGGATCTCGCGCGCGAGAAGAGCGAGCTCGAGACCGACGACGCCGGCGAGCGCCGCGAGCTCATGGCCATCTACATCGGCCGCGGCTTGAGCCACGATCTCGCGCAGCGTGTCGCGGACGAGCTCATGGCGCACGACGCGCTCGGCGCGCACGCGCGCGATGAGCTCGGCATCACGGATCTCTCGGTCGCGCGGCCGCTGCAAGCAGCCGGCGCTTCCGCCGCGAGCTTCGCGTGCGGCGCGTTGCTGCCGCTCGCGGTCACCGCGTTCGCGCCGGTGCAAGCCGCGCTGTGGGCGGTGCCGGCGACGGCTCTGGTTTTCTTGGCGGGGCTCGGCGCGATCGCCGCGCGCGCGGGCGGCGCCGCGATCGGCGTCGCCGCGGCGCGCGTGACGTTCTGGGGAGCGCTCGCGATGGCCGCCACCGCGGGCATCGGCGAGCTATTCGGAACGATCGTTCAGTAGCGCCGGGCGATCAGGGCACCATGTCCTCGACGCTGACGACGCGCACGGGGCCGAGATTCAACGCACGAATGCCGGGCTCAATCCGCGAACGGTCGCCCACCACGACGACCGCCAGGGCATCGGGCACGATGATCGCGGAAGTCGCGCGCTGCGCCGTCGCGGCTGTGACTGCACCGATCTTGGTCGTGTAATCGGCGTAGAACTGCTCCGGCAAACCGTAGATCGCGAGCTCCTCGAGGCGCGCCGCGAGATCCTCGATCGTCTCGAAGGCGCTTGGGAAGCCGAGCGCCAGATAGTTCTTGATCTTCGCGAGCTCGTCGGCGCCGATCGGCTTACGAATCGCTTCGAGCTCGTTGAACATCTCGGTCAGCGACTCTGCCGTCTTGTCGGTCTGTACGTTGGCAGCGGCGACGAACGGACCCGCCGAGAGGCGCATGTCGAACCGCGAGTTGGCGCCGTACGCGTAGCCGTGCTCCTCGCGCAGGTTCTGGTTCAAGCGCGACGTGAACGAGCCGCCGAGCACGGTGTTCAACACCTGTAGCGGGAAATAGTCGGGTGTCGAGCGCGCGACCCCGACGGTGCCGACGCGAATCGCCGTTTGCTCGGCGCCTGGCATGTCGACGATCGTCACTTCCCGCGCTCGCGGCCGCGGGGACGCGGGCACGGCCGCTCGCTGCGCGGCACGCTCGCCCGTCCAGTTGCCGAACGCACTCTCGAGCATGGGCAACACCGTCGCCGTCGTGACGTCGCCGACGACGATCAACGTCGAATTCGCCGGCCGATACTTCTCCGCGTGAAACGCCCCGAGCTCAAGCCGAGTGAATGCCGTGATCGTCGCCGTCGTGCCCGCGGCGCTCGTGCCGTACCGATGCGTGTCTCCGAAGAGAACGCGCGGGAACGCGGCCGCCGCGACGGCGGCCGGGTCGTCGCGCGCCTGGATCAGCGCCGTGAGGCGCTCCTCGCGCAGCCGCTCGAGATCGTCCGCAGGGAACGTCGGGTTCAGCGCGACGTCGGCCATGATTTGCAGCGCGCGCTCGAGCGCGCGGACCGGAACGTTCAAGCGCACCGCCGACGCGTCGAACGAGCTCGACGTGCCGAGATCCGCGCCGAGGAAGTCGATCTCATCGGCGATCTCGAGCGAGCTCAGATCGCCGGCGCCCTCGTCGAGCATCGCGGCCGTCAGGCTTGCGAGGCCGAAGGCGCCCGCGGGGTCGTCGCCGCTGCCGGCATGGACGAGTAGATTGATCTGCACGAGCGGCACCTCGTGCCGCTCCACGAGCCAGACGCCGAGGCCGTTCTTGAGCTCGTGCTTCTCGATCGTCGGCAACACGAGCCGCGGCGGCGGGCCGAGCGCGGGCGGGCGTGAGCGATCGGGAGATTGCTGCGCGGCGAGCACAGTCGGCACGAGCAGCAGAAGTGCGGCGAGGCGCGTGGCTTTCATCGGCCTTCCTCCGGCTCGACGACGAGCTCGATGCGCCGCCCGAGCGGCAACCATTGCGTGGCCGCCGACTGCACGTCGGCGGGCGTCAACGCCATGTAGCGCGCGAGATCCTCGCCGAAGTAGTCGGGCCCGCCGCCCGCCGCGAAATACGCGTTGAGTTGGTCGGCTTTGCCGCCGAATCCGCCGACGGGCTCCATGCCGCGGTAGAACGACGCCTCGATTTGGTTCAGCGCACGCAGCACTTCGCGCGCCGTCGGCGGCTCGTTCTGCAGGCGCTTCAGCTCCTCGTCGATAACGGCGTTGAGCTCCGCGGCCGTGTGCCCGGGACGGGCCGTCGCGACGATCTGAAACGCGCTGCCGAGCGCGGCCGAAGCTTGAAAGGCCGAGACGTCTTGCGCGATTTGCATGTCGTAGACGAGCCGTTTGTAGAGGCGCGAGTTCTTGCCGCCCGTAAGAACGGCGGACACGAGATCGAGCGCCGCGTCGCCGGGCGCGAAGTGCCGCGGTGTGAGCCAGGCGAGGTAGACGCGCTGCAGGCCCACTCGATCCTCTAGCGTCTTGCGCGTTACGCCCGTCAGCATCGCGGACGGTGGCGCGACGGGCAGAACGTCGGCGCCGCGCGGGATCGCGCCGAACCATTTCTCCACGAGCGCTTGCGTCTTGTCGAGATCGATATCGCCGGCCAGAACGAGGCTCGCGTTGTTCGGCGCGTAGTAAGTCTTGAAGAACGCCACGACGTCTGCGTGACTCGCCGCCGTGAGGTCTTCCATGTAACCGATCGTCGGCCAGTGATACGGGTGACCCTCCGGCCACAAGAGCTCGTCGAGCGCGAGCTCCGCCATGCCGTACGGCCTGTTCTCGTAGCTCTGCCGGCGCTCGTTCTTGACGACGTCGCGTTGGCCGTCGACGACGTCGGGCGTCATCGTATCGAGCAGATAGCCCATGCGATCGGACTCGAGGAACAGCGCGAGCTCGAGCGCATTCGCCGGCACGTCGATGATGTAGTTCGTGCGGTCGTTGTTCGTCGAGCCGTTGTTCGTGGCGCCGGCCGCTTCGAGCAGCGTGTCGAACGCACCTTCGGGCACGTTCTTCGAGCCTTCGAACATCAAGTGCTCGAACAAGTGCGCGAACCCGGTGCGGCCCGGTTTCTCGTTGGCCGAGCCGACGTGATACCAGACGTTCACGGCCACGATCGGTACGCTAGTGTCGCGATGCAGCACTACGTTGAGCCCGTTGGGCAACGTGAATTGCTTGAATGGAACCTCGAGCGGCGCTTGTGACTGCGCTAACGCGCTCGGAGCGACGTGCACGGCGACGAGCGCCAGGGCCAAGACGAAGGGCGAACGCACGGCAGCACTCCCGTAGACGGTTGCAGCGATCTTGCAGCGCGCGCGGCGGCGCGACAAGTTGCCCTCAAGTCTCCGCTAGAATCCGTGCCAATGACGGCCACGGCCAGAGCGTTAGGTGTTGCGCGCTCGCTCGCGATGTACTACGGCATCCCGTTTCGGGCACGCCGGTTGCGCCGCTTCTATTCGCAGTTCGTCCATGCCGGCGAGCTCTGTTTCGACATCGGCGCGCACGCCGGCAATCGCGTGCGGTGCTGGCGCCAGCTAGGCGCGCGCGTCGTCGCGATTGAGCCGCAGCCCGACTTCGTGCGCATCCTCAATTGGCTCTACGGCGACGACGACGGCGTCGAGATCGTGCCGCAAGCCGTCGGCCGGAACGCCGGCAGCGCCGAGCTCTTGGTGAGCGAGCGCACGCCGACGGTCACGACGCTGTCGCAAGACTGGGTCGACGACGTGCGGCTCGAGCCCGGCTTCGAGAAGGTGAAGTGGTCGCGCGGCGTGCGCGTCGAAGTCGTGACGCTGCAGTCGCTCGTCGAGCGCTACGGCGAGCCCGCGTTCGTCAAAGTCGACGTCGAAGGTTTCGAGGCCGAGGTGCTCGCGGGGCTCACCACACCCGTGCGCGCACTGTCGTTCGAGTACGTGCCGGCCACGCGCGACATCGCGCTCGATTGCATCGAGCAGCTCGGCGTAATCGCGGAGTATCGCTACAACTGGTCCATCGGCGAGACGCATCGGTTCCAAGCCGCGCACTGGCTCGACGCTGCGGGCATGCGCGAACTCCTGATCGGCCTGCCGAAGGGCTCGCCTTCGGGCGACGTCTATGCGGCGCGCATCGACGAAATGAGCACGCGGGCAGCTCCATAGGAATAGACTGAGGTCTGTTCCCACTTCGGCTGCACCCATGATCAATTCTCGTGACCGCGCAGCGGAGTGGCAAAGCCGGCAGTTGGTGGTGACACCAGAGCAGCTTGGATTGCGCAGCGTAGGAGATTGCCGTAGCCGCGCAGAGCAGCTTGGCCTGACGGCAATGCCGGTGCTGCCCTACAAGCAGGAGTTCTGGCGACTCGATGCATTACTGTTGTGGTCTCGCGGCAACGGCTTCGAGAATCTGCCGATGCTCGGCGCCGGCATTGCACCGCGTCTGAAATAGGACATGGACGATCCCGAAATCGAAAGAGTCATTAGACGCGCTGGGTACGACGTTCGCTGGGACGACGTGCCGGGCAGTGTCGCGACGGGAGTGTACGCGTTGCGTGACGGCAAACGGCACACGCGATCTCAGCCCAATCTGTTGGCACTCGCCGAGTATCTCGGCTGCCTGGAAAGGCCGGTCGCCTTCATCGAGGACCGCGAAGCACTGGAAACAGTCATCGCAAGCCACGCGAAAGAGCGAAATGCCTTCGTGGTCCAGCCCGCGGCGTGCCGCGTCGCCTTGTTCAGGCGGAACAGATACGTGCAGCTCGTGAGCGTCGCGGACAACGCATCCGCCATGTACGAGTTGCGTGCCGATGCGCTGCGGCGCACGAGCAACGGAAATCTACCGCCCGAGGTCGTCGCTGCCTTCGCGCGCCCGGTCCGCTAGGGCTGGTCAGACCGGCCGTCCGATTGCACATGGCTCTGCACGGACCTGCGTCACGCTTCACGTCAGAAGCCAACGTTCGCCTCTCGCGTGCTATACACTCCCATTAGCCAGACTCGCTGGCGCATCCCCACCCAGAGGAACACACGCGTGAGCACGACGCTTTACGTGAGCAATCTGCCGTTTTCGACGACGGAAGATGCGCTCGCGGGGAAATTCGGGCGCTTCGGGACCGTCATCTCGGTCAAGCTGGATCGCCCTGCCGGCGCGGGCATTCGCCTCCGGGGTGCATTCGTGGAGATGCAGACGGCCGCTGACGCCCAAAAGGCGATCAATGGACTGAACTTTGCGGACTTCGATGGACGCTTGATGTCCGTCTACAGAGCCGTCGCGGCCGTGGTTCCTCATTGAAGCGGCGCCTGACTAAGTGCGCGAGGTAACACAATGGATTATCGAATCGAGAGACTGAGAACGCCGGCCGAATGCGAGAGCTTCGCCAAGAATGCACTCACTCGGCATCACCCCGAGCTCGCGCTGCAGGCGCGACGCAGAGCCATCGACCTGCAGGTCTCGACTCATGAGACCGGATCGGCGGTGGAAGCGGAGGGTCTCGCCGCGGTCTACGCCTACGAGGCACTGCTGACTCGCAGGAACGGCAAGAAGACGCGTGCCACAGCGACGTGGCAAGCCGTCAGGCGCCACGGAATCATCGAAGCCGTCCAGAGAGCCCTGAACCGGCCGCCGGACGAGCCCGGCGCCGTCACGTTGCGCGATCTTGGGCTGGAAGACCTGGCATTCGAAGCGCTCGTCATGCGCCACGAGGCATCCTTCAGCGCCGCGGCGATCGAGGTTTCGAAGGCACGGCTGGCCGCGATCGGCTAACACGCCGAGCGTCCGGCGGGACATCACTGTTGCGAGGCAAACGTCTTCAGCAGCAGCACCGAGAGCTCGGGCAGCGTCGCGATCGGGCGCTGCTGCGGCGCCAGCGCGACGCCTTCGACGAAGCCCGCCGCGACGAGCGCCGCCGCAACGTCGGCGCGCCGTGTCACGACGTGGACCGGCACCTCCCAGCGCGCGCCGACGCCGGCGACGCTCGCGGCCGGCTGATGGTCACCGATCAAGACTAGCGTCTGGTCCGCGCCGGCATGCGCACGCACGTAGCCGGCGAGATACGTGAACGTGTAGACGAACGAATCGCCGTACGGCCCGCCCAGCGCTTCCCAGTCCGGCGTGGCCGCAAGACTCGTCTTGACGTCCTCCGCCGGGAACGGGTCGTCCTTCAAGACGCGTTGCCAATCGGCTTGATACGGCGGCACCGGCAGAAACGGAATGTGCGTGTTGATCGTCGGCATGAACACGAGCAGCGGCGCGTGCGAGTCGGTGTGAGCTTCGAGATCCGCAACGCGCGCGAGCGAGAACTGGTCCGGGATGCGCCACCAACCGAAGTCGGGACCGCGGTAGTCGAGCGCGTGCTCGTCGTAAATCGTGTCGAAACCGTAGAACGAGCCCTCGGGCCAGGCGCCGCGCATGCCGGGCATGACGGCGATCGCACGGTAGCCCGCTTTCTCGAACAGTTTCGGCCAGGTCTCGCGCTCCTGCGTGAGCAGCAGCATGTAGTCGCCGCTGTCGCGCACCTCGATACCGCTCATGAAGCTCGCGTGCGCGAGCCACGAGCCGCCGCCGAACGTCGGCGACGACGCGTACGCCGATACGATGTGCCGCCCCGTTTCGGCGGCGGCATGGGCGAGCTCGTCGCGCGCCGGTGCAACGATGCGCGCCACGCGCGGCTCGTCGTAGCTCACGGCGCCGTACGACTCGAGGAACAACAGCATCACGTCGTCGCCGTCGAGGCGGTCGACGCCGGCTTCAGGTAGCGGCAGGCCCGGCAGGTCGCGATTGGGGTCGGCCGTCGACGCCGCGACGACGAAGCGGGCTTGCTGGAGAAAAGTCTCGGCGACAGGCAGCGAGTACTCGTGCTGCACGGGCCAATCGCGCCACATGGCGAGCGCGTACAGCGCGACGACGGTGCCGGCGAGCGCGCCGACCGCGCGGCGCCCAAGCGGCGCGCGCAACGCGCGCGCGACTGCGCTAAGGCACCAGGCGATCGCCGTGATTAGCGTGCCAAGCGCCGCCGTGAGCACGATCGCGATCAAGCCGACGAGCCACCACGGCCCGACTTCGGTAAGCATCGCCGCGACCTTGGGCAAATGCTGGCTGTCCCAGTACAAGTTGACGGGCCGGCCGTAGAGCGCCGGCGCCGTGACCTCGGCGTAGCGGCCGAGCACGAACGCGAGGAACAGCAACGTCAACAGAGTCAGCGCGATCTTACCGGGCGGCCGCACGAACGACGCCCACGCGACGAGCGCAAGCAGCAGCACCGCGAGCTCGATCGAGAGCTCGGGGCGCGGCAGGATCCAGAGCGTCGGCCAGACGTTGCCGAACGTCAGTGCGGCATTCAGCACGAGCAGCGCGCCGGCGAGCGCGGCCCACTGCCGCGCGGTAAGCGGTTGCGGTTCCGTCATCGCCGCCTCATGAGCGCGCGTGCCGCGCGAGCCACAGCACGTCGACGGCGAACGACCAGACGAGCGCGGCGAGCCCCGCGAGCGCGAGCGCGGCGCTCCACGGCGGCACGACGAGCGGGGCCAGCGCGCCGAGCAACGACACGATCTGGATGACGCACACGGCTTGGCGCCGCCGGCTCGGCGGCAGCGATGCGCCGAGCCATGGCAGCGCCCAGCCCGCTGCGACGAAGAGATAGCGCACTAGCCCCGCGGCGAGGATCCACGGACCGGCTTTGCCGTGCTGCCAGACGAGCGCCGCGAGCACGAGAATCAGCAGCGCGTCGGTCTCCATGTCGAACCGCGCGCCAAAGCTGCTCGCTTCGTTGCGGCGGCGCGCGAGCGCGCCGTCGACGCCGTCGAGCGCTACTGCGGCCGTGCCGAGGCCCACGACCAGCCAGCCGAGCGCCGGCGTCAGCGCCGTGCCGAGCAGCGCGATGAGCAGCACCGCGAGCGCCGCGCGCGCGAGCGTCACCGAATTCGCGGCGCCGAACGTGGCCGCAGGCAGGTGCCGCAGCCAGAGCCAGATCAGGAAGGCGCCGCCGACCGCGGCGAGCGCCGCCGCACGCACGACGAGGGCGCGGTCATCGAACGGGGCCGCGAGCAGCCCCGCGGCGCCGACGGTCGCCGCGCACGTCAGCGCGATCGCGACGGGCGCGCCGCCCGGCCACGGGCGCGCTTGCGCGCGTGCGCGGCGTTCGATCTCGATGGCGGGCGGAGCGGCCATGAGGCGTGACGCTTGCACGCCGGCCGGCCGGTTTGCAAGTATGCCGGCGCGGGCGGCGTGCGCCGCGGCGGAGCCACGCACGAATGACGACACCGGCAGTTGAAGCGCGCGCGTTCTGGATCGCCGAGCCGAAGCGCGGCGAGATCCGGACGGAGGCGATGCGCGCGCCGACCGCCGGCGAGGCGCTCGTGCGCACGCTCTACACGGGCATCAGCCGCGGAACCGAGGCGCTCGTCTTCAACGGCAAGGTGCCGCGCAGCGAATACAAACGAATGCGCGCGCCGTTCCAAGCCGGCGAGTTTCCGGCGCCCGTCAAGTACGGCTACTGCAACGTCGGCGTCGTCGAGCAAGGACCGCGGCAACTGGTCGGCCGACGCGTGTTCTGCCTCTATCCTCATCAGTCGCATTACGTCGTGCCCGTCGCCGCGCTGCACGCGCTGCCCGACGACGTGCCGCCGGCGCGCGCCGTCCTCGCCGCGAACGTCGAGACGGCCGTCAACGTGCTCTGGGATGCGGCGCCGCGCAGCGGCGATCGCGTCGCCGTCGTCGGCGCAGGAACCGTCGGCTGTGTCGTCGCTTGGCTCGCGGCGCGCATCATCGCGACCGAGGTCGAGCTCATCGACATCGACGAGCGCAAAGACGCGGCGGCGCGCGCGCTCGGCGTGGCGTTTCGCTCGCCTGCCGCTGCACGCCGCGATGCTGACGTCGTCGTTCACACGAGCGGCAGCGGCGCCGGTCTTACGACGGCGATCGACCTGGCCGGATTCGAAGCGACGATCGTCGAGGCGAGCTGGTACGGCGACGACGCGCCGGCCGTGCCGCTCGGCGGCGCGTTTCACAGCCGGCGTCTCACACTGAAGTCGTCGCAAGTCGGCACCGTGGCCGCCGCGCAGCGCGCGCGCTGGAGCCACGCCCGGCGCATGGAGCTCGTCATGCGGCTGCTCGCAAACGCAGAGCTCGACGCGCTGATCACGGGCGAGAGCCCGTTCGAGGAATTGCCTGCCGTGCTCGCGCGCTTGGCCACGGCGCCCGGTTACACTCTGACGCATCGAATTGCCTACTGAGCCACGAAGACGCGGCGCTGCTCGAAGGCGCGCGAATCTGAACGGCACCTGACTGCGATGTTCCGCTGACGTTCAGGTGACCTCACGCAGTCTGCTTCCACGGACCCTTGGAATCGGGGTCGGCGTTGAAGGAGCAGACCATGAAGAAGCTTTTTGTTGCACTCGCGTGGACGATCGCCGCGGCCACGGCCGCTCCCGCGTCTGCCGACGTGGGCATTTCGATCCGCGTGGGCGAGCCCGGCTTCTACGGACAGCTGGATATTGGTGACCGCTACTATGGCCGGCCGCCGCTCATCTACAGCGAGCCGGTGGTCATCGAGCGCCGCTACCGGCAACCGACGCCGATCTATCTGGTAGTCCCGCCCGGCCACGCGCGTCACTGGCAGAGCTACTGCGGCCGGTACAACGCCTGCGGAAGGCCGGTGTACTTCGTCCGCAATGATTGGTATCGGGACGTGTATGCGCCGCGCTATCGCGAGCGGCAAGCGCGTGACTGGCGCTACGACCGCAGGGACCGGCATGATCATTATGGTGATCGTCGCGACGACAACCACGATCGCTGGGATGACCGTCGCGATTACCGACATTAGTTAGCCGGCCAGGGCCGGTCGGCGCCTTGTGACGCGCCGGCCGGCCGATTTCGTTTAGCATGGGCGCACACATCCCGAGCGCCGCCAGCATGTTCACCGTATCGGTTCGCGACCACTTCATGATCGCGCACAGCTTCGAGGGCCAGGTGTTCGGTCCCGCGCAGAAGCTGCACGGCGCGACGTACGTCGTCGACGCGGAGTTTCGCCGCGCGGAGCTCGACCCCGACGGCATCGTCGTCGACATCGGCCGCGCGACCGACGCGTTGCGCGCCGTGCTCGCCGCGCTGAATTTCCGCAACCTCGACGACGAGCCGGCGTTCAAGGGCCGCAACACGACGACGGAATTCCTCGCGTCCGTCATTCACGAGCGCATCGCTACGAAGATCGCGGCGGGCGAGCTCGGTTCCCACGCGCGCGGGCTCAATAGCTTGCGCGTGACGCTGCACGAGTCCCACGTCGCATGGGCTGCGTATGAAGGCAAGCTCGGCCGCTAGCGTGCACAACATCGACTTCGTCGTGCCGGGCGACATTCGCACGCCGACGGGCGGCTACATCTACGATCGCGAGATCATCGCGGGCCTCACCGAGCGCGGCTGGACCGTCGCCGTGCACACGCTCGACGCGAGCTTCCCCTCGCCGACTCCGGCCGCGCTGCGCGCGGCTCGCGCGACGTTCGCGTCTCTTGCCGCCGGCAGCGTCGTCGTCATCGATGGTCTCGCACTGCCTGGCCTCGATCGCCTGCTCGCCGATGAGGCGAAGCGCCTTGCGCTCGTCGCGCTCGTTCATCATCCAGTCGCGCTCGAGACGGGGCTCGATCCGCTCGAGGCCGAGCGCTATGGCGCACTGGAGCGCAGCGCGCTCGGCTACGTGCGGCGTGTCATCACGACGAGCCAATGGACGGCGCGCACGCTCGCGACCGACGGCGTGCCCACTGCTCAGCTGCGCGTCGTCGAGCCCGGCGTCGATCGGCGCAAAACGCGCGGCAGCTCCGACCCGAAAGGCGCGGCGACGCCCGGCGCGCCGCCCGACTTGTTGAACTTGCTTTGCGTCGGCACGTTGACGCCGCGCAAAGGGCACGCCGTGCTGCTCGAAGCGCTGAACGAGATCCGCGACCGGCACTGGCATTTGACGTGCGCCGGCAGCCTGCTGCGCGACACGCCGACCGTCGCCGCGATTCAACACATGATCGACCGCTTCAGCCTGCGCAAGCGCGTGAGCTTGCTCGGCGATCTCGATCGCGACGCGCTCGAGCGCCAATACGCGCGTGCCGACGTGTTCGTGCTGCCGTCGTATCTCGAGGGCTATGGCATGGCGCTCGCCGAAGCCGTCGCATTCGGGCTGCCGGTCATCAGCACGACGGCCGGCGCGATCCCCGAGACCGTGCCCGCGAACGCCGGAATCCTCGTCGCGCCCGGCGACAGCCGCGCGCTCGCGAAGGCTTTGAGCTCCGTCATCGACGATCCGGCCCGCCGCGCCGCGCTGGCAGCGAACGCACGCGCCGCGCGCGCGTCACTACCGACCTGGGCGACGGCCGCCACGAAATTCGCGGCTGCGCTCGACGGGCTCGGCGCCAAAGCGTGAGCGGCTTCAGCGCCGAGTGGCTCGGACTGCGCGAGCCGTTCGACGCCGCGGCGCGTGCTGCGTCGCTCGTCGCGGAGCTCGCGACGCATCTCGATCGCGACAGCGACGAAGCGCCGCTCGAGATCCTCGACTTGGGCGCGGGCGCCGGCTCCAACCTTCGCCATCTCGCACCGCTCATTCGCGGACTGCAGCGCTGGCGCCTGGCGGATAACGATCCGAAGCTGCTCGACGCCGCGCTCGCGGCGACTCGTTCATGGGCCGGCGTGCGCGGCGCCGAAGCGCGACGCGCGCGCAACACTCTGTCCGTCGGCGCTAGCGACCTCGTGTGCCACATCGAAACCGAGCTCGTCGATCTTGCGGAGCTCGAGTCCGTCGAGCTGCCCGTGCACGGGCTCGTGACCGCGGCAGCGTTGCTCGATCTCGTATCGCACGACTGGCTCGAAACACTCGCGCAGCGCTGCCGCGCGGCAAACGCGGCCGTTGCGTTCGTGCTGACCTACGACGGCCGCACGACGGTCGAGCCCGCCGAGCCCGAGGACGCGCTGGTCCTCTCGCTGTTCAATCGCCATCAACGACTCGACAAAGGCTTCGGACCGGCGCTCGGGCCGGGCGCCGCCGGCGCCGCCGAAGCCGCCTTCAAAGCGCACGGCTACGAGCTGCGCATGGCGACGAGCGACTGGGTCATCGGTCGGAAGGAGCACGCGATGCAGCTCGCCTTGCTCGACGGCTGGCTCGGCGCCGCGCTCGAGATCGCGCCCGAGAATCGCGCGGCACTGACGAGCTGGCACGAGCGCCGCCGGGCTCACGTGCTGGCCGGCCGATCCGAGCTCACCGTCGGCCACGTCGACCTCGTCGGCTGGCTATAAGCCGATTTTCTAGGCGTTCCGTCCTAGCCCTGAAAAGGGGACGGATTTATTTTTTCGGAGGAAAATATATCCGTCCCCATTTCCCGTTACCGCCTCAGCGTTCGAGCGTGTTAGGTGTCATGAACGGCTTGGGTTCGACATGACGACGGCACATCCCGAATTTCGCGAGCTCGTAGCGCCTCATCTCACGGCGTTGTTTCGCTCGGCCTACCGGCTGACGGGT
>Ga0075429_100004111_pt1 | contig 12452 bp, 7 predicted proteins | sample RhiMetdeltSRZDD3_FD_75295 | JGI IMG/M metagenome (GOLD analysis project Ga0075429, IMG submission 75295) | Populus rhizosphere microbial communities from Tennessee, USA - Rhizosphere MetaG P. deltoides SRZDD3 | ecosystem: Host-associated > Plants > Roots > Rhizosphere > Soil | place: USA...
AGCAGGAAGCTCACCAATCGCTGCAAGAATATGCGCTCGACCTGCCGCTTTCCAAATACCCAGCCCTCTGTCAAACCAAAGTTCCACAGGGTCGAGGCTTGCGTCGCAATCACGGCCGCCACCAAGTAATGCATCGCTGTCATCTCGACGAAAGCCCACAGTACGAAGCTGTTGACGAACAGCCCGCTCAAGCCCACCATTAGGAACTTGACAAAGTTCTCGTTGCCCGCCAGCCGCAGCCGGAACAAGCCCCGGAAGAACTTGACCGTCTCACTCAGCGTTGCCTTGCTCTCCCCCGCATTGCGGTGGCCAAACTGGATCGGCACTTCCGCCACCTTCAGCTGCGGGTGCGAGACCAGGATCTCCAGCAGGATCTTGAACCCATCCGGACGCAGATCCTCCGGGTTCAGCGCCGAGCGCCGCGTCATGAAGAACCCCGTCAGCGGATCCGTCACCTGCCACAGCCGCTGCGGGAAGAACAGTCTCGTCGCCCAGGAAAAGACCTCCAAGATCACCGTCCGGGTGAAGCCCAGGCTGCTCGCATCCCCCCCGGGTGCCAGTCGAGAGCCCATCACCACATCTGCTCCCGTCTTCTGTGCCTGTCGGTACAGCCGCGGGATCATCTCCGGTGGGTGCTGCAGGTCCGCATCCATCACACACATCCACTTCGCCTGCGCAGCCTTGAACCCTTCCACCACGGCACCCCCCAGCCCGTTCTTGCGTAATTCCTTCGGGCGGTGGATCAGCTTGATCGGCAGCGGGAACCACTCCTGCAATTTCCCGATCACTTCCGGCGTGTCGTCCGTGCTGTCGTCCACGAACACCACTTCCGTCGCAATCCCCTTGACTGCCTGGTGGATCCGCATCAGCAATGGCTCGATGTTCCCCGCCTCGTTCCGCGTCGGAATCACCAGCGAGATCTCGTAATAACCCACATATGAAGTCAATACTTCTTGTTCAAGAAGTACTGTAACAGGAGATTTATTTATAGGAGCACTTCTAATTCCAAATGCTTCCGTAAATTCAATATGGCCTTCAGTTTTTGAATAATTCATTGACTGTAACCACAAAGAATTTGCTTTTTCAAGCTCATTTTTGCAACTTGCTTCTCTACTTAGATCACCCATCTTATGAAATATGGAGATGGCTTCCCCATACACCGCAATGGCATCACCGTATTTTTCTAACTTAACATATACCCCCCCAAGTGCTTCCAGACAGTTAGCTCGCAAGCCAATATCATCTTCCGTTTGCTCCAACCCAGTTTCGAGAACAACTTGGGCTTTTACGTATTGACTATACACAATATGTAATTGAGCCTGATGATATGAAGCCCTTGCAACTGTTTTTCCTTTCAAGCGTCCTGTTTCGGACACTTTTAAGATAGGTCGAATCAACATCTCAAGTTTGTTATACTCGAATTGATTGTTCCATTCCATGCACTTATTATTAAAAATATCAATTGCTTGCGCGATATCCGCGAGCAACCCGTGATAAACCGTTTCTGCTAACCATAAATCATCTGTTTCAAGATATTGAGAACAGTATTCGTAGGCGCGTTTACTAAGTTCTTTATATCTACTTTCGTCTTTTTTCCATAATCTATTCAAATATAGTTCCCGAGTTCTTTCATGTATGTTGTAACTGTGCTCTCGAAATATCTCTACAAAAGGAAGACCAATTAGCTCTTGAAATTCAGGGCTAATCCCAAAATCAGATTGTCTTAACAGCCAGCTCAAAAATTTAGCATCGAACCAGTGTGGAATTGATGACACGAAAGCGGCTTCACGAACAATGGCATCTTGATTTTGCAGGCTGAACTCTAAAGCAATCCATTGCCTCTCTTCATCATCATTGGCAGCTTGGAGTTGGGAAAGCACTTTATCGATCACAGGCGGCCTGCTTGTCTAGGTAAACCATATATTACATTCATAATATCAGCGGGCCGTCCATGTAATGCAAGACATATTCCCTTCACTAGATCTAGAGTTGCTTCACGACCCATATCCTCAACGACACGTAACCAATGTTCTGCATCCTGAACACCAGATAACTGATAAGGATCGCAAGAATATCCCCATTCGCTCGCATATTCCCTAGTATCTGGTATTTTGCCTCCAGCAATCAAGACACGTAAATTTGCAGTTCGGGCAGCACGATACAAAAATGGGCCAGTAATCCACTCTGCAGTTTCTGCAGTTGCTTCCTCAAATGTATCAATACTGATGAGCATAAATTTTTCCAGACCATTCAGATCTTTGAACCATGCATCAGTCAATGCTACACGGCGTTCTTCATGATCCTGCATTGATTCACCATGCAACGCAACACTTATATGATTGTTAATTCCAATCAACCAGTTTTCATCTATTTTTATTTGAGCTGATTTGGAAAGTCTAGCAACTTGTTCAATAAAGTTTTGAAATTCATTCCAGCCCAGCGAGTAACCAACACGATAAAAGATTTCTGCGACTGAGACAGAACTGCGTTTACAGTTAAAGGGAACAATTCGAACATCGGTTGGTATATTTTCTAAACAGGCATTAAGCAAGCTGGTTTTCCCGGTACCGCTTTCTCCGTGAAACATTAAAATATGTTTGGAAGAACCAAATTGTAGAAAATCCACAAAAGCTTTACGCTCTTGGTGACAATCAGCGAGTATTGTCGTCATAGAACTTGTCTATTTACTAACTTTACGGGGACTAGATGGTACATCAATTTCTTGATCTTCCCCAATTATCTGATTATTGTCTACTGTTGCTTTATCAGCTTGCACCTGGATCTTGTTTCTACGACCCCATAGCTTGTTACCACTCACACTAGCACTTGACTGCCTTTTTTGAGAATCGGGCGTTTCACGTGATTTTGCCTCCTTATGAGTTTTCAGTCGCAGATCCACTCCATCATTTCCACCCTTAAAACGAAAATCGCTTAGTTGGCGACGGAAGAGCAAAAGAATCACAATCACTGAAATTGCGATAACCAAAACAATCAAAACCATGTCGCTCATGATTTCCTCCTAAGTCTGAAGGGAACAACACATAGATTATACAATGAATTTGTTATGAGTGATCATTTCATTAGGTTACAACAATGTCAGATTCAATAATGTAATCATAGGGAAAATAATGGGAAAGGAACCTGATATCACTTTGGAGCTAATGTACTAGGGCCTCTATTGCCCAGCCATTGCTTGCTCAAGAATAATTATCCCTGAGAGATCAAGCTCCTCTCAGGGATTTTGCATTTCCTTCTCCAGCGATAAACCGGTTTACGGCAGCGGTACCCAGATCTGGTTCACGCCCTCCATATGTCCCATTATCTGAGCGTTAAAGGCTGGAGCCGAGGCTGTGTACAGCGAACCGTCCTTCAATACAATCGTCAGGGTCTCAGGGGCCATTACATGCCAGGCCAGCGCAGCCACATCTCCCTCCAGGATCGTTTGCCAGTCCCCGCCGGGGGCTTTGACGACCACGCGTCCCTGCCGGTTTTCGATCACCTCCCAGGCCTGGTAATCGTTCTCCGAGATCGCCGGCTGATAGGACTTCTCATACACAGGCGGCTCGTAGACTTTGGTCCCATCCGCCGAAAAGAAACCTTCCGGGTAGGCATAAAACGCCTGGGTGCCCGGCAGCCAGCTCACCTCATAGACCTTCCTGTCGAGCAGCTTAACCGGCGTCGTTTGCCCCTCGGAGAGAAGAAATGTCCCCTCGCCCGGGGAGGCGGGACAGCCCCCGGCGCTCGCGAACAGGAAGGCTTCGTATTGGTCAGAATACGCGATCACAGAATAGAAGCTCGCCTCCATGATGGGGGTGGCTTCGCCTGTGACCACATCGACACTGCGCAGGTTTTTGGCATAGCAGGTCTCGTCGCTATCATAGGTAATGTAGTGTCTCGCGCCCTGCCAGCCGACGAAATTGAACGCAACACTTTTCGGCACCGGCAGAAGGGTCCCCAGCCCGCTGGACACATGCACGGCGACGACCTCGTCGAGGTGGTCATGACCCAGGATCGCGCCTCCAAATGGACCTCTCCAGCTGACGCCATAAAGCAAAATGTATTCTCCATCCCAGGACCAGGTGGGGAAGACAGCCTGGGCCTCGCCATCCGTTAATCGTCTGATCCTACCGGTTTCCGTATCGTACAGGTACAGGTCGGAGGTGGGACCGTCCATCGCCCCCACGAAGGCCAGGTAGCGTCCCCCTGGATCCCAGGCGAGGTTGTCGTAATCGCGGATCGCATACGCTGTGAAAGCCCTGGCGCTGGTTGGTTTTGCCGTGAGCTCCTCGTCCGTGATGCTGTACAAATGGGCGATGGTTTTTGTTTCGCCGCCAGGGATCAGCACCTCCACCAGATCGAACCCCTCCTCGGTTTGAACGATCAGTGCCATGCGGTCGCCGTTTGGAGAGCGCACGCGATGCAAGTCAAGGCGGTCGATCCCCAGGTCTGTGAGTTTGGTCAGAGACGTACCGTCCGGTTGGGAGATCCAGATGCCCTCCGGCCCCCCATACATGGTGTAGAGACCGGCAGGGATAGACGGGGTTATAGTAGGAGGCGGAGCGAGAATTGTAGGCGTAGGTGTAACTGTGGGAGCGGGTGGCTCTGTACCTGCAGGGACGGGTGTAGCGGAAGGTGTGGGTATACCCGCCGGGGCCTGGGACTGACAGGATGAGGATACGATCAGGATCAGAATAAGAACAAAGAATGTACAGTGCTTCTGCATCGTCGCTCTCCTTTTGATGGCTGGATGCCTTCCTTCCCAAAATGCAGGGAGTATCTCATCCTGGAGTGATAATGTCATTCTACCGAAGGATACCGGTACGGTGTGAACGACCCCTTCGACAGGCTCAGGGTAAACTCCGGGAGTGAAGAATCCCCAGAGATTTCAGCCAATTGGCTGAAATCTCTGGGAGACGCTTCGCTTTGCTCAGCGTGACATGGCTTTCTATCACCTTGGCATTAGAAACCCCCAAAATTCAAGCGTTACGCTCACCCACTAGCGTATCTGTATCATCTTATTTTTGCCAGTATAGTGACAATGAATACAATCCACAAGACAACATTCGTCATGTTGGCGTTCCATGTTTAGAGCGTATCCAAGATCAAAATGAGTAATAGCATGTCATTCTGAGCGACCGCAAGGAGCGAAGAATCCCAGCGATTGTGAGCCTTTCGGCTCACAATCGCTGGAGACCCTTCACTCACCTGCACTGCGTTCCGGCGCAAGTGTCGTTCAGGGTGACATTAGCTATTTTGTCACCGAAACTCGACACCCGTTTCTTTTCACCTAGGCGACAAGACTTTGTTGGTACAGTACTTAGCGTGACATACACGAGATCACCTTGGCTTTGGCTACTCCCAGGCGCGGAGGATTATCAAATCGCATGGAAGAGAATCAAAAATCCCTGAGAGTACCAGTTTCTCTCAGGGATTTTGCATCTGGGTCCAGAGAAGCGCAAAGGCTGGAGATGGTTTCCAGCAGCTCTTTCTGTGAAGTGAGGTCCCGGCCAAACATAGCAGAATCCAGAATGGATAGGATCATTGCTGCTTCCCGCAGGCTCTTCTACGGATTCGAATTTGCTATGGCCCCTCGATCACAAAAGTGCAAGATGGATCGACATCACTGACTGGATCAATCTGGTCAATTTTCAATTGACCATTGTCTTTAACCACGTAAAAGCGCTCATGACGTTCAGTTGCTTGCGGTGAAGATTGCTGATTTCTGGGGGCTAATTTATATTCCACAATCACTGTGTTGCTATCACAATAATAAATCTTATAAGTTACATACCATTGCCACCAATCATCTTGAAAACTCTCTGGCTGTCCTTGATACTGGGAATTGTTCTGCAGATCAGTTGTCAGCATATTCCAGGAATTGATAATTTGTTCCTTTTCAGTAGCATCATTGATATGGTCAAAATAAGTCCAGACAACATCTACCACTGTTGCCAAATCCGATTCAAAAAAAGTATCAGGATTCAAAGTTGGTGAGGGAGTGGGACTGGCTGTCAAGGCAGGTGTACGGCCATTTAGGGCAACTCCAATGACGAGGCCCAGAGCTAGCACGCCCAGGGCGACCGCCCAATACTTCGCTGCGCTGCTCTTGTACTTCCCAATTGTCCGTGTGATCCCTGGGCGTTCTGTCGTCCTCTCGATGACTCCCACCAGCTTACCGACATCGTGTTGAAAACGGGAGTCACTCAATTCGAGTGCATTGCGCCAGGACAATTCCTTGAGGTCCTCAGGCAGCTCATGTTCGCCTGGCATAGGAGCGCCTCGCACAAGGACCGGAATGACGCGGACATTGGGGTTGGCAAGCGCCGTGGCGATTTCCACACGCACCCAGTCGCTTGAATCGTCCAGACGCCGTTGTCCCTTTGCATCCGTCATGTTCAGCCATTGCTTGCCTATCATGACGAGCACCACGTCACAGGTCCCCACAGCATCCTTGACGATCTTCCTAAAATCATCACCCGGCTGGATGGTGTCGATGTCCATGAACACGTTTTTCGAGCCGAAACGGGCACTTAGAAAGTCAAACAACCGCCCTGCATATCCGGCACTGTCATCTCGACGATAGCTGATGAAGATTTTCATAAATTCGAATTTCTCACCTACTGATGATTCAAAGAACCTGCCTGTCTCCACACGGAGCAAAAGGCCCGCTACAAGAAAGCATACAGGAAATGAGTCGTAAATACAATAGCTGAATTAAGCCCTGCTCCAGCAGTACCAGATGAGTTCCCTTCTTACTATCCTGTATGGCGAAGTTTGTACGCCGCGTCAAATTCGAGGAGTTGGAGAAAAACAAGGTGCTGCGCTATGCCGTTGAGAGGCAATTGCGTCTGATCGGCGACCTCCGCCATCTATTAAAGGTCCTGTCAAGTTTCGTGACTATGAGGTTATCTCGCAACTGCATACCAAAGTGTCAGAAACCGCTCTTTTAGAACAAGTTGTACGCAAATAGAAACCCTGGCAAAATTCAAAAGTAATGATCCCTGAGAGATCGATGTGCGCGTATCGTGGCGATTGGCTGGGGATTAAAACATCGACCCACACAATTTTAGAGTTTGGAACCAATACGCTGAATTCTGCGTTATAGACTGCACTTATGACCGCACACAGCGGGTCAAACCCAGGGCGGGAGTCTATCGCCCCCAAACGGAGAGCAAACATGCAGAACTCTCGCAGCGCTGCCATCCTGATTCTTATCCTGATCGTATCCGGGGCCTGCGGGCCATCCGTTCAAGAGGAAGTCCCTTCCATAACGGGCACGGCGCCACCCCCTGCGGAGTCACCGACCCTCACACTCCCTGCGCCCACCTCAACGTTGCCCCCACCTTCCCCAACAGGCACCCCTGCTCCGAAACGCCTGAACGAAACGGGGCCCTATATTCTCTATGGAAGCACGGACGGCATTTGGATCTCCAACCCGGATGGCAGTTTCCTGACCAGGCTCGCCGACCCGGGCGTTAATTGGCGTGCTGCTCTGCGTCCGCGCATCTCCCCGAAGGGAGATCGCCTTGCATTGATCGTCCGTAATGACGAAGGGTATGATTTGGTCGAGGTGGAGATCCCCGGCGGAAAAATGAAGACCATCACCCGACTGTTCGACATCACGCAAGAAGAAGAGGGTTCCGATCCTACGAGCGAGAGAGCCTCCGTGGCTTACACAATCGCCAATTACGACAACCTTGCCTGGCAACCGGGCGATGGACGGTTCCTGGCTTTTATGGGTATGATGAACGGTCCCAGCTCTGACCTGTACCTGTACGACACCGAGAGCGGGGATATCACCCAACTGACCAGCGGACTCACTCAGGCTGTATTTCCGAACTGGTCACCGAATGGGGAATATATTCTGCACTATGGCCTCAGCCTGGTGCCTTTTGGGGAGATCTTTGGAGGCGGGTATGACCGCAACGGTCATATCCAGCTCCATGGAGTCTGGGCGGTGCGAGCTGCCGATGGGGAAGTCATCACTATGCCAGTGCCGGTAGGATTTTCGCGAAGGGTGGATCCGCTCGTCTCATTTAATCTCGTCGGCTGGCAGGATGACACGCACTACATCACCTTTGATAATGACGAAGAAACTCACCTTTCCCAGAACCTGCGCAGCGTGGACGTGGTCACTGGCGAAGCAACCCCCATCATGGATTTGAGATTTGATTACCAGGTAATTGGGCACTCCCCCGAAAACGGTGCTCTCCTGTTCTCAGGAGGCGGGAGATGTGAGAATTGCGCCGGCGTGGGGGCGTTCGTCCTGCTGCCCGGCCAGACGAAACCCATCAGGGTCAACGATAACCGAGTCGAGGGAGCGTACTGGCTGCCGGAAAGCGAGGTCTTCTATGCCTACCCGGAAGCCGTCTTTTCTTCTGACGGAAGGACACGCTATGACTCACCCGACTCTGCGACTGCACCGGCGATCTCGCAAAAAGGCTATCAGGCCTGGGCAGTGGATGAAGGCTCAGGGGGCAGCGTCGTGGTCAAAGTGCCCGGGGCCAATTGGCAAACGGTCTTCCATGGAACGATCGAAAACCTGATCTGGGATCCGGTTTCAGGTGAGACGCTTCTGATCATCCGGCAGGATGGTGCCGTCTATGCGGCGTCTTATCCCGATTTCAAGCCCCGCAGCATGGGAAACGTTGGATATTTCGGCCGGGCGATCTGGCTGCCGTAGGTTACCCCGATCAGACTGGACCGGTCTGAGTAAAGTACGGAGAAACTACATGCCAGCCATCAAACGAGAAATCGCCAGGAACACGCATAGTACAGGTCGGATTCGATTTGGGCTTGTGTTCCTGCTTGCCCTGGCACTTTCCGCGTGTGGGAGTGCCACGCCTGTAGTGATACCTTCAGCGACTCCCGTGCCGCCTTCGGCGACAATGCTCGCGCCCACGATTACACAACCAACCGAGACCCTGCGCGCCACCGCCGCCGGGACCAATCAGCCAGCGCAAGAAGCGCTCCTGATCCCGGGCCCAGACGTGGCGTTTCAGGATGTACAATTTACTCTACCAACGGAGTTGGGAATGGAAGTCCATGCTCAGGTGGCGCCCGCAATGGATATCCTGGGCGAGCCCTATCCGGCGCGTGCCGAGTTCGCCCTTGCCAACTACAGTTCTCAAAACAACTCTTTCGAACCGCAACTCCAGATCTATCCGGTGCGCGAACTGGGCCAATCTGGCACCCAAACGGTTGATGAACTCAAGGAATTGCTGGCTGAGCGACCGGCAGTCTTGATGACCGGAATCGGGATCCCGATCCTGCCTCCTCAACATGCGGGCCAATTGATCGATGTCCAGGTCGAGTATCTCACATTCGGTAACGGTTCGGGCGTTCGCGTCCTCACGCAGTTCGCTCAGGGTATGTGGCCGATTCATAATGCAGGCCTCGTCTACGTCTTTCAGGGCCTGACGAGCGATGGCGCGTACTATATATCCGCCTTCCTGCCTGTGGCCGCCTCATTCCTGCCGGATCAGGTAGACGATCCCGACCTGGTTCCGCCCGTGGACGGCACTCCCTACCCCAAATTTGGCTCGCAGAATTTTGACACAGAACATGGGGACTATCATCGGGCTGTAACGCGCAAACTGAATGCAACACCTCCGCAGGAATTCACGCCGAATTTGAGCGCGCTGGACAGCCTGATCCAATCCTTGAGGGTAGGGTCGGCGGCCGCCTCCAATGCGACGCTGATGGCTACTCCAGCACTGACGATGACGACTACACCGCTGCCTGCCGCTGGCATCGGGCGAATCGCTTTCGCTTCCGATCGCGATGGCGACGATGATATCTATGTGATGAACGCCGATGGTTCCGGGCTGATCCTCCTGACAAATACGTCCGCTGGGGAGCGTCTTTTGGATGGGTCCCCGGATGGCGCCCGGATTGCCTTCACCCTTGGAGGTGAAAACTACAACGACGAAATTTATGTCATGAACGCCGACGGTAGCCAGGTGAGGCGTTTGACAAACAACCCGGCATCCGATCGATTTCCCGCCTGGTCGCCCAATGGCAGGCGGATCGCTTTCGTCTCGGACCGCGATGGGGAGTTCCCGGGAACAGTGATGGAAATTTACGTCATGAACGCCGACGGCTCAAACCAAACCCGGTTGACGCACAACCAGGCAACTAATACATGTCCGGCGTGGTCCCCAGATGGGAAACAGCTTGCCTTTTCGACGTATCAAACCGAGTCCGAAGCTCGCATCGACGTGATGAATAGCAATGGCTCAGGAGAGCGGCTGCTGGTTGACACACCCGGAAAAGACCGCTGCCCCGTCTGGTCGCCAGATGGGATCCGGATTGCTTTTACATCACAGAGCGGCAGCAGCGCCAATATTTATGTTGTCAATTCCGACGGAAGCAATCTGATCAATTTGACGGATCATTCCAGTGAAAATACTTCGCCCAGATGGTCGCCTGACGGGCAGAGCCTTGTGTTTGCTTCTCGTCGAGACGGCAATTCGGAAATCTACCGGATCGGAGTTGACGGCCGTGGATTGACAAACCTTACAAATCACTCCAGTTTCGATGGTTACCCTGACTGGCTCCCCGGGGGTCCTTCCCTGCCTGTGGAAAGCCCGACCACGGGATCTGCGGCTGTTCCATGCGTCAATGCCCCGCCAACTCGTCTACGCGTAGGCTTGTTTGCCTTTGTCAATCCTGACCCACCTCTGCCGAACAATGTGCGGAGCGACGCCGGAAAGACCAACTCTCTCGTCGGTGACATCCAGCCTGGTCAAGCTATGAAAATCCTGGAGGGACCCAAATGTGCCGATGGCTGGGTATGGTGGAAAGTGCGCGCGCTCGAAACCGAACTAGTGGGTTGGACCGCTGAGGGCGACCAACAGAATTACTGGCTGATCCCGTGCTCGTCCCGGCAAAATTGTGGTCCCTGAGAGACCCACCTCCTCTCAGGGATTTTGCAGCCTTACCTCCTGGCCAGTGTGAGCAGGTCCTCTTTTCGAACAGAGAGTATTTAAAACACAAATGATTTTGTCATTCTGAATGACCGGAGGGAATGAAGAATCCCCCGAACAAGTGGATGTTCCTAAAGACCACAGGCGGACTATAATAAAATATGCTGCGCTGGAATGGCTATGGTGAAGAGACGATCCATTATCCGCTTTCGGATTCTGCCAGAGTCTATTTCGGGCAGATCCTCGGGGCTGCCAAACGCCCGCCGGATGTACGGCGCGAGTCGCTAGCCATCTCACCTCCCCATTCATTTTCCACGTCCCACTCTCTGCTTCAATCCGACGATGAAACGCGTTTGCGGCATGCACTGGGTCAGAGCTTCCCGGACCTGGCCGCCAAACGCTTTGGGAAAATCCCGCGCTTCCCGGACGCGGTGGCATTCCCGGGGTGCGATCAGGACATCGGCGATCTGCTTGCCTGGGCACGCCAGACCGGGGCGCAGGTGATTCCCTTCGGCGGCGGGACGAGTGTTGTCGGCGGCGTGAATCCCACAGGACTGGAGAACGACGATCGCCCCGTGCTGACCATTTCCCTGGCGCACTTGAATGACCTGCGTGATCTGGATGAAACCAGTCATCTGGCGACATTTGGCGCGGGGACCCTCGGACCGTATGTAGAGGCGCAATTACGTGCCCATGGTTTTACGCTGGGTCATTATCCGCAATCGTTCGAGCATTCGAGCCTGGGCGGCTGGGTCGCCACGCGCTCGTCTGGCCAGCAATCGCTCGGATACGGGCGGATCGAATCTCTCTTCGCAGGCGGGACGCTGGAAACGCCCTCCGGCAGAATGACGCTTCCCGCCATGCCTGCTTCTGCCGCGGGGCCGGACCTGCGCCAGCTGGTCCTTGGCTCTGAGGGACGGCTGGGGATCATCACGGAAGCAACGGTACGCGTCCAGCAAATGCCGGAAGCCGAGGCCTTCTATGGTGTGATGCTCCCCGATTGGGAAACGGGAATGCATGTTCTGCGCCATACGAGCCAGGCGGGAGTGCCGTTGAGCATGATGCGCCTGAGCAACCCTGCCGAAACAGAGACCTTCCTGCAACTGCCCGCCCATCAAAACCAGGTGGAGCTATTGCGGGCGCTGTTGAGATGGCGACACTTCACCGCCGAGAAATGTCTGATGTTGTTCGGGATCACCGGCAGCCAGAGGCTGGCGAGCTCCGCCCGCCGCCTGATGCTGGACATGACCCACCAGCATCATGGACTCTGGCTGGGCGAGATCGTGGGAAAGCAATGGGCAAAGACTCGCTTCCGCTCTGCGTATTTACGCGACGCGTTTTGGGAACATGGCTATGCCGTAGAGACCCTGGAGACCGCCGTTCCCTGGCATAGCGTGCAGAAAGCGTCACAGGTGATCCTGCGCGCATTAAGAGAAGCGGCTTCTCCTGTGCTGCCCATGGTCCACCTCTCGCACGTGTACCGGGATGGCGCCAGCCTGTACTTTACCTTCCTATTCCGGGTGG
>Ga0075429_100004112_pt1 | contig 12448 bp, 10 predicted proteins | sample RhiMetdeltSRZDD3_FD_75295 | JGI IMG/M metagenome (GOLD analysis project Ga0075429, IMG submission 75295) | Populus rhizosphere microbial communities from Tennessee, USA - Rhizosphere MetaG P. deltoides SRZDD3 | ecosystem: Host-associated > Plants > Roots > Rhizosphere > Soil | place: USA...
TTCGAGGAGTTCCTCCGGACAGCCGAAATCGAGCGTACGAGCGGGACTGCCGTCGGCGTGATGGCCCCCCGCCACGCGCACTTCAAGACAGGAGGCCTGGCGGCGGGTGCGGCGGTCAAGCCAATCCCTCCGGGCCGGCGGAATGGTTTCTTCGAGAGCTACAAGTCGGAGATTGCCGCCTACAGACTCGACAGGATGTTGGACCTGAACATGGTGCCTCCGACCGTCGAGCGGCGCTACGAGGGTCGGGACGCATCGGCCCAGCTCTGGGTGGAGAACGTGCTCATGCTGAGCGTCGTCAGGAAGCAAGGACTTAAAGATCCTAATCCCGTTCGGTGGAACCAGAACCTGCACCGCGCGATGGTTTTCGACGACCTGGTCGGTAACATCGATCCCAACGAGGGGAACTGGCTGTTCGACCAGTTGTGGAACTTCTTCAAGATCGATTGCTCCCGCTGCTTCACCGACAGCGCAAAGATGCCGCACGACGTAAAGAGAGTGATCAGGCACATCGACCGGCCGTTCTTCGAGCGGCTGAAGGCACTCAACCCAGGCGAGGTGCGCAAGGAAATCGGCGACCTCCTGACGGAAAGCAACGCCCTGCCAAGTTTATTCAGGCGGCGCGATTCGATCGTGCGTGATTTCGAGGATCTGGCGAAGCAGAGCAGCGAGGCCCAGGTCTTCGAGCCCTGGATGGGTCAGTAGGCTCTCGACAGGCTTCCTCCCTGTCCATTGTCTCTTCGTCACTCATAGCCTGAACGTCTCTCGCCCGCTGTTGTTTCCCCAGCGCCGACACCTGCTGTTGGTCAGCGATCGCATCAGCGAAGGCGTGTAGAATTCCGGCAACATCAAATGCGCCGTGTCCCTGCGAATGCGGGACGCCGTGCCTGGAGGTTCCGATGGCATTCGGCAGCACCAAGACAATCGAGGGCCTGGTGGCAGGCACGTTCGTGTTCGGACTGATCTTCGGGGCATTCGCGAGCGCTCAGGACAGAATGCCGCCCATACCCGCCGACAAGCTCACACCGGCGCAGAAGAAGACTGTTGATGAATACAAGAAGGCACGCGGCGGGGAGCCCGGCGGCCCGTGGGCCGTGCTGACACGAAGTCCGGAACTGATGTCACGCACCCTGATGCTGAGTGACTACCTGCGCTTTAACAGCACGCTGCCGCCCCGACTGAGTGAATTCGTCATACTCATGACTGCCCGTGAGTGGGGTCAGAACTACGAGTGGAACGCTCATCAACCGCTCGCAATCAAAGGCGGTTTGAATCCCGAGGTCGCCAAAGCTATCGCGGAAGGCCGCCGCCCCGTGCAGATGGCGGAAGACGAGGCGAGCCTGTACGACCTGATCCAGGAACTGCTCCACAACCGAACGGTCAGCGATTCCACCTACGCCCGGGCGGTGTCGAAGTTTGGCGAGCAGGCAGTCGTGGACGCGGTGAGCATTTCGGGCTACTACACAATGGTCGCGATGTTGCTGAACACCGCGCGCACGCCGCTCGCGCCCGGGGTTCCCGTGCCGCTCCCGGCTTTTCCGTAACGCCCCCCGCGCGTCCGTCAACTGAGATTAATCGTTCGGATGCGATGCAGTGTCTGAGTCACTTCGGCGTTTACAGCGGGTAGAGGTCCTGCTTTCAGCCGCGGTCGCTCACGGCACTGCTGGGCGGCTCGACGTCGACATCGGTTTCGCATTGAGAAACTCGATCTTGACGCAATGAAAATCCGACCCTCCACGAATGTTCCGTAGCGTCCGCTTCACCTTCCAGACCTCGTCCGCGCCCGGAGTCCGGGAACGGGCCTGAGTGGTACGCTCCGGGCGGATCAAATCGATGATTTGAAAGAGAAGTACGAACCCCCTGAACACGCGATGGGGCACACAGACTCACGGGGTTGCGCACGCTCCAGCGCAAATTCGTGGACCACTGGCCGCGAGTACGATCTCGGCTCGATCCTCCTTCGAAATTCTCGCGGCCAACCTGGCCGCAGGCAGGACTGCTCCGAAGCAGGACTTCTGACCAACGGTGCGGGTTCCGATGATGGGTTCTACTCTTTGAGCGCTTGATGCACGAGCGCGACAGCGATCGACCCTTCGCCGACAGCTGATGCCACCCGTTTCACATTGCCGCCGCGCACGTCACCGACGGCGAACACGCGGGGGCGACTGGTTTCCAGCAAATAGGGGGCGCGAGGCAGCGGCCATCCCGCTGATGCCAATTCCTCGTGCGTGAGGTCGGGCCCGGTCTTGACGAAGCCGTTTGAATCGAGCTGGACGCAGCCGTCCAGCCAGCGCGTGTTTGGAGCGGCGCCGGTCATCAGAAAGACATGGCTGATGCGATAAACCTCGGTGTGGCCGCTGCGATTGTCACGCCAGGTGATGCACTCCAGCGCGTCGCCTCCTTCGAGCGCCACGACCTCGGTGAACGAGTGCACGACGATCGCCGGGTTGTCCTCGATGCGACGAATCAGGTAGCGCGACATGGTCGACGTCAGACCCTGCGAACGCACCAACACGTGGACCTTGCGGCAGTTCCGCGCGAGAAAGACGGCTGCCTGGCCGGCTGAATTCCCGCCGCCCACGATCACGACTTCGGCGTCGCCGCACACCTGCGCCTCGATCGATGTCGCTGCGTAATGCACGCCAGTGCCTTCAAATTGCGAGAGATTGGGCAGCGCCAGCTTCCGGTACTCCGCGCCCGTCGCGACGATCACCGCACGGGCGTGGACTCGCTCTCCTGATGTCGTTTCAATGGCGTACTTCCGATCCGCGCAGACCAGCCGGGCCGCGCCGGTTGCGACCTGCAACTCGGCGCCGAACTTCTGCGCCTGCGTGTAGGCACGCGAGGTCAGCTCCTGACCGGAGACACCCATCGGAAAGCCAAGATAGTTTTCGATCTTCGAGCTGGATCCCGCTTGTCCTCCCGGCGCACCGGATTCCATGACGAGCACGTCGAGCCCTTCGGATGCCCCGTAGACCGCTGCGGCAAGACCCGAAGGTCCGGCACCGACGACCACCAGGTCGCGCACCTTGGTGGTGTCGAGAGGATCGTTCAGCCCCAGGCACTCTGCAATCTGCCGGTTGGACGGATTCCGCAACACGAGCTTTCCTCGGCAAATCAGAACGGGGACTTCCTTCATTGTCACGGCGAACCGATCGAGGAGCGCCTGTGCGCCCGCGTCGCGATCCAGATCGATGTAGGCGTGCGGATGTCCGTTGCGCGTCAGGAATCCTCGAATCCGCAGCGTATCCGCGCAATGTTCAGACCCGGCGATGACGACGTCGCCGAGGCCGTGTGCGACCAATTCCACTCGTCTCAGGATGAAGGCGCGCATCAGGATGTCGCCGAGTTCGGCATCGCCCTGGACCAGCCCCTGGACGTGCGCATGATCGAGCTCAATGACTTCGCCGTCTTCGCTCGCCCGGATCTGCAGCAGGGCGCGGCGGTTCGAGAACATGTTCAGCTCGCCCGTGAACTGCCCGGATCGGAGAACAGCGACGAGCGCTGCCCCTCCTGCCGGCGACCGGACTATTTGAATCTCTCCCGTCCTCACGACAAAGAACGGCGCCTGGCGTTGCCCCTCTTCCACGAGCACGTCATCACGGCGCACAGCCCGAATGCGGCCCAGCGCGGCCATGCGGTTGACCTGCGACGCGGTCAATACGGGGAAGACGTGCTCGAATGGCGAACTCAGCGCCAGCAGAGCCTTTGAGATATCTGTCATGGCGAACGGTCAGAAAGGTCGTTGAGCGATGCTACCTCGATCGCAGTACGTCGGATCTACTCAGCTCTGGCGTTACGATGTCATGTGATGCGGAAGCATTTTCCGCGTTGGTGCATCGTTGACAGGGGAGCCGATGAAGAGTTGTACGCATATTGATACCGTGACCACGGTCATACCCGCGAAACGCCACGAATGCGAGGAGTGCGTGAAGATCGGCTCGCGATGGGTTCACCTCAGGACGTGCCAGCAGTGCGGCGTCACTCTGTGCTGTGACAGCTCACCCAATCGTCACGCGACCAAGCATGCGCGTGCGGCCAATCATCCCGTCATCGCTTCTGCCGAGGCGGGCGAACGATGGCTGTACTGCTATCCAGATGACGCCTTCGCCGAGTACTGAGTAGACGGGGGTGGTCTTAGACCCGCCCCTTGAATACCAGACCGGGCGGCTACTCGCTGCGCAACGCCGTGAGCGGCGGCAGTCTCGCAGCTCGACGCGCTGGCAGATAGCTGGACGCAGCGGCCGTTGCGCCCAGCAGCAGGCATGCGAAGGTGACTATTCCGATGTTGTGTGGCTCCAGCCCGAACACGAGTGCCTTCGCGGAACCGGCGGCCGCCAGCGACGCGGGAATGCCAACCGAGAGCCCCACGGCAAGGAGCATTCCAGCCTCGGAAAGGATCATCGCGGTGATGTCTTGCCCCCGCGCGCCGAGGGCCATACGAACACCGATCTCATTGGTTCGGCGTTGCACCAGATACGACATGACTCCATACAACCCAACGGAAGCGATCGATAGGGCCAGTATGCCGAAGACACCAGACAGCATCGCCATCAGGCGCTCGCTCAATGACCGATTGCGAAACGTGGATTCGAAGGTACGCACGTCTGTTTCGATTGAAGGACTGGCCTCTGCGGCCGCTCGCGCCACCGTCGACGAGACCTCATTCAAGGGCGCCGGGGAATTGACCATCACGGCAGTGAACGGCCGAGGGTCAGTGATCTGAGCCATGGGAACGAACACGATCGGAAGCGGAGGCTCACGCAAGGTGGAGTACTTGGAATCGGGAACCAGTCCGATGATCTCGACGATCTCCGACGACGACAGGGATGTCTCGGTGCGGAATCGCTGGCCGACGACGTTGCCGCTGAGCCCCAACTGACGCACGAAGGATCCGTTCACGATAGCGACTTTGGCGCTTGAGCTCGAGTCGCGCGTCTCGAAATCGCGGCCCGCAATCAGCCTCATGCCCATGGTCGTCAGGTAGCCGGGGGTCATGGCGTTGAGGCGGACCATGCTGGTGGTCCTTGTGGCGGCCGCCTCGGGTTGTACGTTCACCGTGGTTCCTGTGTCGCCGAGAGGAACGTGCCGCACTTCTGCCGCGGAGAGAATGCCAGGTGTCTGGCGGAGGTTATCCAGCACTCGGTCGATGAGCGCCCTGCGGTTCGCTGGTGAGATGGTCATCCCGGAGAAATCGACTCTCGCCACGGACACGTTTCGTGACTGAAAGCCTGGGTCCACGGCGAGCAGGTTGCGAAAGGACTCCGCGAACAGCAATGCGCCAAATAGCAGGACGAGCGAAGCTGCGACCTGCGCGACCACGAGCAGGCGCCGCAGCCTCAAGCCTCCTGAACTGCCGCCCCCACTCCGGGCATTGGCCTTCATCGCGTCGACGGCAGCGACTCGCGACGTTCGCCACGCTGGAATCAGCCCGAACATCAGGCAGGTGAGACAGGCGATCGCCAGCGTGAACGTCAGCAAGCGGACATCGAGCGGAAGCTCCAGTGACAGCTCGGTTCCGAGAAGGCCAACGAGAAAACGGCTCAGGGCTGTCGCACACACGAGGCCGGCGATGGCGCCACCGAGGGCAATCAATCCGTTCTCGACCATCAACTGCCTCACGAGACGGCCCCGCGAACCGCCAACGGCGAGCCGGACGGCAAACTCGCGCTCACGCCCGGATGCTCGAGCGAGGACGAGATTCGCGAGGTTCGTGCAGCCGATGAACAGCACGAGCCCGCTCGTCAACTGCAGAATCAGCAGCGGATCGGCGTAACGTCTGCGGAGCGTCGAGACACCGGTCGCAGCCGGTGTCGCCTTTAGCTTGAAGGCCAGATAGTCGGCGACCTGATCCCGTGGGTAGTCTGGCGGCAGCGAGGCGTCGAAGAAGGCCGGGGACGCGGCATCGAGCGTCGCGTTCACGAGCTCGAGGGACTGCCCGGATCGCATGCGGCCCATGACAGTGAGCCACCAGACCGTGCCGCTGGTCAGCCAATCGGCCTCGCCGCCGAGCGCGCGCTGCGAGCAAATCGGTACAGCGACGTCGAACGATCGTCCGACTTCCAGGCCTGAGAAACGCGGTGCCGCAACGCCAATCACCTGCACCGATCGTGAATTGAGCGAGAGCGTTCGCCCGACGACAGCCGCGTCGCCGCCAAGGTATTGCTGCCAGAAGCCATAACTAACGACCGCGCCGGGCAGGCCGCACCCCGGGCGATCGTCGGCGCTGGTCAGCATGCGACCCCTATGTGCCCCCACGCCGAGGACCGAGAAGAAATCGCCGCTGACGAAGATGCCGCGGGCGACGCGGCGGCCGGCACGGCGGTCGAGGCGGAGATCCGCGTTCGCCCAGGCCAGCACGCCGGAGAAGACGTCCTGATGATCGCGGACCTGCTCCCACAGCGGATGAGTGAGAACGGGATATGGCGACGTGCGCCGGTCTTTCCAGCGACTCACGTCGGTCAGCTCCAGGGTGACCAGCTGTTCCGGGACGGCGACCGGCAGCGCCCGGAGGCGGATGGCGTCGAGCAGTTGATAGATGGCCGTGTTTGCACCGACGCCCAGCGCCAACGTGAGTAGCGCAACGGCGGTGAACGATGGATCTCGCCGCAGCGCGCGCAGCCCGTGATGGATATCACGTCCCAGTTCGTCGAGCCACGGCAAACCCCGCTGATCGCGCAGCATGTCCATCGCGCGAGCCTCGTTCCCGTCGTCGAACGGCGATCGTCTGGCCGTTTCGGGAGTCGGTCCGTGTTGGCGCGCTGCTTCGGCGGCCAGTTCCGCGTGCAGTCGCAATTCTTCCTGCAGGTCCTCGTCGCGCCGTCGTTGCGACAGCGTTCCCCCCAGTCGACAAATCCACTCGCGAAGAGTGCGCATGCGTCTTCGGTCCCTCAGCTCGGATCGTGGAGCAGCGTATGGATAATGCCCGCCATCCGGTCCCATGCCTGCTTCGCTCTCGCCAGCTGACGCCGCCCGGCCGCGGTGAGCGCGTAGAACCGCGCCTTGCGGTTGGCGTCGGTCGTGCCCCAGGTCCCGCGCACCAGGCCACGTTGTTCGAGCCGCATGAGGGCGGGGTACAGCGTGCCCATGTTGAGTTGCAGGGCGCCGGCCGAGACCTGCTCCAGCCGCGCCGCGATCGCGTAGCCGTGCAGGGGACCCAGCGTCTCCAGGGTGCGAAGCACCATGAGATCGAGTGTTCCCTGCAGCACATCAGTCCTGGATCGTTCTCTATTAGACACACAAATGGAATAGCAGGTGTCGCATTAGGATGTCAAATGGAGTGAGATGCGACGAACCCCTGACGTTTGATCCGGGTCTTGTCGAGCGCTTCCAGCGCAGGGCGATGTATGGCCCACGCGTGATGCTGGCTAGGGTTGCTGCTGCGTGAGGTCGAGCAACGACGTGACCTTGCCGGTCTCGGTTCCAAATTTGATCGGAAGGTCGATGAGCCCTTTGACCTCGAAGGGAGAGGCGGCGAGGTCAATCATTCGGTATCCCCCGTTCGAGATGTCCCGGTTCTCGCTACCGCGGTTATTCGTCAGGATGACCCACTTGTACTTGCCCTTCCTCAGGTTGTTCTTGATGAACTGGTGAACCAGCTTGTTGGAGAGATGCTGCAGGACGTCCTTGGATATGAGCAGGTCCGCGGCCGGGAGGTCCTCGGTGATGTCGCCGATCTGAAACCTGATCTTGCCCCTCTCGTACTTCGTGCGGACGGCTTCGATGACATCGGAGGCGATGTCGATCCCGAGGTAACTCGCATCACCCCAGTCCATCGCGCTCGAGAAGCCCCAGTCCCCGCAGCCTGCGTCGATGACCGACTTAACAGCGTGCTTCTTTATGAAGTCTTCGACGTAAGCGCGATACTCCTGCGTGATCTCCAAGGTCGATCCCGAGCCGCTCGTTCCTTTGCCGCTGGCGTCCTTGGCCCATGTTCCCTCGGCGTAGATGCGATTAAAGGTGCGGGTCAACGACGGCTGTCGGTCGACGACGTCGATCGCAAGGTAGAAGAGCGCCAGCGCAGCGGCCAGGCCGGCGACCATGGATCCGGGCTTCTTCACTAAATTCATGCTGTCTCAGGGTCTCCGCAAGTCACGGATCAATCGGAGAAAATCGATCTCGCCCCACGACTCCGCAATCTTGCCATTCTGAATCCGATCGACCACGAGCCCGGTGAATTCGATTGAACGATCCGTTCCCGAAGGACCGGTTGCAGCGCCGACTCGCTCCGTTAACAGGCGTCACTGAACAAGAGCGCGGCTTAAGGTAGGCGTCCAGACATTCAACTGCGTGCGGTCCGCCAGCTCGCACACCGCGGCGGACATGGCCTGACCATCGGTGGGGCCGCCGCGCTCGGCTTCCGGTTCGAGCAGATCGGCGATGCTCTTGCCGTCGAGCGCTTTCATCGCGGGGTATTGAATCGTCCGTGCTGGAGTTTTCCCCATCACCTGAGTCAGGTAATGGATATCGGGACTGAAGCGAACCCAGCGCGCGTGAGCCTCGAGCCAACCGTTGACTTGTGCGACTGCATTGACGTGCCTTGCTCCACCGAATCCCGAAACGTGGTGCTCCTGCGATTCGAAGACAAGCACCGCCAGTCGGGGGAATCTCCGGACTACCTGGGGGATTTGGGGCAACGCATCAACGCGACGCGCCCGCGCCTCGAGCTCCTCGACGGTAGCGATGTGCGCGGGCCAAGCGACGCCAAAGACCCTTTGTTCAAGCGCTCGGCGAGTCACCATCGGAGAGTAGAAGACCTTGAACGGAGGGCCGAGTTCCAGATCCACCCAGAACGCGAAATCAACGTCGCGGCTGAACCGGCCATTTCGATCCCCGTCCAGGAACAGCCCGCCGCGGGGCCAATCGGGCTGCGGCCGCAATCCCATAGGGGGCCACACCCACACGGGCATATCAGGGCTAAAGCGAAGTCGGGTGAAGTCGAACATCCGATTCCTCTCAGGCGCTTCAAGGATGTCCAGAAACAACTGTGTATGCAGTCTGGCCGAGTACGTATGGACCTGCCAGTCCGTCTCCTTCAAGGGGCGCCGACTAATGTGACGTCAGCTATCGAGAGTCCCGAACGCGACGTATCTTACACCTGGCTATGCACCCGGAACGATGCGTATGGCTGCGGCCAGGACACCACCGATAAGATCCGCAGGATTACGATTTGCTGCGTCATAGGTCAACGCGCACGCGAAGGCGTGCGCTCTGTGAGCCGTAATTCGCTGCCGATGATCGTGTTCTCGGGCCGAATCTCTTCGCGTTCTACCGAAGGAACTCGGTCGAGGCAATCGAAATGTCCACGCCACGCAAGCGTGTGCCGGTGTACGATGAGTCGCCATGAATACGAAATTCATCACTTTCGCCGCTACGGCCGCGATGCTGGCCCCTTTGTGTGTTGCCGCGCAGACGCCGCGCGTTGCGCCGGCGGCCGACAGCGCGGCCGCAACGAAGAAATACACGCCGCCTCGGACGCCCTGGGGTGAGCCCGATCTACAGGGGACGTTTTCAAATCGGACGATCACGCCCTTCGAGCGGCCTGCGAACGTCGCCGGTCGCGAGTTCTTCACGCCTGAAGAGGTCGCCGCGCTCGAAAAGCGCGCGCAGGAACAGAGTGGCGACGAAGGCCGCAACAAGGGCACGCGTGGCGACGTGGAACGTGCCTACAACGATTTCTGGTGGGACCGCGGCACCAAGGTGACGACATCGCGAACGTCGCTTGTCGTTGATCCGCCGGATGGTCGCGTACCAGAGCAGACCGAGGACGCCAAGAAGCGTGCGGCCGATGAAGGGAAGCGTCCGGCGTTTCGAGGCGCGGGCGCCAACGGACGCGGCACCGATAGCTGGCTCGATCGCAGCACATTCGAGCGCTGCATCACGCGTGGTATGCCCGGCGCGATGAGCCCAACTGCGTACAACAACAACTATCGAATTACTCAGAGTCCGGGATTCGTGGCCATCCAAATCGAGATGCTCGGTGGAGCGCGGGTGATTCCGACCGATGGGCGGCCGCACGTCAATTCCTCCATTCGCCAGTGGATGGGAAATTCAGTTGCGCGATGGGAAGGTGACACGCTCGTCGTCGACACGACGAACTTCACCGACAAGGTGTTGTATCGAGGCGCCGCCGAGAACCTCCACCTCGTTGAGCGCTTCACGCGCGTGGCGCCCGGTCAGATCGAATACCGCGTCACGATCATGGACCCGACGACGTTCACGAAGCCGTGGACGCTCGCCATTCCTTACGTGGATACCGGCGAGGACATGTTCGAGTACGCGTGCCACGAAGGAAACTACGGAATGGAAGGCATCCTGAGCGGCGCACGCGAGGAAGAGCGTGCCGCGGCGGAAAAGGGAAGATAGCATGGGGTTGCAGAGAGTTCTCATGGCGACGGCCGTATCGTCGCTGCTCGCGGGTCCCGCGGTATCGGCACATCACTCGTTCGCCGCTGAGTTCGATGCGAACAAGCCGATCCAGTTGCGCGGCACCGTCGCCAAGGTGGAATGGATCAATCCGCACACCTGGATTCACATCGATGTGAAGGATGCGGACGGCAAGGTCGAGCGATGGATGGTCGAAGGCGGCACACCAAATACGCTCCTTCGGCGAGGGCTGACCAGGGACTCGCTGCCCGAAGGTACTGAAATCCTGGTGGATGGCTACCGGGCGAAGAACGGCTCGAACCGGGCCAACGGCCGCGACGTGACGTTTCCCGACGGGCGCAAGTTGTTCATGGGATCGTCCGGCACCGGCGCGCCGCGCGATGGCCGCGATGCCGCTGAGAAGTGACTGGACTAATGAACTTTCAGGATCAGTCCCGCAGAAAACTCGAGCTGCCACACGACGTCGGCGTTGAAGCCAAAGAAGCAGATGCCAGGTGAGCACCCGACGACCCTGGCGTCTGCATAGACGAAGGTCGCTGACAACTGACCGTTCAAACGCACACCCACCTTCGAGGTGGGGAATAGTTTGACCCCGCCGCCACCCCCGAGTGTGAAGCGGACCTCGCTGTCGCCATCGCCGGCGTATCGGGTCAGGCCCAGCATGCCGGTTGCGAATGGACGCACACGGCCATCCGCGTATTCCTGCAGCCCGCCCCCTTGCCAGTGATCGACGCTGATTCGCCAGCGTATTGGCGGACCAAATGGGCCGGCCGGCACCGTCAGGTGCGCATCCTGATGGGTGAATAGCGCCTCGATTTGAAGACCGTTTCCAAGCGGGATATCGACGATGGCGCCCACAGCGGGCGCACCATCGGCGTCAACCGGCTGGCCGGTGACCAGCTCGAAGAAGTCACCACCAAAGCGATACCCGCCAAATGGCGTGACCTCGATGCCCTGGGCCCACACGCTGGAACCGTGGCCGAGGCACGCGATCAAAAGAATCACGCCAATCTGAGACGATCGGCGAACTGTCATCGGTCGCGCGGTGCGCGGACCATTCGTGCTGCAGGAGGCATGCCCATGGACGCCCCGTTCCGATCGTAGCGTCACGGCAGAGCCAGATACTGTCCCCCCGAATCGGTATAGCGCCCAGCCACAAAACCTCATACACTCTGGCGCCATCCCACTGGTGGCTACCATCCACCATCTAATTATTCAAAGGAGGCCGTGATGAAAGCTGCGGGGTGCTTGGCCATTTTGCTGGTCGCCTTAGCCGCGAGTGTCTCGGCGCAAACAAACCAGAATCATAAGAAGTTCCTGGGCGGACCACTCGTCATCGAAGACCAGGGCAGCTTCTTTGTCGGTGGTGTGCAGAAGATCACCGAGCACGCGGCCGTGCCTCCGCCAGCCGCGCCCGGCGCGCCGGCACCCCCGGCTCCGACGCCGCAGCAGATCACCATCGGCCAGATGTATGTCCAGTTCCAGATTCCGCAAAAGAAATACGGTGCCGGGTGGCCGGTGATCATGGTGCACGGCTCGACGCATACGGGAGCCTGCCTGGAAGCGACCCCCGATGGCCGTGAAGGCTGGTACCCGTACTTCGTTCGACACGGCGTACCGAGCTTCGTGGTCGACCAGGCGGGGCGCGGGCGGTCTGGCTTCGATCAGTCGGTCCTCCACGAGGGTGAAGCCCGGTTCGTGAGCGGAGATGCCAAGCGCGGCGCCGAGCTGATCCCAAGCTTCGGGCGGATCACTGACAATGGCGCGTGGACGGCCTGGTTCGGCCATCTTGTGCCAGAGGGGTCAACGGTCCTCACCGGCACTCTCGTGCCGCACGGCGACGCGAAAGATCCCAATCCCAAGCCGGACGCCTATCAGCACGTCGCTCCGCTGTTCCCCATCGAGGCGACCGACGCCAAGCTCGTGTCGCGCGCAGGCGCTATCGGACCGGCGCCCGCCGGCTCGAACGGATACTACGCGCTCGAGTATTACAAGCAGTTGGTTCCTAACGCCGAGGTTACGCTACCAGGTTCGACGTGCGCCTCGTGCGATCCCAAGGAGC
>Ga0075429_100004114_pt1 | contig 12448 bp, 3 predicted proteins | sample RhiMetdeltSRZDD3_FD_75295 | JGI IMG/M metagenome (GOLD analysis project Ga0075429, IMG submission 75295) | Populus rhizosphere microbial communities from Tennessee, USA - Rhizosphere MetaG P. deltoides SRZDD3 | ecosystem: Host-associated > Plants > Roots > Rhizosphere > Soil | place: USA...
CGCACCACCGGGTACGTCCAGCTCTGGTACAACGGCGTTCTCCAGACGCTGCTGAACGGCCAGACGATCCACTACGGCCAGACGTGGGACGGTTCGGAGAACAACATGCACTGGGGGATCTACCGCCGCTCGTCGATCGACGGCACCGAGATCCACTACGTCTACAAGCCGCGCATCGCCACCACGTTCGCGGAGGTCGATCCGCTCGGCGGCGGCACCAGCCCCACACCGACCCCGCAGCCGACGGCGACGCCGGTGCCGACATCGGTGCCGACCTCGACCCCGGCGCCGACGCCGACTCCCGGAGGCGGCGGGTTCAGCGGCTACTACCGCCTGATGGCGAAGCACAGCGGCAAGGCGGTCGTGGTGCAAGGCGCGTCCACCGCCAACAGCGGCGACGTGATCCAGTGGACGTACGGCGGTACCGCCACCAACGACGAGTGGGAGCTGGTCAATCTCGGCACCGGCTACTACCGCGTGGTCAATCGCAACAGCGGCAAGGTCCTGAACGTCGCGGGCGCGTCCACCGTCAACGGAGGCAACGTCGACCAGTGGAGCTGGGCCGGTGCCAACCAGCAGCAGTGGCAGATCACGGACCTGGGCAATGGCTATCACCGCCTCACCGTCCGGCACAGCGGCAAGGTGCTGAACGTCGCCGGCGCGTCTACGGCTGACGGAGCCAATATCGATCAGTGGGGCTGGGCGAACGTGAATCAGCAGCAATTCCAGTTGATCTCGGTCCCCTAGGTATAGACTCCGGGCCCATGGCCCGGTGCAGCGCGTGCTCCAAGCCCACGCCCGAGGGCGGGCGCTTCTGTCCGTCGTGTGGTGAGCCGCTCGACGGCACGGACACGCCGACGGGCACCGCCCCGCAGCCCGTGCGGTCGCCCGCGCCCGTTCGCGCACGCACGCCTTCGTCCGGGCCCGCCGCGGGCGGCTGGCGTTTCGTCGCCGGCATCGTCCTTGCCGATCGATACCGCGTCGTCACCCCCATCGGCCGCGGTGGCATGGGTGAGGTCTACCGAGCGGACGACCTGAAGCTCGGCCAGTCGGTGGCGCTGAAGTTCCTGCCCGAGTCCGTGCAGGACGATGCCGACCGCCTCGAGCGCCTCTTCAACGAAGTGCGCCTGGCGCGCGAGATCTCCCACCCCGCCGTCTGCCGTGTGCACGACGTGGTGGAGGCGGAGGGCCGCCACTTCATCTCGATGGAGTACATCGACGGCGAAGACCTCGCCACCCTGATCCCGCGGATCGGCCGGCTGCCCGGCGACAAGGCCCTCGAGATCGCACGCCAGCTCTGCGCGGGCCTGGCCGCCGCCCACGAGCGCGGCGTCCTCCATCGCGACTTCAAACCGCAGAACGTCATGCTCGACGGCCGAGGCAAGGCGCGCATCACGGACTTCGGCCTGGCCACGCTGGCCGCGCACAGCATCGACGACGTGCGCTCGGGTACGCCGGCGTACATGGCGCCGGAGCAGCTCGAGGGCCGTGAGGTCACCGTGCGCAGCGACGTGTACGCGCTCGGCCTCGTGATGTACGAGCTCTTCACCGGCCGCCGCGCCGTCTCCGGGCGCACCATCGACGAGATCTCGCGCCGGCATCACGGCGAGCCGCCGGCGACGCCTTCGAGCGTCGTCGCCGACATCGATGCCGCGGTGGAACGGGCGATCTTGAGGTGCCTCGAGAAGGACCCGCGCGACCGCCCGCCGTCGGCGCTGGCGGTGGCGGGGATGCTCCCCGGAGGAGATCCGCTGGCGGCGGCGCTGGCCGCGGGGGAGACGCCGTCACCGGAGCTGGTGGCGGCCTCGGGACGGACCGACGGGATGTCGATCCGCGGCGCGTGGCTGAGCCTCGGCACCCTCGTGTTCGGCACGCTGCTGTGCCTCGCCCTGGCCCCGCGCACCCATCTCCTGAGCCAGGTGGCCCTCGACAAACCGCCCGCGGTCCTCGAGGACCGCGCCCACGCCGTGGTGGCGGCCCTGGGCTACGACACGACGCCGGGCGACTTCATCTCGGGATTCGCGGTGGACAACGTCTACTGGCAGCGCCAGGTGGACAACGACGCCTCTCCGCGGAGCCGGGGGGTTCTGCGCGCCGAAGCCAACCACGTCTTTCAATACTGGTATCGGCAGTCGTCGTGGCTTCTCGTCCCCAAAGACCGGCGCCAGATCGCCGACTGGAACGACCCGCCGTTCACGGAATCAGGCATGGTGGGCGTTCGCCTCGATCCCCAGGGGCGGCTCCTGCTGTTCTACGCCATCCTGCCGCGCGTCGATCGTGAGGACGAGCCCGAAGCAGCAGACCACCCGCCGCCGTGGGACACCGCGTTCGCCGAGGCCGGCCTCGATCCGAAGCGCTTTCAGGCTGTGCGTCCACGCCGTTGGGGCTCGTCGCTCGTGGACACGCGGGCGGCCTGGGAAGGGACGCGGGCCGAGCATCCCGACTTCAAGCTGCGAGTGGAGGCGGCCGCATTCCGCGGACGCCTGACGAATTTCCAGATGCTCTCGCCCTGGCACGGGTCCGAAGCCTCGCCGGGGCACGCGGCGCTCTGGGGCCGCTGGGTGATACTGACGGTTGCGGCGGTGTCGGTGGCGATCTTCGTGGGAATCCCGGCGCTGCTCGCCCGCCATCATCTGCGTGCGGGCCGCGGAGACCGGGCGGGGGCACGCCGGCTTGCCTTCTACGTCCTCGCCTCCATGATGGTTGGCTGGGCGCTCCGCAACCATCATGTCCCGCACGAGTATCAGATCGACCTGACCTTCACGGCGCTGGCGGGCGGGCTGCTGTTCGGCTCATACCTCTGGCTGCTCTATCTCGCCCTGGAGCCGTTCGTGCGCCGCACCGCGCCGCTCGCCATCGTCTCCTGGACACGCGTGCTGGCCGGGCGCCGCCACGACCCGCTCGTCGGACGCGACGTGTTGCTGGGGACGGCGGCGGGGGCGGCCATGGCGGGGATCGGGGCGCTCGCGCTCGTCCTCCCGTCCTGGCTCGGCCAAACCGCGCTCGCCCCGCGCTCCGGCTTCCTGAACACGTTGCTCGGGTGGGGGCATAGCGCGGGGGTCGTCGCCCGCTTCCAGTTCGAGGCCATGGTGCTCGGCATGGGGCTGCTCCTGCTCTGGTGCATCCTGCACGGCGGCAAGGGTCAAAGGCGACGCCTGGCGACCGCCCTCACCGTCGCCGCCGCCGGTTACGTGGCGACCCCCGTCTTCGCCTTCCCGGACGCGATAGCCGTCTCGGTCGCGACCATGGCCGTCTTCGGCGCGGCCGTGACCTGGATCCTGCTGCGCGCGGGCCTGCTGGCGGCGATCGTCGGCCTGTGGGTATCCCGGCTCTTCTACATGCCGCTGACGCCGGATCTCGGCAATTGGTTCGGCACGCCCACCTGCGCGGTGCTGGCCGTGCTCTTCGGTCTCGCGGTGTGGTCCACGCGCACGACCCTCGCCGGCCGGACCCTGCTGAAGGTGAGCGACTAGACGCACGATGGGGGTGGCGTTGCCGCCACCCCCCAAGAACTTACTGTCGATTGCTTACTGTCGACTGTCGACTGTCGACTCTCGACTGTCGACTTCTACTGGCACGTCCTCAAGGCCAGCTGCGCCTCGAACAGCGACTTCGGCGTCACCGGCGTGCCTTGCGACTCGTTGGCCTCCATCTCCGTGGAGATGTTCTGGAAGGTGATGCTCGCGTTGGCGGTGAAGCCCGAGACGATGGGCAGCGCGTAGGTGTGCGAGTCGCGGTTGACGTTGTCCCACCAGTCATAGCTGTAGGCGCCCGTCGTGGTGTTCAAGCGGAAGTTCCAGAGCGTGGCGTACCGGCCCGTGTGCGGGTAGTTGTCGAGCGGACCGCCGCTTCCCTTCATCTCGCCGCCGGTGGTGTCGTCCACGAGGATGCCGTGCGGGACACCGCCGTGGAAGTCGAGGCTCGCGTCGGGATTCATGTTCATGCGGAGGTACACGGTGGCGACCGCGTTGTAGCCGGCATCCGGTCCATGGTGAGTGTCCGCGGTGTCGATGGTGTCGCGCACCAGCAGGCCGTAGCCGCGGCGCTGGCCGACCGACGTGTGTCCCTTCTTGCCGGTGAAGGCCAGGTCCTCGAAGGTGGTGTAGCTCGCGTTGTCGGCCGTGCACCCGATGTTGAAGTTGTTGAACGTCGACCGACGTACCCAGCTGTTGACCACGCGCTCGATGCTGACCAGGCGCCAGCCGGAGTCGTGGATCCAGTCCTTGTGGTGCACGAACGTCTCCGGATACGTTTCCCAGCTCCCGCTGAACTTGATGTCCTCGATACCGACCTCCTGGAGCGGGTTGCTGGACTCGATCGTCCACGGCGTCGAGCCGAGAACGATGGTGAACTGCAGCGGCTCCTTGAAGGTGACCACGTTGCCGCTCACGGACGCCACCTGGTGCACCTCGTGGACCGCCACGCCGTTCTGGACCACGCGGATCCAGTCCGGATCGAGGGTGAGGCCGCCATAGTAGAAGTCGTTGTACTCGGTGGACTGGTACTTGATGATCACCCACTGGCCGGCGCTGATCGACGACGCGCTGTCGACCGTCACCGACGACGTCGTGTGGCGCGTGGCCGGCTGCGTGATGGTGGCGAGCACGGTGCCCGTGTAAGCGGCCGACGGCTGGCCGATCTCGAACATGGCGGTGCCGTTCTTCTTGTTGACCATCAGGATCTCGGTGCCGCCCGCCCCGTCACCCGCGCCGCGGAGGACGATGTTGCTGCCCTCGACGGTGATGAACTGGAGCGGATCCTCGTTCGGTCCGACGCGGAACGTCCCCGCCGGGAAGAGGACCACGCCGCCGCCCGCCGCCTCCGCGGCGTCGATGGCCGCCTGGATGGCGGTGTCGTCGAAGCCGGCGTCGTTGGCGATGGCGCCGTATGTCGTCACGTTGAAGATGGGGCCGGCCTTGTACGGGATGGCCTCCTCCGACCGGCGGTAGCCCGCGTACGAGAAGTCGGGGAGCGTCGGCTCCGTGCCGTTCTGCTTCGCCGTCTTGAACTGGTTGAACAGGGCCGACGTGCTCGGGATGGTGCAGCTCGGCTTCACGGTGACGTTGCAGATCTCGATGGTCCCGCCCGGCGTCGCCTTGGTGTAGACGGTCATGTTGTCGAGACGCGGCACGGTGTTCTGCTCCACGCGGAAGGCGTAGTTGGTGCCGATCGTCACCTGCGAGCCGCCCGCCGGCGTCACGTAGATCGAATACGTGTGCGCGGGGACGTTGATGACGAGCTTGAAGTGATACGAGACGTTCGCCGAGTAGTTGACGACGTTGGCGGCGGCGAAGGCGGCGCCGTTGCGGGCGTCGATGACGCCCGTCGTACTGAACCTGACGTACGCGGCGAGCCCGGTATAGGCCGACTGCGGGCCCAGGGTGAAGCCCATCACCCCGTCCATCGGCGACAGGGACGGCTTGGCGTCGAACTCCGCGGTGAAGGTGCCGGACTGCCAGACGACGTTGGTGTTGCTCCAGACGTTGTTCGCCGGCGTCGTGCACGAACCGCCAGGCGGCGTCGGGGTCGGAGTGGGAGTCGGCGTGGGGGTGGGAGTCGGCGTCGGAGTGTTCGTCGGCGTCGGCGTGGGCGTCGGCGTGTTCGTCGGCGTCGGCGTAGGCGTCGGGGTGTTCGTCGGCGTCGGCGTCGGGGTCGGCGTCGGCGGCCCGTTGGGCCCGAAGAGGCTGGCTTCGATGATGCTGTTCCAGCCGTTCACCGTGTTCATGTGCCCCATGTATCGGACGTACCGCGCCGAGGCGTCGGTGAAGTCGAACGTCTCCTCGAGCGTCGTCGTCCCGCCGCTGTACTGGTTGGTCAGGACGTTCGTCCAGTTCGTGCCGTCCGTGGACAGCTGCAGGTCGAAGATCGACTGGCGCACGTTGCCGGCGTAGAAGCCGAGCTTCACGAACGAGACCGTCTGCGTGGAGCCGAGGTCCCAACGGATCCATTCGTTGTTGCCGTTGGCCGACCAGCGCGTGGTCAGGTCGTTGTCCACGGTGTTGGCGGGCACGTTGCCGTCATTCGTGCTGGCGGTGACGGCGCCGCCCGCGGGCGTGATCTCGACGAAACCGCCGCCGTCGTTGTACGCCTCGATCTCGTTGATCGTCGGCGTGTCCGACGCGCTCGTGAGATAGAGGCGGACGTAACGCGCGGTGACCGCGGAGAAGGTGATCGTCTTCGCCGCGCCGATCGTCGTCCCCGTCGTACCGGAGATGTCGGTGTAGGCGGAGCCGTCGTTCGACGACTGCAGCTTGTGAGAGGTGACGCGCGGGTAGCTGATCTCCTTCACCACCACGCGGTCGAATGTCGTCCCCGCGCCCAGGTCGATGCTGACCCACTGGTTCGCGGTTTGACCGGAGGCCGCGGACCATCGGGTCGTGTCGCTGGCGTCGACGGTCTTGGCGGCGTCGTACGACGCGCTCCAGATCGAGGACGCGGTCGCGGGCTGGCCGGAGGCGAGGTTGGTAGCGGCGACGGCGGGTACGGCCGTCGCGATCAGCAAGGCTGCGAGTGTGAGGGTGAGTACGGCGACGTGGGAACGGCTGCCCACAAGCGTCATGTGACCTGACCTCCTCTCCTCGGGTCGTGATCACCGAGGCGGAATATTGGATAACCACACGAAACTTCGGTTCCCTAGGCCACTTCCGCAATAGGCAATAGCGTTTGCCGCAGTCTGATTCGACGGAACTAAGGGCGTTTACGGACACGGCAAGCGTCTTGTTTCCAGTTGCTTGCCGGCGCGTTGTTTGTCTCTCTACGGGCCACGCCGGCGTGCCGCAAACCCGGGAGCGAGCGCCCGCGCGATAGCCGCCGGGCGCCGGATGCCTTGCGCCTGCATCCAGGCGTCCGCCTCGGCGACAACCGCCGCTCCCGGATCGCCGCCGATCAGCTCACCGCGCCGTCTCCGCGCGGCGGCGACGTAGAGGCCCATGTCCAGCGCCTGGAATCCCGCGATCGCGGCATCGAGCCGCGATCGGGCGGTCGTGTCGTCGCCGCGGGCGGCGGCGAGGCCGGCCTGCAGCAGCCGCGCGGGAGCGTCACCCCAGGCGGTGCGCTCGCGCAGGAGCGCGGCCGCCTCACCCTCGACCGTGCGCCAGAGCGCCTCCGGGCGCGCGGCCTCCTCGGCCGCCGCCATGGCGCTGCGGCCGCGCAGCTCACGCCATCGGATCCGTGCGGACTGCACCCGCAGCAGCAGGGAGCGACGCAGCGCGGGTGTCGCCTCGCGTACGCGCTGCCAGACGTCCGCGCCCGGTCCTTCGTAGAGGTCGATCTCCGCCTCCGCCACCAGCGCGTAGTAATGCTGCGTGTGGAAGCCGCGCTGCGACCAGCGGGCGCGCAGCTCCTGGATCTGGCGCCGCGTGGGGCCGGGGGCGTCGCCGGCGAGCCCGAGCGCCGTCCCGATGCGCACGGTCAGGCACATCTCGGCGAAGAGATCGCCGCGCGCGCGCGCCTCGTCCACCAGCGGCGGCAGGTGCCGCGACAGCTCGCGCAGCTCGCCCATGAAGGCGAGAGAGAGCAGCCAGTAGAACTGCATGGCGTCCTGCTCCCAGGCCACGCCCGTGCAGCGCTCGCGGAGGATCTCGAGGGCGCGCACGCAGCAGTCGCGCGCCTCGCGGAAGCGGCCGTCCTGGAAACGCGCGATGCCCGCCGCGAACGAGGCGAGGCCGATGGCGTGCGGGTGGCCCACGCGCTCGGCCAGGGCCGACGTGCGCGCGAGCAACGCTTCCGTGCGCCGCCGCCCGCGGCTCCCCGCGGTAGACACGTAGCCCGCCTCGCCCGCGAGCGCCCGCGCCACGCGGTACGGTTCACCCGCGCGCAGCGCGAGCAGGAGATGGCGCTTCTGGAACTCCGCGCCGCGCACGTTGTCGACGAAGCTCAGGCCCATCGCCACCGACCAGCAGGTATCGACGCGGATCAGCTCGTCGGCGGCCACGGCGGCGGCGGGGCGCTCCCTGAACCCGAGACCGCGGAGGGCGAGGCGCGCCTGCAGAGCGAGCAGGGCGAAAAGTGCGCGCCGCGGCGTGTGGGCGAGCTTCAGGCCCAAGGGTGCGAGCACCTCGCGGAGCAGGGCCAGGCCGCGATCGATGTGGCCGCTGCGCAGGAGGTTCTCGGCGGCGCGGCGGCGCACCTCGAGGGCCACCTCCGCGGGTGCCCGCGTCGCCGCCAGGGCGTATGCGTCGGCCGCTTCCGCGCCGCGCCCGGCGTTGGCGAGGGCATCGCCGAGGCCGGCCTGCAGCCGCCACGCCGCCGGCTCCGCGTCCGGCGGGCGGTGCTCGAGAGCGGCGCGATACAGCCGCGCCGCTCGGTCGAAGGCCAGGGCATGCGCGGCCTGGTCGGCGGCCACCGCCGCGTAGCGAGCGGCGCGCGGTCCTTCGCCCGCCTCCGCGAAGTGCACGTAGAGCGCCTCGGGATCGGCGGCCTCGCTGTGCGTCTCCAGGGTGTTGGCCAGGTCCCGATGCCGCGCGCGCCGGCCATCGGCGGAAAGGTGCGACACCACCGTCTCGCGGATGCGATCGTGGTACGTCTCCACGCGCCCGCTCTCCGCCGCCCCGAGGGTGCGCACGAGACGGTCCGTGCGCAGCAGCGCCAGCGCGCCCGGTCCCGCCCCCGACATCGCCGCCGCGCGCACGGCCACGCCGGCATCGAGAGGCCGGCCCGCCACCGCGATCGTCTCCAGCAGGCGTCGGGCGTCGGCGGGCAGGCGCTCGACGCGGGAGTGGATGAGCGCCTCCAGGCGGAAGGCACGGCTCGTCCCCGGCGGCGCGCCCGCGGCGGCCATGCCGGCGTGATGCCGGACGAGCTCCGCGATGAAGAGCGGGCTGCCGCCCGACTCGCGCGCGATGACGTCGGCGGCATCGTCCTCGCCGCCGAGGAGGCCCTGGGCCAGGGCGTGGGCATCCGCGGGCGAAAGCTCCGACAGCACGACGTCGCGGACCTCGACCGCCCCCGCGGCGGGCGCGCGCAGCACGCGCATGAGCGGGCTGGCGGCGGTGTCTTCCGCGCGGTGGCAGCCCACGATCAGGAGCGGCGGCGCATCGGGTGGACGCAGGACGTCGGCCAGGAGGGCGGCGCTGTCCAGGTCGCTCCACTGCAGGTCGTCGATGAAGAGGACGACGGGCAGGCGTGCGGCCAGCCGCGCGAGCAGCTCGCGGAACGCCGCCGAGGCGCGGCGCCTCAGCTCGCCCGGATCGGCGACGTCGGCCGACGGCTCGCGGGCGGCGGCGTCAATGGCCTCCACGCGGCGCAGCACGGGGAAGAGGCGGGCGAGGGCGGCGATGTTCCGCGGAAGCAGGGCCCGCGCCTCGGCGAGCGGCTGGTCCTTGAGGTGCTGGCTGAGACCGTCGACGGCGCTGTCCAGAGCCTTGTAAGGCACCGCCTCCCGCTCGTAGCAGCGCCCGGCCAGCACCAGGGCATCGCCGGCGGCCGTGCGCTCTTCGAGAAAGCGGCGCACGAGCGACGTCTTGCCCAGGCCGGAGCGGCCTTGCACGAGCAGCGCCACCGGCCGCCCTTCGCGCACGGCGGCGAACGCCTCGCGCAGCGAGGCCAGCGCGCGATCACGCCCGACGAAGAGCGCGGGCTCCGCCGTGGAGGCGGACACAAGGGCGCCCACGTCACCGGTCAGGCGCGCGCGGATCTCGTCGTCTCGGGGACGTGCCCCGGGCTCGAAGCGCAGGAGGTCGCGGCACAACGCGTCGAGATCGACCGGCGTCTCCGGGACGAGATCCTTCGGCGGTGGAGGCACGGCGCCCCGGAACATCTCGGCGACGCGGCCCGGACCTTCGAACGGCCGCCGTCCGGTGAGGACCTCGTACAGCATCACACCGACGCTGTACCAGTCGCTGGGCGCGCCCATGGCGGCGCCCAGGGCCTGCTCGGGCGACATGTAGGCGGGCGTCCCGACGACCTCGTCGGCGGGCGCGGCCCGAGCGCGCGCCTGATCGGCGACGAGGCCGAAGTCGAGGACGACCGCGCGGCCGTCCTCGGTGACGAGGACATTGGACGGCTTGATGTCGCAGTGGAGCTTCCCCGCCGTGTGCAGCACCGCCAGCGCGTCCGCCACCTGCCGGAAGACCGCGCGCACCAGGCCATGATCGAGCGGGGGTTCGGGGAGCGGCGCCTCACCCCCGTCGTCGGACACCGTACCCAGCTGCGAGCGCGTCGTCATCTCGTCGGGGCGCGCGCCGGGACCGCGCAGGCGCTCGAACAGGGGCAGGCCGTCCACCCGTTCCATCGTGAAGAACCAGAGTCCGTCGCTGGAGAGGAGCTCGTAGAGGACGACGAGGTTCGGGTGCGTGACGTCGGCCAGGGCGCGGAACTCGCGCTTGAAGCGATAGAGGGCCTCGCCGCTCGCCTGGCGCAGCACCTTGAGCGCGACCTGCGCCTCGCGCTCGCGATCGTAGGCGAGGTACACGACGCCGAAGCCGCCCGAGCCCAGCCGCCGCTCGACGCGGAAACGCGCGTTGCCGATGAAGCGTTCGGCGCGGCTCGTCACGGCGATCCGCCGTCCGCGGGGGCGACCGTCATCCGGTCGACGCGGACGCCCTGCTCCGCCGGCTCGCCGGCGCGGCACCACGTGGGCGCGTCGATGCGCACGACGAGCGGCTGGCCCGCCGGCGTACGCGCGGTGAAGCGATACTCGGCCACGTCGGGGCCGAGCCGCAGGCGTACGGGAGCGGCGTCACCGATCATCACCGACACCTCGGGCGAGTCGAGCGTGGACGGAAACGGCGCGCCCATGGCGAGCGTGACCTGGTGGACTGCCGCCGGCCGGGTGGGCACGAGGCGCAGCCACGCGCGCGCGCGTGTCCAGCGATGCGCACCCGCGGGGGGCATCGGTCCGCCTCCCCGCTCGTACAAGGTCCACGTGTGCCGGGCTCCGATCTGCTCGAGGCCGCGGCCGCGCGGATGGAAGAAGCCGCGCACCGCCCCGTAGTCGCCGTGGCCCACGCGGATCTCGTCGGTCACCGGCGGGGGCAGCTCGCGCCAGGCCGCTTCGAGCACCAGCCATGGATCGGCATCCCAGGAGAAGAGGTCGACCTCGCGCAGGGCCGCACGCGCCTCCTCTTCGCGCCCCGCCGCCGCCAGCAGGCGCGGCAAGACGATCCGCGGCGTCCAGGTCGCCGGCCCGGCGACGTCGCGTGCCCGCGTGTACGCGGCCAGCGCGTCGGCGGAACGCCTGGCGGAGAGGGCGGCACGCCCGCGGTCGATCCACGTGTGCGCGGAGGTGTCGGAGCCCACCGCCTGCCACAGGACCATCGCCGGCGGCGCGATCATCGCGCCCGTCAGTCCCAGGCCCACGAGGGCGGTGCGGCGGGCCCGACGGCGAATCCCCTCGTCGGCGTCCGCGAGCGCCGCCGCGCCACCCGCCGCCCCCGCGAAGAGGAACGGGACCAGCGTCTGCCGGTAGCGGATCTCGTTGTGGAACACGACCACCACGAGCAGGACGAAGTAGGCGATCCACAGGAGCAGCAGCGTGCGCGCGGGCGAGGATCGTGTCGCGAAGACGAAGACCGGAAAAAGAGCCACTGCCGCCGCAAAGGGCAGGTCATCGAGCAGGAGGCCCGCGGCCTGTCGCCAGGCGGGCAGCGACGCCTGCGCGGCGAGCTGATGCAGGCCTTCGAGGCGCAGGAGGTGCCGGAGGTTGGCCCAGACCTTGGCCGCGAACCGTTCCGGGTGGCGGCGGATGCCCTCCAGCGCGAACCGCGCCGCCATGGCGCGGCGCGCCGACGGCGGCCGCTGCGCGCGGATGATCTCCGCCTGCCGCGTCGCTTCCGCCTCGTCCTCGAGATGGTTCGCGTGCCACAGGTTCTCGTAGGCGAACGTCTCGATGGGCACCGGGTCGCCGACGATGAAGACGTTGCGCGCCGTCCAGGGCGCGATGACGGCGAGGCCGGACACCAGGACGAGGACGCCGGACCTCCTTCGCGACCACGCGAGCAGCGGCAGGAAGGCCGACGACATCGAGCGCACCAGCGCCGAGAGCCCCAGCAGCGCGCCGCCGGCCGCGCCCGACACCCGGGTGCCGCGCAGGGAGACCGCGAATGCCGCGGCGACGAGCGGCGTATGGAGGTTCTCGGTGAGCGTCGTGCCCGCGATCTCGATCGCCGGCCAGTAGAAGGCGTAGGCCAGGCCGGCCCAGCCTCCCACCCGCGGGGCGGCCGCGCGGCCGAGCGTCGCCACCGCGGCGGCCGTGGCCGCGCCGAGCAGGCACTGAACGGCTTGGATCGGCCACAGATGCGGGCCGAAGATCGCGAGGATGGCCGCGAGAAACAGGTAGTACAAAGGCGCGGCCGTCCATCCGTCGTACTGCGTGCGCCACACGTCGCTGGTGAGCACGTGCGTCCACGGCTGCTCGTGCTCGACGAGACGCTGCGCGGAGCCGAAGTACTGATAGGGATGGTTGTACTGAAGCGACGGCTCCGCCACCGCCAGGAAGGCGAGCCTCGCC
>Ga0075429_100004120_pt1 | contig 12445 bp, 7 predicted proteins | sample RhiMetdeltSRZDD3_FD_75295 | JGI IMG/M metagenome (GOLD analysis project Ga0075429, IMG submission 75295) | Populus rhizosphere microbial communities from Tennessee, USA - Rhizosphere MetaG P. deltoides SRZDD3 | ecosystem: Host-associated > Plants > Roots > Rhizosphere > Soil | place: USA...
CATGGACGACCTCGACGCCGCCGGCGACAGCTTCGGCTCCGAGATCCCGCACGTGGGCGGCCTGCGCCAGGAGTGGAACCGCTACACCGTCGACGGGCTGAACGGCAACGAGCTCTCCGGCAGCCGCCGCGCGGCGACGGCCGTCAACCTCGACTCCATCGCCGAGGTCAAGGTCCTTCTCAATACGTACCGCGCCGAGTTCGGCGGCACCGGCGGCTCGAACATCCAGATCATCACCAAGGGCGGCGGCAGCGACTATCGCGGCAACCTCTATTGGTACGGCCGCCGCCGGGCCTGGACGTCGAACCGGTGGGAAAACAACCGAACCGCGACCGCTCCGGCCGATCCCCAGGCGGATTGCTCGACGACTTGGACGACGGCGAGCGGGGCGACCGCGTGCGGCCTCCGCCGGCCCGAGTACCACTTCGATACCTTCGGCTTCAACTTCGGCGGGCCCGTGCCCGGACAGAAGGAGAAGAAGCTCTTCTTCTTCTATTCGCTCGAGGCGCCGAACGTGAAGCGTCCCGGCCCCCTGCGCCAATACATGCTGCCCACCGAGGCCGAGCGGCGCGGCGACTTCTCGCAGTCGTTTCCGTACGGCCAGCCGAACAACCGCGTGGTCGTGGTCGATCCGAACACCGGCGCCGCCTATTCGAACAACCAGATCCCGGCCAACATGATCGATCGGAACATGCAGAACCTCATGAACATGTACCCGCTGCCCAACGCCCTCGACGTGAACGAGACCAAGGGCAACTACAACTTCGTGCGGCAGGAGACCTCGCGCAACCCGCGGCACAACCACCAGCTCCGCTTCGACTGGAAGCCGTCGGAGAAGGACAGCCTCTTCTTCTCCGCGGGCATGCAGAAGTCCTATCAGGCCGGGTCGGAGATCACGGTCGGTCCGTCGAAGTGGGGCTTCTTCGACGGGTTCTACGCCTTCGGCGACTACCGCCTCTCGCTCGGCCACACGCGCATCTTCAGCTCGACGACTGTCAACGAGCTCTCGGCGGGAGTTCGCACGCAGGACGAGGGCTTCGGCGCCGACAAGCCGGAGGAAGAGGCGGCGCGGCTCGTCCGCGGCAACGTCGGCTTCAACGTGGGCCAGTTCTATCCCGAGCTCAACGCCACGAACCTCATCCCGCGCATCCAGGTGGACAACATCAACAGCGCCACCGGCGTCGACCGTCCGGACTTCACGTTCGACAACCGCTACGGCTACACGGCCCACGACTACGTCTTCTCGATCCGTGACAACCTGACGTGGACGAAGTCGGCGCACACCTTCAAGGGCGGCGTCATGTTGGAGCGCGTGCACAACAACGAGGCACCCGGCGGGGACTGGATGGGTCGCCTGGTGTTCGGTAATCCCAACCGCACGAACAATCCGCTGGCTACCGGCAGCACCTATTCGAACATGCTGATGGGCGTCTACAACACCTACGAGGAGATCGACAATTATCGCTCCACCATGGTCCGTCAGAACCGCGTGGAGTGGTACGGGCAGGATACCTGGAAGGCCGGCCGGCGGCTGACCCTCGATCTCGGCCTGCGCTTCGTGTGGTACACGCCGTACCGGCAGGCGAACGGCCAGACGTCGGCATTCGTGTTCGAGCGCTACGTACAGGGCGCGTCGCCGCGGATGTACCTGCCCGCCCCGAGCAACACCGCGCGTGACCTGCAGACCGGCCAGTCGGTACACGCGTCGCTGGCGGGCACGTTCGTGCCTGGCACCGGCGACATCGCCAACGGGATGGTCGCAGCCTACGACCGGTCCTATCCCTACGGCTTCCGCGACAACCAGGGCATCCATCCGGAGCCGCGTCTCGGCGTGGCCTATGACATGTTTGGAAACGGCAAGACCGGCCTGCACATGAGCGCCGGCCTCTACCATCAGGGCTACGTCGGCGGTGGCGTCGGCGGCAACCTGCAGGGGCCGCCCACCAGCAACATCACGAGCATTCCGAACGGCACCGTTCGCACCATCCTCGACTCCGGCAAGGTGTACCGGCCGGGCGACGTGCGTGGCCTCGAGCGCGATGCCAAGACTCCGTCCGCCTACAGCGTGTCGTTGGGTGTGCGGCAGGAGCTGGGCTGGGGTTCCGTGGTCGACGTGGCCTACGTCGGCAACGTGCAGCGGCACCTCGAGATGCAGGTGAACTACAACGCGATCCCCGCCGGCAAGAAGTTCGCGGGGGCGAGCCCCAATCCGCTCATCCCGACGCAGAACCTGCCCGACGTCTTCCTGCGTCCGTACCTCGGGCACGGCGCGATCAACATCAACGAGAACTGGGGCACCGCGAACTACAACGCGCTGCAGGTGCAGCTCACGCGGCGGTACATCAAGGGGCTCCAGTTCAGCCTCGCCTACACGTGGTCGAGGGCCATGGGTATCGGCGGCGACCAGAACGCGCAGTCGAGCGACCGGGAGTTCCGCGACATCGACTACTCGCCGCTGCCCCGCAACCAGGACCAGAACTTCGTGGCGAACTTTACTTATGACGCGCCGAAGGTGAGCAACCTCGCGGGTGGCGCCGCCCCCGTGCGGTTCCTCTTCGACAATTGGCAGTTCTCGGGTGAATACGTCTATGCCAGCGGCGATTGGGCGGGCATCACGCTGGCGACGAACCCGACGACCGACTTCACCGGCGGCTCGGTGGGCGCGCGTCCCGTGATGGTGAAGAAACCGCGCAAGAGCGGCGGGGACCCGCTCGATCCGGCGAACCCCTGGTTCGATACCAGCGCCTTCGTCGCGCCGAGCGGCAACGGCGACTTCGGCAACACCCCGGGACGCGTCATCCAGCAACCGCCGGTCAGCAGCCTGAACTTGTCGGCTTTCAAGAACTTCCCCCTCGGCAACCAGCGCCGCGTTCAGTTCCGCCTCGAGGCCTACAACGTCCTCAATCACACCCAGATCCGCGAGGTGGGCCGCACCGTCACCTTCCAGATGAATCCGGCGCTGGCCGGGTATCGGGAGCAGACGGCCGGCTCGCTGGCTTCGTTCGGCCAGGCTGTCACCGGCAACAACGCGACCCGTCCGCCGCGCATCCTGCAGGCGTCGGTGCGGCTCTCGTTCTAGAGTCCAACCGCCGTCTCACGACGTAACGATGGGGCGCCTTCGGGCGCCCCACTTTCTTTGTACGATGGCGCTCACATGGGACGCGCCCGGACGAAGGCCCGTCGTCGAGCCGAGCCCGCGGAGGCCCCGGCTCGTTTTCCCACCGCCTGGGCCGCCTTCGCCATCGCTGTCGTCACCCTCGTCGCCTACTCGAGCTCGTTTCAGAACGAGCTCGTGCGCGACGCCGCCGGCCTCGTCCAGGGCGATCCCCGTATTCGTGAGCTGTCGGCGGCAAACCTGCAACAGATCTGGGCGGGCGAGTACTGGTGGGGAGCGACGGGGGCGGCGCCGCTCTACCGGCCGGTGACGACGTCTTCGTTCTTGTTGAACTACGCCCTGCTCGGTGGTGAGGCGCCGGTCGGCTACCACGTCCTCAACCTGCTCCTGCACACCGGCAACGCGTGGCTGGTGTACGCGCTGCTGCGCCGGCTGAACGCGGCCGTGCCGGCGGCGTGCCTCGCGGCGGCGCTCTTCGCCGTGCATCCGGTGGCGACCGAAGCCGTGACCAATATCGCCGGTCGCGCCGACCTGCTGGCGGCGGGGGCCGTCCTCGCCGGTCTCGTGCTTCACATTGGCGCACCGCCGGCACATCCCTGGCGATGGCGGATCGCGCTGTTTGCCGTCACGTGGCTGGGGTTGCTGTCGAAGGAGAATGCCGCCGTCCTGATCGTGCTCGCGGCCGCGTACGACGTTCTCGTGCGTCGCGCGGCGCGGCGCGAGTCGTACCTGGTGATGGCCCTCGGGTACGCGGCCGCATTCGCGTGCCGTGCCGTGGCGCTGGCCGATGCCATCCCGTACGGCGATCCGCTGGTCGACAACCCGCTGCGCGCGCTTCCGTTCCTGGAGGCGCGCCTGACCGCGCTCAAGGTCGTCGGACTGCAGCTCGCGCTGCTGGTGTGGCCGCAGTGGCTCAGCGCCGACTACTCGTACGATCAGATCGCGCTGTTCCCGTCCGGTGGCGTCGGCCAGCACGTGACGCTCGCGGCGTCGGTCGTCGCCCTCGCCGGCCTGGTGACGGCGATGCTCTGGCTCCGCCGCCGGCAGCCGGCGCTCGCGTTCCTGGCGGCCTGCCTCGCGATCGCGCTCCTGCCGACATCGAACCTGCTCGTGCTGGTCGGCAGCATCCGCGCCGACCGTTTCCTCTACCTGCCGCTCGTGGGTTTCGCGGGCGGCGCAGCCTGGCTCGTGCACAGGTGGTCGCAAGCGGCGCCCGCGCGACCCCGTCTCGCCGCCGGCGCGGCCGTGCTCGTCGTCATCGCCCTCGCCGTGCGCACCCACGCCCGCAACGCCGACTGGCGCGACGACGAGACGCTCTTTCGTGCCGCGCGCGAGGTCAGCCCGCGCAGCTTCCGCGTGCACAAGGGGCTCGCGCAGGCGATCCTCGCGGGCAAGTCGTCGGACGACTCGCCGTCCGATGCGCGCCTCGACGAGGCCGTGGCCTCGGCGGAAGAGGCCGTGCGGATCCTGGAATCGGGGACGCTGCCGGTCTCCGAGCGGTCTGCCGATACCTTCCTCGTGCTCGGCCTCGCTCACAAGGCGAAGGCCGACCGCTTGCTCCAGGAGAATCGCGAGCCGGAAGCGGAGGCGGCGTATCAACGCGCGCGCGCGGTGCTCGAGCGTGCCGTCGTGATCGACCGCGCGGCCAACGGCGATCTCCGCGAGGCGCGCCGCGCCGCCGGCCATCCCGAGGCGGAGATCCAGGACCTCGGCAACGGCCGGCTGTACGACGTCCTCGGCAACGTCTGCCTGCGCATGGCGGACACCGACTGTGCGCTGGAGCAGTTCGCCTATCTGCGCCGCATCGCCCCGGAGCGGAGCGTGTCGTACATGCTTTCCGCGTGGGCGCTCACCCAGAAGGGAAGGCTCGACGAGGCGGCCGTCATGACGCTCGAGGCATGGCTGCTCGACGCGCGGCGCGATGCGGTGAGTGTGCTCGTCGAGATCTATCGCCAGCTCGACCCCACCCTCGACGTCGTGACGAAGGACGGTGGGTTGAAATTCGACGCCCCGCGCGTGCGCGGGCATCTCGAGCAAGCCTGCCGCGCGCACGGCGGGCGGGCCCGCGCCGTATGCCATGAATTGGGGATTGACAACCCCTGACTCACCGTGCCCGCGTCATCCGCTGAGCCATGGATGAATCGATCGGCCAATTCAAAATGACTTTTCGATCAAGCGCTTCGGTTTATTGTTGCCTGCCTCTTTGTCCGCTTGTTAGTCTTTCCTCACACGAAAGTGCCAATCCAGGGGAGTGCTTTCGGGCCCCTGTCGCTGGAGGGCGACGGGGCTTGTGAGTTTTTGGGGAGGAGGATTTCGATGTCATTCGTGAAGATTTCGAGGCTCGGCGTGGCGCTGCTGTGCGCCGCCGCGCTCGCCGGCCGCGTGGCCGCGCAAGACGTGACCGGTACCATTTCAGGCTCGGTGACGGACGATCAAGGGGGCGCGCTCCCGGGCGCGACGGTGACCGCCGTGAACGAGGCCACCACGAACGCACGCACCATCGTGACCGGGACCAGCGGCGACTTCAGTTTCGCCGCGCTGCAGCCCGGCAGCTACACGCTCAAGGTCGAGCTCACCGGCTTCCGCACCCACGAGCGGCGCAACGTGCAGTTGAGCGCCAACAGCCGCGTCGGTCTCGGCGCGGTCAAGCTCGCCATCGGCGAGCGGCAGGAGCTCGTCACCGTCGTGGAGAGCGGCGCCAAGGTCGACGCCGAAGAGAGCCAGCACAGCGGCCTGCTCACGTCGAACCAGATCGACCAGATCCAGTCCAAGGGCCGCGACGTCATGAACCTGCTGCGCGCGATTCCCGGCATGCGTTACATGGACGACCTCGACGCCGCCGGCGACAGCTTCGGCTCCGAGGTGCCCAACGTCGGCGGGCAGCGCCAGGAGTGGAACCGCGTCAGCGTCGACGGCCTGAATGGCAACGAGCTGTCGGGCAGCCGGCGCATCGCCGCGGCCGTCAACCTCGACGCGATCGCCGAGGTCAAGGTGCTGCTCAACACGTACCGCGCGGAGTTCGGTGGCACGGGCGGCGCCAACATCCAGATCGTCACCAAGGGCGGCGGCACGGACTATCACGGCAGCGCCTACTGGTTCGGGCGGCGCACCGGCTGGAACGCCAACCGCTGGCAGAACAACCGGACGCCGCAGTCACCCGACTCCGATTCCGCCGACTGCTCGCAGCGGTGGACGCTGTCCACGGGCGCCGACGTGTGCGGCACCCAGCGGCCCCGGTACCACTTCAATACGTTCGGCTTCAACCTCGGCGGACCGGTGCCGGGGCAGAAGGAGAAGAAGCTGTTCTTCTTCTACTCGGCCGAGCTGCCGAACGTGCAGCGTCCGGGCCCGCTGCACCAGTACCAGATGCCCACCGAGGCCGAGCGCCGCGGCGACTTCTCGCAGTCGCTGACGTACGGCAACACGGCCACGAAGCCCACCATCGTCGATCCCCTCACGGGAGTCGCGTTCCCCGGCAACGTCATTCCCGCCGATCGGATCGACCGCAGCATGCAGGCCGTCATGAACCTGCTGCCTCTGCCGAACCAGACCGACCTCAACCTGACCAAGGGGCAATACAACTTCGTGCGCCAGGAGACGTCGCGCAACCCGCGGCAGAACCATCTGCTGCGCTTCGACTGGAAGCCGTCCGAGAGGGACAGCGTGTACCTGTCTACGCGCATGCAGAAGTCCTATCAGGCCGGCTCCGAGATCACAGTCGGCCCCTCGAAGTGGGGCTACTTCGACGGCTTCTACGACTTCGGCGACTACTCGATGAGCCTCGGCCACACCCGCATCTTCTCGACGCACGTCATCAATGAATTCTCCGCGGGCGTGCGCAAGCAGGACGAGGGCTTCGGCGCCGACAACGAGCAGGAGTTCCAGCAGCGGCTGGTTCGCTCCAACATCGGTTTCACACAAGGGCAGTTCTATCCCGAGCTCAACACCATCGACATCATGCCGAAGATCAACCTCGACAACATCAACGCCACCGGCGTGGACGCTCCCGACTACGCGTACGACGGGCGCTTCGGCACCACCGCCTTCGACTACGTCTTCTCCGTGCAGGACAAGGTGACGTGGACGAAGGACGCCCACACCCTGAAGGCTGGCGCCATCGCGGAACGGGTGCACAACAACGAGGCCCGCAGCGGCAACTGGATGGGCGTGTACACGTTCGGCAACCCGTCGCGCACCTCGAACCCGTTCGCCGCCGGCTCGACGTACGCGAACATGCTGATGGGCGTCTTCAACTCGTACCAGGAGACCGACTCCTACAGCGCGACCCAGTTCCGCCAGAACCGCCTCGAGTGGTACGTGCAGGACACCTGGAAGGCCAGCCGCCGGCTGACCGTGGACGCCGGCCTGCGCTTCCTCTGGTACACCCCGTACGTGCAGGCGGACAACAACAGCTCGGCCTTCGTGTTCGAGCGCTACGATCCGGCGAAGTCGCCGCGCCTGTACGTGCCCGGGCCCAACAACACCGCCCGCGATCTGGTCACGGGCCAGGTCGTCCACTCGGCGTTGGCCACCACGTTCGTCCCCGGTACCGGCGATCGCGCCAACGGCATGGTGCAGGCCGGCGATCCGACGTATCCGCGCAGCTTCCGCGACAACCAGGGCATCCATCCGGAGCCGCGCATCGGCCTCGCCTACGACCTGTTCGGCAACGGCAAGACCGGCCTGCACGCCAGCGCCGGCCTCTTCCACCAGGGCTACCTGAGCGGCGGCACCGGCGGCGTCCTCCTCGGGCCGCCCACGCAGAACGACACCAACATCCCGAACGGCATCGCGCGCAACCTCCTCGACTCCGGGAAGGTGTATCGCCCCAGCGGCGTCCGCTCCATGGAGCGCGACGCGAAGACGCAGGCCGCCTACACGTGGTCGGCGGGCGTGCGCCAGGACGTCGGCTGGGGCACGGTCGTCGACGTCACCTACGTCGGCTCGGTGAACCGCCACCTCGAGATGAACGTGAACTACAACCAGATCCCGGCCGGGGCCAAGTTCCCCGGCGCCAACATCAACCCGCTGACGAACGCGCGGTATCCCGACCAGTTCCTGCGTCCCATCCAGCAGTTCGGCGACATCAACCGGAGGGAGAACTGGGGCACCGCGAACTACAACGCCCTCCAGGTGCAGCTCAATCGGCGCTACATCAAGGGTCTGCAGTTCGGCATCGGTTACACGTGGTCGAAGGCGCTCGGCCTGGGCGGCAACGACAACGCCTACTCGATCAACCTGGAGTTCCTGCAGCACGAGTACGCGCCGCTGCAGCACAACCAGACGCACAACTTCGTCACCAACTTCACGTATGACGTCCCGAAGGCGAGCAAGCTGGCGAACGTGGCGCCCGTGCGCTTCCTGTTCGACAACTGGCAGCTCTCGGGTGAGTACGTGTGGGCGAGCGGCGACTGGGCCGGCATCTCGATGTCGAACACGCCGTCGTTCGACTTCACGGGCGGCACCGTGGGCGCGCGGCCGGTCATGATCAAGAACCCGAAGAAGAGCGGCGGCAGCGTCTTCGATCCGGAAAACCCCTGGTTCGACACCACCGCCTTCGCGCGTCCTTCGGGCCTCGGCGAGTACGGCAACACGCCGGCGCGTGTCATCCAGCGCCCGCCGATCAACAGCCTGAATATGTCGGCCTTCAAGAATTTCCCGCTTCCCGGCAAGCGCCGCGTGCAGCTGCGCCTCGAAGGCTACAACGTGCTCAACCACACCCAGATTCGTGACGTGGGACGCACGGTGACGTTCGACGCCAACGGCAACCAGACCGCGACATCATTGGCGACGTTCGGCCTGGCCACCAACGACTCGCGTCCGCCGCGCATCCTGCAGGCGTCGGTGAGGCTCAGCTTCTAGACGGAGAGTCGATAGTCGACAGTTAACAGTCGACAGTCGACGGTCGCAAGTGACGGGGCCGGATCGTTCCATGAGGTTCATGGGACGGGCCGGCCCCGGTTTTTTTTCTTGACGCGTGCCGCGGGCGATGGCACCATCGCCGCTGCCTCGCGGGCCGTTCCCTCTCCCGGCGCTTCCCGCAGCGGTTCTCTCCAGAAAGGCTGATGCCGTGAAGACGATGTGGGGGCTTGTCTTCCTCGCGCTGCCCGTGTGTCTGGCCGCCGAGGAGGAGAAGAAGCCGGTGCGTGTCTATACCAACGAAGACCTCGAGCGGGTGGCGCCGTACCGCGACCAGACGGGCGTCAACTCCGTGCCGGCGGTAGCGCCGGGCTCAGCGGGGTCGGACGCGGATGCGAATGCCGAAACGGACGCGCCGCGACGCCGTGGGCGGGGAGCGCGTCCTTCCGCCGAGACGGGCACGTCGGCCGCGGGCGGACGCGGCGCCGACTACTGGCGGCAGGAGGCGCGGAAGGTGCGAGAGCGTGTTCGCGCGCTCCGGCAGCGCGCAACGACGTTCAACGAGCGCATCGAGGAGCGCCGCCGGAAGCCGAAGGTCTTCCCCTACAGCGACCCGCAGATCCGTGCGTGGACCCAGCGCGTCGAGGAGATCGAGGCGCAGATCCGGGAGATCGAGGGCGAGCTGGAAGAACGGGCCCGCCACGCGGGGGCCCTGCCGGGATGGACGCGATAGGGCGCGCGGTGTGCCCTTCACGCTTCGGTTCAGCAATGATGTCGACCGGCACTTGGAACATCTCAGCGCACGTCAGCGTGCCACGGCCCTCGACGTCATCGAACGCCAGCTTCGACATCAACCGACGCTCGAGACACGCAATCGGAAGAGAATGCGCGAAGGTCGTGAGGGTTTCATCGCGCCGTGGGAGCTGAGGATCGGCGATCTGCGGGTGTACTATGACGTTCAGGCGGGACCGGAAGGCGGTCTGGTCGTGGTTCAAGCGATCGGCGTCAAGCGACGCGATCGTCTGATCATCGGCGGGCGAGAGATGAAGTCATGAAGACCCTGGAGATGGCCGATGCCACGGGCCCGCTTTCCCGCTACACGCGTCAGGCGGCGCGCGAGCCGCTCGTCATTCTGCGACGGGGCAGGCCGGCTTTCGCGATGGTTTCCATTCGCGGCGCAGATCTCGAGGATCTGGCCCTCACGACCAACGCGGATTTCATACGCCTGATCGAACGTTCCCGCGCCCGCTATCGCACCGCGGGTGGCTTCTCGCTAGCGGAGATGCGTCGGAAGCACGCACCCAAGGGTCGTGCGCCGAGGCCGCGAAAGAAGGGTCGCTAGCGAGCGCTGCTCAGCGCCAATACGGCTGATAGTAGTGCTTCGCCGACAACGGGCGCGGCTCGCGGAGGGTGCCGCGGAACGCCGCCTCGATGCGGGCTTTCAGCTGGTCCAGGTTCTCGGTGGCGTCGAAGAACGCCCCGATCGCGAACAGGCTGACCAGCCCACCCACCACCAGAACGATCGGCAGCATCACGATGAAGAGGAAATAGGTCGCCGAGGTGATCATGGGCTCCTCTACTGGATGGGGATGCGGCCGCGGAAACCGTCTTCGTACGAATGGAAGAAGCGCAGGCCGGGCTCCGGGTGTTTCCAGCAGTAATAGCCGGAGCCGCTGTCGAAGTCGACGAGCCATAGACCCTTCACGTCGATCCCCATCGTCAGGATGGATCGCGCCCACTCGGCCAGGATCTCGTTGATCTGCTGCTGCGCGTCCGCGGCCCCGCCTTCGGCGCGGGGGCGCAGCTCCTCCACACGACCATGGGCCTCGGTGGTGAGGCGCTGGACCTGCGGCAGCAGTGCGGCCGCTTCGGCGTACGAGAAGATCTTCTTTTCTTTGACGGGGCTGTCCGCCATCGCAGTTTTTCCGAGAGTCGAATGCTGATTATAGCAAGTCGTTGTCCCACTTGCGTGTGCGGCCCTGGCCGCGGCCGCTCTACCCGTCGCGCGATCTGGGCTAGAATCCGTCGCGCGTGGGCGTTGCCGCGCAAAGGGTGGGCTAATGACGTCGCCAGCGAGCGCAGCGTCGCTGAAGATACTCAGCGGACCTCAGTCGGGTAGCGCCACCGAGCTCGAACCCGCCGACGAGACCCTCATCGGCTCCGATTCGAGCTGCCACCTCCAGATCGAGACCCTGAGCCCGATCACGGCGCGCATCCGCTGGGAATCCGAGGGCTTCGTCGTGTACGACACGCGCAGCCCGATGGGGATCTGGGTCAACGACAACCGCGTGTCGGATCGCGCGGTGATCCGCGACGGCGACATCCTCTGGCTCGGGGCGCCGGACGGTCCGGACTCGGTCATGATCCAGTGCCGCCTCAGCGCGCCCTCCTCCGATCCCGTTTCGTTCTCGGACGCACCGACTGTCGATGCCCCGGGTGGCTCCGACTTCGTCATGGATCCCGTTCCCGCGGAGTCGCTGCCGGAGCCGGTGGCCCCGTCGGCCGATGAGTTCGTGGTGGCGCCGGATCCACCCGCGCCCGCCGCCAGCGATTCCGAGGCCGATGCCTTCTTCGTCGACGACAACACGGCACCGCCTCCTCCGGCGCCTCCGGTGCCGGCCCCGCAGGAGGAGCCGTTCTTCGTCGCGGATGAGGGAGAGCCCGCGCCGTGGGTGGCGGAGTCGATGGCCACGCCGTCCGAGCGTCCAGCGCCCGCCGCCGCTCCGCCTCCGCCGCCGATCGTCGAGCCACCACCCGTCGTCGTACCGCCCGTCGCGCCGCCCGCGCCGCCCGTGCCGAAGGCCGTACCGCCACCGGTGCCCGCGCCCGAGCCGCGGCCCACACCGGCGGCGACACCCTCGCCGCCGGCCGCTCCCCCGCGGCCGCCGGCCGCCGCTCCATCGGCTCCCCCGCGGCCGCCTGCGGGCCCGCGTCCGTCCGGCCCGCGTCCCCCCTCGTCCCCTGCGCCTGCGCGCACTGCCCCCCGCCCGGCGGCGCCGCCGAAGCGCGGAGGAGGCGGCTTCCCGACGCAGCTCGTCGCCGGCATCGTCGGCGGTGTCGTCGTGATCGGCCTCGCCGTGGGCGCCGGCCTCTACTTCATGAAGTCGCCCTCGGTGACGGGCGTGGAGCCCGAGCGCGTTCGCGTCGGCGAGACCGTCACCATTTCCGGCCAGAACCTCGGCGCGAGCCCCGCCCAGAACGAGGTCCTCTTCGGCGACGTGCCGGCACGGGTGACGGCGGCGACGGCCGGCGAGCTCAAGGTCGAGGTGCCGCCGATGCGTCTCGTTCCCGGCCAGGACACCCCCGTCTCGCTGCACGTCCGCAGCGGCGGGCGTGAGGCCAACGCGCTGTCGATCACCGTCTACCAGGCGCCGATGATCACGCGCCTGACGCCGGACGTGGCCATGCCGGGCGAGGAGATCACGATCGAAGGCAGCGGCTGGAAGGACGCGGCCAGCGTGCGCTTCGGCG